>Ga0075425_100004399_pt1 | contig 14538 bp, 8 predicted proteins | sample SoiMethybrSBSTD4_FD_75300 | JGI IMG/M metagenome (GOLD analysis project Ga0075425, IMG submission 75300) | Bulk soil microbial communities from a Populus tree surrounding site in Tennessee, USA - Soil MetaG P. TD hybrid SBSTD4 | ecosystem: Environmental > Terrestrial > Soil > Tree plantation...
ATGCAGGCGATCTCCGCCTTTGAAAGAACGATCATCAGCGGAGACACCGCGTGGGATCGCTGGCAGGCTGGAGATCAATCGGCCGCATCGGAATCGGCGCGCCGCGGTTTCGATGTTTTCAAGGAAGCGAAATGTAACAATTGTCACGATGGCGTTCTGTTGACCGACCAGCAATTCCACAATGTTGGAGTCGGGATGGATGCGCCGGAGCCGGATCCGGGCCGGGGTAAAGTCAGCAACAAACCGGAAGACACCGGTGCGTTTATGACTCCCACTCTTCGGGACATTGCGAAGTCGGCTCCCTACTTTCACGACGGCAGCGTCGCGACTCTTGAAGAAGCGGTTGATTTCATGCTGGGCGGCGGGAAACCGAATCAGTATCTGGACAAGAAGAACCTCGAAAAGCGGACGATCACACCGGAACAAAAACGCGATCTGATCGAGTTTTTGAAATCGTTGAACGTTGATTGTCGCTTGACCGAGCCTCCGCTTCCTCAGAACTAAAATTGGAAGGGGTAGCATAGACTCTAGTCGGTGTTTCGGGTGATCAAAGTCCCGCACACAAACTACAGTCTACGCTACCCCGCTAAGCCGCACGCTTTGCCGCACGGCTTATTTAATCGTTGACCGAGACCGTTCCCAGCACTGCCGTAAAGATGTGCTGATAATTCTGACTCTCATCCTGTGGAGACACCGCGAACAGGTAGAAGAGCTCACCGCTTCGTAACATCGTGGTGTAAACCGTCACTTGTTCGGGACGCCCGGTCAATTCCGAGATATTCGTCATTGAAACTGAGAGACCGTCACGCCTACCCAAAGTCTCTCGCTGATAACTGCCGTTCCGTCGGAGATTCGGGTTACCTTGTGTGAGCTCGCGAACCAGATCATCAGTCGCCGATCTCAGCGAGCTCGACTGAGAGCGCACCGCACCTACCTGAATCCCATGCGTAAACACAAACTGACCTTGAACTTCTCGATAGGCTCCTTCGGGAGCGAAGGTCACACTATCGTTAGATGGTAATTCTCGCCAATTTTCCGGAACGCTGATCCGGAAGTAATTGCCGTTGAAGTTCCTGAACCGCGCGGACGGGCTTTCGACCTGCTGACGCCTCTGCTGTTGCGGATAGCGATCTTCGGGATAACGATCATCGCGATCGGGGTATCGTTGATCCCGCTGATCTGGATATCGCTGGTCGTTATTATCGGGATAGCGTTGTCCCCCGCGCTGCGGATAGCGCTGCCCGCTTCTGCTTATCTCGGACATCGAACGCGCTCGAGGCATATCCCTCAACAATGCCTGAACGTGAGTAAAGTCATTCGTGTTGCGGATAGCATTTCTGACCTGAAGAGCATCGGCTTCCCGATTAATGTAGTCGTATCGATTGCCCGGGTTCGGGTGATCGCTCAACCACTGAGGCCCTCCGCTTCCTCCCTGCTGCTCCAGGGTGCGGAACATATTCGCCAGATCGTGAGGATCATAGCCGGCGTTGGCCATAATGTGTGCACCCAGGATGTCCGCCTGCTTCTCGTATTCACGACTAAACTTCAAAAAGTATGCGCCGATACCGGCCTGACCGAGTTGGCCCAAGCCTGGCGCGCCAAGAATCGCGCCAAGTATCCCAACCGCCGCCGAACCAACCTGGTACTTCTGCGCCTTGGCCACTTGCGCGGTTCCGTGTCTCAAAGCCACATGGCTGATTTCGTGTGCGATCGCGCCCGCCATTTCCCCTTCGTTTTTTGCCGCCTCGATCAACCCGCGATTCACAAAGGTGAAGCCGCCGGGCAACGCAAACGCGTTGATGTCTCGGGCATCGACGACTCTGTATGAGTAGCGGAACTCCGGATGTTGAAATTCGGGTGGGATGGCTTCGGCGAGTCGCCTCCCGACACGTTGAACGTAGGATTCGACTTCGCTGTCACGAAGCATCGGCATCTTTCGCTCGACCTCGGAGGCCGCCTGTTGACCAAGCTGGACATCTTTCGAAGGGCTGTACGGATTCTTGGGAGCGATAACCCGAGTTTCACCCAATACACGGATTGGCGCCGCCAGGGATATCAACAGCAGCGCGCTTACGCCCGCCCTAAGACTTCTGGTTCTCATGTAAACCTCCGGACTAACGTTCAGCTATTATCAACGGCTTGGCGAAATTCTGGCTAGTGTGATTCTTCAGCTCGGCGAAAAGTTGTAGTATTTCGCGGCCGCCAGCTAAACACATCCGATTATAGCTCAATACAGTTGCCCTCAGAACCGCACCAATACCTCTTCAATACTCCAATTCTCCGTATCGCCATTACGATTGCTGAGAATTCCCCGCTCAACGAGGATCCCTGTGGAACTCGGGACGGCAAGCGACGCGCGGCGCCTTGTCTACGTCGAATTCTCGCTTTTCGGTGACCGGACAATCTTTCGTCGCGATCAATCCAGTAAGCGCGCATACCTCGACTACTACTCGATCGGAGTCGCGGGGCTCATCTTTAACAGGTTCGACATCGATCTCCGGTTGATCGGTGTTTTCCGCATTCAAATCCTCAGGCTGCACACAATCGTGATTGGGAGCTGTGCCAGCAAGAAACCACTCTTTGCGACTGGAGATTGAATAAGGACCGGGAACACAACCTGTAGTTGGATCGATTTCGGCAGCCACCAGCCCTCCCGGGTTGGTGAACGAAGATCCGCCGAGCTCCGGACGAATCTGCAGAGCCTTTTTCATGAAATCGACCCAAAGGGGCAAAGCCGATTCGGAGCCGGTTAGCCCGAGCTCTCGATTGTCATCAAAGCCGACCCACGCCACGCAAACGATGTTGGGTGTGTACCCTGCAAACCAACCGTCGTTAGTGGTTCCTGTCTTTCCTGCAATCGCTCCCTTGAGACCCATTGATCGCAGTCTGGAAGCGGTGCCTCCATCGACTACATCCTGCAACATGGTGGTCATCAAATAAGCAACCTGCGGGGAAAAAACTGAGGCGCTCGACGCAGGAACCGTCTGCGATCCATTGGCCTGTTCAACGTTGCTGATTGGGACTGGTCGCAACGCGGTTCCATCGTTTGCAAACGCGGTGTACGCGCCCGCCAACTGAAGCGGGGTTACTTCGCTGGTGCCGAGCGCCATCGATGGATACATCCTCGGCTCATCAAGCCCGCTTGCTTTAGCGACCGCGGCTACCGAACCAAGACCGGTGCTCATTGCAAGCTCAACAGCCGGAACATTGAGCGAGTGCGCAAGCGCCTCCCTCAAAGTCACATCGCGATTCGTAAAACCTCCATGGAAATCTGAAGGCTCGTATTTCGCTCCGTCAAAGGTAAAGACCTTAGGACGATCAGAAAGGACGCTTGCAGCAGTAAATTTCCTCGAGTTGATCGCGGTCGCGTAGACGAAGGGCTTGAACGCCGATCCGGGTTGACGCTTCGCATCAGTTGCGCGATTCAGCTGGCTCTCGTCGTAGCTGCGTCCGCCTACCATCGCTAACACTTCGCCGGTGTGCGCATCGAGCGCGACAAGTGCCGCCTGGACGGGCTCTCGCGTTGCCCCTCTTCGCGTTTTTCGCGAAAACAGCTTGTCGAGCTTCGCGGTGTTGCTCTTGACAGCTGCAAATGCCGCTTGCTGGAGCATCGGGTCAAGCGTGGTCGTAACGCTATGCTGTTGGCCGTTGAGCGTGTCGCCATATCTCGCGTCGGCAAATCGCTGCACGTAGTCGATAAAATAAGTCGTTCCGTTGTCATCTTCGGTGAGGTGGTTTACCACTCGAAGCGGCTCGACTTTGGCCGCCGACGCTCTCTCAGGCGAAATCGCACCAATCTGGACCATCGCATCAAGCACCAAATTGCGCCTTTCGATTGCCCGTGCCTGATCGCGATGTGCGGAATATCGATTGGGAGCGCGAATCAGGGCGGCAAGAAAGGCGGATTCGGCAAGAGTAAGTTCGTTCACATCCTTGTCGAAGTATGCCTGTGCAGCCTGTCCGAATCCTTTGATCGCAAAGGTGCCGCTTTGTCCGAGATAAACGTCATTGAAATAAACTGTGAAGATCTGCTCTTTGGTCAGGCGCGACTCGAGAATAACCGCCATCGCGGCTTCTTTGATCTTCCTGCTCAAAGTGCGCTCCGATGAAAGAAAGTTGTTCTTGATGATCTGCTGCGTGAGCGTAGAGCCACCCTGTACGAACTCGCCCTTGTCGACATCGGCTCGAAGCGCCCTGAAAATGCCGCGCCAATCGATGCCGCTGTGCGAGAAAAACCGACGGTCTTCGGCAGCTACGATGGCATTGCGAATATCAGTCGGAATTTCGGAGAACTGAACCGGGATATTTTTTCGTCGATTGCCGTCTCGCACCGATGCCAACAACACTCCGTTGATCGAAGCGGAAGTCAGCCGCTGGCCATTCGCTGGGTTGCTTAGTGAATTTATTCGACCTCCCTTGTCTATTTGAATGCGAACCGGGGCCGATGCTGCTGATTGAGCATTGGCATCGGGCATCACCGTTATTGTGTTGCCGGAAACTTCAAACCACGCGGTGCCAGATCCGTTGGAAACCGCGCGTTCCTGGTATCCCGCTGACTTCAGGTATTCAATGAGGTCGTCGTAAACAATTGTATTTCCAGCTGACAGTTTAAGCGGCGCGGTATAAAGCGAGACGGAGTTTTCTATCGACTTCTGCGCGAGCCTGGTGTCGATCTCGGTCGCAAATTTGTTGTAGTAGAAGATCACCACCGCGAAAAACAACACAGCGAGGATTCCGGCGGCGATCAAGAACTGCGGCTGCAACAACCATCTTGCGAACGCTTTTACTCTCTTCGGCAGATGGCCGGCAATCTCGTCGACAATGTTGTGAAGAGTGCGCAGCGTGCTTGCAGGCGTATGAAAAACCGTCGTTCCACGGGCGATGTTTATCCTTCGGATTGATTGACCGTTGCTATGCATCGTTATGTTCCTCACGGGGCGGTAAAGGGCAAAGACGGTGCCAACGGTTTCTGGCGGGATTTTCTTTGGAATGCCTGGTTTAGGCCCAGAGAAGATCTGCTAGAGGGATCAGACCGATACGCTGAACCCTGCCCCTGTGAATGCAAACGGTACAGGGGTCGAGGGTCACGGTCAGGGGTCAGTGGTCAGGGGTGGAGGGGTGTCAGGGACCAGAGGATGGAGTTCGGGTTCCTAGTTTTAAGAGTCTCTAGAGTTCTGGATTAAGAGTTAACTGCTGTGGTACTTTCCCAACCCTGACCCGTGACCCCTGACCCCTGACCACCGACGCCTACCGATAAACATATGAGCTCGTTTTCTTTTGATCCCACTGAATGCTGTCGATATTTTCAGGATCTGCAGCAAAGATCTCATCACTCAGTCGATCGGTGCTCAGATCTGCACCTACGTTGAGAAAATACACGATCTTCCCAATTGGATTATCCTCGTCTTCGCGATCGACCTTTCTAAGTTCGCTTTGCATACTACGCTTCTCGAAGATCTCTTTAAGGATTTCATCAGTCTCGGTCACTCGACGCGATGCTACAGTCAGCTCCATTGCGCGGAAGACCTGCTCAGGCTCGTAATATTCAAGCAACGAAACCACGATTAGAGAGAACAGCGCGAGTATGATCGCCACTTCAGTTTTCCCGACGCCCGTCGCCAACCCAATAGCAAGACTGATCAACAACACTGTGATTTCTTTAGGGTCGCGTATATTTGTACGAAATCTTACAAGCGATGCGGCGGCAAAAATTCCAAATGCGCGGGCTGCGTTATCAGCAACGATCATCATCAAGGCCGCAGCGACAACAGCAAGTAGAATCTGGGTTTGCGCTACATAGGGATTGCGTATCGTCACCGGTGAATCTCTGCGCGGTCTGAACGCGAGCAAGGTAGCCAGGAGACCGCCCAACGCGAGCCTGAGCGTAATTCGAGCCGCTACAACAAGCCACGGTTCGGTCTCCTGCTGATCTGGCTGAGATTCAAAAACTGAGAAGGGGCCTGCCTTTGACCCTTTGTCTGTCTGTGCTGTTTGCGTAGAGGCTGATGGAACGGTCTTCGTCGGAGTTGAAAGTATGCTTGAACGACCAAAGACCAGGTAGCCAACTACTGCTAGAGCAATCGCCGTAGCTACGATCAGCGTTATCGTCGTGTAACGCTTCCGGGCAACTGCGCCTAACCTGGAGGACCAGCTTTTCAGGCCAGCGGTGAATGAGTTCTCTCTCATTGCGCTCGAGGTTTCTTTCTTTGCGTTCGAAGTTTCCTGTTTTGCGCTGATCGACATGTCTCGAATGTCAGGCGGTGCATCGTCAAGCTGCCTTTGTTCATTTTTGATTTCTGGAGCGGAGGCTTCGTTTCGTTCGGGCTGTTCGTCAACACCCTGGTCTCGCTCGTGTTCACTCATAAATCCTCCTTGATGACACGAATAGCCGTCTGCCGCTCAATTGAAGCAAACCAAAAGCCGCTCTCAAACGGCCGCATACAAAAACTTGAATTCTTAAGGGTGAGGACGAGTAACTGCTGGAATCAGGAATGATGTCTGCAAAATGGGAGGGCGGTTAGACCACGCCCTCCATAGTTTCTGCGATCAATTGGTCAACTACTGCATTAAAATCGCCCGTTTTTTCATACGTTTTTAGTTGGCGATCGGCGCTGGTACCGCCTTCGAGGATCTGGTGGATGTACTCGAGCTCCTTGCGGCTCCCGAGATCATCGACGACGTCATCCACAAAATCGAGCAACTCAATGATGAGATCGCGAACAGGCACCTCGGTTTGCTTTCCAAAGTCGATCAACTTGCCGTCAAGCCCCCACCGGACCGCGCGCCATTTGTTCTCCTGAATCAATGCACGTCTGTAGAGCCTGAAGCCCATGTTCATTCGATACAGTTTCGAAAGCTTCGCGACGATCGCCTGGATCAACGCCGCCAGCGCAATCACCTCATCCACGCGCGACGGAATGTCGCAAATACGAAACTCCAATGTTGGGAACTGTGGATGTGGTCGAACATCCCACCAGATCTTTTTCGGCTTGTCGATGCAACCGGTCTTGAGCAGCAAACCGACGTAGTTTTCAAACTCCGAGAATGAGCTGAAGTAGTCGGGGATGTCGGTGCGCGGAAACTTCTTGAAAATTTCCGAACGATAACTCTTGAGTCCGGTTTTCGTTCCCATCCAGAACGGAGAGCTGGTCGACAGAGCCAGAAGGTGCGGGAGGAAATATCGAGCCGCGTTCATCAAATGTATCTGAGCCTCGCGGTCCTCGATGCCGACGTGCACGTGCATCCCAAATATCAAAAGCGACTCGGCCAGCACCTGCATCTCGTCTATCAAGGCTTCGTAGTGCTCGCTGGGTGTGATCTTCTGATCTTTCCAACTCGAGAACGGATGGGTCGAGGCGGCTGCGATTCGAAGCCCCTTGCTTTCAGCCAGACCGGCGATGCTTCTGCGGAGCTTGACCACATCGGCGCGCGCTTCCTGAATATTGGCGCAGATCCCGGTTCCGACTTCGATCATTGACTGGTGCAGCTCCGGCTTCACCTGCTCGCCGAGGATCATCTTGCCTTCGTCGATCATCTCGGTGATGTGCGACCGCAGTTCCCGGCTCACCGGATCGATGATTTGAAATTCTTCTTCTATTCCCAGAGTGAAGTCAGGCATTGGAACTCCAGAGTTGGTGATTTCAGACAATCAACACGCAGCGCGCGAGTTTGATGTGAAAGCGTATCAGTCGACGATCATTGTTGGGACCATTCCCGCCCCGGAAGTCACATTCGCGAGCGACGAAGATGAAAGCCTGGTAAACGCTCCGGCAACCTCGCCGAAAAACAACAGCGGATCGAGATCCAGAAGCTGCTCAATCATCTGCACTCCGCCGCCGTCTACGAATGGAAACACTTCACGCGAGGTCGTCACCCGTTCCTGAACCAGATAGTCTCCTTGAAGCGCGTGCTCGATTGCGCGATCCCACTGGCTCGCGTCAGATTCCCAGCCGATGTAGATTCCGTGTCCACCGTAATCGTCATTGGGTTTCAACACCAGATTCGCTCTTTGAGCACGTACAAATTCGAGCAACCCAATTCGCTGATCGCGATGCGTCGTTTGCACGTCTTCAATCCTTCTCGTCCAGGGTACCGTATCGCGGATCGCCGCCTGCTCCTCGGCGGAAAAGTGGTGCTGATGCCGCTCATCGGTCAAAACCCCGAACAGCATTTTCTTGTGGACGTACTTGGTCCGAAACGAGTTCACAAACACAGCGGCGTTTGTTTTGTAAGCTTCAACAAACGGCTTACACTCATCGATCTTTTCTAGCAGTTCGGTGGTCAGCACCCTTCGATAAACGAGATCGATTTTGAAATCCCCCGAGTACAACTTCCCTTCCCGCATTTCGAGTTCTCTCGGATCCGCAATCGCTGTCTTGTAGCCGTTCTCCTCGAAGAAGATCTTGAACAGCTCGAACTCGCGCTGGGTTGGAAGACCTTTGTAATCGACGATACCGATCGCAGGCTTCTCGCCCCGCCCACGGACACGTTCGTAGATGTTCAGAAGCGCGTCGAGCATATTCTGACGGCAATACATCGGAGTTACTTTATGAGTGCCTGAGAACTCGCGCATGAGAGGCAGCGCACAGAAGATCTCCGCCGCAACGTCCTGGTACGCGATACCGGCCGGGCACTCCGCATTCAGCTCCACAAACTGATAACGATCGGTGGTCAGGAAAGAATCAAGCCTTGCCGTAACCGAGACATTCGGATAGCCGGGATCTGCCGAAACCAGAGCAAGTTCACCATCGGTCAGACCGATTTGTTCAAGCATCAACTTGTCTTCGGGCGCGAGTCGGCCGACTTTCTCGATTGCTCCCCACACGGTCCGGCAAGTCTTGCTGATTCGGTCCCATTCCCGCCGCGCGACAAAATGAGGACGCAGATAGGGCGAAAGCATCCGGCCGCCGAACACGAATCGCACCTCATTCAGTTGCTGTTCGAGATAGGCGCGCGATTCCTCGAGCAAGTCCGGTCGACGTTCAATGAGTTCGATGTAATCGTTTGCCGCCTGGCTGGTCATCGTGGAGTTCTTTAGATTTGAAGACCCGCTTATCGAGACTTCCGATCAGTCGAAGCTGGATCGTTATTTTCGGTACGGCGTAAAGGAATAATTCAGCGCCGTAGCAAGAGTAACAAGCAGGACACTGGTGATGCACTTCAGCTGCGTAGTAGCCCTAATCTGCGCCGGCGGGTTTGCTCGCGCTTGGTCGTTTCAATTCGTGATTCAATAGATGGTCCCATCGGTGACTCTGGATGGTTGGTTTACCGTGAAGCGCAGTCTCGATCGCCAGATCCGCAACCTTCTCAACCATCCACTTGAAATAAACCGAGCCCACCGACCACCAGTCGGCGTCCGGCGCGGGATTCATATAATCGATGGCGTACGGAGTGTCGCCGACGATCGCAAACTCGACGGTGTTGATGTCATAACCCAGCGCCTCGTTGATTTGAATCGTCTCTCGTCTGACGCGAGCCTCCATTTCGGGATCGAGATAATTGTTGACGACAAGATAGCGCTGGAATATTGGGTCGTACGGCATCGGGCATACATCCTTCTTCCCAATGCAATACGAACGTACGTAGTGAGTAAACGGAACGTACTCCTGCAGAACCATACAATCTGTTCCGCTGGCATCATACTTTTCCATCAGTTCCTGGCGATTGTTCACCCGCGAGACCCCGCGCCAGCCACCGCCGTCAAACGGTTTTATGAATGCCGGAAAGCCAATGTGATCTATGATACCGTCCCAATCCAACGGATATTCGAGGTTTCGAAGTGATTCCGAAACTACGCCCTCTTTGTATTCCTTTTGCGGGAGCAGGATCGTTTTCGGAATGGCTATGCCCATGTATGTGGCAAGCGAGTAGTTGAAGAATTTGTCATCCGCGTTCCACCAGAACGGGTTGTTGATAACTTTTGCTCCGCCCAGCACCGCGCTTTTCAGATAGGCTCGGTAGAAAGGCACTTCGTGCGAAATTCGATCGACGATCGTGTCGTAAGGACAAGGTTCGGCCATCCGGACTCCGCCAAGCTTGATGTACTCAGCCTTGGCCGCGGTGCCGCGGCTGTTTATTTCGTTGATAAGCGCCTGGGGAAAAGTGCCCTCGCGGCCCACGAGTATGCCAATTCTCATTGTGTTCCTCCGAATTTACGCGCCGAATTCTATAGTACGCTTCTGAACCCGTGCAACCGGCAGAGGATTGAGGATGGAGGATCGAGCATTGATGTTTGAGGTTTAAATCGTCGTGAGTTTTTTGGCGCCTTTGATCAGCTAAAACAATGGCGGAAGTAAAGGTTTCGAACTATTATCGGTTTGCGGTTACGTCCTCTGCGCCATTGCGGTAACTATTTTCAAGCAATATCACAAGACGCAGATTCCAATTTGCCGACCGGAGGCCACGTGCATGTTGAAGACCCGATCGAGCTATCAGACCAAACTTTACATCGTGACCATTGCCTTGTGCGCTGGATTCTTTGCGACGTCCTGTTCAAAAAATGGCCAACCGACTTCTTCAAATTCGTCCGCTTCTCCGTCGGCGGCAACCTCGGCTCCAGCATCGTCGTCGGGAGACTTCGAAGGCGTTATCGCGATGCAAATGCAATCCCAGGATCAACGAAGCGTGGAGATGACCTATTTCCTGAAGGGCAACCATACTCGTATCGAAACCGTGATACCGAATCTGCCAAACGGCTCTGCGGCTATGCTATGGGATCTCGAATCGGGAAAGGTTACCACCCTGGTGCCCGCAACCAAATCCTATATGACAATGGATTTTAAGGCTGCCGCCGAAGATATGAAGGCGATGAAACGCGAGCAGGGCGAAGAAGTGAACGAGTTTCCAAAACTGACCGACACCGGAAGACAGGAGACCATCGCCGGTTACCCCTGCGAACACTGGCTGATGGGTGAAAAACAAGACATCGATATCTGCGTCGCAAAAGGCCTGGGCTATTTTGGAATGGGAGGACAGAGTGGCAGCGGGCTTGGTTCGTGGAAAAACCTGACGTTCAGTCCGAAGCTTCTTGCTCAAGCCGCGGCACATCCTGAATGGGTGAAATTCCTTAAAGGCGGAGCGTTCCCGTTGAAGCTCACCGCATCAAAGGAGGGCGGCATCAAGATGACAATGGAAGCGACGAAGATCGAGAAGAAGGGTCTCGACGATTCCCTGTTCGTGATCCCGGCCGACTACAAGGAAATGAAGATTCCAACTATCCCGCCGGGCGCACCCGCTAGCAAGTAATCTTGCTTACCGTGCTGCGCAAGTTGAATCGGTCTTGATAGTTGCTTCAGTTCCCGGAACATTCTTGTCAACCGGACAGTCATTTTAAACACGGACCTTTGAAAACTGACCGGAACTCTGAACACTGAACCCTAAACCAGAAACCCAATCTTCCTTCGTCTGTTATAATTTCGCGACGCTTTTGAGCAACGGGATCAACCATGCCCTTCGCAAGTGGAACTGAGATTGGCCACTACAAAATCATCGAGTCGATCGGCGCCGGTGGAATGGGTGAAGTGTACAAGGCAGCCGATACCCGCCTCGATCGGCCGGTTGCGTTGAAGATCCTTCCTGCGTCTCTGGTCACCGATTCAGACAGAGTTCGACGATTCATTGGCGAGGCAAAGGCCGCGTCGGCACTCAACCATCCGCATATCATTACGATCTACGAAATCGGCGAAGCGCAGCTCGACGTCGACGGATCGCAGAGTATCGCGCATTACATTGCGATGGAATACGTAAGCGGCACTACTCTGCACGTCAAAATCCATCGCGAGAACCTCGAGCTCAAGAAGATGCTCGAGTACTTCGCGCAGGTCGCCGACGGTCTTGCAAAAGCTCATAGCGCCGGCATCGTCCACAGGGATCTCAAACCCGAGAACATCATGATTACCGAGGATGGCTACGCAAAAATCCTCGACTTCGGTCTCGCAAAGCTGGTTGAAGCCGATCAAACGGGCGAGGTGATCGATCCCGGCGAAGCGGCGACTGCGGTTATGGACAAGACTCGGCCGGGCGTCGTAATGGGCACGATCGGTTATATGTCGCCCGAACAAGCTCAGGGCAAATTAGTAGATCAACGCTCCGATATTTTTTCCTTCGGGTGCATCCTCTACGAAGCGGCGACTCGCAAGAAACCGTTCCAGGGCGACTCGGTTATCGACTCATTGCACAAGATCGTTTATGCCCAAGCGCCCGCGATTGCGACGATCAATCCTGACGCGCCGGCCGAGCTGCAACGGATCGTCCGCAAGTGCCTGGCGAAGGATCCAGCCGAACGCTATCAGTCAATCAAAGACACCGCGATCGACGTCCGGGACTTGATAAAAGAATACGACTCGCAGCCTCGGTTTTCTGGTGTGTACATACCGCAGGCAACGGGCACTCAGGGTTATCAGGCAGTGACTGCGCACCATCCGACTCAGTTATCGATTGCTGACTCTGGTGGTGTGATGACCTCGTCAGGCCCAGTTGAGAGTGGTCCATCATCCGGGATAACGGTCGTCGCAAAAGGAAGCAACCGAGGACTGTTTGTAGCCGGCTTTATTGTGGCTGCGATCGCAGCTGCTCTAACAGCCTACTTTGTGATCGCTAACAAGCGAGCGAAAGTATCGGGACCCGCCTTTCAGAACATCGCTATTAGCAAACTCACGAGCACCGGGCGTGCGGTGCGAGCCGCTATCTCACCCGACGGGAAGTATGTCGTGCACGTAGTCAATGAAGCTGGCAAGCAGAGTCTTTGGGTCCGGCAGACCGCTACGGCCAGCAATGTCCAAATTGTTCAACCTACCGACGGCAAATATATCGACGCGACATTCTCTCGCGACGGGAACTATATCTATTTCGTTAGCGGGGAGAAGGGATCCACCGTCAGCAGTCTGTATCAAGTGCCAGTTCTTGGGGGCACTCCCAGAAAGCTGATCCTTGACGTCGACAGTGGAATCTCGGTTTCAAGTGATGGTAAGCGGATCGCCTTCGTGAGGCATTCTCATGGCGAGAGCAATGTGTACCTTGCAAATGCTGACGGCAGCGGCGAACAAAAGTTCATGAGTTATAAGCAGCCGGACCTCTTTCAGCAGATTGAATGGTCCCCCGACGACAAATTCATCGCGGCAGCAGTAAGAAAAATAATCGGAGGGTTTCGAAGCGAGCTTATCGCACTCCAGGTTAGCGACGGTAGCGAAAAGGTAATTGGCACTCAAAAATGGCTGTCGATCGGTGGGTTTGCCTGGCTGGGCGACGGAAGTGGTTTTGTGATGACCGCGGTCGATCAAAACCCAAGCAACCGTCAGTCGCAGATCTGGCAGCTCAGCTATCCAGAAGGAAAAGTAAGGCGCATCACAAACGATCTCAACAACTATTCCGGAGTGAGCATTGCCGCCGATTCGAGTTCGATGGTCACCGTGCAAGCGGACACTGTCGCAAATCTATGGGTGGCTCCTGAAGGAGACGTCTCACGCGCCAAACAGATAACCTCGGGGTCAGGACGGTATGACCAGATATCTTTTGCGCCCGACGGTCGCTTGATCTATGCCTCCAACGCTAGCGGCAATGCCGATATCTGGATCATGGATGCGGATGGAAAGAATGGCCATCAGCTCACCGCGGATTCCGGAACCAACGTTTTTCCCGCCGTCTCACCTGATGGGCGATATGTTGTGTTTTGTTCAAATCACGGCGGGAATGTCGCCACGTTTAATATCTGGCGCGTGGGTATCGACGGGAGCAATCCGAAGCAGCTCACTCAGGGCGAAGGTGAGTTTTTCCCGGAGTGGTCCTCTGACAATAAATGGATTCTCTACTCATCGTCCATAGGCGGTAAGCTTTACTTGTGGAAAATCTCAGCAGATGGGGGCGATCCAGTTCAAGTGAGCGAACGCCCATCCCTCAGACCTGTCGTTTCAGCAGATGGAAAATGGATCGCCTTCCAAACCTTCGGCGATCAAGCGGGAGGCGGCCCGAAGCTGGCGATAATGCCATTCGACGCAAACCAGCCCACCAAACTCCTGTCGATTCCGGTCATCGCGTTTAGATGGTCTTCTGATAACAAATCAATTCTGTACCTCGATGACAAAGAAGGAGTGTCCAACATCTGGACTCAGGCAATCGAGGGAGGAGAACCAAAGCAAGTAACTAAGTTCATTGCCGATCACATCTTCAGCTTTGATTGGTCTCGTGATGGGAAGACGATGGCCTGCTCGCGCGGAATCACCACCACTGATGTGCTGCTGATTAAGGATAATCGGCAAGCAGCCGAATAAGTAGTTTGGTAATGGTCGTATGTCGCGGCCGCGTAGCGGTCTCCTATCGATAGCCGGCCGCAGTCGTGAGCATCTTGGCCGCGTAGCGGTCTCCTATCGATAGCCGCCCGTAGTTGTGAGCATCTTGGCCGCGTAGCGGTTACCTCGTCGCATCCAAATTCAATGTTACATCAAATAGGGAACCGCTACGCGGCCCGGCAACTGCCGAATAGCAAAACAAAGATAAAACGCTCGCGGCTGCAAAGCTACGACTCACAGTTCTATAATAGAAACA
>Ga0075425_100004401_pt1 | contig 14533 bp, 9 predicted proteins | sample SoiMethybrSBSTD4_FD_75300 | JGI IMG/M metagenome (GOLD analysis project Ga0075425, IMG submission 75300) | Bulk soil microbial communities from a Populus tree surrounding site in Tennessee, USA - Soil MetaG P. TD hybrid SBSTD4 | ecosystem: Environmental > Terrestrial > Soil > Tree plantation...
GTCGGAGTGAACGTGCCTGGCACGTAGAACAGCCCGGTGCTCAAGCCGAAGGCACCATCTGTCATGCCCTCGCGAACCAGCGTCCGCATCTTTTCGACTTCATCGGGCGTCGCCTGGCGGTTCATCAGACCGATCACGCTTTCACGCACGGACCCCTGGCCGATGAAGGTGCCGAAGTTCACCGTGACGTGTGTGGCCGCCACCTTGTCGAGAAACGGCTTGATCGGAATGGGCGACGAGCCGTCAGGCCCTTCGATGATGGACGTGACACCCTGTCGCAGGTAGTTCTCGGCCGTCGGCACATCGAAAATGGTCCGTCGCGCGTGCGAGTGGATGTCGATGAAGCCCGGCGCGATCACCTGTCCGCGCGCGTCGATGGTCCGGACGGCCGGCGCGTCGATGCGATAGGCGATCCGCGCGATCGTGTCGCCTCGCAACGCGACGTGGGCGCGATACCACGGACTGCCCGTGCCATCGACGACCCGGCCGTTCCTGATCAGGAGATCGAACGCGGGTTCCTGCGCGCGAGGCACGGCCGCGGCAGCGAGAGCGGCGGCAATGACGGTCAGAAATCGCAGCGAACGCACGGCGTGTGAGAGGACAGGCATCTTCAAGACGGATTGGTAGTCAGCATAGCGCGCCGGACGAACATTCGGGAAGTAATGACTAGAATTCAGAAGCGGTAACCGAGTCGCGCCCGCGCCCCAACGATCCAGTCGAGTCCTTTGCCGAACCACATCACACCCTCGGTCCCGATCGCCACTCGACTCGAGATGTTCCACTCTGCCCCGATCCTTCCGTGAATGAGCCGATTCGTTTCGGTTCTGTCGATCCGAAACCGCGGGTCGTCGGCGTCGGTGTGCGCCCGCTGCAGTCCTGCGCCGCCGCCGGCGATGAAATGAGCGTGGCCGTCCGGTGTGGACCTGAACAGCAGACTCCCGGTGAACGTGGTTTGCGTGAAGTTGTGATGGTCGCGGCCGAAGACGTGGCTGACGCGGGCGGTGTGGACATCACCCTCGACCACAAGACGCGCCGTCAGGTGAAAACCGACGGCGCCGCCGAATATCGGCGCGTTCCCCTGCTCGGAGTCAGCGTGGCCGAGCGAGGCGCCCCCGATTGTGCCAACCACGACGGCCCGGCGCTCCTGAGCCCGGACGGGTGCAGCGACCAGGATCACAAGCAGCGCAAAGCAGAGACCCCTGGCAACCATCGACGGCACCATGACTCTGAATGCGCCAAACGAGGGTCCGCACGGCTCATCGCGTGAGGTTCAGACGGACGCGAACCCATTAAAGCCACATCCGACGTGCCCATCTAGTACGGCGATCGAGTATTCGCAATTCCTGAGACCGTCGTCGATCTGGTTATTTACGTCGCCGGGCGTTCCCAGGCGATCGAGGCGGATGGGTTCGTCACCGGCGGCTCGGACCGCTGGCTCGATCACAAAGTCCAATAAGGCGTCGAAGTCTTCGTGAAACGGCATGATCACGAAGCAGCGTCGCGGCAGGCTGGCGAACAACGCATCCACCATTTCGCGAGCGAGTCTGATCGAGTTAGGCGAGCGCCCGCGTTGCCAACGAGTGGCGCGGTTCTTGTTAATGCGAAGCGCTCTGATCAGATCGGTTCCATACGCCTTTCAGACTTCCTGTGCTGCACCGGGAACGTGGGCACCGGCAATACCGGAATGTCGTGCTCGATCGCGAGAGCGAGTTCCTGTCTTGTACCCATACCCCCGCCGACGGCGATCAACGCATCGAGGTCGCGAACGAATGAAATCCGTCGCGCCTCTCCGGTTTTGCCACGCGCGCGTCGCTCCAATCCGATGCTGAATCCGACTGCGCCCGAGCCTTCGTCCTCTCTCACGATCGTGACGATTCGCTCGGAGACCAGCGTCGACGATTTGGAGAGCTGCTCGCTGGCAGCATTCACGATCAACCAATCGGCAGCGAATTCACCGCTCTTCGCGCTGGCATGTTGCTTCGTGCCACCGCTGACAATCCGCGCGTACGGGTCTTGGGCGAGGCGGCGTCCAAGCGCTTTACAGAACTCGACCGCCCTCTGGCTGAGCCCTCTCGAGCCTCCGCACACCCCAATCTGTCTCGGCGAGAAGAGTTTGCCAGAATCCATCCTGCATCCTTGACCGTTGTCTTCACGTCGCGTCCATCGACGTGCATTCGATAGGTCGGTTGGAGTGTGCCCGTCTGCAACCTTTGAGAAACGTCTTCGAGCGTGCGAAGTCGAAAGCGTTAGACGGCCGTTGTGCTGAAACCGACACGCGGACGAGACAGAGCATCGGCGACCGAACGGCAGAATCGCAACACGAAATCCTTGAAGCGGGAATGTGCGCGATTCTCCGCTTCAGCGGTTGGGGATCAAGTAGGTACTTTTGAGCTATCGCGAAATGAGGGACCTGTGCGGTGAGCACACGGACGGCTGTTTTTGCCTAGAGTGGCCAGAACTGGTTTCGAAACCGTGTCAGGCGCGGATCCTGCCCGCGAACAGCCCACGGCCTCCTCGCGCCGACAAGCGCGTGTCACGAGAGACGGCGCTGCGGCGGGCGGTCCCGTTCGCGGCCACCCGCTATCGGTTTCGAAACTAGTTCGCGAGGCGAACGAGCGCGCGAGTGAGCCCACGCGAGCGGAGTGGGGATCATGGGGCCCCGCGAGCGAGAGTGTAGGGGAGTCCGAGGGGCGAAGCCCCTCGGAGTGATTAACGAGGCGTGAGCACCACGATGCCGATGCGGTAAGTATTTCGGTCACCCTGCTGGCCGGGATACTCGGAAGTCTGCACTGTAAAGACGGAGCGCAGCCGGTCCACGCTGCCGAATTCCCGCTCCTCCCAATCCTCGAAGTGCACCGGCTCGCCGCGGACTGTTCCGTGCAACAGCATCTCGAGACCCAGAGGATCGTGGACTTGTTCGACCAGGTTCCCCTTTAGGTCCGCGTAAGCTCCGGTCCGGCCGCAGATTGGGCAAATTTCCACGTCGGCGTGATTCGGATTGCTGTGCTCGACCTCGTAATGAACGCTGCCGGCGAGGCGGTAAAACGGCCGGCCCTCCAGTTCCACTCGCTCCAGATGGCGCAGGACCAAGTCTGAATAGTAGTAGCGCAGGTGAAACGAGTGGCTGTGTTGAAGCGCCCTGTGCGCCGAGTCCTCCCAGGGCTGGAAGTGCTCGAGGCGGACCTCGAAATCACAGCCTTCCGAATTGGGCAGGCGCAATTCTCGCAGGTGAAGGGCCTTTCGCAATTCTCCGGTCACCAGTTTCACGGCGGCCTGGTGATCCGCGGCGAGCGACGCATCCAGATAAAACCAGACGTTTGGGTAGCGGGGCATCGCCGCAGAGAAGACGCTCTTGGGCGGCAGATGGAAGTCGGCAATGGATGATCCGACAGGGACGGCGGCCAACGCCCAGACGACCAGGATCAGCTGGGCGGCTCGCATACTCGTCATTTTATCCTGCTCCGCATCACACCCACGTCACTGGCTCTATAGATGGCGGTACTATCTCGCCGAGACGTGCGATTTGAGCTCCTCGATCCAATTGATGACGACCGTCATGGTGGGCAGCGGCGCTGCCGTGGAGGCGCCCGCTGTCTCCTTGAGCATCAGGAATCGCTGGCCGTCTGCCGATACATCGTACGAACGCAGATCGTAGCCTCGTGTGGTCGAACCGGCGACATATCTTTCGTTCAGTACTCTCGTTGGTTTCCCAGGTATGAACGTCGTGCCACTGGCCTGAAAGCGCACTGCGGTCAACTTATCGTTGCCATCGAGGTAGAAGAGTTCATCCCCTTTGCGCGACCAGGCAGGTCGTGTGCCGCCCTCGGTCGATACCTGCCAGCGCCCCGACTCGACGTTTGGAAACGGTCGGACGAATACTTCATGCCGGCCGGATTCGTCTGACTGATACGCGAACCAGTGGCCGTCGGGCGAGATTTCTCCGGCAAGCTTCTGCGCTGGCGGCGACTGCAGCAGAGGCACGGGTGGTTGACCGCGGCCATCGAGCGCCGCCGTGAACATATCGACCGCTGCGAGCGATCCGATGCCGCTTGCCGCGCTCGGAGTGAACAGGATGAAACGCGACCCGTCCGGAGTGGTCGCCGTGGCGAACTGCGCGCGTTCGCTGGTGGTCAGGCGTTCGACCGCGCCGGTTCCGTCCGCTGATTGAACATACACGTTTGGATTGCCGCCGCCGCGAGACGACGACCAGAGGATTTTCCGGCTGTCCTGCGTCCACACCGGCGCCAGGTCGACGGCTGGATCGAGATTGAGCGGCGTCAGCGTTTTGCGGGCGAGATCCCAGACCCAGACGTCGGATCCCGGGGTGCGGATGTCGACCGCGACGCGCGTGCCGTCCGGCGACAGCCTCGCTACACCGTACTGCCGTGTCGGCGCCCCGGTCGCCGTTTCGATACCGCGTCGGTCAACCCAGACGAGCGAACGGGCGGAAACGTTCTGCAGCAACGCGCTGCCTCCCGCGACGTAGACGAGCGTGCCGTTGCGTGAGACCGAAAAGTTTGCATTACCGACGGAGGTACTCATCACCTGTTCGACGACGGGAACCGGTTCGCCGCTCACCTCGAGACGCCGGGGATCGAACCGGACCGCGTGGAGGGTTCCGCGACTGGAGTAGACGAGGTATTCCGGCTCGACGAAGACCGCAGCGCTGCCATCGCCGATCAGCGTCTTATAGCGGCCGGTCTGCAGATCCAGCACGGCGATCTGCCCTGTATTGCCGGCCGCGCCTCCGATGGTGAAGAGCACCGCCTTGCCGTCGGGCATCGTGAACGGGTAGTAGTGGCCCATCTCGCCCTTTTCGCGCGCGGGCGTTGTCAACGATCGAGGGTCGGCTCCCGAAGCTGTCATGCTCTGCAGCCCTTTGCTTGGATCGACCACGCCGAAGACAATCCGGTTGTCCGCTCCCCAATGGATACCGCGCGGAGTGCTCCCAAGTGTCGAGATGGCGATCGACGAACCGCCTGTAATCGACACCTTGCGCAGTTCGCGGCCTGCAAGATATCCAACCCAGCGTCCGTCGGGCGACATGAACGGCTCGCGACCGCCCGTGCCGCCCAGGACACGCGGCGTCAGATCGTTAATGCCGCGAACCGCAAAGACCGTTCCACCTGATCCCGTGGTAGAACGGTAGACGATGTGCGATCCGTCGGGCGAGATCACAACGTCGCGGTCGAATCCCTGCAGGAACAACGGCAGCGATTGTGGCGGCGCCAGGCCGAATCGCACCGGCAAAGGAGCAGCCGGCTGAGACTTGGATCGTGAGCCCAGCCAGGCGCCGCCGCCCGCCATCGCGACACCGAAGGCAGTGACGGCCGCGATCGCCAGCAGTCGTCGGCGCGACCGTAAAGGCGCTGTGGACGCAGCCGTCGAAGGGATGGACTCGGCCAGCAGGAAACGCGCGACCGCAATGTCGGACACGCGAGCCCGGCGATCTTTTTCGAGGCATTTTTTCAACAGCAGCCGGATTTGTTCGGGCACGTTCGGCGGCAGCAGCGTCCAATTCGGCTGGTCGCGAACGACTGCGGCAATCGTCTCCGTCACATCCTCGCCGTCGAAGGCGCGCCGGCCGCTCAGCATCTCATAGAGGACGCACCCGAACGACCAGACATCGGAGCGCTTGTCCGCGGGCCGTCCCTTCGCCTGCTCGGGACTCATGTACGCAGCCGTGCCGAGCAGCACGCCTGCTCCGGTCATGACCGCGGGACTCGTGATCGTCGGCGATTGCGATAGGTGAACCACCGACGCGCTCCCCGGTTCGGGAGCCAGCGCCTTCGCCAATCCAAAGTCCAGCACCTTCACCGTGCCATCGTCGTGCGCCTTGATGTTGGCAGGCTTCAGATCGCGGTGAATGATGCCGCGCTCGTGCGCGGCTTCCAGGGCGTCCACGATTTGCCTGGCGATGGGCAGCGCGTCGTGATCCGGAATCGGTCCCTGCACGATGCGGTCCGCGAGCGTCGGTCCCTCGACCAATTCCATCACCAGCGCGGTCACCCCACCCGACCGCTCCAGGCCGTAGATGGCGGCGATGTTCGGATGATTCAGCGAGGCGAGGACTTCAGCTTCACGTTGGAGCCGGGCCAGCCGCTCGGGATCGGAGCCGACCGAGTCGGGCAACACCTTGATGGCGACCGACCGCTTCAGGTTCGTGTCCGTGGCTCGAAACACCTCGCCCATGCCGCCAGCGCCGATCTGGGCGGTCACTTCATAGGGGCCGAGCCTGGTGCCGGGAGTGAGAGGCAAGCCGTCGGATTATAGCGGGCGAGCCGCGCGAGCGGAATTATTGCTCTGTAACGCCGCACCAAGACCTCACGGCTCTTTTGAAAACGACCCAACGAAGGTCAAAGCGGAATTCCGCCGTCTCACTTGCATTAGTTGCCGGCAACTTCAGCGACGTAGTAAACGGGGTATTGCACGCTGCCATTCGGAAACGTCGCGACGACCCTATATCTGTCGAATACTTCGGCAGGCTCAACGGTGTCGATATAAAAGTGGATCTGGCGTTGGATACAGTAGTGCGCGACCGATTTGTTTTCCAGCAAGACGCGCGCAACTTCATCGTTCGCGAGGCCATCGAGATTGATCACAGTCGCATTGGAAAACCAGCCGAGCAGCCCGGCACTAAATGCTCCCACGTGATCAGAACGCGTGAGATGAAGTTCTCGGTTACTCCAGTTTGCGGCGCGCAGAGTGACTTGTTGCCATTCGCCTTCGTCTCTGTAAACGGCCGCAGGCTTGCCAATCGACATCGTGTCGCGAGCGCCCATTACGATCCATACGACAAGCAGACCGATCCAGCACGTTGTGCCGATCGCGCGCGTGAAGCGCTTCGCCAGGTGCGTGATTGTCTCGGCGCCGATACCGGCCAGAATGGCAGCGAGGATGGGAAGTTCAACGACGTACCAGCGCCGGTAGTACAGATCCAATCTGTCGGTTGAAAGTGCAATTGGAATAATCACAGTCGCGGCAGTTACCGCGCAGAGGACAGCCAAAATGTACTTCGCGGGAGCGACCGTTGACACGTCGGAATTGGCATTCTGCACGCTGGCAAACATCGCCCCAATAGTGCCCGACAACACGAGGAAAGGGACGAGAATGGGCCCTACGGCGTCGTACTGATGCGGTGCAGGCCAGAAAGTCGACTTCAGTCCGAGGGCGAACCGAGCGCACGAAGCGACATAGTCAGCAACAGTGCGCGCCAGCGTCCAGGGCGCAGGGCGATTCTCACTCATGAGTACTGCCCACGCCGCGTTCGCGTTTAGACGGACGGACCATGGCAAGACGGATCCAAAGGCCATGTTCGCGTACGCGATCCAAGGCACGAGCGTCAGCGAGAGCGCTATGGCGTACTTTGCCGTGAACGCGGCGCGACTCTCGACGCGACGTATCAGTACGGGGTGAATGATCACCACGGCCACCGACATCGGAGTGAGTCTTGCGAGCAGGATTAAACCGGCGACCATGCCTGAAACGACGGGAAGGCCACGCCATTCGCCAAAGCGCTCGTCGAGATGCAGATTCAGAAGCATGACGAGAAGGACACCGTAGAGCGCGTTCTCCTTTCCCGTAAGGTTGGACAATTGAACTGGCGTGTTGAGTAATAAGGTCGCGGCAGCGACCGCCATTGCAACAACAGCTGGCTCGCGGTTCACACCTCGCCAGATCGCGCTCGCCGCGCGACCCGCTCCGACGGCTGTCGCTGCATAACAGAGCGCCCCAATGAAGAGTGTCAACCGGAGGAAAAGTTCCCGGGAATTGGAAATCGAGGCAGCAACGGTGAGAAGCAGTTCCCAGAGTGGCTGGAACCCGTACGCGGATGTTTTGCCATCAAACGTAAACCGGCCAAGCCTCGAGAAGTTCCATGCCGGCAGCAGGTAGTAATAGGTGTCATCCTGAACCTGCGTTGCGAGCACCAGATATGCTGACTTGAATGCGTGAACTCCCCAAAGGGCGATCCACGCCACGGCCAGCGCGGCAACGGTCCACGTATTGACGGCACGGTAAGAATTCAGTGCTGTCCGGAAGTTTGTTTTTGGGGTCGGAACACTCATTCCGTACGGTTCCACCGGCAATCACCTAAACACTGAATGGACTCAATCCCACTATGGTCGGCGAGCTTCCGGATTGGATCGGTTGGTGCGAACGAGAACTCTCGCGATCGAGCCATCCCCGAGCGCGAAACTCTTGACTTCTCTAAGTGAAACTCGCCGGGGCCCGAAATCGACCTCATCTCCGCGCAGGATCACCACGTCGACATCGGGAATGATGACCTCCTCGGTAGTGTCCGTGATGGGTAACTCCGATATCCACCGCCACTCACGCTGCTGACGAATCGATTCGAGCTGCAGCCCATTGCGATGAAAGAACGCGTGAGGAGGACCGACGACGGCGATCGCGGCGTCCCGCTGGACAGGCAACGTGCTCAGAAAGCGCACGATCTCCTCGATCCGGAAGTCGTCCACCGGCGTGCGGAGCTGGTAGAAATCGACGAGCGACTTGAAATAGGTGCGGTGATCCCACAACGGTATGCCGTGGACGTATGGAGCGGCGACGCGATCGTCGACGGAGGGCATCGTAATGCTGAGCGCGACGATGTGATGTAACCCGAGGAGCGCGATCAACACACCGGCGCCGCGACGGACGACGGTGGGTTCAATGTTTTGCACGATTCGGACAATGAGCAGCGCCACGATCGGCGTCATGGGCAGAAAATACCGGGCCGTCTGCCGTTGCATCGCGATGAGGAGGACGGCGAAGTTAATGGCGAACACCGCGCATAAGGCGAGAGACGTGCGCGAGGGTCGTAGCCGTGCGCGCGCGCACGCGGCGGTTGAAAACAAACCGGCGCCAACCACGAAGAGCATCGGCCAGCCAGGACCCTGCGCAATGAGCCACGTTGCATAATATGTGGCCGCATCCCACGACAGCGCAGCGGCTCGTCCCGTCCGTGCGATCGCATCCTGTCCGTACGTGGCCTGCCACACATAGCCGGAGAATGACCTGGAGTTAGGCGCGTACCACGTGCAGGCGAGCGTGATGGCAACCGCCAACGCTTCCGCGCAGTGCAGCATACGCCGTGCGCGATCCGAATCTGTATCCGATCTGAACAATGAAACGACGATCGGCCCCGCCAGGATCACAAAGCCCCCGCCTCTGACGAGTGCTGTCAACCCGGCCATGACGCCGAACCCGAGACTTGCGCCGCGGCGGCGGAAGCCGTCGCTCGCAATCAGAAACCAGCACGCCACCGCGAACACGGCCGCCCAGGGCTGCTCGAACAGGTACGGCCGTGAGTAAATGAGGAATACGGGGAAGCTGGTGACGAGCGCCGTCGCGAACCGCGCGGTCCTGCGGTCGTACAGACGCATGATGATTTCGTAGACCGCAACTATCCAGACGAGAATCGACACCGGAAGAATGGCTTGCGCCACAATGCGAGACGCTCCGAACAGTCGCATCAACATCGCGGAGCCCAGCGGGATCAGAGGCGTGTGGACCGAGCTGCCGGACACCCACGTTCTGAGAAGTCTGTTGGGATCGACGGATTCGAGAGCTCGGTGGAACAGCCACGCGGTGCTGAGGTCGTGCGCCTCGTCCGTAGCCGGTACTTGGAGCCACACGTGCGCGCTGTGATTCGCCCAAAACCAGAGAAGTATGTGAACGAGCGACAGCAAGAGGACGAATGCGAAATCGATAGCGGTCCAATGTCGCGATCGTGGGTGGCAATCGCTTGAGAGCATCACCGAGATTCCATGCGTACAATCGGCAAATCAATGAACGCGATCGGTCTGTGATCTACTTCGGCGCCGTGATCACATTCTTCGCCGTTGCCGCCCGTCGCTCCTCGTCAGCCTTTCGCAACTCCTCCGATCGCGCCAGTAAGGGCGCCGCCTTGTCGCGCTGACCGGTTGCCGAGTACGCGCGAGCGAGCTGCATGTGCAGGCCGCCGTCCGAATCGGTAGGCAGCTGTTCCTCGATGAGCGGAATGGCCGCGCCGTAGTTGCCGTTCTGCAAGTAGGAGCGGCCAAGCGTCAGCTTCAGACGGGGATTGTTCGGATTGCGCTCGACAAGCTGCTTCAAGATCGGCAGCGCTTCGTCGGCGCGCTGCAGTTGCGACAGTGCCTGCGCTTTCAGAGTCAGGAGCCTCACATCGTCGGGATACGCTTGCAGCAGCGGCATCAGCGTCGTGAGCGCCATCTCGTAATCGCGCGCCGCGTAATATGCGGACGCCAACTGATATTGAAGTTCGGGTTGTCGTGCGGCCAGACGAACTGCCGCTTTCAGTTCCGCCACCGCATCCGTGTACCGCTCCTGCGCTTGTGCCACCGCAGCCCGGATGGATCGGCGTTCGACAGAATCCGGCAGCGTATCGAGCTGCCTGAACGCCCCAAGGGCGAGCTCGTTTGCCGCGCGAGCGGTCCAGTAGCGCGATTCGGGATCGGTCGCTTTCAACGCGGACGCGAGCGCGGAGTCGTAGCGGCTGGCGCGGAATTCACAGAGGGCCACCCGCGCGCTGCAGTCGTCAACGCCCATGTGGATCTTCGCACGCTCGACGGCTACCCATTCGGGGTGCCCGCTGCGCTCGTAAATCTGTGCAACCGAGTCGTGGATCGTGACCATCGAGGCGAGCGATTCTTCCGCCGCGCGGTACAGTGTGAACGCATCGGTGAGGTGGCCGTTCTCGAGCAGCGCATCCGCAGAGAGCAGCGCGCGCCACGGCGCATCCGAGGCACTCGTAAACGTTGATAGCGCATTCTGTTTGATTGCGTTATACGCCTGTCCCAGTTCGTACCACACACCAGGACTGCGTGGTGCGGCGGTCGCCGCCGCGCGGAGTTGCGCGATGTTGTCCACCGCGGTCGGATTCTGGTTCTGAGTAACTACCGCCAGGACGGCGATCGATGCCGCCGACAGGAGTCCGTGGATCATGGCGCGATGTAGGTCGTTTTCACCGTGGTGTAGAACTCGGCGGCATAGCGGCCTTGCTCGCGCGGACCATAACTCGATCCTTTACGTCCGCCGAACGGCACGTGATAGTCGACGCCGGCCGTCGGCAGGTTGACCATCACCATGCCGTACTGCGCTTGGCGCTTGAAGTGCGACGCGTGCTTCAACGACGTGGTGACGATGCCGGCTGAAAGACCGGTATCGGTGTCGTTCGCGATCGCGAGCGCCTCGTCGTAGTTCTTCGCCTGAATGACACAGGCGACCGGGCCGAAGATTTCCTCGCGCGAGATCCGCATCGAGTTGTTGGCGTCGACGAACAGTGTCGGGGCCATGTAGTAGCCATCGGTCGCGCGCTTCAAACGATCGCCGCCGGCCACGAGCCGCGCCCCTTCGCGCTGGCCGACGCCGACGTATTCAAGATCGGTATCGAGCTGTGGTTGTTCGACGACGGGACCGATTTCGGTTCCCGGTGTGAGCGCGTTGTCGACCTTCAAGGTCGACAATCGCTGGGTGAGCGCTTCGACGAATCGATGATGAATGCCTTCGGTGACGATGAGGCGTGATGAGGCCGTGCAGCGCTGGCCGGTCGAGAAATACGCACCCTGGACCGCGACGTTGACCGCGGTCGCCAGATCCGCATCATCGAGCACGACGAGCGGATTCTTGCTGCCCATTTCGAGCTGAACCTTCGCCATGCGGCCGATCGCCTTCTGGGCGATGCTGCGGCCTGTCTCCATCGAACCGGTAAAGCTCAGGGCCGTCACATCCGGATGATTCACGATGGTGTCGCCGACGACCGAGCCCGATCCCATTACGAGATTGAACACGCCGGCCGGGACGCCGGCGTTCGCGAGGATCTCGGTCAACGTCCATGCGCAACCGGGTGTCCATTGCGCCGGTTTGAACACCACCGTGTTGCCAAAGGCGAGCGCCGGCGCGATCTTCCAGGCCGGTATGGCAATCGGGAAGTTCCACGGCGTGATCAGGCCGACGACGCCGATCGGTTCGCGCGTGATTTCGACGTCGACGCCCGGGCGCACCGACGGGATCTTTTCACCGGCAAGCCGAAGCACTTCGCCGGCGAAGAACTTGAAAATGTGAGCGGCGCGAACGGTTTCGCCGACGCCCTCAGGCAGGGTCTTTCCTTCTTCGCGCGAAAGCAGCCGGCCGATTTCGTCCTTGCGCGCGAGGATATCGGAGCCGACCTTGTCGAGCATATTGGCGCGGTCCTGGATCGATCCGATCGACCACGCGGGAAACGCGCGCCTGGCCGCCTCAATCGCCGCGATCGTCTGCGCCTTGTCGGCGAGCGCATATTCGCCGATGACATCGGCCAGATCGGATGGGTTCCGATTGGGCGACCATGACGATCCGGTCACCCATTCGCCATTGATGTAATTCTGAAATCGATTTGCCATGATCCTCACGATTGATGGCGCGGTCTGAAGACCGCGCCCTACACCGGAAATCGGCGGGGTCTAAAGACCCCGCCCTACAAACGCCCTTCTAACGCGAACGTAGGGCGGGGTCTTTAGACCCCGCCAAAAGGCCGCGCTGCGCGAGATTGTTCATCAAGGCCACCGCCCCAAAATCCCACGGTGCAATGCGATCCGTGTGGTTGACACGATTCACGAGGGCACCCAGCAATGGCGTCGAGACGGTGACGATGTCGCCGACGGCGTGGGTGAAGCCCTGACCAGGGGCGAATCGATCGATCGTCGGCGCAAACATCGTCCCCAGGAACAACATCATGCCGTCTGGGTACTGATGATGACGTCCCATCGCGTGCTCGACGAGCTCGAGTGGATCGCGGCTGATCTGCGACATCGAGCTTTCGGCCGTGAACTCGAATCCGTCCGGGCCCTTCACGTGCAGCGCCACCTCGCATTTCCGCACTTCGTCAATCGTGAAGTGGTCGTCGAACAGGCGAATGAACGGTCCGATCGAGCCGGACGCGTTGTTGTCTTTTGCTTTACCGAGCAGCAGTGCGCTCCGTCCTTCGAAATCGCGCAAGTTGAGATCGTTGCCGAGTGTGGCGCCCATCACCTTGCCCAAGCTGTTGACGGCCAGCACGATCTCCGGCTCGGGATTGTTCCACTGCGACTTTGGATGAATGCCGATGTCGGCGCCGGTGCCGACGGCCGACATGGGCTGACCCTTGGTGAAGATCTCCGCGTCGGGACCGATGCCCACTTCGAGATACTGCGACCAGACTCCTTGTGCAATCAGTGCGTCTTTGACGGCCTGCGCTTGCGGAGAACCCGGTCGAATGTCTCGAAGATTATTCCCAATGACGGCGACGATCGCCTGCCGGACGGATTCAGCTTTGCTCGCATCGCCGCGCGCTTGTTCCTCGATCACCCGCTCGAGCAAACTCGCCACGAAGGTGACGCCGCTCGCCTTGATCGCTTGCAGATCGCAGGGCGCCACGAGCCACGGCGCGCGCGGGTTCCGCGCTTCGGCATTCGAATTGTCCAACGTGTCGCGGAACGAACCGAGACGCTGGAGGCCACGGGCACCGCGGATCGCCGCGACAGGGTTGGTCAACTCGAGCAGTTGGCTGCAGGTCGGTGCGACATTCGTGAGATCGAACAAGTCACCATCTCGAACACAGACGAGCGCCGGACCCTCGACGTCGGGGAGCCATACGCGTCCGACCAGGGTTGCTCGTGCGTGACCGTCGGGAAGGCACGGGGCTGAACTCAACCAATTCGTCATGACCATTCAGAATAATCGAAACTGGCCAACTCTGCTGTAGTCAGCGCGTGCACTCACACTGGGAACGGGTATACTCAGCGGCGCTTTCTCAAGGACGTGCATGTCATGCTCAAGCAATTTCGTTCCTGCCTCGTTCTTTGCGCATTGGTCGTCGTCGCTTCCACCACCACGCTGTTCGCCCAGGAATCGCGTGGCACATTGCAGGGCCGCGTCACCGATTCGAGCGGTGCGGCGGTTCCTGGCGCAACCGTTGAAGTATTGAACCTTGCCACCGGTGTCGTGGTCACGAGCGTGACCAACGAACAAGGAAGTTATCGTGCCCCGCTGCTGAATCCGGGCAACTACCGCGTGACCGTGACCCTCACCGGGTTCAACAAGTTTGTCAGCGACCAGATCGAACTGCACGTCGCTGACGTGCTGACCGTCGATGCGGCGCTGAAGGTGGGATCGTTGTCCGACGAAGTGACGGTGACTGCGACCGCCGCGACCGTCGATCGGACGACGGCTGAACTCGGGCAGGTGGTCGACGCGCGGCGCATCGCCGAGCTGCCGATCCGCGAGGGTAGTCCGGTCGAACTCGTCATCCTGGCCCCAGGCGTCACCGTGACGACGGATCTCCGGTCCCGCAAGGCAGCATTCAACAACGGGCTGTCGCAGTTTTCGACCGACGGCATTGGTGAGAAGAAAAACGACTTCACCATCGACGGCGTGTCGAACGTGGCCAACGATCGCGTCGCCTATAGCCCCCCGTCCGCATCGGTAGAAGAATTCAAGATCCACACGACCTCGTACGACGCCGCGATTGGCAACACGATGGGCGCGGTCGTGAACCTGGTCACGAAGAGCGGAACGA
>Ga0075425_100004402_pt1 | contig 14532 bp, 15 predicted proteins | sample SoiMethybrSBSTD4_FD_75300 | JGI IMG/M metagenome (GOLD analysis project Ga0075425, IMG submission 75300) | Bulk soil microbial communities from a Populus tree surrounding site in Tennessee, USA - Soil MetaG P. TD hybrid SBSTD4 | ecosystem: Environmental > Terrestrial > Soil > Tree plantation...
TCGCCGGGACCTACGTTCCGCTCGCCATCAAACCTGACGCACTCGAGCCGGCTCTTCGCGCGCTCGCACCGCTCGGCTTTGCCGGCTGCAACCTGACGATCCCCCACAAAGAGCGCGCCCTCGCCATCGTCGACGACGTTGATGCGCTGGCCCGCCGCATCGGTGCGATCAGCTGCGTGGTCGTGCGGCCCGATGCATCGCTGTGGGGCACCAACAATGACGTACACGGCTTCGCGCGGAACATCCTGCAGCAGCGGCCGGAGTGGCGCGCTGATGCAGGGCCCGCCGTCGTCATTGGCGCCGGGGGCGGCGCACGAGCGGTGGTCTACAGCCTCGCCGATCGTGGTGCGCGCGAGATTCGACTGACCAATCGGACACGCGAACGCGCGGAGACGCTCGCCCGCGAGTTCGGATCAGCAGTGCACGCCGTGGATTGGGACGAGCGGCATCACGCGCTTGAAGGCGCGGCCCTGCTGGTCAACACGACGAGTCAGGGCATGATGGGACAGCCGCCGCTCGATTTGCAGCTCGGACGACTGCCGAAGAACGCGCTCGTCAACGATATCGTCTATATTCCGCTGGAGACGCCGCTGCTTGCGGCGGCGCGGCGTCGTGGCAATCCGACCGTGGACGGACTCGGGATGCTGCTGCACCAGGCGTGTATTGCGTGGCACCTCTGGTTCGGCATCGATCCCGAGGTGACCGCGGACCTGCGTGCCACGATCGAAGCGACGCTGCCCACATCCTGATGGCCCGACTCCAACTTTCGATCGCGACCACCGACTACGACCACTTCCGCGATTTCCGGCTCGGCCTCGTTACGGCCGAAGGGATCGATCACACATGGCTGAATCTCGGCCACCACGAGTGCTTCGCGCGGTTCACCGCGAACCGCGAGTTCGACGTCTCCGAGCTGTCGTTCGCGAAGTTCACGACACAGGTGAGCCGCGAACATCCCGACATCATCGGCCTGCCCGTCATCTGCTCGCGGCTGTTTCGCTTCTCGTCGTTCTATGTAAACCGGAAGAGCGGCATTCATAGGGTCGAGGATCTGAAAGGCAAGAAAGTCGGTTCACCCGAGTGGGCGCACTCCGCGGCTGTCTACATGCGCGGGTGGATGCACAACGAAATGGGCGTCAAGCTCACGGACGTGCACTGGTATCAGGCAGGCGCGAATGCGCCGGGGCGTGAGGAGAAGGTTGAGCTGAATCTTCCGGCCGGCCTGAAGCTGACGCGCGTGGCGGATAAGAGTCTGAGCGAGATGCTTGCGTCGAACGAGATCGATTGCGCAATCATCGCGCGTCCGCCGACATGCTTCCTCGAAGGGCACCCGGATGTCGTGCGGCTCTTCCCGAATTTCCTGGGGATGGAGGAGGAATACTACAAGCACACGAAGGTCTGGCCGATCATGCACATCATCGCCATGCGCAAATCAATCGCCGACGCGCACCCCTGGGTGGCGCGCAATCTCTTCAACGCGTTTCTCGAGTCGAAGCGGCGCTCGGTCGAACGCATCCTCGATCCGGCGGTGTCACGCTACCCTGTTCCGTGGCTCGCCACCTACGCGCGCAAGATGCGCGAGATGTTCGGCGGCGATCTGTTTCCGTACGGGATCGAGGAGAACCGGCCGACGTGGGAGCAGATGGCGCTCTACACCTATCAGCAGGGGATCGCGCATCGGCACATGAAGCCGGAGGAGTTCTTTCCCGCCGGGATCATGACTAAGGTCGTTATTTAGTCTACGGATGTCGGGCGCTCGGCCGTCAATCGGGCAGTCGACCGCATCCAGATCAACGTTTGTGATGCTACATTTGGGCATGCTTCGACTTCGACTGCGACAACTGTTCGTTACCGCTGCCGTCCTGTTCGCCACTTTCCATGCGCTTCCAGCGGCAGCGCAGGAGATCGGCGTCCGGGCGGGTGCGTCCGCAAATCCCGATCAGTTCTATTTCGGCGCGCATGGTGAAACGCCCGCGCTGATCGACCGCCTGCATTTCCGGCCGAACATCGAGATTGGTGTCGGCAATGACCTGACGCTCGTTGCCTTCAACATCGAGTTCGCCTATCACCTTCCGACTGGACGCAACTGGTACACCTATGTGGGCGCGGGACCGGCGCTGAACATGATCCGCTTCCGCGGGAACACGAATTCCGAAGGCGGCTTCAACCTCCTGCTTGGCGTGCAACACAACAGCGGATTATTCGCGGAGATCAAGGCTGGACTCGCTGACAGTCCCGACTTCAAAGTCGGCGTCGGCTACGCCGTGCGGCTCCGATAAACGAACCGGTCGTACCTTCGCGTGCGCTCGCTCGGGCAACTTCCGCGCCTGCGGAACGCGCTTGACATCAATCCTCCCCGGGTGTAGTTAGCGAGCGCACACGCGCGGAGGTAGACATGCGGAAACGACTGCTCCAGGTCGCCGGTGTAGCCGCCGTAATCGTTGCGGTCATCGTCCTGCTGAAACTGGCGCCCGCCGGTAGCGCGAGCGCGTCGGCCGCGCTCAAGACCGCGTGGGGCGATCCCGACCTGCAGGGCATCTGGACCGACGACTATCAAACGCCGCTGCAGCGGCCCGTCAAGTACGCCAACAAACCAGAGTTCACCGAGCAGGAACGTGCGGAGCTCGACCAGCAGCGCGCCGCGATCCTGCGGCGGAATCAGCGCGTCGAGGTCGGCACCGAACGCGACGTCGCAGGCGCGTACAACGCCGTCTTCCAGTCGATCAAGCACACCGGCAAGCGAACGTCATTGATCGTCGATCCGCCTGACGGACGCATCCCGCCGCTCACGGCCGAGGCGAAGCAGCGCGCCGATACAGATCGCCAGTTCCGCCTTGCGCTGCTGCAGGCGACCGCGACCTGCAAGAACGGCGATACGGCCTGCGCAGGCGGCAAGTACGGTCCGCCGTCGCCGCGCTACAAGGAAACGCCGCCGTTCTACAACACCGGACGACTGAATCGTTCCAATGGTCCGGAGGACCGCAGCATGACCGAGCGTTGCATGGCCGCGGTGCTGCCGGACTTCACCGGCTACCGCCGCATCGTGCAGGGCCCGGGCACCGTGTCGATCTTCTACGATGTCGGTCAGGGCCAGGGATGGCAGCGCGTGATTACGCTCGAGCAGTTGCCGCATCTGCCATCGAACGTCCGCCAGCGTTTCGGCGATTCGCGCGGCCATTGGGAAGGCAATACGCTCGTCGTCGACGTGACGAACTTCTCACCGAAGAGCGACTTCCAGGGCGCGCGCCAGAACCTGCATCTGGTCGAGCGCTGGACGCGGACCGACGCAAAGACGCTGGAATACCAGGTCACGATCGAGGATCCGACGACGTGGACGAAGTCATGGACCGTGAAGCAGGAGATGAACCGACAGGACGAGCAGGCGAACCGCGTCTACTACGAGCCGCGCTGCCACGAAGGCAACTACGGGCTGCCCGCGCTGCTGTCGGGGACTCGCGCTGAAGAGGCCGCGTTTGCCGCAGGCAAAGGTCCAGATCCGGCAACGAAAGATTCGGCCACAGACTTCGGCGCCGAGGGCGGCGTCGACGCCCTCGCGGGAGGTGGCTAATGTCGAGAAGCACGCTCGTCGCGGCCGTTGTCGTCACCGCGGTGGTGACGGCGATCGTGAGTGTGTCCGTGACACGCACCACCGGCCAGAGCTCGCGTCCCGCACGGACCGCCGATGGAAAGCCGAACATCAGCGGCGTGTGGCAGGCAATCAACGAGGCCAACTGGGATCTGCAGGCACACGACGCACGCGCCGGCGCGGTGACGCAGCGCGGCGTCTATCCGTACGAGTACGCGAATGTGCCCGCCGCGCCGGTGCTCGCGCTGGGCGCTGCGGCGATCGTTCCCGGATCCGTTGGCGTCGTTCAGGGCGACGGACAGATTCCGTACACCGCCGACGCCGCAAAGAAGAAGGCGGAGAACGCGGCGAACTGGATCGATCGCGATCCAGAGCTGAAGTGCTACCTGCCGGGCATCCCGCGTGCCACGTACATGCCTTATCCGTTTCAAATCGTGCAGAGCGGCTCGAAGATCCAGATGATCTATACGTTCTCGAATGCGGCGCGCACGATTCATCTGGACAACGTCGCGGATCCGCCCGATGACACCTGGATGGGCCACTCGGTCGGACGCTGGGAGGGCGACACGCTCGTCGTAGATGTGTCGCACTTCAACGACAAGACCTGGTTCGACCGCGCGGGGAATTTCCACAGCGACGCACTGCACGTCATCGAGCGCTTTACGCCCATTAACGCCGACGCGCTCCGATATGAGGCGACCATAGAGGACAAGAACGTTTTCACCAAGCCGTGGACAATCGCGATGCCGATCTACCGGCGGCTGGAATCGAACGCCCAGATTCTCGACTTCCCGTGCATCGACTTCACCGAAGAATTCCTCTACGGACACCTCCGTAAACAGCAACTGGTGAAGCACTGGGAAGGGGAGACCATCGCGGTCGATATCACGCGCAAAGTACCGGCAGGCGAACGGCTGTTCGACTGGTACGGCAAGTAGCCGATTTTCGGGAGAGTCCGCCTGCAGGCGGACCCGCGCAGGAGGCAAAGACATGCCGAGGACGCTGACGGTTGTCGTGACGATATCTGCGCTCTGGCTCGCGGGCGCCGTCTCGCTGCAGGCGCATCATGCGTTTGCCGCAGAGTTCGACGCCAAGAAGCCGGTTCACTTCGAAGGAACCATCACCAAGATGGAATGGACCAATCCTCATGTGTGGCTGCACGTCGACGTGAAACGTCCTGATGGCACGGTGGAGAACTGGGCCTTCGAGGCAGGGACGCCGAACGTCCTGTTCCGGCGCGGCTTCACCAAGCAGTCGCTGCTGCCGGGAACGAAGGTCGTCGTCGACGGCTATCAGGCGAAGAACGGCCTGCACCGGGGGAACGGCCGCGACCTCACGTTCCCCGATGGCCGAAAGATGTTTCTCGGCTCGACAGGGACCGGGGCGCCGTATGAACTGACGCCGAATGATCAGAAGGTGAAATAACCGCTACCGCGGCGGACACGTGCCAGGCCAGCCTTCGCGGCACGCGAGGGCTTCGAGCCCGGCGCGGCTCACATCGGTGATCGGACCTTTGCTGCCTCTCAAGACGATCGGGTAATCCTCGAGCGTTGGACGTCCGTTCGCCTCGCTGTGCGGGCGCTGCAGCTTGCCGCATGCCCACGTGGATCCTCGATCGCAATCATCCACGACGATGCGCTCGACATAGGAACAGGCATACGGGCGACCTTCCGCGCACGCCTGCTGCCAGAACGGCAGCCACTGCCCCCGATGGTCATCGCCAACACCTTGCACAGCGCTCATCACCGCGAAGACGATCGCCCACGCGGAGATCCATGCCAGATGTGGCTGACGCGGTAGCGATATTGACCGCATCGCGCGATCGATGAATCTGACGGACAGGTTGAGGATCGGCACGGGCAGCAGCTTGTCGTAGAACGTCGGCAATCCCATGTGCCCGAGCGCCGCGTACAACGCCACCGTACTCAACCCGTAGAGCGCCCCGAAGATCAGACGTCCGAGCTCTGTTCGCGGCGAGGTGGACGGATCCGTGAACAGCAGGTGCATGCCGAGGAACACGGCGATCGGGATGTACGAGTCGTAAAAGAAGTAGATGCCTGTCGCTGCGTAGTACAGCAGCCCGAATAAGTACGTCGTCACCACCGCCGACATCGTCATCGTCGTGACGCCGAAGAAGTACTGTCCCGGCAGGCCAATCAGAAACAGAAAGAGATACATGTGCGGCGGATAAAACTGGGTGCTCGCAATGTCCTGCCCCCATGTCATGTCGGTTCTGCCGGTCACGAGCAGCGCAATCGAGAACACGGCCAGCGGGAATGAAGACGGGTTGAAGATGTGCGCGGGGTGGCCGTCCTTGTGCCAGCGGATCAACTCCTTCGCGGCGAAACCCAGGGCCACCAGCAGGAACTGCATGTAGAACCAGTCGGGCCTGAACCACAGAAACAGGTTGATGCTGAAGATGACTGGGAACGGACCGAAGCCGAACGTGTAGCGGTCTCGACGTGCCCAGCTGAGAAGCATGTCGAACGCATAGGCAAATAGAAGTTGTGCGGCAAGCAGGTAGGCCCAGGTGTAGACCTCGCGCCAGTACCAGCCCCAGTACACAAGCACCGAGCCTTGCGCGCAGGCCTGCAGGTAATGCTGCTTTCGCAGAACGACGTCTACCGCGAGTGTCCGTCCACTGCGGAGCGCCGACACCGCGAGCGCGGCATTCCAGGCAAGCAACACTGCGACGGCTCCGACAAAGCTTCGCCACAAACCGATGTTCTGCTGAACGGAATCGAGAAGCGTGAACGAGGCGAGCCCCAGCGTGAAAGCCAGCGGAATCGCCAGCGCGCGCGTGGCGGCTGCGCCGCGGCGGCCCAAGGAGCGGACCTTACGGTCCGCCTCTACACGGCCCGCTTCTACAGTTTGGATCGATAGTGATCCCACGTCTTCTTGAAGAGGCTCGGCGTCCACAGCTTCTCGCGTGACGCTTTCTGCTCCGCCTCGCTGAATACGTACGGCGTGCCAATCTGCATCGCCATGTACTGGCGATACGCGTTCTCCTCGACGTAGGCCGCCAGCGCGAAGCATTCGACGACGTCGACGCCGACGACCACAACTCCGTGCGCCTTGAGAAGCACTGCCGGTCCTTTGCCGAGGAGCTGCGCCATCTTCTCGCCCATCGGCTTGGTGTTGATCGACAGCGGCGAATCCATCAGCGGAATATCCCCCAGCAGCACGCCCTGGGCGTAGACCGCCTGATACTTCACCCCGGTCATCGTCAGGAACGTCGACCATTGCGGATGCGTGTGCATCACCGCGTTGACGTCCGGCCGCGCGCGATAGACCTCGGCGTGAATGTGATATTCGAGCGGTGGACGGGCGCTGCCCTCAACCAAATTGCCCGCGAGGTCGACGGTGACGATGTCGTCTGTGGTCAATGCACCGCGCACCGACGCGCCGGTATTGATGTAAAAGCTGTTGTCATCGCGCCGCGCGCTGCAGTGGCCGTTGTGATCGATGTAGCCCGCGCGCTCCAGCATGCGGATCGCGTCGACCAGCTGCTGTTTCACATCACCCGCTTTTTCCATAACTCCCATGAGCGACCGACGGTCGCCAGATTGATTGCATCCGCCTTGCGGCCCTCTTCCTCGTCGAGCGCCGCAATCTCGCCGCCAAGCGTCGCCGCCTGCAGCTGCACGCGCGCGCTCACTTCTGTGAAGATGGCACGAAACACCGCCGACTCGATATTCGGCGCTACGGCCACGAACCCGTGCGCGCGCAGCAGCAGCACGTTCTTGTCGCCCAGCGCCTCGGCAAGCGCCGCGCCGCGATCGGCGCTGCTGATGACGATATCCGTCGCGCCGAAGCGGTCGCGGATGTCGAAGACGGGTACGCCTGCCGCGAGAAACGCGGCGTTGTGATACGTGGCGCGCATCGGCGTCTTCACGAGACCGAACGGAATGACGGCGGCTGAATGGCCGTGCGCGATGGCCATCACATCCGATCGCTTCTTATAAATCCCGCCATGCAGAAAGCGCTCGATGAACGGCTTGCGGTCACCTTGCGGCGTGCAGTCGAGGGTGAATTCCATGATGTCGTCGGCGCTCACGAGCTGCGGCGCGAGCGAGCGGGACATCAGAAAGCGATCTGGACGCTGCGGATGCCGCATTGACACGTGGCCGGCCGCGTCGAACACCCCCTGATCGACAAGGATGCGGCTCGCCGCCGCGACGTCTTCGAGGATCGTGCGATCCACGTCAGCGGCCTCCGGAGAACAGGACGAACGCCTGCGTCAGCGTCACCCAGGTTCCCCACATGAGAGGGACGCCGACGGCGGTCCATGCGAGCGCTGCGCGCAATCCGAGCCGACCGGAATCGGGAGTCCGGGATCCGGAATCCGTGTGGATTCTCGGCGCAAAGTGGCGGTCGGCGAGCGGCTTGACCATCGCATTCGCGAGCAATCCAAGCACCAGCAAGCCAGCAAGGATGTACAGCGTGACGTCGTAGACCTGTTGCCGCGGAATGCCAGCTGCGAGCTCAGCCTCGCGAATGTAATTCACGAGCACGGGACCGATGATGCCGGCCGTCGACCATGCGGTCAGCAGCCGGCCGTGAATCGCGCCGACGTACTGCGTGCCGAACGTGTCAGCGAGGTACGCGGGAATGGTTGCGAATCCGCCGCCATACATCGAGACGATAACGCACACGGCGAGCACGAACGCCGCCTGGCTTCCAGCGCGCGCCAGCGACGGCGCGGATGCATAGAGAGCTATGCCGAGCAGGAAGAATGTGGCGTAGGTTGCCTTGCGGCCTATGTGATCCGACAGCGACGCCCAGAAGAACCGCCCGCCGATGTTGAAGAGCGAGATCAAACCGGTGAAGCCGGCGGCGACGGCCGCTGACGCTCCGAAGATCTCCTGCAGCATCGGGGAGGCCATGCCGATGACGCCGATGCCTGCGCTCACGTTCAGACAGAGCACCGCCCAGATCAGCCAGAACTGTTTCGTCTTAATGGCATCGTGATAATGCACGCCCTCGTCCGCGGGCTTGCCCGCCGTGCGCAGCGCGAAGGCGGGGACGCGATACGCAAATGCCCCAGCCATCATGAACACGAAGTAGATGGCGGCGAGGACCAGGAATGTCTCCCACACCCCGACGGACGCGGGCGTGCGGAAGTACGTCATCAGCAGATTCGCGAGCGGCGCACCGATCATCGCGCCGCCGCCAAACCCCATGATCGCCATCCCCGTTGCCATGCCGCGACGATCGGGAAACCATTTCACGAGCGTCGAGACGGGCGAGATGTAGCCAAGACCGAGGCCGATGCCGCCGATTACTCCGCCGCCAATCCACATGATCCAGAGCTGGTGAACGATCACGCCAACCGCGGATATCGCGATGCCGCCGCACCAGCAGAAGGCGGAAACGACGCCTGCCTTGCGCGGGCCGGCGCGCTCGAGCCAGCCGCCCCAGAGGGCCGCCGATGATCCCAGAAACACGAAGAAGAGCGTGTACATCCACCCGAGGTCGGCGACGCGCCAGTCGCAGGTGGTCGTGAACAGCGCACGACCCAGCGTCAGGTCCGGACACGCGACGGACTGCGTCACGCCGAGCGCACGCGACAGCGGCAGCCAGAACACGCTGAAGCCGTAGGCCATGCCGATGCAGAGATGAATCGCCAGCGCCGCCGGTGGCACGAGCCACCTGTTGAATCCGGCTCCCGCAACAATGCGCTCGCGATCCAGGAGACCTGCCGCCGGTCGCGCTGCAGCTACTTCCATGGCATCACGGAAACATGAATGGCGCCCGGCGCCCCTTCTCCGCCAACGGACTTGATCGCGTAGTCAACTTCCGCCAGACCGAATCGATGCGTCGTCAGAAGATCAAGCGGAAACCGATGCGAGGCCAGCTGTTGAAGGCCGAGCTCCACCGCGCGGTAGGAATGACCGCGCGCGCTCTTCAGCGTCATTCCCTTGCGCGTCAGCCGACCGATGGGAAAGTCGGGAAACTTCTGATTCCCCTCGCCTTGAATCACCATTGTCCCGCCACGCCGCTTGGTCGCCTCGATGCCGAGCAGTACGGCTGCCGTCCCCGCGCCGCTCGTGCAATCGATGACGACATCAACACCGCGGTGCTCGGTGATTTCCATCACGCGCGCCAGCGGATCTTCCTTCTGCACGTCGATGACGTAATCCGCACCCATCGACTTCGCGACCTCGAGCCGCCGCGCATCACGTGACGTGCCGGTGACGATGATGAGCGAGGCACCTGCCTGTTTGGCCGCCATCGCGCAGCACATTCCCTGCTGACCGGGACCCTGAATCAGCACCGAGGATCCGTAGCCGACTCCACCATCGATCAAAGTCCACTGCACACCATTAGACATGGGTGTCGCCAGGCCTGCTTCCTCCGCCGTCAGACCTTTCGGCACGCGGTGCATCACCGCGTTCAATGGGAGGTAGACGTAATGGCTGAAGCCACCCCAGAGCGAAGGCTTGATATCGATCGCCGTGTACCCGTAGCGAATAGCGGTTGGATCGTAGAACCATTCAGTCGCGGCACAGTGGCGATACTCGCCGATGTGATCCCACTCGCAGTGGCCGCACGGCAAGTAGTGCTCGAGGAAAACGAGATCGCCTTCGGTGAATCCCTTCAGGCGTTCGAACTCGCGGCCGACCTTCGCGAGGTAGCCGACGTTCTCGTGCCCCATGATGAGCGGCGCGCCGCGCAGCGGCAGTTTGTACTGGCTGACGTCTGTCCCGCAGACGCCCGCAATCTCTATTTTCAGGAGCGCGGCGTCTGCGGGAATCTCAGGCAGGTCGAATTCGCGCAGTTCGGTGGTCGACGCGCCGACCTTTACTGCGGCGAGGGTTTTTCCCGTTGCGGCCATGGCTGTAAATCTTAGTCCCTCGACCCACTTTCAGGCCGCTAGGGACAAGCCGCAACGGGACGCGGTGTCAGGCGACTGCGGCGGTGCGTGACGTCGCGAATGGGTTCTCGTCCGCGCTCGGCCCGTAGATCGACGGTACGGGAACGCCAACCTCGCGCAGATAAACGGAGAGCTGCCCGCGATGGTGATACCAGTGATTCAACATGATCGACCGCAGCATGGCACCAACCGGAATGGCCATCACTTCGCGCTCGCCGTCCACGACTCGCCAGGTCTTCGTCAGATCGGCGTCGCTCAGCGGGCGAAGGATCGTGTGCGCCTTCGCCAGACTCTGTTCCAGCGCCGGCAGCAATTCGGCGGCGCTCGCCGCGCTCGGCTGCTCGAACTTGGGGACCGGGAAGGGCGAGATCTGCGACAGCTCCGCGATCGTCCCCGGCATCGTGGCGATGTGCAGCGCGAGCTGTCCGAGCGACATTGATCGCTCGTGCGGCTTCCAGCCGAGCCGATCGTCGGGGACCCGTTCGAGCACGCGCCGCGTCGTCTGTGCCTCCTGCGCCAGCTCCTGCAACAGCATTTCGATGGTGGACATGCTTCTTCTCCTTCCGTCAGCAGAACTATCGCCGCGCCGCGGCGTGTTTCTGAATACGCTGGTGCATCGCCGTCCAGCCGTGCATCAGCCCCTGTCGCAAGTCGTCCGGAATGAATCCGAGCGCCGAGTGCCGGAAGCTGATGAGCGTCCCGCCCTGCACCTCTTTCAACCGGTATTGCACGTTCGAGATGACCGGCATCGACATGAAGAGCGGACCGGTGATCTCGAGCAGCGTCGGCCGCTTGATCGCCTGCACCACTCCCCAGAAATGACCGTCGTCGTCGCCGAGATCGCGAAACCAGCGTCCGCCCGGCCGCGCCTCGATGACCATCGGCATCGGCACGCCTTGCGCGCCTTCGTTCGCCGGACCGAGTTGCTCTAGCAGCGACTCGAATGTGGTGTCGAGCGGCGCGCGGACGTGAATCTCCTCGGTGAGATCCAGCGTGAGGTTGTCGAGAGTTGGTGCGGTGAGAGCCACGGCGTTCCTCCTTTATGACTTCGCCTTTCGCTCGGCGCGCTCTTTGATACGCGCGAGCTGATTTCCCCAGTACTGCTGAAACACTCCGGTCCACTCGTGCAGCGGCCGTATGGCCTCCGCGTTTGCCCGGTAGAACATCTGCCTCCCATCGCGTCGCACGTTGACCAGGCCGACGTGGCGCAGCACGCGGAGATGCTTCGACACGGAAGGCTGGCTGAGATTGAAGTTGGCGACGATGTCGCTGACGTGCCGCTCCGTGGGCGCCAGGTAGACGAGGATGTCGCGGCGCTGAGCTTCAGCGATGGCGTTGAAGATGTCGGTTGTCGTGGCCGCGCGGGGCACAGGGGCGCATTATATTCCCACTACGGAATATGTCAAACCCGCGCCAGCGCCACATCGAGACGCGGATAGGCTTTGCGGGCATTGCCTTCGAAGATCTTGCTGCGGTCCTGGTCGGTCAGCCAGGAGATTGCGTCGATGAACCGCCCGTTATCGTCGAACGACTTTCCTGTCGCCGGATCTGTGGTGTTCACGCCGCCGAGCATCTCGGACGCGAACACGATGTTGTCCACGCCCACGACTTTGATGAGCAGCTCCATCGCATCCTGGTTGTAGACGGTAGTATCGAAGTAGATGCGTTTGATGAAGTCGTCGAACGGCTCCCACTTGTTCATGATGCAGAGGGCCCGATAGCGCGCCGCCTGATACGGGACGTTGCCCCCACCGTGCGGCATGACGATGCGCAGCTTTGGAAAATCGCGAAACACGCGTGACTCCATGAGCTGAAAGAACGCGGTCGCATCGGTGTTCAGGTAGTGCGAGCCGGTCGTGTGAAACGCCGGATTGCAGGTTGCCGATGCGTGGATCATCGCCGGCACGTCGAGCTGCTGCAGTTTGGCGTAGAGCGGGTACCACCACTCGTCGCCAAGCGGCGGACCGGTCCAGTAGCCGCCCGACGGATCCGGATTCAGGTTGCAGCCGACGAAGCCGAATTCGTTCACGCACCGTTCGAGCTCCTCGACGCACTCGCCGGGGCTGACGCCGGCCGACTGGGGCAGCGAGCAGACGCCGACGAAGCGCGCCGGATAGAGCCGGCAGACGCGGTGAATCAGATCGTTGTTCACCTCGGTCCAATAGCGGCTGACGAGCGCGTTGCCGAAGTGATGGCCCATTGCGGAGGCCATCGGCGAGAACAGCATCACGTCGATGCCGCGCTCATCGAGCAGCCTGATCTGTCCTTTCTCGAGCGAGGCGCGAATTTCGTCATCCGAAATGTTGACGGCGCTTTTGACGGGCTTGCCCATGCTGGAAATCTGCAGCGCGCGAAACACTCGCAGGCCGGCAGGAACGGTCGTATAGTGCCCGTGGGCATCGATCACCATGGGGGAGATTCTAGTCGGGGCACTGGCGCGGGGCAGAGACGCCTTTCGACGTGAGGCGTGGTCGGAGGCCCGCTCTCTTCTTGCAGAAGCCGATCGCGAGTCGCCGCTTGACGCCGACGACCTCGAACGCCTCGCGACCGCCGCACATCTTGTCGGCGAAGACGCGGCGAGCCTCGATGCGTTGACGCGGGGACACCACGCGTTTCTCGAACGCGGCGACGCTATCGCCGCGGCGCGACTCGCGGTCTGGATGACCTTCTCGATGTTTGAACGGCCGGCACTGCAGGCACAGGCAGCGGGATGGCTGGCGCGCGCACGCAGGCTGTTCGACGACTGCGGGCATGACTGCGCCGAGCGGGGATTTCTGCTGTGCGCCGAAGCACTCGGACGCGCACGTGCCAACGATTTCGCCGGCGCGAGCGCGTTGTTCGGCCAGGCTGTCGAACTCGGTACACGTTTCAAGGATCGCGACGTGCTCGCGCTCGCGCGCCACGGGCAAGGACGGGTGCTGCTCTACCAGAACAAGCTGACGGAGGGCTTCACGATGCTGGACGAGGTGATGGTGAGCGTGACCTGCGGCGAGGTTCACCCGATCATCTCCGGCCTCGTCTACTGCAGCGTGCTCAGCGCCTGTCACGATCTGTTCGACATGCGCCGCGCAAAGGAATGGACGACGGCGCTGACCGCATGGTGTGACGCGCATCCCGACATGCTCTTCCGCGGCGAATGCCTGGTGCGCCGGTCCGAGATGCTGCAATTGGAAGGGGCGTGGGATGAGGCGCTCGCCGAAGCGGAACAGGCATGCGCGCGCCTTCACGCCGGCAGCCCGGTGCGCGACGCGGGAACGTCGGCACAGCGCGCGGCGGAGTTATACCGGCTGCGCGGAGAATTTCAGAAGGCGGACGAACAGTATCGGCGTGCGAGTCAGGCGGGCCGCAATCCGCAGCCCGGCCTCGCTCTGCTGAGGCTCGCTCAGGGACAGATCGAAGCTGCGGATATCGCCATCCGTCGCGAGCTGCAGGAGAAGCGAAGTCCCGCGGTCCGCGCGGAGGTGCTCCGGGCCGCGGTTGAGATTCTTCTGGCCGCGAACGACGTCGCCGCGTCGCGCACTGCGGCCGACGAACTGGCGCGCACGGCGGCTCACGTCGACGCGCCGTTTCTGCGCGGCGCAAGCGCAGCGGCCTCGGCGGCGGTCGCGCTCGCCGAACACGACGCGAACGCTGCGCTCGGGCTGCTGCGCGATGCGTCCATCATCTGGCGCGAGCTCGACGCGCCGTATGAAATTGCGCGTGTACGCGAGCTGACCGGACTGGCATACCGGCAGCTTGGCGACGAGGAAGGCGCGCAGCTGGAGCTCGAGGCGGCGGCCGACACCTTCGAACGCCTTGGGGCGAAACCGGATGCGGCGCGCGTCTCCAGCGTGATCACCGCGGCTGCCCCAACCGCCCACGGGCCGCTGACGGGACGCGAACTCGAGGTGCTTCGCCTCATCGCGTCCGGCAAGACGAACCGCGCGATCGCCGAAGATCTGGCGATCAGCGAAAAGACCGTGGCCCGCCACGTCAGCAACATCTTGACGAAACTCGATTTGCCGTCGCGTTCCGCGGCCACGGCCTACGCATACACTCGCAACCTCGTCTGAGACGTACACAAAAATAC
>Ga0075425_100004403_pt1 | contig 14532 bp, 13 predicted proteins | sample SoiMethybrSBSTD4_FD_75300 | JGI IMG/M metagenome (GOLD analysis project Ga0075425, IMG submission 75300) | Bulk soil microbial communities from a Populus tree surrounding site in Tennessee, USA - Soil MetaG P. TD hybrid SBSTD4 | ecosystem: Environmental > Terrestrial > Soil > Tree plantation...
ATCCAGATCGAAGACACAGCCACATCATCGTAGCTGAATCGAAAGCGCGGAAACCGATGCCGCGGGAAAGGTGTGCACGATTCAGTCTGCGGACGACAAGGAAGCAGTGGCTGGCGCACCGGCGTCGCGACGATCGAACGTATTGCGCGCATGAAGGTCGTGGTGCGTAAGCGTTGTGACGATGCGCGAAGAAAACGCACCACCGCGTAGGGTAATTTCCGCTTCCCGCGGTTCGCTCACATGCGGATTTACCACCGTGAGCAACAGATTCTTGCCTCGCATCGAGGCAGAGCCCTTCAGCCCCCAGAATCTCGCCGTTTGCCCGTCGCGCTCGTAACTTACCTGCGGCGCGGAAAACTCCGTTCGGAGCGATTCCCCGCCTTGGTGTCCGGCGTATAGCTCAAAGACACGGCCGACGGGGGTCACCACAAAACGATCCTCGTGCGCCAGATACAGGCTGTTCAGGCAATTGATAAGCTGCGCGGTTAGCCATGACCACCTTGCCCGCATGCCGGTTAAAAATATCCAGCGTCATTCCGCTGAACACCGCGTCACGCAGCGTGGGAGTTTGTTCCAGGATATCGCCGGGCGTCGCCTCGCTCCCCGGCTGGTACCATGGGCCCCATTCATCCACTATCAGCTTGATGCGCCGCTCGCGATCGAATTCTCCCATCACTTGCCAGTGGCCTTCGATCAGCCCTTCCATGCGCTGGCCTTAGCGCAGCAGTTCGTACCAGTCCACCGGTTCGAACTGCTCCGCGGCCCCTTTGCCTTTGTCCCAATCGTTCGTTTTGCCCCGGCTTAGATTCCACGCGTAGTGGTGCAACGCCAGGCCGTAAATCTCGCGCAACTGCCCCGGCCCCTTGCGCAAAATTTCCTGCAGAAATTCGCGCGTCCAGAACCACTCATCGGTGTTCGGTCCTGACGCAATGAGCGAGTCCGCAGAAGTCGTGCTACCCGCCGGAGAATTGCAGTATTCCACCCAATGCTGAAACTCTATGGCCGGCAAGCTGCGTACGTTTGCAGCCAGATACGGCTCGGCGCCAATCAGCTTGCAGAAATGTACGAACTCGTTGGTGCCCAATTCATTCGGCTCATACCGGTGGTTCGCTGGTGATTTCTCCGTGTCCGCGCCGTTCCAGAAATTCGTACGCCGCGGCCGCTTCTCGCGCGGACCAACTCCGTCGCGCCAACGTAGCTGTCGGCGAAGCACCCACCCGGATAGCGCACCACCGGAGCTTTGATCTTTTTCATATGTTCGATAACGTCGTGGCGCAGCCCATCCACATTCGGCACTTTTGACGTTGGCCCGACCCACAAACCGTCATAGATCACACCGCCCAAATGCTCGGCGAAGTGGCCGTAGATGTTAGGAGGAATAGTGCCTTGTGGTTCATCGAGCAGGATCTCGATGCGCGAATCGGCAGTCGGCGCCCCGACGGCTCTTCCGATTGCCGACGCATTCATTGCCCGCATACCGTAAACGCAGGTAGCCGCCGAACCCGCCAAGGCTGTTTTCACAAATTCGCGCCGACTCTTCACAGGGCACCTTAATTCAAGGTGAACGAACATGGCAGTACATAAGTGCGTTGTCAAACGTGTCATAGCGGCTAGCGTGAGTTGTCAATTTTCCTGTATGCAGCGCATTTGAGAGTGGGCTGCGTTAAACTGGGAGCCCACCCTCGCAGTTGGTCTTCGACGGTCAAGGTCGGTTTCGCATGGCGGTCAGAGACTCCAAGCCCTCTTCCGGAGAGCACCTACTCTTGTTTCTCTTCGTGGCCCTAGTCGTCCTCGCGGCGGCCCGTTGGTTCATTTCCTTCAGGGCACATCCTTGACCTAAGGGCGCATCCTTGACGCCCAGGCTGTGCGCAACAAACTTCACAATCACGGAGTGCCAATCCCCTAGCGCGTGTCTTCCGGACCACCCCGGCAGGACGACTCGGCGAGCAGAAGCTACCCTCTTAAGCTCAGCGAAGCAAAGGATCAAGCAAAACTTTGCGGCGGCGACTTCTCGACTGGCCACCAATCTGCGACTTGTTTACACTCCCCATACTCACCAAACACAGTTGGAGATCATGTTCCTGCTGTTTCCACTGATCGCTTATGCACTGCTGTTCGCTTGCGCCGCCATTACGAACCCAGTTGGCGCGTCGCAGCCATGACAGCTTCCCGAACGACCCGGGCCTAGGGTGAGCTCCGTATCGCCAAACTGGCTTGTAGCTTTCCGTCTCCCGCCGATCTTGTTTATGTAAGGCTCTTAGAATGTGCTGGTTGCCGAGGATCGCAGGTAACGCTTTTCGATGCCGGAAGTTACAAAGTCGACCCGCAAGCCTCTTACTATCAGCTATTTGTCAGGGGCCACCGGGCTGGGTAGTGCAGCTTTTTACGGAACGCCCTCCCAGTCGCTCGAGTGGCTCCGGCGCCCTCGGGGTCTTCCTGTAGCGAGCTACTTTTTCGTTAAGACCGCTCGCCCGCTTGGTAAAATCGAGCTCTCAGTTCGAGGGAGCCTATGCGAAGACACCTGTTGGTCTTCGCGCTCTGCATCCTGCCCTTCTCCCCAGCCCAATCGGCAACTTATTATGTGGACGCGAAGAATGGTAATGACACCAATGGCGGTAACTCACCCGCCAGCGCCTGGAAGTCGCTGGAGAAAATCAACACCTTCCAGTTTCAGCCCGGCGATTCGATCCTTTTCAAGCGTGGGGAAACTTGGCGCGAGCAGCTGAACTTTCCATCCTCTGGCACTGAAGGCCACCCCATCGTGCTCGATGCGTTCGGCAGCGGCCCCTTGCCCATCCTCAGCGGAGCCGATGCGGTTCCGCCAGCGACATGGAGCGCCAGCCCCACCGCCAATGTTTGGCAAGCGAATGTCGCCACCGAACCCAACGTGGTGATCTTCAATGGCGCGAAAGGAAGCAAACAAACCGCGCTGGAAAACCTGAAACAACCAACGGATTGGTTTTGGAGCGCCGGCACACTCTACGTTGCGGCGACGGGCAATCCTGGCCAGACATTCGCGAACTCGGGTGTTGAAGCCGGTGCGCGACCGAGCACCATCAATTTGAGTGGAAAAACCTACATCGCGGTCAGAAACATTCAGGTGTCGGGCGCCAACGCCGCGCCGTATGCGCTGGGTTCCAACATTTGGGCGATCGCGCCGACGCGCAAAGGGCCGCCCCCGGGGCATCTCGAAATCAGCCACTGCGTGGTAGTGAATAGCGCCGGCGACGGCATTCATCTGGAAGGAGCTTCAGGTTCCGTCGTGGACGCAAACCTTGTGGCCAACAACGAAAATGTGGGCATTCAGATTTACCGCAGCCTGCCCGACTTTCCGGTTTCCGATGTCACGGTCAGCAACAACGAGGTGCATCACAACAAATTTATTGGAATCAATCTGGCCGGCTGCCCGGCGGGCACCAGTTGCCGCACCGTCAAAAACGATGAGCAAATCGGTGTGACGAAAGTCCGCGTCACCGGCAACCGTTCGTACAATAATGGCGCGGGAATTTACTTACACCAGACCACGGAATCCCTAGTCAGCGGAAATGTTTCGTACGCGAATCTGGACACTTCGCGCAAAGGCGAAGGCTACTGCGTGGGACTTTCCGGCTCCAGTTCCAATATCGTTGAGAAAAACGAGTGCTACCAAGCGGCGCACGCAGGAATCGAGCTTTCTATCGACATCAGCAAACCGGCCGTCGGCTCTAGCAACAACATCATTCGCTACAATGTGGTGCACGACAACGCTTCCAACGGCTTGATGACGGACTTCCATCCCTCAGAAAACAACAAGTTCCTCTACAACATCGTATACAACCATCCGAACGGCAGCTGCATTTTCGCCAATAACACGGGCCACATGTTTTTGAACAACACCTGCTACAGCAATCGTTTTGGGATTTACCTGTACGTGAGCAAGACCACTCCAGAGACCGGGAACATCACGATCAAAAACAACATCATCGCCGGGACGGCTCGCCAGCACGTCGTGATCGAAGCAGGAGTGCAGGGACCGGTCGAACTTGCGAACAATGAATACTTTCCGGACGACGCACAGAAATTCAATCTGCGTACTTCCCTATCGGATCTTGCGGGATGGAAAGCAAAAACTGCCCAGGATGCGAATTCATTCGTTGCCGACCCGCGATTTGTCGTGGCGGCTCCCGCCGGGCCAAATGACTTCCGCCTGCAGAACGGCTCACCAGCAATCGGCAGAGGAGCGCAGACAGAGTTCACCGAGAGTCTGGCGGCGGACCTGAAATGGCCTCAAGTTGTGCGGATTGCGAAACAGGAACAGCGGTGGGACTTAGGAGCGATCCAGCATGGCACCGGACCGCAGGCGCAGAGATAGCGGAGGAAAGGAACGAAGTAGTGAAAACAGACGGCAGGTCGAAGGGATCAGGATCGCTTTCGGCGGAACTAGCCGAGGCCGATGCTGGTAAGGCTCTTGTGATATAGCCGGCGAACGTGAGCCGGCCGCACGCGGGAAAGTTTTTTTAAAATGCCGCGAAGACCTGCCCGCTCGAACGCGAGGCGCACATCGCGCCACTGCGTGCCCATCATGTCTCTGGAAATGTCGCGGTAAAACGCCTGGCGATAACTGCCGCCTTCGATGGCGGCCGAAACTCTTTGAAAGCGATCGGTCACGAGATCATTCTCGTGCGCCGATGGGGCTTTACCCCAGCCGCGTGCATCGAGATAGAGGGGCCGCGCCTCAACTTCGCAGATGTGTCCGCCTGCGTCGAGCGAGATCGCCGCGAGAATGCCTTCATGCTCGAGCGGCGAATACAACACGCCGGAAGCCAGGCTTCCCAGGCCGTAAAAGCAGTGCGCTAGCCGGCCGTTCTTCCCCTGAACTGTTCTGTATCCGCTGATGCGGTGCGAATGACAGGCGGCGATGACATCGAAGCCCATCTCGCCAAGTTCATCCATGAAGCGCACATCTTCGGGATCCGGATAATTCGTACCTTCGGCCCCGGCGTGAAGAAACGCGACGCGGCACCGCGCTCTGCCAGCGTCCATTTGAGCCAATGCCTGCCACGCGCGCTCTCGAGACGCTGGCTCGATTCCGACCGAGTTTCGTGTTGCACTATCCGGCAGATTCCGAGCAGCGGCCCAAATGGCGACTCGTATGCCAGCATCCGTATTGCGGATGTGGACATCGGGAGGTTCCTCAAGGCTGCGGCCGAAGCCGCAAGGCGAGAATTCCCTTCGCGCTGTTTCGAGGGTTTTGAGCGCCCCGGCGCGGCCGTGGTCATGCAGATGATTGTTTGCGAGTCCAACCACCTTGACGCTCAGCCTAGAAAGGTAATGCAACGCTTCGGGTGCGGCGGCAAATGTATCGCCGAGCGAGGTTTTGACCCGCGGCGCGATTCCGCCAACATCTACCGGGCACTCGAGGTTCGCCATGCTGAATTCCAGATCTTGAAACAACGGACGTATGAAAGCCGCCCGCTCGGACCAACTTTCGCGGGGTGCGGGTGCCAAGCCGGCAGCGGGCAGAAAGTCCCCCGCGATACCGAACTTGCATACCGCCGCGCGTTGCGCATTTTTCCAGACCAGCATGATCGAAATATTCCGTTAAGCGGGCAACAGCGCAGGATCAGCGAATTCATTGAACCGAGGTTGCGCTCCAGCCGGAATGCGGTCTGGCTTACGGGCGCTCATCACCACGATTTGTCCTGGAGTCTGCTTCCCCAAATTATCAGCTAGCAACACCAGCCCATACAGAATTGGGAATAGCAGCAAGAGTGAACGCGGATGATGCAAGTACAATTCCCGAACCCGCGCACTTAGAGGAGAACTGATCAGGTGCCGGGTGTGCCGGTGTTCGACGATAAATCCGGCGCTCACCAGCATTTCCGTCAACCGTTTTTCGCTGAAATATTCGGTGACGAAATACTTTTTTCTGTGCCACGCGCGGAACTCGATGGAAGAGTTTTCCGGAAGAAGACTGTCCACAGACACGGCTAGTTTGCCTCCGGGCCTCAACACTCGAAAGCTCTCCTGCAGGGCGGCTTGCGGGCTGCGGAAGTGCTCAAAGCAGCTTACGCTCACGACACAGTCAAACGCTTCGTCTTCAAAGCAAAGATTTTCCGCGAAGCCGTGAACGTACCGGGTTCGGGCACCGTGCAACCTCTGCGCTGTGCGCAGAGCCTTCGGGTCTGGCTCCAGACCGTACGAGTTCGCGAAATGTTTTGCAAAGCGCTCGGTCCAAAAGCCGTCGCCGCTGCCGATATCCAGCAACGCTTCACGCGTGGATTCGCCGGCGCGCTGACTGAGCAAGGCGAACTCGCGGTTGCGGTTAAGCGAGCAATAACTGCGAATTGCGCCGTTCAGACGGTTGAGCAGGCCCATTTTTCATCCTCGTTGCTTTTTTAGAATTCCTCTTGCCAGTGACTACTCTTGCGAACCCTACTCTTCGGAATTCAGACTGCTATTACTGGGAGGTGGCTGCGCTCCGAAAAACATTTGGGACTTCTCCCGGAGGGATTCGAAGTTTCGCAAACTCAGGGCGAACAAGAAGGCCACCACGAACAGGAGCAGAACGGAAATTTTCCAGTCGGGATGAATGCACAGCCAGCCGATTACAAGCAGTCCTCCGGTGATGGCGTAGGCGCCGAGAGCCACATGGAGAGAGGACCAACCGCGATTGAGGAGGACGTCGTAGAAGTGCCCGCGGTCTCCGGAGAATGGAGAGACACGCTTACGAAGGCGGCGGATGACGGCAAGAAAGAAATCCATGAGCGGAAGCGCGGCAAAAACCAGCGGCAGGAGCCAGTGCGAGCCGATGTGGTGGTGGACACGATAAAAATCCAAGCTGAGAAAGGCAATCAGGAAGCCCAGCATGGTGCTACCCGAATCGCCCATAAAAATACGGGCTGGCGGGAAGTTGTAGGCCAAAAAGCCGAGGCAAGCGCCCAGCAGGCTCCACGCCACCGCGCCGCCGGCGCTGGTGGTCGGCGTGGCGTACATGGCGGCATAGCCGAGAGCCACCAACCCTGCGACACCACCGGCAATGCCATCGGAGCCGTCCAGAAAGTTGAAGGCGTTGACAAAGACGGCTACGAAAAGGCAGGTAAGAATCGAATCCAGAATCGGATGATTGAAAAGAGTGAGATTCCAGCGCGTCTGGCTTAGGAGAAATCCCGCAGCCAGTTGCGCGATCAACCGGACTTCAGGTGGAAGGTTCAGCAAGTCGTCTATGAAGCCGGCGTACCAGATGAGACCCAGAGCAAAGTAAAAATGCACCAGGTGAAGAGGCGACCCGTAGTTGGAGACCGCCAAGCCCAGCACAATTGCCAGCATCATCGCGACGCCACCGAGGCGAGGGATGGGCGCGTTGTGAATCTTCAGGTAGCCGGGCTGATCGTGAACCCGAAAATAAAAGGCGGCACGCCGCACCAAGGGCAACAACGCGGCGCACACCGCGAACGACAAGAAAGCTGCCAGGTAGCCATGGGTTGTGAAGAATTCGTTCATCTGTCGATGTTTTTCGGGCGATCTTTTTCTACAACTGTTTCGCGGATGCCTGCGCGGAGCTGGCGGCCCCAGGTTCCGGCGCTTCCTGTGCTTTGATCTGGCGAAAATCGCGACGGGGCGAATGTACGGATTGGAGGACCCGCTCGTAGGATGTGGCGAGAGCGTCCCACGAACAGTAGTGTTCGGCATAGCGCCGGCCATTGGCACCCATATGCTCGATTTCCATGCCGCGGCCGACACGCCCGATGGATTGCGCGAGGCGAGCGATGCCTTCGGACGTTGCGTCTTCCACGATTCCGGCCTGCGCTTCGTGAATGACGCGAGCCGTTTCTCCCACGGCAGCAGCGAAGACCGGTCTACCGCAAGACATGTACATGAAGACCTTGGAAGACAGGAGCCAGCGCGAAAAGGGACCGGACTTTACGAACGCCAAGCAGAAATCCGCGGCCGAGATGACCGGCGGCATCTGTTTGCGGAGCGGAGCGGGAAGAAACACTGCGTTCGAAAAGCCTCGTGCAGCGACTTCGCGTTCCAGGTCTGCCCGAGCAGAGCCGCCCGCGGCGAAAACGATCTTGATACGCGACTCACTTTGCAATTTTTCGAGCAAGTCCAGCATGCAATCCACGCCGTGATAGGCACTGATGGTACCAAGGTAGACGCCGACAATATTTCCTTCACGCTTCAAAGCGTCGACCAGTTCGTTCGGTGAACAGTCGGCGCCGTTCGACGCGAACAACTGGACGTCCACGCCATTGCGGATCACTTCGCAGCGAGATGCGGGAATTCCACGTTTCAGCAAGTCGGCGCGCATGCCTTCGGAAACGGAAATAATTTTCGTCGCGCGAGCGTACAAGAAAGATTCCAACGCATAGGCGGCACGCCGCAGGCGCGGATTTTTCAGATAGCCCAACTCGATAGCAGCTTCAGGCCAGAGATCGCGAATTTCCAGGAGGAATGGAACGCGAAACCGTTTGGCCGCACACCAAGCAGCGAGGCCGATGGTTAAAGGAGGCGAAGTACAAACGACCACATCGGGGCGCTCGAGAAAAAGTGCGCGGGTGGCGGCGGCAAGGAGGAACGAGAAATAGTTGAGCAGTCTTGGCAGTGTCTTCTTATCGTGCGAAGGAAATAGCGGAACGCGAGTGACACGAAGGCCGCTGATGGTTTCTGTCCAGGTGCCGCGCCAGGATTTGCTGCGATAGCCGTCGAACACTTTTCCACTGGGGTAGTTCGGCAGGCCGGTCAGAATCTGGATCTGGTGCCCCATGGATTGCAAGCGCGCGGCAATCTCCAGGATTCGGATGCCGCCAATCTCGGTTTCCGGAGTGAAATATTGCGTGATGAAAAGAATCTTCATCGGCCTTTACCACCCGATTCCTGAATAGCCGTTTCCAGAATGTTTGAGGCGAGGCAAGCCGACCAAGTCGACGACCTCCTTGCCGCGCCCGTCCTTGAGCAGAAGGCCTTCTATTTCGCTGTCGTTGCAGCAGATGACCACGACTTCCGCTTCCTGCACCGCATTTGGAAGCGAGGCACGCATATGACGAAGAATATGCGGCATGGTCATGTCCAGGAATTGCTTGTTTCGTCCGGTCAGATACTCGGGCTGCACGGTACGATCGAAAACGGTGAGATCAATTCCCTTCCCGAGCAAGTGCTCGGCAAGCAGCACCGCGGGACTGTTGCGCACGTCGTCGGTGCCTTCCTTGAATCCCAGGCCTACCAGACAGACCTTCTGTTTGTTGGTTTCCAAAACCATGCGCGCCGCGCGGAGAATCTGGGTCTCATTGCTGGGCATGATGCTGCCGAGGAGCGGCGTGCTGGCGTCGAGTGATTTCGCCATGTAGTTCAAGGCGCTGACATCTTTGGGCAGGCAGGAGCCGCCGAACGCAAAGCCTGGCGACAGATATTTCGCGGAGGTGTTGAGCTGCGTGTCTTTGACAAAGGTATCCATGACGCGCTGGCTATCGATCGCTAGCTCTTTGCAGATAGCGCCTATTTCATTGGCGAAGGAAACTTTCAGGGCGTGGAAGGCGTTACAAGCGTATTTCAGGATTTCGGCTTCCTGAAGTTCCAGCTCGATGATTGGAGCGTCGATCTTCATTTCTTCCCACACTCTGCGGAGCGTGCCGTTGGCCAAATTCTTTTGCTGGCCGATGACGACGTAGGGTGGCGCATGGAAGTCACGGATGGAGCAGCCTTCGCGCAAAAATTCCGGGTTGAAGTAAATCTCAAAGCCGGTTCCGGCGGCTCGGCCAGACATTTCTTCGATTATGGGAATTGCGAACCGGCGCGTAGTGCCGGGCGGAACGGTGCTGCGCAGAACGACGGTGTGGAATTTGTCGTGATCGCGCAAGGCCGCGCCGATCTCTTCCAGAACGGATTCCAGCGCGGACAAATCCACATCGCCATTGCGGCGCGACGGTGTGCCAACGCTGATGAACGAAACGTCCGAACGGCGGACCGCTTCGTGTACGTCATGGGTCACGCAGAGCTTGCGATTGCGAACGGCACTTTGCAACAGCTCCGGAAGACCCGGCTCCGCGACCGGCGGAATTCCCTGCCGGAGCAAATCGAGTTTCTGATGATTGTTATCAACTCCAATGACCTGATGACCGCGCGACGCAAAACATGCTGCCGTCACGCTGCCAACATAGCCAAGACCAAATACGGCAAGATTTGCCATATGAACGATCCTCCGGGCACGCCTGATCTTTGTTGGCTGGAAGGGCTGGCGATTGGAATGAAGCTACGACGAAACAGTTGGTCAGTTCTGACCGTGCTGAATGATCAGCGGGATTTTTCCGCCGGCGCGGACGATTGGCGCATCGGCAAGCGTTGCGGTGACGAGAAACTGTTGCCCCAGGACCTTCTGCAGGCGCTTTTGGATTTCCATCAAGTCGGCGTAGGAATCCGGGCTGCTGGCAACTCCGCGGATGAGCACATGGCCAGGCCGCTCATGCAGTAACTGGCAAAAACGCAAGGAAGTTGCGCCCTTCAGGCATTGGTTGAGGGCGCGCGGTGAAAACAGGCGACCATCCGGGCAGCGGAGCGTGTCGCTGTCGCGGGTAATCGTGGGTACTACGAGCGGGAAGTTGCGGCCACAGACACACGGGCCAGTGGCGTGCCAGCATCCGCGATCACCGATGCGGTAGCGAATGAGCGGCATGGCATCGTTCACGAAACTGGTCCAGACGAAATAGCCTTCTTCGCCGGGGCCGACTGGCTGATCTTCGGCGTCCAGGATTTCGAGAAAGGCATATTCGGGGATGGCGTGCATTTGCCCTTGTTCGCATTCATGTATGAGTCCGGCGTACTCGGTGTTCCCATAGAGGTCGTACGCGCGGGTAGCAAAGGCTTTTTCGATATTTTCACGTAAGAAGGGATAGAGCGGCTCGCCGTCCGTAAAGACAGCGCGCATGGGAATCGGTCGGCCGGTTTTCAGGATGAAATCGGCCAGGATAGCGAGCACGGAGGGAAAACCCTCCAGAACTTTGCCGGAATTCTGGAGCAGAAAGTCGATGTAGTGCGAGGCGTTTGACTCTGAGAGATGGAAAATGCTGGCCAGCGTCTGGCGTTCGAGAAAATTGTGCGTCCAGAACGGAGGTTCGGTGCGCTCGGACGGAACTACGCGGCTGCCGAAGAAAGTGACGCGCGGCGTGCGGGTCTTAACACCTGCCCAAGCCCAGTGGCGCATGCGAAAAGCCCAGTGGCGGCGCGCCACGGGTTCGCTATAGGTGACCTCAAGGCTAGCGCCCGTGGTGCCGGTCGTGCCAACTTTAATTCGTTCGGCGGATTGAACCGCGCGCGAGGCCAGACGATCGCCATTCTGGCGAACCAATTCGCGGGTCAATACCGGGAAACGAGCGAGGTCTGCCGCAGTGCGCAGGTTGATGTCCGGATAGTCGGAATAAAAAGGCGACGTGACGCGCGCGTGTTTGAGGATTTTGCGGATGGCCTGAAGCTGGAAGGCGTCAATCTGTTCCGGCGTCCAGTGCTCGTGAGCGCGAAGCTCCCGCAGCAGGGAGAACATTCTCGGGGCGTAGCGGTTACGCGTGAGGAACCACCCGCGCGCGCTCGTGAGAAGATTCTGCACGGAATACGGCATGCGGTCGTATGCACGTTGCAGAACAGCACCGTTGGCGCGGAGTTGAGCTTCAATCATGGAACCTCCTGATTCCAGAAAGTTGAACCGTGGACGAGCAATTGGAGGCCTCTCAAAGTTGAGAAAAGTTGATCAGCCGAAGCTGGCGGCGCGCGGCGATATCGCGCAACTGCGGGTCCAGCAAAATGCCGATTTCCTGTTCGCGGCGTTCAGACAGTGCGTCGGACTCGGAAAAGCCCGCTTGCAAAAAACCGGGATGGCACCACAACTCGTAAACGCCTTCCGGCATGAATTCGAAGGTGGCTTTCCAGGCTTGCGGTAACTGGTCGGAATGGTTGGCGTAACGGGGATGGAATGTCACGCCGGCATCCGGAAGTTGCAGGCCGCGAAAAACGAACGACTGAAGAAACTCAAGGTACGACTTTGCGGCGAGCCGGCGATATAGGGGGCCGATGTGCGGACCGCCGAGACGGCCATTGGAGGGCCAGTAACGTTTGCGCGGAGCCCGGGCCCGGCGAATGCCCTCCGAGGTGACAGCCTTGTAGAAGGCGCGGGCAGCGGTGGGATACATATGAATGCGATGATGCGAATCGGCGTGCGTCGGCTGGAGGCCGAGCGACTTCATCTCTTGAATCTGCGCACGAAACTCCGCTTCGATTTCGCGCGGAGAAGCTTGCCAGTGCAAAAGACGGCCTCCCATTTCGGAGGGTCCCACGAATTCGCCTGTGGCGTTGACGAGCGACGGAACTTTTTCTTTCGGCAGAACCGGCTTGCCCTCGGTGAGGTTGAGATGGATGCCAATGCCCAGGCCGGGCGCTTCGGGCGCGCGGCGGACGGCGTATTCGGTCGCGGGCTGGTTCACCATGAGCGAAGTGCTGGTGAGCAGGCCTTTGCGATGGGTGAGAAGTATGCCGTCAGTGATGCCGTGGCTCAATCCGAAATCGTCAGCATTGATAATGAGTCTTTTATCCATTTTTGATTTCCTGAAGGTTGCGTGTGCTAACCGCCGGTCAGTGGGTTGTTCGGGTGTGAACAGACGCCAAGAACCTTGGTATAAAACGAAATCAGTTTGTGGATTTCCCGCTTGTTGTTGCAACGTTCAAAAACAGCTTCGCGTCCCGCACGGCCCATCTGTTCGGCGCGGGAAGGGTTTTTCAACAGATCCTCGATTGCGGCGGCGAGCGCGCGTGAATCACCCGGAGGAACCAGAAGCCCAAATTCACCATCACGAAAGAACGGCCGGATCGGAGGGAGATCGCTGCTGATAACCGGAAGGCCGCAAGCCCAGGACTCAAACACTTTTACAGGTATGTTGTGCATGAACTTGGGAATGGCCATAAGGGGTGAAACCGAAATGCGCGCCTGTGAAAGCGTGTGTGCCATTTCGTCGTGCCGGACCCTGCCATGCAGGAAGACCTGCGAAGTGAGATTCATCCGCCCGATGCGATCGAGAATCGTGGAGCGAACGGCTTGATCGTCGGTGTAGCCAAAGAGCAAAGTGCGGGCCAGGATGCCGCGCCGCCTGAGGAGCTGAAGGGCGTCAAGCAGAACGAAGGTCCCGGCTCGCTCAGATAAGCCGCCGCGATACACCAGATCAAAACGTTTTGGCATCGGCTTGAGGTTGGTGAAAAACTCCAGGTTGGGCAAATTGTAAAACACCAGTTTTTTGCTTTTCCCGGAATGCGCCAGGGCTCGCATGGTTCCAGAGTCGGCGGTCATGAACCCATCGAATAAATTGGCGGCAACCCGCTCGGCCACATGGACTGCCTTGCCCATGAGACCGCGGAGACGGGGTGGAAGATACGGTTTTGTGAGCATCATCGCGGCGAAATCTTCCTGGGTGTCGTAGACGACGATTTTTCTGAACAACAATTTCAAAAGCAGGCCCGCAGGAATCATCTCGGGATTGTGCAGGTGATAGATCCGCGCCGGTTGGCGTCGAGCAAAAAAAGCAATGGCCGGCGAAGTTAAAAAACGGCTCAGACGGCTGCGGCCTCCGGTAAGGGGGACAACGTCGAGGCCGCTCTCATGATGCTCGGTTCCGTGCGGGCCTACGAGCGCCGCGCGAACACCGTGCTTGACCGCCGGAAGAATCTCCATGTTATAGGTGCGGGCATCGAGGCGGCCTTTGACCGGCGACAGGTGGCAAACCGAAATTCCGTCACCTTCATGTAATGGCGCGTTGGCCATTTCTTCGTCCGCAGCCGACAGAAGCCTCACGGCGGGATCCAGGGCAGGCTGAAGCCCCGCACCCGCCGCAAGGGTGACCGGTGATACTGGAAACTGGCTCAATTCGAATTTCATGATGGCTAGTATTTCGTTAGGAGTCAGTTGCTGTACGCAGATTGAAGGTGCCCTGGCTCGCTTGGGAGAACGACGAGTTCTCCCGCGTCCGCACGTGCCGTGTTTTCCTTCCAGACAATGCGCTCAAGAACGAACGGCATACTGAGCATGAAAAAGAGCAGGCGGTCGTTGTTCATTTCCCCGGAAACCGAAGCGTCCATGCACGTGAGGATCAACATCAGAAAGACTGTGCGATACAGCGCCACATTTCCGGAGTAGCTTTCGCGAAGCACACGAAACATGGCGCGATAAGAACATACCGCGAGGGCCAGAAAGGCGATGACGGCGAACATGCCGAGTTCGGCGCCGAGTTCCAGCAACAAGTTGTGCGGAAAGTTGTAAGTGAGCGGGTTGGGTGTGACATATCGATAGCCCTGGATGCCGACGCCAAATAATGGGTGGTCCAAAAAAGTCCGCAGGCCGAAGAACATCAGGTCGGTGCGTGTACCGAAGGCCTGATGAGGGTGCGCCAGGGACGCAAGGTAATCGAGCGATGCAGCGGGAATTCTGACAAAGGGCAAGGCGGCAATGCCGGCGCCGAGCATGATGGCCAGATCCACCACAAGTTTGCGGTAGAACAAAATGCTCAAACCGATGCAGAC
>Ga0075425_100004404_pt1 | contig 14528 bp, 14 predicted proteins | sample SoiMethybrSBSTD4_FD_75300 | JGI IMG/M metagenome (GOLD analysis project Ga0075425, IMG submission 75300) | Bulk soil microbial communities from a Populus tree surrounding site in Tennessee, USA - Soil MetaG P. TD hybrid SBSTD4 | ecosystem: Environmental > Terrestrial > Soil > Tree plantation...
TGGTTCCGCCCCGCCCACCCGCTGTGCCTGACGGCCACCCGCGCCATCCTCTGCCTCCAGGCGCTGTGGATCCTGCTCTCGCGTCCCGACCTCCCCGACCTCGCCCGGTGGCCCGTGGAGTTCTGGGTCCTCGCGGGGCGCGCGCTGCCCGCGCGGTTCGGGATCGTGGGGATGCCGCTCGGCCTGGAGCAGGGCCTCTTCCTCCTCCTGCACGCGTTGCTCCTGGCCGCGCTTTGCGGGGTGCGGCCGCGGCTCACCTGCCTGGCCTCCGGCCTGCTGCTGTACCACTTCGCGCCCTTCGAGGAGGTGATCGCGCGGATGCCGCACACGGCCTTCGGCGGGCTCACCCTCCCGACGCTGGGCCTGCTCGTCCTGTCTTTCGCGGAGCCACCGCGGCGCGGCAGCGCGCCGTCTGCCGAGTACCGCTGGCCGTTCGCGCTCGTGCAGTTCCTCCTGGCCTGCGGCTACCTCTTCCCGCTGCTGGCCAAGCTGCGCTTCTCCGGGCCCGGCTGGTTCACCGCCGACAACATCCGGTACTACGCCCTGGGCAACCTGGGCGTGACGGGCGCGCCGCTGGCGGGGTGGGTGGCCGAGCGGCCGCTGGTGTGCGGGGCCATCGCGCTGGGCACGCTGCTGCTCGAAGGCCTGTCGCCCCTGGTCGTCCTCTCTCCGGCCGCGGCCATGGCCTTCGTCCCCGCCGCCCTCGGCTTCCACGCCGGCATCGTCCTCGTCATCGGCTACTTCTTCCCGAGCCTGCCGCTGCTGCTCCTCCTTCTGGATTGGGATCGCATCGGCCGGCGCGGCGACGCGCCGCGGCCGGCATGAGCGGGAGGCTGCGGCGGGTGGGCGCGGCCATCGCGCTCGTCGCGTTGTCGTGTGCGGTTGCGCTCGTCCTGGCCGAGGTCCTGGTCCGCCGCTTCGCGCCCCAGGCGGTCCGCGTGGCCTGGGAGGACGAGTGGAACGGGATCCGCGTCCCGCGTCCCGGCGTGCGCGGCCGCCACGCCGTGCCGGGGAAGTTCGACGTGCGGGTCACGATCAACGGCCAACGCTTCCGGGCGGGGCGCGACTATGGACCATCGCCCGCTCCCGGCGTGACGCGCCTGGCCGTGCTCGGGGACAGCATGACCTTCGGCTGGGGAGCGGAGGACGACGAGACGTATCCGGCGCGGCTGCAGTCCATCCTGTCCGGCGTGCCGGGGAAGCGCGCGGTGGAGGTCATCAACGCGGGCTATCCGGGAACCTGCCTGGGCGAGAAGGCCGCGTGGTACGTGCAGGGTGTGCGGCCCTTCCACCCGGCGCTGGTGGTCTTGACGCTGCTCGGCGACGACGTGGACGGCGACCTGTTCTGGCGCGTGTTCACGCTGGATGCCGCCGGCCGCGCCGAGCCCAACCCGCAGTCGCGGCGGGGCGCGGCGGTCAAGACCGCCCGCTCGACCCGCTCCGCCTTCCAGGCCCTGCCCGGCTACGCGCTCCTCGCACAGCGGTCGGAGCTGTTCGCGCTGGTGCGGACCGCCGCCACCCGGGCCGCGTCGCGCGAGCGCACCACCGCCCTGGGACAGAGGCCGGCCACGCCATCGGAGATGGCCGCTTTTCGCGGAGAGGGCCTCGCGCTCCTGGCCGCGGAGCTGCGCTGGCTGCGCGAGCGGACGGCCGAGGACGGCGCGGACCTGGCGGTCGTCCTCGCGCCCTTCCGGGAGAGCGTCTATTCGGACGGCGGCTGGTGGGCGGACGAGCTGCGCTCCAAGACGAGCGCCGTCGCGGTGGCGGCGGCGGCCACATGCGCCGAGGTGGACGTGCCGTTCCGCGACCTTACGCCCGCCCTGGTCGAGCGGGCGCGGGGCACGCGCGCGCCGCTGTACCACTCGGGCACCGAGACCCATCCCACCCCCGCGGGATACCGAGCCATTGCGGAGGAGGTGGCAGGGTTCCTGGCGGAACACGGCCTTCCGCGCCAACGCCCGGGGCCGAACGCACCATAGGCGTGCGGCTGGGCCGGTGACCTCAAGGCTCTTTCCTTCTTCCAATCACCGCCGGGATCAGGCGGAACAAGCGGGACAGCGTGTGTAGCGTGCGCAAGGCCGCCGCTCCCACGGGCGGGCTCGCGTCCATGACCGCACCGAGCGTCCCGACGACCCAGTGCCGGAGAACCGTATCGCGCGGAGGCGGAACGTCCTCCACCGTTCCCGCCCGAAGGCAGCCGGTCACCCGGCCCACGATGGCGTCAGGATCGCGGATCGGTACGTCCGGCAGCACGCGCGCGTCGCCGCGGGTCAAGGTCCACGATCCATCCGCCGCGCGGGCCACCACGCGATGCAACACGAGCCGGCCGCCGGCCAGGAAGGCGACCACCTCGCCGGGCGCGCCCGTCTCGCCGCAGCGCAGCACCACCTCGGTGCCCGGCGGCAGCGCGGGCTCCATGCTCGACCCGCCGAAGCGCGCGCGCAGCTCGCGCCCGGTCTTCCGCCACAGCGCGGCCACGGCGGCCAGGGTCTCACCCTCCACCAGGTCGACGGCGGGCGGGGCGTTCCCGGTCATGGCAGGAGGCGATCGGCGGCGATCCGCTCCGCGGTGAGCCGCGCGGCCAGCGCCTGGGCGGAGGCGTTCCAGTGGCCGTCGATCGGATAGAAGAGCCCGCGGTCCCGCCGCTCGTAGAAGGGCCCGAAGAGGTTCACCAGCGGCAGCCCCGCCCGGGCCGCGATCTCCTCGATGGCGCCGGTCAGGGCGTCGGGCCTGTATTCGGGAAAGCGCGCCGCATCCACGCGATGGGGATGGTTGGCCACGACGTCGCTGCCCGCGGGTATGGCGACGAGCAGCAGCGGCACGGAGCGGGCGCCGGCGCGCCGTCCGGCCTCGTCCAGCACCGCGGCCATCAGTCGCCGCTTGTAGGCGGCCGATTCCGACCGCGGCCGCACGCTGACGTCCGCGTCGTAATGGTCCCGGAACAGGTTGCTCACGCGGCCGGGATGATCGACGGCGTCCACGTACTCGCGCTCGCAGTCACGGAGGACCGACTCCGTCGACGGCGTCTCCGCCGCCGCGGCGGGTGCGGGCGCGCCCAGCTCGGCCCACAGCCGGGACGCGGCGCGCACGGTGGCCAGGGCCCGCCAGCCGGTGCGCTCCTCGATCGCGGACCGCAGCGTGTCGTCGAGGACGGGCGAGCCGCGCCGCAGCCGGCCGTCGGGGCCCAGCGCAAAGAGCTGGTCGCGCACGACGTCGCCCCAGTCGTTTCCCGCATAGAGCCCGAGGACGACGAGGTCGGGCTGGAGCTCGAGGAGCTCCGCGTCGAGGCGGGCCAGGACCTGGTCGGGACCATAGCCGCTGACTCCGGCGTTGACGACCTCGACCGGCCCCGCGCCGCGCTGCCGCAGCTCGGCCTCCAGCCGGGCCGGGAAGGTGTCCTCGAGCCGGGTCGAGCGCGCCTCGATGAAGGAGTCGCCGTAGACGACGACCCGCCGCCCCGCTTTGCGGGGGGAGAGCTCCGGGCCCCGGAAGCCGCGGCTGTTGATCGCGACCTCGACTTCCTCGGCCGGCGCCATCCACGGGTAGTGATAGCGCGCCCTCGTCCCCGGCCGCAGGCGGTAGAGGGCGGCCGGGTCCGGCGCGTAGAACGACGGACGCTCGGGCGAGACGCGGCGCAGCACCGCCTCGCCCGCAGCGGCGGCCACGGCGCCGCCGGCCAGGGCGAGCACGACGCGCGGGAGGAGAGAGGAACCGCTCGCGCGCATCGCGTGATCATAGCGGCGGCGAGGGGATCGCGCGACGGGGAAAGGCGGGCGGGAGCCGGAGCCCCCGCCCGCGCCGTCTCTAGGTGAGAACGCCGATCAGCTTGGTCAGCAGGTTCGCGAGCTGGCCCAGGTTGCTGCCGTCGAGCAGGCCGACGATCGCGCACAGGAGGTTGCCGAGCAGGTTCCCGGATCCCGATACCGCGTCGATGTCGAGCACGACCTGGTCCAGGTGGACGACGAGGCCGAGCAGGTCGAGGTCGAGCGGACCGAGCTCCAGGTGCAGGATGTCGCAGACGTCGCGGCCGGTGCGGCTGGCCGACGCCGGCAGGTTCACCGGGATGGTGACCGTCCGGTAGATGGAGGTAGTCACGCCGTTCTCGTCGACGAGGGTGCCCACCACGACGCCGGAGGCGACGAGCGCGCCGTTCTCCACGCCGAACCACTTGACGGTGAAGGTGCCGTCGAACACGCCCTGCTCGAGGGAGAAGGCATGGACCGGGAACTTGAAGGGCGCGTCGGCCGAGGCGGGTGCGGCACCGGCCACGCAGAGCGCGAGAACGACTGCGACGGTTGCGATCAGTTTCTTCATGGGATTCACTCCCCAACGTCGGGTCAAGGCTGAGGGCGACGCTCGGCCGGTGGTGCCCAGCCGCCGTCGTGGTAGTGCTACCCCCGACAAAGCACGCCGCGTGCCGCGGCGACGTGAGTCGGAAATTCAGGTGGCCGAATCGGCGGCGGCGTGTGACGGCGCGCACAACGAGGGCGAGCCGGGCCGGCTCAGGCTCGCCGGACCGATCCCTTGACCGCCTCGATCTCGCCCGGCTCGAAGCCGGCCTCGCGCCGGACGTCCTCGGCCACGGGATACGACGTGAGGGCCTCGCCCGCGACCTGGCCCATGGCGGCGTTGGCCTGGGAGACCGCGCGCACCACGCCGAATGTGGCCTCGGGCCCGCCGCGCTCCACCAGCCGCTTCACCCATTCGTTGGCGTAGCGCACGTGCTGCACCTCGTCCGCGAGCTGGGTGTCGAGCAGCTCCACCAGGTCCTCGGCCCCCGCCTCGCGCGCCTCGCGGATGCCGTCCTGGATGGCGTCGATGCCCGCAGCCTCGAAGCTCCGGTTCTGCACGGCCAGCCGGCCCACCAGCGAGTCCAGGCGGGTGGAGATGCGGTACTGGAAGTTCAGGACGGGATACTCGCCGACACGACCGCCCCGCCGCTCGTAGCAGCGGCGGAACATCACGACGTGGCGCGCCTCGTCCCAGCACTGGCGCGCGATGGACAGGCGCAGCTCCCAGTCCGCGTCGGGGAAGTCGACGAGGTTACGGGCCGCGATCTCCAGGCCGTTCACCTCCTCGTTCATCTGCCGGTGCAGGAACTCCTGGTGGTGGCGCGGGTCCTCGGGAGGGATGTTGGTCATCTCCGCCCAGGTCTCGCAGACGGCGAAGCGGCGGTCGCGTGCCGGCCCTTCCGCGAAGAGGCGCGGGTCGAGGCTCAAGGAGCGGCCGCCTCGGGGGACAGCGAGCGGAAGCCCGCCTGGCGCAGGACCTCCTGTATCTCCTCGTCGGTGAACTCGGCCAGACGGCGGTCTTCGACGTTCACGGCCGGGACGCGGTCCGCGGGATCGGCCTGGGCCACGCCCACCGCGTTGACCTCGCCGGCCTGCGACTGGAGCGCGGCGTTGGCCTGGGCCAGGAAACGGACGGCGCCCACGATCTTGAGCAGGACGCGCCGGTCCTCCTCGACGAAACGCCGGATCCATCGGTTGGCGAAGCGGACGTGCTGGATCTCGTCGGCCAGGATGGCCTCGATGACGTCGGCGGTCTCCGCGTCGCCCGCGGCGCGGAGGCCCGCGGCCAGGCCGCCCACCACGTCCATGGCCCCCGCCTCGAAGGTGCGGTTCTGGGTGGCCAGGCGGCCGGGCAGGTCGTCGAGCGCGCAGGTCACGTTCCACTCGAAGGCCGAGATGGGGAACTCGCCCTTGGCGCCGCCCAGCTCGACCAGGCGGCGGGCCAGCGCAGAGACGTGGCGCGACTCGTCCCAGCACTGGCGGGCCAGCTCCAGGCGCAGCTCCCACGGCGCGTCGGGGAACTCGGCCAGGCACTGGGCGGCGATGTCCAGGCTGGTGATCTCGTTGCTCATGTGGCGGTGGACCGTCTCCCGCCGGGCCAGGGGGTGCGACCGCTCGTACTCGTGCATCTCGGAGTCGTTCTGCACCAGGCGGAAGCAGGAGTCGCGCGCCGGGTTCTCGCGCAGGCGGAGCGCGCCCACCTGGTAGTGGCCGATCTCCTTCACGCCCCCGCCTCCGGTGCCGCCACCAGCTCCAGCGCGCCTTCCCGCCGCCCGAGATCGCCCGGCACCGCGGCCCCCAGCCCCAGCTCGCGCCGCAGCTCCTGGGCGTCGGCGCGCTGCCGGCGCAGGTCGGACAGGATGCGGTCCATCACCACCAGCGACGGCGCGTCCAGTATGGGATCCGTCTCTTCCAGGTAGGCCTCGTACCGCCGGGCCAGGCCGGGGAGCACCGCGTCGTAGAGCGCGGCCAGGCGCTCGGCGGTGGGCTCGACCTTCAGCACGTCGTCCAGGAGCCGGGCGTACCCGCCCGTGGGCGGGCGCGAGTGCTGGGCCCGCTCGCGCAGCTCGAAGGTCCGCTTGCCCAGCGCGTCGGCGTGCTGGGCGAAGTCCCAGATGTGCCGGCCGAGCAGGACCTTCACCTCCATCTCCGGCGTGGTGGGGGTCCAGGCCGCGGCGATCTCCATGAGCCGCACCTCGACGAAGCGGAACGTGGCGACGCGGCGGGCCCGCTCGGCGACGGTCAGGCTCATGCGCGAAGCTCCGACTCCAGCAGGGCGGCGGTGTCGTCGGGGGCCCCCGGCCACAGGTGGAAGACGCGGGAGCTCGCGAGCATGCGCACCATCTGGAACACCCGCTCGGTCGAGGCGGCGTTGGCGAAGGAGCTGCCCACCGGCTGGAGCGCGGCCAGCTCGTTGCGCCCCGGCTCCACGGGCAGGAGCCGCGGCTCCGTCCCCACGGCCCGCAGAAACACCACCGCGCGGAGCGGGACGGGGCCGGTCGGCGGATCCTCGATCAGGTCCTCCGCCGGCACGCGCATCATCCCCTCGCGCTCCGGGTCGCGGCCGGCGCGGTCGAGCGCCTTCTGGGAGGTCCGCGCGCGCGGGCCGGGCTTGATGCCCACCGGCCTCCGGAACGGGATCAGCTCCCCGGTCGCCGGCACGTAGCAGGCGTGCTCGTCGCCCAGGAAGCCGTGGCCGCGCGTGGCCAGGGCCAGCGCCAGCGTGGACTTGCCCGCGCCCTTGGGCCCCACCAGCAGGGCGCCCGCGCCGGCAACGGCCACCGAGGCGGCGTGGAAGAAGATGGCATCCCGCCGCATCCGCATCAGGCGCTGCAGCAGCAGGAGCGCCACCGCCTTGCGCCATCCGGGCACCAGGGCGAAGAGGCAGTGCTCGTCGCGCAGCGCGAACATCGGTGATCGCTCGCCCCGGAAGGCGAGGCTGGTCCAGGCCTGCGCCCCTTCCACGCGCTCGAAGGGGAAGTCCTCGTAGCCGAGGCCGACCATCAGCTCGGCGGCGCTCTCGACGTCCGCTCCGGGCGGACCGAGCTTCAGGTGGCCGAAGCGGCGGGGGCCGCCCTGGGCGCGGGCCCGGGCCTCGAAGCGGGCGGCGAAGCGTGCGGGAGGGGCGTCGTGGCGGGGCCGGCCCATGACCGCCGCCAGCTCGTCGATGAGCGCGGGGTCATCGCTGTCGACCTCGAACAGGACGTCACCCAGTTGGAAACGCGCCTGGCGGAGCGTCGCGGGAGGAGTCCTCTCCCATTCAAGGACGACGCGGTCGAGGCTGGGACCCACCGGAGAGGGCTAGTGGACGGCTAGCAGCAGGAGGTCGTCCACCACGTGGCCATGGACTGCGTGATCTGGAACGTGTTCAGTATCTCGCGCTCCGTCATCACCTGGATCCGAGGCGCCTCGTAGCGCGGCAGATCGGGGGCCTTGGCCATCTCGAGGACCGGGGTCTTTTCCTGGGCCACTGCGCCTCCTTTTCGGGTTGGGTATGCGAATGTTACGCAACCCCTCTACGGCAAGTCAACCACTAATCCCAGGGAGGCCAGCTCCCCCAGGGCCTTTTTCAGGTCCCCCTCGGCCGTCTCGCGGTCGACCTCGCTGAACTCGCGGCGCAGCTCGTCCACCATGTCCCCGACCGCGTGGGCCCCGTCACAGCGGCGCCAGACGAAGGTCATGGTCCGGTTGAGGACGAAGAAGCGGGAGCTGGCCGGGTCGAAGATCATCAGCTCGCCTTGCAGGGGAGCCTCCTCGACCTTGGGGTTCCGCCACAGCGGGCGGTCGGACGGCTCGGGAGAAGCGCTCACCTCAGGACCCGTGAAAAACCGGGCGAAGCCTAGCATCGGGCTCGGTTTCCGGTCAAGGGCCCGCGGCCTTCCGCCGAAGCAGCAGGGTCCCGTTCGGCAGCGCCTGCTCGGTGTCGTAGCGCTCCAGGATCCCGCGGTAGAGCGTGTCCAGTGTGGGGGAGCCCGCCGGCGGGGCGAATCGCTCCGCGGTGAGCCACACGCCGAAGCGGGGAGCGGCCGCGTCGATCTGCCGCAGCGCCTCGCGCTGATCCTCGGGGCCGAAGCGGCCCTCCACCATGGACGGGAAGGAGGTGGCGTTCCGCGTATGCGTCAGGAAGAAGAACATGCCGGCGGCGGGGAACGCGACGATCGGCTCTCCCTCCGCCGCGCGGCCCTCGATCCATTCGAGCTCCCGGGCGGGCGCCTCGATCCAGGCGCGGCCCGCGCGGAACTGCTGGCGGATCTGGTTCTGGGCCATCTGACGCCAGACCAGCAGGCCGAAGGCCCCATGAAGCAGGCCGATGCCGAGGACGGCGGCCGCGGCGCGCGCCACCCACCGGTGGCCGGCTCGCGGAGAGGCCGCCATCGTCTCCAGCCCGGCGGCGAGGCTCGCCAGGAGCACCGTCGCCTGGACCGTCATCGTCTGCGCGTCGGTGTGGGCCACCGCCGGCGCCAGGAGCACGCCCAGGCCCGCCCGCGCCACCAGCCGCGCGCCGCTCTCGGAGGCCGGCCGCCCCGGCCGCAGGAATCCAATGGCCGACGCGGCGCCGCCCAGGACCATCGCGGTCGCCGCGGCTTGCCGCGCCCCCCAGGCCTGCCCGATGTCGATCCGCAGCTCCGCGATCCGCTGGCGCCACGCTTCGACGAGCCACGCTGCGATCACTGCGGAGGGTCCGAAGGCGATCATCACAAGCGCGGGAGGGGCCAGGTATGCGAGTCCGAACACGACGCAGGCGCGTCCCCTGCCGCGCTCGTCACGCATCAAATGGGCGGCCACTCCCAACGCGGCCCCGACTCCCATCTCGAATTGGAAAAGGCTCGCCAGGCCGCAAGCCAGCCCGGCCATTGCAGCGCGTGCGAATGACGCCGGTCTCCCCAGAACCGGCAAGAGCCCCATCATGATGAGTCCCATCGCCGGCCACTGCGGCCCGCCGAAGTCACGTCCGGGCGCGTACACCAGGATCACGAAGAGCGCGGGCGCGACGAGCCGCGCGGCGCGCCCCGCGATGCGGCCCGTCACCGCGTGCAGGCCCGCGGCCAGCGCCACGCCCATTGCGAGCCCCGCCCAGGCCAGGACCTCCAGCCTCTGTCCGAACAGTCGCATCAGCGCGGCGTTGACGTAGACGATCCCGGGCCCCACCACATCCGAGAAATCGCGATACATCGTCTCGCCGGCCGCGACGCGCGCGCCCTCGTCCACCCACACGCCGGTCGTCGCCTTGTGGAAGAGGTAGATGAAGGTGCCGCGGCGGAAGATGGCGAGGTAGAGGAACGCCGCCGCGGCCAGCGTGACGAGCGCCGCTTCGCGGGCGTGAGTTCCGTTCCGCTCGCCGTCGCGGCTCATCTCCACCGGGCCGCGATCATACTGAATCGGACCCGCCCTGGCCTTCTCCCGCGGCACGATCCGGTTGCCGCCGATATTCGGCCGAGGGGAGTGAGGGTCCGGATGAGTCAGCTCGTCGTTCGCGGCGAGGACACGGAATCGGCCCTCCTCTCCGCGCTCAAGCTCCTCGAGATCCAGAAGACGCTGGGGGCCGAGCCCGTGCTGGCCGCGCTGCGGCACTTCCCGGCCCAGGCCGCGCGCCATGCGGAATTCCCGCCTGACCTGCATCCGAAGCTGAAGGAAGTCCTCCAGGCCCGCGGCGTGGCGCGGCCCTACACGCACCAGGCCCTGGCCTACGAGGCGGCGCGCGAGGGACGGAGCACGGTGGTGGTCACGCCTACCGCGTCGGGCAAGACGCTTTGCTACAACCTGCCCGTCCTCGACCGCATCCTGAAGGACCCGGACGCTCGCGCGCTGTACCTCTTTCCCACCAAGGCCCTGGCCCAGGACCAGCTGGCCGAGCTCTACGGCGTGATCCAGGCCATGGGCGCCGACATCGGGACGTTCACGTACGACGGCGACACGCCGCAGGACGCGCGCAAGGCCATCCGTTCGCGCGCCCACATCGTGGTCACCAACCCCGACATGCTGCACAAGGGGATCCTCCCGCACCACACCAAGTGGGTGAAGCTGTTCGAGAACCTGCGCTACGTGGTGGTGGACGAGCTGCACAGCCATCGCGGCGTCTACGGGTCGCACGTGGCCAACATCCTGCGCCGGCTGCGCCGGGTGTGCCGCTTCTACGGATCCGACCCGCAGTTCCTGTGCTCGTCGGCCACCATCGGCAACCCGCGCGAGCTGGCCGAGGCCCTGACGGGACGCGACATCACGCTCATCGACGAGAGCGGCGCCCCGCGGGGCGAGCGCTACTTCGCCGTCTACAACCCGCCGGTGGTGAACCGGCAGCTCGGCATCCGCCGCTCCGCACTGGGCTGCGCGCGGGACGTGGCCCTCTCGTTCCTGGAGCGCGGGCTGCAGACCATCGTCTTCGCCCCGTCGCGCCTGGCCACCGAGGTCCTGGTCACGTACCTGAAGGAGTCCATGGAGACGCGTCCCGGCTCCGAGGGCGTGATCCGCGGCTACCGCGGCGGCTACCTGCCGCTGAAGCGGAGGGAGATCGAGCGCGGCCTGCGCGAGGGGACGGTGCTGGGCGTCGTCTCGACCAACGCCCTGGAGCTGGGGATCGACATCGGGGGCCTGGACGCCGCGGTGCTGCTCGGCTACCCGGGCAGCGTGGCCTCGACCTGGCAGCAGGCGGGACGCGCGGGCCGCCGGTCCGGCGGCTCGGTGGCGGTCCTGGTCGCCAACTCGACGCCGCTGAACCAGTTCATCGCCAAGAACCCCGACTACTTCTTCGACTCGCCGGTGGAGCAGGCGCGCATCAACCCGGACAACCTGCAGATCCTGGTCAGCCACGTCAAGTGCGCGGCCTTCGAGCTGCCCTTCGCCGAGGGCGAGACCTTCGGGGGCGAGGACCTGGGCGAGATCCTGGGCTTCCTCGAGGAAGAGCGGATCGTCCACCGCGCGGGGGACCGCTGGCACTGGACGAGCGAGAGCTATCCCGCCGACGCGGTGAGCCTGCGCAGCGTCTCCTCCGACAACTTCGTGGTCCAGGACGTCACGCCGGGCCGCGAGCCGCGCATCATCGCCGAGGTCGACTACGACAGCGCGCCCGCCACCCTGCACGAGAAGGCGGTCTACATCCTGGAGGGCCGCACGCACATCGTGGAGAAGTACGACCACCAGGAGCGCCGCGCCCACGTCCACGAGGCGGAGGTGGACTACTACACCGACGCCATCACCTATACGAAGGTCCGCATCCTGGACCGCCTCTCGCCCGACGAGCCGCCGCGGTTGTCGGCCCGGCGCAGCCACGGCGACGTCCACGTCACGTCACAGGTCGTGGGCTTCAAGAAGCTGAAGTTCTGGACGGGGGAGAACGTCGGCTCGGGCGAGCTGCAGATGCCCGAGAACGAGATGCACACCACGTCCTACTGGCTCACCGTGCCGCGCCAGGTGATGGCCGCGCTGCCTTTCGGCCTGGAGGAGCGCCGCGACGGCGTGGTGGCCCTGTCCTACGCGCTGGGCCAGCTGGCTGCGCTCTTCCTGATGTGCGACCGACACGACCTCGGGGTCGCGCTGGGCGACAACGGCCAGGGCGAGGCCCAGGTCACCCGCGGCCCGCGGCGGCTCACCGCGCTGGCGCGAACCGAGGCCCCGGCCAGCCTCGACTACGAGCCCAATATCTTCATCTACGACAACTACCCTGGCGGTATCGGTCTCTCCGAGCCGCTCTACCGGCTGCACGACCGGCTGCTGGCCGAGGCCCGGTCGCTCATCGCGGGATGCGCCTGCCAGGACGGCTGTCCGTCGTGCGTGGGCCCGGCGGGCGAGGTGGGCAGCCGCGGCAAGGAAGCCGCGCTGGCGTTGCTCACGACGATGACGCCGTCATGAGCCGATCGAGAGCGTCCCTGCGCGTGCTGCTGGCCGCTCTCGGCGTCATCGTCGTGTCTTTTCGACCGCGTCCAGCCGGCCCAGCGGTCTCTGAACCATCCCGTTCGTTCCCGTCGCCGTCCCGCCATTCATCTCCAGTGTCGTCCCCGTCCAATCCATCCGCCGTCCGCGCCGTCGTCCTGGGTGTTGCCCAGGACGGCGGCGTCCCTCACATCGGTTGCCGGCAGCCTTTGTGCGTCGAGGCCCGCCGCGACCCGTCGCGGCGGCAGCGGGTGGCCTGCCTTGGCCTCGTCGACGATGTCTCGGGCCTGCGCTACCTCATCGACGCCACGCCCGACATCGCCGCGCAGATCGAGTCGCTCAACGACGGCCGCACGGTCGCGAACCCCGGGCGGCCGGTCGACGGCATCCTGCTGACGCACGCCCACATCGGCCACTACACGGGACTCATGTACCTGGGCCGCGAGGCCCTGGGCGCCGACCGCGTCACGGTTCACGCCACGCCGCGGATGGCCGCGTTCCTCCGGGAGAACCAGCCTTGGCGGCAACTGGTGACGCTTGGACAGATCGACCTGCGCGAAGTGTCGCCCGGGCATGAGGTCACGATGGGGCACTTCCGGATCACGCCAATCTCCGTGCCCCATCGCGATGAGTTGAGCGACACCGTCGGCTTCCGCGTGCGCGGCCCGTCGCGGTCTCTCCTCTACATCCCCGACATCGACAAGTGGGAGAGATGGGACCGCAGGATCGCTGACGAGGTCGCCGCCGTCGACGTCGCCCTGCTCGACGGCACGTTCCAGGACCCGGGCGAGGTCCCCGGCCGGAGCCTGGCCGAGATCCCGCACCCGTTGGTGGGCGAGACGATGGCGCTGCTGGCGGCGCCCACCTTGCGGGGACGTGTCCACTTCATCCACCTCAACCACACGAACGCGTTGCTGTGGGACGCGGACGCGGCGGCCGCCGTCGAGGCGCGCGGCTTGCGCGTGGCCCGGGACGGGGACGCCTTCCCGCTGTGAGGCCGCGTGTCTGAGGCCGCGACGCTCCACGACCGCCTCCGGCGGCTGAGGCGCCACGGCGAGGATCCGCCGGCCGGCCCCGAGAGCGGAGGCCTGGAGGCCCTGGAGACGTCGCTCCTGGGCGGAACGGAAGGCGGCCTCACGCTCAAGCAGCGCCTGGAGCGGCTGGTGGCGGTCGCCTCGCGCGCGGCCGCCCTGCGCGAGCGCGCATCGGGACCGCGCCCCGCCGCCCTGGAGGAGCTGATCCAGGGCCGCCGCGTCGAGAACGAGCGCGGCGAGTTCTTCATGGTGGAGACCGACCTGCACCTCGACGGCCGGCACGGCGACCTCTCGCTCAGCCGCTTCCGCACGCTGGCCCCGGGCAGCGTGGGCGTGCTGACCGGCGAGCGGGAGCTGGACGGCTTCGACCTGAGCCGGGCGGTCTTCCTGGATACGGAGACCACGGGCCTGGCCGGGGGCACGGGCACCGCCGCCTTCCTGGTCGGCGTCGGGTACCTGGACGGCGACCGTTTCCGCGTGCGGCAGTACTTCATGCGCGACTACCCGGAGGAGGCGGCCCTGCTGCGGGGCCTGGCCGAGCACCTCCGCGGGTTCAAGCACCTGGTGACCTATAACGGCCGCACCTTCGACGTGCCGCTGCTGGAGGCGCGTTACCGCTTGAACCGCGAGCCGTACCCGCTGGCCGACTGGGCCCACCTGGACCTGCTGCATCCGGCGCGGCGCCTGTGGAAGGAGCGGCTGGACTCCTGCCGGCTGCAGTTCCTGGAGAGCGAGCTGCTGGGCGTCCACCGTTACGGGGACGTCCCCGGCGCGGACATCCCGCGCATCTACTTCGACTACGTGCGCAGCCGCGGCCGCGACGCGCGGGCCCTGGTCGCGGTGCTGGAGCACAACCGCGTGGACGTGCTCTCGCTGGCCGCGCTCGCGGTCCTGGCCTGCGACTGGGTCCACGAGGCGCGGGCCGAGGACCCGCGGGACGTCTATTGCCTGGGGCGGGTGTTCGAGCGCGCGGAGATGTACGAGCGGTCGGACGAGCAGTACCGCCGGGTGGCGGCCAGCGACGGCGCGGACGCGGTGCGCGTGCCGTCGCTCCTGCGGCTGGCGGCCCGGGCCCAGCGCACCGGCGACCACCGCGCGGCCGCCTCGCTCTGGGAGGAGGCCGCGGGCTCCGGGGACTGCCGCGCCCTGCGCGCGCTGGCGATACACCACGAGCACCGCTCCCGCGATCTGGCCGCCGCCCTCCTGGCGGTGGAGCGGGCCCTCGACCGCCTCAACGGCTGGGACGACCGGCACACCGCCACCGACTTCCGCCGCCGCCGCGAGCGCCTCCGGGCCAAGCTGGAACGCGAGCAGGCGGGCCGCTAGACTCTCGACC
>Ga0075425_100004406_pt1 | contig 14525 bp, 12 predicted proteins | sample SoiMethybrSBSTD4_FD_75300 | JGI IMG/M metagenome (GOLD analysis project Ga0075425, IMG submission 75300) | Bulk soil microbial communities from a Populus tree surrounding site in Tennessee, USA - Soil MetaG P. TD hybrid SBSTD4 | ecosystem: Environmental > Terrestrial > Soil > Tree plantation...
GGGTCCGGGGGGCTGAAGCCTGGGGGAGAGGGCGTGGTGCTTCGGCCGTGGTCATCGGCAGAATGAGGGTGAAGCGCGCTCCGCCTTCGCCGCGGTTCTCCGCCACGATGCGTCCCCCATGTCCCTGCACGATGGCGTGGGTGATGCTCAAGCCCAGACCCGTTCCCTTGCCGATCTCCTTGGTGGTGTAGAAATGGTCGAAGACCTTACGCGGGTCCTTCATCCCGGGGCCGCCGTCCTCGAAGGTCACCACCGCCTGACCCTTCTCCTGGGTGGCGCGGATGCTCAGGGCGGGCTCGCGCGCGAACTCCTTCAGGGCGTCATAGGCGTTGTTGATCAAGTTGAGGAAAACCTGCTGCAGCTCGAGCTCATTGCCCTGCAGCACGAGCGAAGCGTTGGGAGGCTCCAGGCGCAGCTCGAAGCCGGCCGCGGAGAAATCGTGGCGGCGCAGGGCGACCGTTTCCCGCAGAAGCTGGTGCAGATCCACCGTCGTGCGTTGTCCCGTGTCGCGGTGCGCCACTTTGAGCAGGTTTCGCACCAGGCCGATGATCCGCTGCGATTCCTTCTGCATTCTCTCAAGCCTCTCGCGGATCGGAGCATCCAGGTGAGGGGAGCGCAGAAGGATATCGAGGTTCCCCACCACTCCAGTGAGCGGGTTGTTGATTTCATGCGCCGCCCCGGAGAGCATGCGCCCCAAGGACGCAAGCTTCTCCGACTCCTTCAAGCGCTCGACCCGGACCATCTCCTCGCGCGCGTGCAGCAGCAGGCGCTTCTCGTGCTCCTGGAGCGAGTCCATCAGCAGGTGGTACGCCTGGTTCAGCGTTTTCACCTCGGCGCTGGACTCGGAGCCCTGGAATCGCAGCGAATGGTCGCCGGATTCCGCCACCGTGCGCACGAACGCCACGAACCGCTCCAGGGGATCCAGGACGGAGCGCGACACGCGCCAGGCCAGCAGTCCCGCCAGGAGCAAGGCCAACAGAGCGCACAGGGAGAGCGCCATGAGGATCGAGCGGCTCGCGGCCGTGAGATCCCGACCTAACGGCCTGAGCAGCACCAGAGTCGCGTCGTGCCCCTCGCGGTCTTGACCCAAGGAGAGGGACGCGCCCACGAATTCTTCGCCGGCCAGGGTCACGAGATTCCTGGAGGCTTCGCCGCTCGACAGGCCGGTGAGCATGGCCGACGGTGAGCTCTCCGCCGCCACGGTGGCTGGAAGCGTGGATCCCAGAACCTGGGCTCCCAGGGTCAACATGACGTCGCTCTGCAGCGTCTTGCGCATCTCGCCCAGGAACGCGGCGTCCATGCGGGTTCCGAGGGTGAGCGTGCCGATAGGGAAGTCCTGCAGCACGATGGGCACGCAGCCTATCTGGTAAGTCTGCGTCTCCAGCCGCAGGACGCCGAAGCTGGAGCTTCCGGAAAAGACCCCGGTCTCCAGCGCCCGGCGCACGAACGGGTTGAATGCGAAGGTCTGCGCGGAGGAGTGCAATGCTTCGGAAGCGGGGCTCGCGGCCAGCAGCGTCCCACGGGAATCGGTGATCACCGCCAGATCCTTGTCCAGCAGCTCGCGGATGCGATCCAGCTCCGTCTGGACGGTGGCCAGCAGATCGCCGCGCTTATCGGAGGAAGACGGGCTTTCCGATTCGTACGTCTCCATAGCCGCACGGAGCGTCGGGCTCTGGGTCATCAGGCGGGAGGTCCACAAGAGCTCGTCGAAGCTGCGCTTTTGCAGCGCGAGCACGGTTTTCTGGTTCTCGGCCAGGAGATCGGCGAGGTGGGAGCGCGTCTGCCGGCGGATCTCCACGCTCAACAGCGCAAAGGAGCCGGCCACGGACACCAGCGTGACCAGGGTGCCGAACAGCACGAGGCGGGTCCCGAGGCTCAGCCCGGCGATTCCGCGCAGCGAAAGCGCGCGGGTGTCGCGGGCGGCCGGGGCCTCAGTCACCGACGGGGGCATCTTCCAGCGGGATGGCGAAGTCCATGGCGGCCGCCTCTCCGGCGCGAATCACGACTTCGCGACGAATCGGCCGGGCCCGCTCATGCCACGCGGTGATGGTGTAGGTCCCGGACGGCAGCTGCGGGAATTGGAAGCTCCCTTCCGCATCGGGGGTCGTGAAGTAGGGATTATCCAGCACCAGAATGACCGCGCTCATGTCCGAGTGGATATGGCAGAAGACCTTCACCACCCCCGGCTCATCGAAGCGGACGGAGCGGGAGGCCCCGCTGGGGTAGCGACCCAGATCAAACGAGGCGGTCTTCGAGAGGGAGAAGACGTTGTGGTAAATGGGATCGCTGTTGGGAAAAACCACCGTGGAGCCCCGCACGATCGGCAGGATGTGCGGCAGGAAGCTCTCATTCCTCTGTTCCATGGAAAAGGGCTCGGTAGGCGCGCGCTGTCCGGCGGTGTCGATGGCCGGTGATGCCAGATAGAGGACCACATTCTTGATTTCCTCGCCGGTGGAGCGGGAGGCGGGCGGGGTGGCGCCGCTGAGGTCAGGATAGAGGGTGAAGCGCATCCTGCGCGCCGTGAGACGTGGACCCAGGGTAACCGAGCCGTGCAGCGATCCCAGGCCGGAGGAAGCCTCGGGAGCCTGCCTGGGACCATGCTCCTGGGCGGCTGCGTCGAAGGCCAGCGTCAAAAAAGCGACGAGCACGGCCCCTGAGAGGAGCCGGGCGGAGGGGATCGGGAGGGAATAGCCCTGCAATCCGAGGCTTTTCATGACATTTCCCCGCTTCACCGCCGAGGAGAAACTCGGTGCGCTATGGAAATATAGGCGTGAGGAAGGGCTTTTCAATGCACTCCGGCGGCTCTGTTATACTCCCGCGCATTCCGATGGCCCGGTGAGGGAAATCCCCGATTGACTCCCCGCTCTCTGAAGCTCAGGCTGCTCTCCCTGGTCGAGATCCTGCTGACCTTGGGATTCCTGACGGACGCCGTGTCAGGAGCCCTGCTGCTGCCTTTCCAGGCGTTCGCCAATCCTCTCGGGTCGGTGCGGGCTCTGGCCGCCCTGACCCTGACTTCATCGGTTCTCCTGGCGCTGTTGATTGGGCTGCTGACCCGCCTGCGCGGCGAATCGGTGCGCGACCTGTGCCTGGGCCATGGGATCTCGCTGCGTCGCGAAGTTTTCCTGGGCCTGGGGCTGGTTCCAGTCATCTTCCTGGTGAGCTTCCTCATCAAATCGCTGGTTCATCACGCGCTCCCCGGGCTCTACAGCGGTGAGCGGAACGTCCTGGAGGAGCTGATGAGAAGCCCCGTGGATCTGGGACTTTTTCTCGTGGTGGCGATCGTCGCGGGAGGATTCAGGGAGGAGCTGCAAAGAGCCTTCATCATTCGCCGATTCGAGGCGGGCTGGGGGCCGGCGTGGCTCGGGGCCTTGTTGTTCGGGCTGCTGTTCGGCTATGGGCACCTGGTGCAGGGGAGGGACGAGGCGATCATCGCGGGTGTGTTTGGTCTGCTCTGGGGCGGGATCTACGTGGCCCGCCGCAATATCGTGGCGGCATCGGTGAGCCACGGCCTCTACGATGCGCTCGAGCTGATCCGCTACTACCTATGTGGACCGATGAGATTCCTTTGAGAAAGTAGCCGAGCATCGCGATCATGGCGAGGCGCGGGCCAGCCGCTCCCCCGGAGGCTCGACGAGAATCATCAGGAAGGGCCCGGCGCGCTGGGGAGCTCCCAGGTTCTCAGCCGAACCGTCGGGGGATCGCCTGACGAGCAGCGCCTGCACGATCCAGGGCCAGTCGATCACGGCTTCGATTCCCGCCTCTTGAATGTAGGGGACCATCCTTTTCTCCCGCAGCGCTCTCGCGGCATCCCCATTGACCACACCATCCAGATTGATCACCTGGCACTTCGAGAAATAACCGAGGGTGCCGGACTGAAAGGCGCCGGCGCGGCTTCCCGGGGAGAGCTGCGCGTCGAGAGCGGCAACTGCCAGCAGGTAGGTGCTCACATTGAGGTTCGGTTTGTGCTGCAGAAAGGCTCCAGGGACCTGGGCTGCGAAGACGATCAGATGGAGGCCGCAGGCGAGCAGGGCAACCTGGCGCAGACCGAATCGACGCAAGGCAGCGATGCCCTCTGCAAGACGATCCAGCGCCATCCCGGACAGCATCGTGGAGAACAGAAAGAGCGGGAAAAAGTAACGGGAAAACCACCACTGTCCCAAGGCGCCGAAGGCGTAGGCGGGAATCCACAGAAGCGTGGCGATTCCGGCGACGCGTGCGAACCCTTTCCAGGCTCCCTCGCCCAACCCGGCGCGGCGCCGGAGGGCGGCCAGATTGGCAAGCCAGAGGAATGCCCCGGCGACCACCAGGATCCATCGTTGCGGGCCGAGCCAACCCATCAGCGCCGCGGGCGCCGTGAGGAGCGAGCTGGGAAAAAGCAATGGCTGCTCCTGCATCGTTTGCAGGGCCTTGCGCAGGCTCCCCCAATAATAGAAGAAGGGGGGTGTCTCGGGGGGGAAGAAGAAGGCGGAGCGGGCGCCGAGGACGAATCGAGATCCGTAACACAGCGACAGGAAGCGTGTCGCGCGACCCGACTCCGGGAGGATCGCCCCGAAGCGGCAAGCCAGCCAGACCAAGTAAGGAATGAAAACCAGCGCCGCCACCAGACCCAGCGTCATGACGCTCTTGAGGCGCCGCGGCCCGGGAAACGGCAGACGGAGCAAATCCACCGAAATGGCTGCGGCCAGCAGGACGCCGTCGACGCGGGCCAGCATCGTCAATCCCAGGAGGGCTCCCAGAACCGCCAGACGCGGCGGATGGGGGTCGGAGCGAACTTTCCCGAGGTAATAGTCGAGGCTGGCGGCCACCAGCAGTCCGAACAACCCGGTTTCCAGGCCGTTGGCGCCGGTGCCGAGCAGTGCCGGAGAGAAGCTCCAGAGGAACAGGGTGAACAGCGCCGCCCGGTGTGAGGCGAAGCGCCGGACCATGCGGTAGAGGAGCCACCCCGTCAGGGCGCCGCACACCGCCAGCAGCGTGAGGGCGAGGTGGATCGGCAGGATCGGATCCTGCGGGATGGCCCAGTAAAATGGAACCAGGAGCCAGGTGTAAAGCGGCTGGAAGCCCGAGGTGGGATGGAGTCCATCCGCGGTGGCTCCCGCCCCGCGCGCGAGGTTTCTGGCGATGCTGAAGCCGTAAAAGGCGTCATCGACCAGGGGGCCCCGCCGCGCCAGGTAATCGAAGGGTGCCCACGCCAGCCCCAATCGTACGATGAGCCCCGCTCCCAGGAGGAAGATCAGGGCTTTGCCGGGTGTGGATCGGCTACGCGGAGGGGCCGAAGTGTCCATCAGGGGTGCATTCCCATGAGTCGCGGAGGATAGCATCGCGCCCCGCAGAGTCACAAGACGCCGAGGCCCGGGATCGCCCGAAGTGCCCGATGGACGCTCTATTCAGGCCCCTATTGTGCTAACATGCCTCATCTACAAATTCTATTTCGTGTCCCGCACACCTCGCGACAGGCGGGATAATCGGAGGCTTTCCATGAGCAGGCGATTCGTCCCCGACCCGCGCTGGGCCCTCGTGCCAATTCTCTGTCTCACGCTTCCGGGGTGCAGCCAGGGCTCCTTCAGCGCCAGCGTGAACAACGGCAATGGGACCGTCAACGTCTTTCTGACGGACGCTCCGCTCGATCTGAGCGGAGTGACCAGCGTGAATGTCACCCTCACCGGCGTGGTCCTCTTTCCGGAATCCACCGAAACCACCGGCGGCATGGGCAGCCTCACCGCAAGCGTCGATCCGATGACTCCGGTGGTCATCGTATCCCACCCGTCCACCTTCGACCTCCTGACGCTCACCGGGGGGGCGACCACCCTGCTGGGCACCGACGAAGTTCCCGCGGGAAAGTACGCGCGCATCCGGCTCGAGGTTTCCAGCGCCGAATTGGTCTACCAGGACGGCACCGTGGCGCCGCTGAAAATCGAAGCCGGCAAAGTCGACGTGCCCATCCAGTTCGACGTGACCCAGGACCAGACCACCGGCGTCGTGCTCGATTTCGACGCGGCGGCCTCGGTGCAGGTCAACAACACCGGGAACGAGCAGCTCATCCTGAGGCCCGTGGTTACCCCCAAGAGCATTCAATAGTCTCCAGCCATCGCAGCGGTCGTTTCGTGACAGCGGCCCTGGGCCCCTCCGGTTGACTCAGTCGTCGGCTTTCGACTAGCATGGCCCGCCTTGTGGCGGCGGAAGGCTGGGGCGGATTCAGCGCCGGGCACGGGGCTTAAGCCCAACGTCCCTTTGAGTCGCCGTGAGGAAAAATACACCCGCGCGGGAAATCCGCGTTCAGATTGACAGCCGGTACGAGTTCATCGATCTGGTCCAGCGCATGGCGGAGGATCTCTGCCGTGTCGTTCGACTGGGGCGTGGCGCCGCGCTGAACTTGGGGCTGGCGGTGCGGGAAGCCGTCGCCAATGCTATCAAGCACGGCAACCGGTTGGAGGATGGGAAGCACGTCCTGATTCTCTTTCGGGTAGAAGCCACCAAGCTGGTGGTGGCTGTCCGGGACCAGGGGAGCGGCTTCGATCCGCATCGGGTGGAGAACCCTGTGGCCCCGGAGAATGTCTACCACAACCACGGGCGCGGCATTTTCTTCATGAATGCCTTCGTGGATGATGTGACCTTCACACGCCTCCCGACGGGAGGCACGGAAGTGCGTATGGAAAAACGGGTGGACAAGAAGCGCCCCGGCCGTGCACCAGGCGTCGGCGCCCCGATGAGACAAGGAGGAAAGCACCCATGAAGACCAAGGTCAGGCAAGTGGGAAAGGTAGCGGTGGTGGATCTTTCGGGCAAGATCACCATCGGTGAAGGCGATGTGGTCCTGCGCGATGAGGTCAACAAGCTCCTGGAATCCGACAACAAGAGCATTCTGTTGAACCTCAATGGCGTCACCTACATGGATTCGGCGGGTATCGGAGAGCTGGTGGCCTGCTACAAGCGCGCGGCGGAAGCGGGGGCCAAGCTGAAGCTTTTGAATCCCTCGGGAAGAGTCTCGGACCTGCTCTCGCTCACCAAGCTCCAGCAGGTATTCGACATTTACAATGAGGAAAAGGAAGCGCTGGTCAGCTTTTAGGGCGATCCATCAAGGCCTTCAGCTCCGCGAGCAGGTTGAGGGCTTGAAGGGGCGTGACCTCCTCCGTGCGTAATGCCCGCAGAGCCTCCCGCACCGGATCCGGCTCCCGCGCGAACAGCTGAATCTGGGCGGGCTCCGAGAGCCGGCGCGCCTTCTCTCCCGCCAGGCGTGGAACTCCTTCGCGATCCAGCTCATTGTTCTCCAGATTGGCGAGAATCTCCCCGGCGCGCTGGAGAACCTCCCTGGGAAGTCCCGCCAGGCGCGCCACTTGAATTCCATAGGAGCGATCGGCGGCACCCTCTTCGACGCGATAGAGGAAGCGGATCGCATCATTCCATTCGCGCACCGCGATGCGGCAGTTTCGAACGCGCGGAAGCGTCAGCGCCAGCTCGGTCAGCTCGTGATAGTGAGTCGCGAAAAGCGTCTTGGGGCGCAGCCTGGGCTCCTCGTGGAGAAACTCGGCCACCGCCCAGGCCAGGGACAGCCCGTCGAAGGTGGCGGTGCCGCGGCCAATCTCGTCGAGGATGACGAGGCTTCGGGGCGTGGCGTGATGCAGGATGTTGGCGGTCTCCTGCATCTCCAGCATGAAAGTGCTCTGGCCCCGGGCGAGATTGTCCGAAGCCCCCACGCGGCAGAAAATCCGATCGACGATGCCGATCTCGGCCTCGGAGGCGGGGACGAAGGAGCCGGCGTGGGCCAGGAGCACGATGAGGGCCACCTGCCGGAGGTAGGTCGATTTTCCGCCCATATTGGGGCCGGTGATGATGAGAATCTGCCGTGAATCCGGGTCCAGGTCCGTGTCGTTGGGAACGAAGCGCTGATCCGATTGCAGGCGCTCGACCACAGGATGCCGTCCGCCGCGAATCCGGAGGATGGCGTCGGATCGCAGCCGGGGCCGTACGTACCCGAACGCTTCCGCCGTCTCCGCCAACCCCGCCAGAAGATCGATCTCAGAGACCGCCACCGCGGTGGACTTGATGGCCACTGCGGCGTTCGCCACTTTCTGGCGAATCTGCTCCAGCAGCTCGGTCTCCAGCACGTCGATCCTTTCCTGCGCGGTGACCACCTGCTCCTCGTAATTCTTCAGCTCAGGGGTGATGAAGCGCTCGGCGCCCACCAGCGTCTGCTTGCGCTCGTAATCCGCCGGGACGGATCCCAGGTTCGAGCGGGAAACTTCCAGGTAGTAGCCGAAGACCTTGTTGTAGCGGACCTTCAACGAGCTGATGCCGCTCCTCTGTCGCTCGCGGGCTTCCAGGGAGGCCAGGAACCCGTGGGCGTCACGCCGAACGGAGCGCAGGCGATCCAGCTCCTCATGAAAACCGTCCCGGATGTAGCCGCCGTCGCGCAGCAGCGCCGGCGGATCCTCCGCGATGCCCGAAGCCAGGAGTCCGGCAATTGATTCCAGAGGATCGATCTTCGATTCCAGCTCGGAAATCAGGGAAGAGCCGGCGACGCCGCGAATTTCCTCCTTGAGGGGGCCCAGGGCCAGCAGAGAATCGCGCAGGCCGAGGAAATCTCGTGGGCCCGCGGTCTTCAGGGTGATCCTGGAAAGCAGCCGCTCCATGTCCCGAATCCGCCCCAGCCGGTCCCGGGCGCGGGCGCGCTGCTGCGGATGCCGCGTCCAGGCCTCCAACGCGTCCAACCGTGGCTCGATCTGGGAGAGGCGCGCGAACGGGCGCAGCAGCAGATCGCGCAGGGCGCGAGAACCCATGGGAGTGACCGAGCGATCGAGAAGCTCCAGTAGTGAATTCTCGGCGCCGCCGCTGAACAGGTTGGCGGTGATCTCGAGATTGCGCCGCGTCGTGGCATCCAGAATGAGCCGGTCGGATTCGGTGTGGAAGGAAATCCGGTGGAGGTGCTGGAGCTCCGAGCGCTGGGTTTCCTTGAGGTATTGAATGGCGCCTCCGGCCGCGCCCACCGCCAGGCCCCGCTCTTCCAGGCCAAAACCCGACAGGGACGCGGCGCCGGTCAGGCTCAACAGGGCCCGGGTCGCGCTGTCCCTGGAAAAGCTCCAGGGGGGAACCGAGTTGATCACCGCTTTGATGCGCAGCACTCCCGGTAGGAGGCGCGCGAGATCGGATCCCTCGGGAACCAGGATCTCCCGGGGTGAGAAAAGCTCAATCTGATCCGCCAGGCTTTCCCAAACGCCGGCTCCGTGCAGCTCGGAAAGCGTGAGATCGCCCGTGGAGAGATCCAGGAAGGCCAATCCCATGGCCTCGTCCTCCAGGATCACACTGGCCAGGAAATTATGCTCCCCGGCGGCCATCTGAACGGGGTCGGAAAAAGTTCCCGGCGTCACGACGCGGATCACCTCCCGCCGGACCAGCCCCTTGGCCTTGCGCGGATCCTCCACTTGATCGCACAGCGCCACCTTGAAACCCTGCCGTACCAGCTTGGCCACGTAACCGTCCACGGCGTGATAGGGGACACCGCACATCGGCGCGGCGTTGGCGGTGCCCTTCCCCCTGGCGGTGAGGGTGATCTCCAGGACCTTGGATGCGGAAAGGGCGTCATCGAAGAACATTTCGTAGAAGTCGCCCATTCGAAACATCAGGATGGCGTCCTGATGCTCCTTTTTGAGCTGGTGATACTGGCGCAACATGGGAGTCAGATCGTCCAGGGGGCACCCCGCGAGGCATCGGTCAGTGGTTTTGGGGAAAAGAAGTCTAGCACAGCGTTGACAGGTCCCAGGGGGTATTCTATAAAGGCCGCGCATGGAAGATTGGCGCAGCGAAGAGGATTTTGAGGAACTGGCGTCCGCCCCTCATGACGGCGCCGGGGCGTCTTCCCCCTCGAGCGGCCTGGATGAGGAGGACGATGATCTGCCGCCCCTGCTGCCCGAGCTTCCGCTCGACGATCAGGATCGAGTCCTCCTGGTGCTTTCCTACCTGGGCATTCTGGCGTTGGTTCCCTTCCTGACGGCCCGCAAGGAATTCGTACAATGGCATGCCCGCCAGGGACTCCTGCTGTTCGGCGTTTCGATCACGACGCTGTTCGCCATGATCCTGATCAACGTGGTCCTGTGGCATTTCCACTGGGTGCTCGGACTGCTCTTCCTGCTGCTGCTTCTGACTTCCAGCTTCGGGGTCCTGGCCCTGATCGTGGCCTGCATCCTGAAGGCGTTCGAGGGAGAGCGGTGGCGCATTCCGTTTCTCGGGGATTTCGTCGAAAAGATCTGAAGGGAAGTGCCGTGGGCTCGCTGGATCAGATTTTTCAGTTCGGCCACCCCTGGCTGGGCCTGCTCCTGGTGGCCGCGGCCGGAACGGGGGAGTACCTGTTCCCCCCCTTGCCCGGCGATACCGTGATGCTGTTCGGGTTCTTCCTGGCGGGGCACGGCGACCTTCCCTTCGCCTGGGTGCTGGCTTCGGCCCTGGGGGGGAGCATGCTCGGGGCGGAAGTCGCCTATACCCTGGGTGATCGACTCGGGCACTCCTATTTCTTCATCCGCAAGTCGCGTCTGGCAGCCGCGGCGCTTCCCACCCTGGAGCGCTATTTTGAGCGCTTCGGAGTCGGCATGGTCCTGGTGAATCGATTCCTGCCGGTGCTCAGGGGGTTCTTCCTGTTCGCCGCCGGGATGGGCAAGATGCCCAGAGGCCCCACGTTCGTCTGCGCCACGCTCAGCAATCTTGCCTGGATTCTCCTCATTGCCTGGGTCGGGCACCGGTTCGGAACTTCCTGGGATCGACTCCAGGGCATTTTTCGGACCTACGCCTCCGTTCTGGGTGTGCTATTCTTGACCTACGCTGCATGGACCTTCATCCGATATCGAATGCGCCGGAAGGCTGCGACGCAGCCTTGAGTTCGCCGGCGGGCAGGAGAATTCATCGTGAGCGTGGAAATCCCGGCGACCCCACCATTGCGGCAGTTCATCGCTGACCTGAGAGCGCTTCTCGCTTCCGGACAGGGCGAGACGGCGCAGGTCTATCATGTCAAGGAGCACCTGGTGCGGCTGCTCGAGACCCCGGGGTGGCTGCCGCAGGCCTGTCGGGCGGCCGATTCTTCGAGCTATGCCCGCCATCTCCTCTATCAGGATTCGCAGGATGGATTTGTCATGGTGGCCATGGTGTGGGGTCCGGGGCAGCGAACCGCCATCCACGATCACGCGGGAGTGTGGTGCGTGGAGGGCGTCTATGAGGGGCGTATCCAGGTCACCCGATTCGATCCGGTGGGCGAAGTGGGAGAAACCGTCCGCTTCCAGCCGGGTGAAGTCATTGCCGCCGGAGTCGGGGCCTGTGGCGCTCTGATTCCGCCGGTGGAATATCACAAGATTGCCAACGAGACACCCGCCACCGCCATCAGCCTGCATGTCTACGGGCGCGATTTGAAAGTCTGCAACGTCTTCGATCCGCTGGGCGGGGACCTATACCAGCGCAAGGCGAAGACGATGAGCTACCACAGCGTCATCCCGCTCCATCTCTAATCGAGTCCTGGCGGAAAGACCGTTCAGTGCCGCTTTGCGGAAGAGGCGGGGCGGGAGGGAGCTGCCTGGAGCTGCTTGAGCAGGTTTTTCTGCTCGGGCTGGTTGGGATTCATGGCAAGCGAGCGCTGCACGGCGGCGATGGCCTTGGGGGTATCTCCCACCTCCCGGTAGGCGCGGGCCAGCGCGTTGAGCAGGCCCACGGAGACGGGGCCGACTTTCTCCGCCTGCTCGAAAAAGGGCACCGCTTCCTGATTGCGCCCCTGCTCGGCGATCGATACGCCGAGGTTGTACAGGGCGAGGGCATAGTCTGGATTCAGTCGAATCGCCTCCTTGAGGCTCGCCTCCGCCGACTTGAAATCTCCGCGCGCCATGTAAAGGGCCCCCTGGTTGGCCCGATACTCCGCGTTCTTCGGATCCAGCTCCACGGCTTTCTGGAATGCGACCTGGGAATCGTCGTAGCGGGACTGCAGCTGCATGGTGATTCCCATCCAGTTGTAGTGCGGCGCCGAGGTCCGGTCCTTCTCCAGCGCCGCCGACAGCAGCCGCTGGGTGCGCGCGAAATCCTTCCGCTTCAGCAAATCTCCCACCAGACGGGCCATCGGCTCTTTGGCGGCCGGATCCAGGAACAGCGCCTGGACGTACTCCGCTTCCGCGTCCTGCCCCTTTCCCTGGGCTTCATAGACCCGCCCGAGGCCGTAATGCGCCATCGGGTCCTGGGGGTAGAGGCTCACCGCCATCTGGGCGAGGTGCAGCGCCGCCGCGGGGAGGTTGCGCTGCAGGTAGATGAGCGCCGCATTCACGATGGCACGCGGCTCCACTGGGTCCACGGTGATCCCCAGCGGACGGATGCCGGCCTCGCGGCAGGGGGGGATCAGGACGGCCATCCAGCGCTCCGGCGTGGCGGAGCCGAGGATTTCGTCGGCCCGAAGCTGCGTCGAGGCTTTCTGCACCGCAGCCTCGGTGACCTGCTTGCGGACTTCTGCGAGCGGGCGGCCGCCGCGGCGGGCATGGAAAGTCAGGATGGTCTCAGGGTCGAACGATTGTTCCAGACGGTAGTGCGCCTTGAAATTGAGATTGTCGCGCGTTTCCAGCTTGGAATCCGCCTCGACGTTCGCGGGGGTCAGCGGGTAGTGCGTGACCCGGCTGAGAAAGGGGAGATGGAAGTGAATTCCGCGGCCGAGCACCTGCGGATTCCCGAACCGCGGATCCAGCACTCCCACTTCGTCGCCGCCCACGAAGCTGACGCTCGAGAGAAGGGCGGCCAGGACAACCACGGCCGTCGCGATGGCGACGATTCGCTTCATTGAGTGAGACTCTCCGGCACGGGGAAAAAGCGGGGTATGTTAGCGCCGGTGCCGGAGGGTGTCAAACTTCGAGGCGGCGCGCCGGGCGTGCGGGGTAGGCCGGCGATCAGCGCTGGGGATCGGGGCTCGGAAGAGCGGAGAGAACCAGGAGCTCCACCCGCCACTGCGCGTCGGGACCTTCCTGCACGCCTCCCATCCGTGCCGGATCGTAGGGAAGCCCGGAGGACGGATCGGGTGCGGGAGGCTCGAGGTAGCGCAGGAAGAACGAGGGAGAGGAAAGCCGCTCCCGGGTCTGAGCGCTGTCGAATCCTTTTTGCGCGGCGTAGCGAAACCTCATGGGATCGTCCAGGTACAGGGTCCGCGACCTGGATGAAAGCACCTGCCAGGCCTGCTCCCAATTCCTGTCCAGCAATGCCCGCCGGTATATCTCGAATGCCGCAATCCGGTTGACCGCCTTGGGCGGCGCCTTGTCGGCCCGGCCGTAGAGCAGAGCCAGGTTGATCGAGGCGGCGTGATGGGTCGGGTCGATGGCCAGCGCCTTCTCATACTCTCGCACCGCTTCGTCCTCCTTCCCCTGCTCGGTGAGCAGAACGCCCAGTCCGAGATGAGCGTCGGCGTACTGGGGGCGAAGCTTCAAGGCTTCGCGGAATTCCCCTTCGGCCTGTTCGAGCTTGCCGTCATAGAAATAAGCGGTAGCGATGCGCTCGTGTGCCTCAGCGAAGTCTTTGCGCAGCGACAGGGCGCGCTGCAGCTCGCGAATTCCCTCGTCGGTCTTGCGGGCGGAAACCAGTGCGGCCCCGAGGTTGAAAGCCGCTTCGGGATCATCGGGGGAGAGCTTCGCAGCCCCTCTCAGCTCCTGCTCGGCCTCGGGGAATCGGCCCAGGCTGACCAGCGCGATTCCCAGATTGATTCTGGCCTGGATCAAATCGGGCTTGACCCGCAGCGCTTCGCGGAATTGTGCGGCGGCTTCGTCGAGCCGCCCTTCCGCCTGATAGACGCTGCCCAGGTTGTAATGAGCCGGGGCGTACTCCGAGTCCACCTGGATCGCTTCCTGCCATAGCCGTGCGGCCTCCTCGCGATTTCCGGATTGATAGAGGAAGGCCGCCAGGTGATCGCGGGGCTCGGGGCGGGTAGGGAGAAGGCGAATCGCGTCGCGGAAGGCCTGCTCCGCCTGCGCGCGCCCCATCGCCTGAAGCGCCAGACCCTGCAAGTCCTTCGCTTCGCCGGAGTCGGGCTTCTCCCGGAGGTACTCGGTCGCCAGATCGAGGGCGTGCTGGCTCTCTCCTCGGTCCAGGGCGGAGCGCGTCGCGGCGAGCTGCGGGTCTTCCCGGGAGTGCCGGCAGGCAAGCAGCGGCCCCGCGAGAATGAGACAGATAGCGGCGGAAATGAGTTGGGTGGAATGGCGCGGGCGCAACGAAATTTCTCCCGGGAAGCGCGGCCATTCTTGGAGATTCCTCCGGGAGTGTCAAGCTCTCTCGGGTATGCTTGCCTTTCTCACAGCGGAAGTTGCGGGAGGCGATGGGAATGGAAATGAACCGCCATCCGATCATCGTGGTCGGCGCCGGTGCCGCGGGACTCATGGCGGCGATTTTTGCCTCGCGACAGGGCGCCGAGGTGATGCTCCTGGAGCGTACCCGGGACGGTGGCCGAAAAATCCTGATCAGCGGCGGCGGAAGGTGCAACGTGCTTCCCGGATCGTTGCAGCCCTCCCGCTTCGTCACCGCTTCCTCGCCGCACTC
>Ga0075425_100004413_pt1 | contig 14510 bp, 11 predicted proteins | sample SoiMethybrSBSTD4_FD_75300 | JGI IMG/M metagenome (GOLD analysis project Ga0075425, IMG submission 75300) | Bulk soil microbial communities from a Populus tree surrounding site in Tennessee, USA - Soil MetaG P. TD hybrid SBSTD4 | ecosystem: Environmental > Terrestrial > Soil > Tree plantation...
GCGCCGAGGGCGGTGTGGTACGGGAGCGGGGTGATGGTGCCGGCGCGCGCGAGCTCGTCGATGTAGCGCGCGACGAGCAGACCGACCGCGGACGACTCGACGTAGCCCTCGACGCCGGTGATCTGGCCGGCGAAGAAAACGCGATCATCGCGCTTCGTTTGAAAGGTCGGACGGAGATGCTTCGGTCCGTTGATGAACGTGTTGCGGTGCATCGAGCCGAAGCGCGCGAACGCACAGTTCTCGAGTCCGGGAATCATCTGAATGACGCGCTTCTGTTCGGGGATGCGCATCTTCGTCTGGAAGCCGACGATGTTGAAGAACTCGTCGGAGAGATCTTCCTTGCGCAGCTGCACGACCGCCCACGGCCGTTCGTTCGTTTCGGGATGCTCGAGACCGACCGGCTTCATCGGACCGAAGCGCAGCGTCTCGATCCCGCGGCTCGCGATCTCCTCGACCGGCAGGCAGCCTTCGAAGTGAACCGCGGTCTCGAAGTCGTGCGGCGCGAAGATCTCCGCCGACAGCAGCGCCGCGACGAAGGCCTCGTACTGCTCGCGATTCATCGCCGCGTTGAGGTAGTCGGTTGCGGAGCCCTTGCCGTAGCGCGACTTCCAGTAGAGCTTCGACATGTCGAGCGAATCGGCGGCGAGGATCGGCGCGATCGCGTCGTAGAAATAAAGACCATCGTTGCCGAGAAACGCGTCGATGGCGTGAAACAGCGGATCGCTCGTGAGCGGACCGGTCGCGACGACGAGGAAGTCGTGCTCGCCGCGATCGAGCGAGGTGATCTCCTCGCGATGCAGCGTGATGTTCGGCTCGCTCGCGATCGCGCTGGTGACTTCGGATGAAAAGCGATCGCGATCGACCGCGAACGCATCGCCCGCGGGAACGCGCGCGTCTTCGCCGCATCGGATGACGAGCGATCCCATCAGGGCCATCTCGCGCTTCAGCAGGCCGACGGCATTCGTCGGCGCCGAGGAGCGAAACGAATTCGAGCAGACCAGCTCGGCGAGGTTCGACGTCGCGTGCGCCGGCGTCTGTTTGACGGGACGCATTTCGAAGAGGTCGACCTGATGGCCTCTCTTCGCGAGCGCATACGCGCATTCCGAGCCGGCCAGTCCGGCGCCGATGACTTTGATCCGCATCCGGTTCAGTTCGAGGGTTCGGTGTACTCGTTCGTTCCGGCGAGCACGCGAATCTCGCCGTACTTCTGTTCGAAGAGGGCGATGTTCTGCGCGAGCGCCTCGAGGAGCTGCTTCGCGTGCAGCGGCGTGAGGATCACGCGGCTGTAGACCTTGACGTCGTTGCGGCCGGGCACGACGCGGCCGAGGTCGAGAACGAACTCGCTCGGCGAGTGGATGATGTTCGCGAAGTTGACGTATTCGCCCTGAGCGACGCTGTCGTCGAGCACGATGCGGATGGTTTGCTGCCCCTGCTGATTCTCCATGACGAGGCGAGAACAGCGGGAGGAGGCGGGGTCATCCCGGGGAGAAGGGATTGATGATCGCCGGACCGAGGCCGGCGAAATGGCGCGTATTGCGAGTCGCGATCGAGGCCTTCCTTGCTGCTGCAATTCCGGCGATCTGGACATCGCGGAAGTCGATGCTTTTTCCGAGCCGCCGTCGCTCGGCCGCGATCCTCGCGGCGGCATGCGCGGATGCCTCGTCGAAAGGGACGATGCGACCCTCGAGGTCCTTCTCGAGCGAATCTCGAAAGGCCTCTTCGAGCAGCCGGCGCTTTCGGCCGGATGCCATGATCTCCAGACCCAGCCGGATCTCGAAGACTGTGACGGAAGTCGTCCAGATGGATTCAGGAGCCTGGGCGTCAAGCCACCCGACGACGACTGAATCCGCGTCGCGCTGCATCAGCGCGGAGATCACGTTCGTGTCGAGCAGAATCACGGCTTGAGACTCGCGGGACGAGCCGGCTCGCCTCGCAGTTCGGGAATTTCCCTGTCGAGGCCGACGCGGCGGAAGCGGGCGGCGATTCGGCTCCCGATCGGGGGCCGAATTCCATCCTCGTTTCGAACGACATTTCGGAGAATTTCGCGAACTTCCTCTTCGGTACTGTGGCCGTTTCGCCTCGCGCGGCGTTGCAGCTTTTCCTTTACATCGTCATCGAGCTGACGAACGACCAGTTGAGCCATGATGCGATGATGATATCACGATATCCAGTCGCTTGAAACTCATCAATCCACCCGAAACTGCAGCTCGGCGCGGTGCAGTTCCCCGTGGGTGACGCTTTGGGGAGTCTCGAGCGTGATCCTCTCGCCCTGGTGATTCCAGACGCCGGTGACGTCGGGGTCCGAACTGGCGTGAACGAGAAAAGAGCCTTCGCGGACGGTCACGTACCGCGGGACGACGAAGACGGACGCCGAGACCAGGATGTGCACGTCGGGCACAACGCCGGAGTGCCGCAGGTATCCGCCCTGGTGATCGGCGCAAATCTCGATGCCGAATGTCACGTCGTCGAGCTCGAAGCGATCGCCGTGACCATCCGGGCCGCCTCCCGGCTCGAAGATCACGCGCTCGTTCTGCGACTCGTAGTCGAACACTTCCTCGTAGTTGATTCGCTTCTGATATCGCGCGATCTCATTTCCGCCGTGGAATGCATACAGCGTGTTTCTCGCGATGAAGCAGTTCTCCGGAGTGCGCGCTCCCACCCACATTTGATTGACGGTGCGGATTCGCTCGTCCTCGATCTCCGTCACGCGCTGATGCCTCCTCAGGTCAACCCACGGATTGTCCAGTCCGTGATGTTTCTCGACGTACTGGTCGACCATCAGATGCTGTTTGGACAGGTTCTCGTTCACCCGTCGGTAAAAGCGTTCCTCGCGCGATTCGGTCTTGAGCACGCTGGTTCGCTGGCGGGTCTTCCGATCGCGCCGATACCATTCGTCGTCTGTGCGGAGCAGGCGCTTCCTCCAGGCGATCGTCCCCGGCACAAGGATTAGTTTCTCGTACTGGCCGCTCAACGCTTTGAGCGCTCCGATCACCTCGTTCTTCTTCGTCTCGCTCATCGCGTGAAGGGTGCTCGAAGCCGCGAAGAAGTATTCGGGCGCGACGAAAAGAGACGCTACAACCGGGCGGTCACCCTCGTATTCGTCCCAGAGGCGATTCGACTCGTCGCGGCGATATGCCTTTTCGACCATTTCCGCGAGCGCTGCGTAACGCGCTTCCGGCGAGAGATCGTGAAATGGAGTTGTTCCCTTGCCGGGACGAATCGCTGTGTCGAGACTCCACAGAGTCACCCGGAGATAGACGTTGCGCATCGGTGGGAGTCAGGGGTCAGAAAATTGTAGGGATTTTTGAGTTCCCGATCAACTGAATCCGGCCAACGTCGGAAGCGAAGAGGACCGGATTCATCAGTTTGCGAACGCTATTTTTGCAATGAAACGCTTTACGCCTGGCGATCACTACCGATCAAGAGGTGAGGATATGAACAGCAAGCTAAGCGGCTATTGTGTTCTTTTCGTAGCTCTCGCATTTCCGATCGTTGTGTGCGCGCAGAGTCAGGACATCTGGACGCTGTGGCAGCAGAAGACCATTGCGAAAATCGATGCGGCAACCGGTCTCTGGACGCAGTATGGAACGGGCATGATCGACCCGGCGCGTCCGATCGATCCGCCGGGAATTGACTGGACCACGATCGCGGAAACGCCGGACGAAAGGCTCTTCTTGTTTCGACGCCGGCCGTCCAGCGTCGGCGAGATTTTTCTGTACTCCATTTCAGCGAACAACATCGCCGTTAGTGCCGGCAACATTACCAATCTTCAGTTACTCGGTTCAACGGGGTTGTGCGGGAACATCGATGGCCTGACGGCGGGGCCGGACGGCAATCTCTATTTTTCCTCTTACAACGCAGGTCGTTTCGTGAAGGGAACCGGCGGACAGGCGGATCAGTGCATTTTCAACCTGCCTGCAAAGAACGGTCTCTATCGCGTTCGGTTGCCGATGAGTGGACCGAGCAGCATCGAGTACGTCGGGACGTTCGCAGGCAATCTCGGACCGGGCCAGAAGAACTCGTTCTACACGGATTTGGCGTTTGATGCGCTCCCGCTTCCGAACGGAGGCGATCTCATTGGCGAAGGGATTGACGCGACCGGCACGCACGGCCTGTACACAATTCCGCGCAACGTCGTTCTCACCGGCATGAATCAGACGTTTCCTTACACGCCTTTTAGCAACGTAGCTCTTACGGTCGAGCGTATGGACGGCGTGGCGTTCGACCCGACAAATGGAGATCTCTTCCTCGCCGGTGACGCGCTCGGTGTGTATCGCGTCACGCGCACAGGCGCGAATCCCGTTGTGATCAACACAACGAGTCCGGTCCTCGGATGGGATCTCGCCAATCACGTTCGCGGCTGCTCCGACGCCCGTCCGATTCGCATTGTCTGCGTGCCGGGAACGCCCGGCGACTACATCTTCACGTTCGAGGTCACGAATCATTCCGGCAAGTCGATGTCGTCAATATCCATTACGGATCCATTGCCGGCGACGGTGAGTCCACATTCGCAGCCGCTCAGTCCACCGCTTGCGGATGGCGATAGTCGTCTGATCACCGTGACCGTCCACGGCGCGACGCCCGGACAACTCGTCTGTCTGAACGGTGTGATGATTGACAAGGAGTGTCCGGGGTGCTGTAAGTTCCATGTTTGCGTGGCTATTCCGGAATGCAAGTGCATTCAGTTGGTGAAGGACGAGGGTCCGAAGTGCACCGGTAATCCGGACGGATCGTTCACCTATACGTTCCAGTTGCAGAATCTGTCATCGCAACCATTGGGCGCGCTGTTCATTCACCCGCCCGCGGGAGTGATCGTCACCCCCGACTACTTCGCGCTGTCGCCGCCTGTCGCTGCGAATGGTGGCATCGATACACCACATACGATCACGGTGACCGGTGCGATCCCAGGCAAACAGATTTGCTTCGATCTGACGGTTCTCGACGCCGATCTCAATGAATGCTGCACCCAGAAGATCTGCGTCGACGCGCCGCGATGCGAGCTTCCGCACGATCACGACAATACGACGATCCAGGGCGAACCGCCGACAGGCGTGACGCCTCCGTGATGATTCCGTTGTAAGTGTTTGGGTTGGGGTTCGGTGTTGGTCGGGCAGGGGGGATTTGAACCCCCGACCACCTGAACCCCATTCAGGTACTCTACCAGGCTGCGCTACTGCCCGACTCGGTGCGCGATGCTACCAGCGGGAGGGGGCAGGGTCATCCCGGGGTGATAATTGCGGCAGTCCGGCGCCATGAAGCGATTCTTTCCGACCTTCATCGCCATTCTGCTGGCAGGTCTGTTCGCGACGTACATCGCGGCGGTGGCGATCGTCACGCTCAAAGCCGTCAAGACGTCCGAGGCGGCCCGGATGGCGGTGAGCCACGCCCGCGACGCGTCCCAGGAGAAGACGCGTGAGGAGGCCATCGCTCTGCGCATCGAGAACGAGCGGCGGACGCTGTTCTGGACCGCGCTCTTCGCGAATCTGAGCGCGGGGATGGCGATTCTCCTCGCGCTGTTCGGGGCGTGGATGAGCTTTCGCCAGTTTCTGCAGACGCGCGATCGCGAGCGGCTCGATCGCGCATCGAGCGAGCTGAACACGCTCTGGCAGGGACTGACGAGCGAGAAACCGGAAGTGCGGGCGGCGAGCATCGCGTCGCTGCAGCAGTTCCTGACCGCGGATCGCGAGGAGTATCACCTGAGGGTCGTGTCGGCGCTGGCCCTTTCTGCGCGGAGCAGCGACGAGCTCGTGACGCGCACCGCGACGGCGGTAGTCGAATACGCCTTCCGAAACGTGGCGCCCGACGTGTTGCGAAGCGTGTCGTGGCGCGGACTGCGGCTGATCGAAGCGAAGCTCGATGACGCGAATCTGAGCGAGCTCGATCTCGCCGAGGCAGTGATCACGAATGCATCGATGCGCGGCGCGACGCTGACCGCTGCGCACCTGCGAGGTGCATCGCTCGCCGGCACCGACCTGTCGCGCGCGAACCTCGGGCGCGCGGATCTCGCAGGCGCGGACCTCAGACACTCGAACCTTCGCGAGGCGACTGCCGTCGGGGCGAATCTCACGCGTGCGAACCTTCTTCGCTGCGATCTCCATCGCACCGACCTGAGTGCCGCCCACCTTCCGTCGGACGAGAACGTGCGGCTCGCTCTGCGCTGGCGCGATGCCGTCATGGACGAAGAGGTGAGGCAGCGTCTTCTCTCGCGCTTCGGACCGGCTGCCGCTCCGCCGCGCGTGCTGATGATCATGTGGGAGTTTCCGCCGTTCGTGACCGGCGGCGCGTGGACCGCGTCGTTTCATCTGGTCACGGAACTGCGCCGGCAGGGACGTGACATCACGCTCGTCGTTCCGTGGCCGCAGTCGCTCATCGACGAATCGATTTTCGGCGGAGAGATCGAAGTCATCGGTGTCGGATCGAAGGAGCTCGCGGCGCAGAAGACGCGCGAGTACTTCTACTCCGGCTACTCGGGCTATGGGTCGAGCGAGCCGCCGCCGCGCATTCGCGTCGAGCGCGAGGTCGAGCAGCTGTTGCCCGGAACGTATCTCGCGCCCGGCCTTTCGCTCATGCGACTCGTCAGCGATTTCCGTGCGGGCGTGGCCGAGGCGATTCGCGAGCACGACCTGCAGTACGACGTCGTTCACGCGCACGACTGGCTCGCGCTGGAAGCGGCGATGCCCCTCGCGGCGGATGGAACGCCGCTCATCGCGCACATCCATTCGACGGAGAAGGACCGGCGCGAGCAGCCGGGCAAACGGATCGCGGCGATCGAGAAGGCGGCTTGCGGCGCGGCCGCGGCCGTCGTCGTGCCGAGCGAGCGGACCGCGACGACGGTTCAGGAGTTGTACGCGCCGCCGTGCGAAGTGCGCGTCGCCGGCAATTCGTTCGGCGAGACCCGGTTCGTGAGCCGCGGCCAGTTCGGCACGGGACGGGTGATCTTCGTCGGACGGATGACGTGGCAGAAGGGGCCGGATCTTTTCGTGAAGATCGCGGACAGGATTCGCGAGCGGCTGGCGTGGCCGGAGTTCTTCATGTTCGGCGACGGTGACCTGATGCGCGAGACCGCCCGGCAGATCGATGAGCTCCGCCCGTTGCACGGTTCGCTGTTCAACTTCGGGCCCGCGGACTATCTCGTCGAGTTCGATCGCGTTCGCCGTGTTTCGTTCGACGGGCACACGCAGCGGATCTGGCCGTCGCCGACCGGAGATCTGCTCTTTCAGGATACGCAGATCAGCCGTCTCATCGGCGGTACGGAATGCCGGATCGTGCCGGTGCAGGGATTTCGCACGTTCACTCATCGGCTGAGCGCGGGCAACCTCAATTTCCTCATCGCAACGGATCTCGTTCCGACGTACGAGTCCGCGGGCGATCGTTTCGTCGTCCTTGCGGGATCGCTCGAATGGGCGCAGCGCCATCGAGCGTTCGACGAGGCCAGCGTCGTCATCGTGCCGTCGCGATCCGAGCCGTTCGGGATGGTCATTCTCGAGGCGATGCTCAGCGGCGTGCCGGTCGTGTGCACGGACGTGGCCGGCGTGCTGCAGTACGTCACGGGCTGCTCGAGATTCGGCGTCGACGAGATTCACAAGGCCGCGAACGACGTGACGGATCTGCTCACGGACGAAGGACTCTGGAGTCATGTCGTCGAGAGGCAGCGCATCGCCGCGGAGAAATACATCGCCAGCCGCCCCCATCTCGCGATCGATGCGTTGTGGCGCGAAGTCGCCCGCGGCCGTTGAGCCCCGATCACATCGGATGGCTCACGCTTGCGGTGCGCTGAACGAGCGTGCGATAGACATCGAGAGGAATGTCGACGTTCCAGTGACCGGTCAGGCGCGCCGTCGCGACAACCGCGACGAAGATGAGCGCGATCGCTGCGGCGACGGACCACGCCGGCAGGTGTCGCCTGGCGGTCGTCTTCACCTGCAGTGCGCCGGCTGCGGGACAGACGGCCGTGCAGCGCATGCACAGCGTGCATTCGGCGGAACGAATCTGCGGGAGCTTGTCGACGGGGAGTCGCGCCGGACATGCCTTCGCGCATTTCGCGCAGTCGATACACGCGTCCGCGTCGCGGCGGATGCGCACGGGGCTGAACAGTGCGGCGATGCCGAGAAGGGCGCCGTAAGGGCAGAGGTAACGGCACCAGAAGTTCCGGATGACGATCGACAGGAGCGTGATGACCGCGATGACGATCAGCCCCGTCGTGCCGATGAAGCGGAAGAAGTTCAGGAGCTTCACGTCGGCAATGAGTCCGTACGGTGACTCCATGAAGCCGGTGATCTCACCGGCCGACATGCGCGCGATCGCCCATCCGAAGAATCCGAGCAGCAGGTACTTGATCGAACGCAGCGGGATGTCGATCCAGCGCGGCACCGCGAGATTGCGGCGGCCCAGTTTCCACAGCCACTCGGAGATCGTGCCGACGGGACAAAGCCAGCTGCAGAACGCTTTCTTGAGCAGCAGCGACATCGCGAGAAACGCGATCAGCAGAAACATCCCCGCGGCGTGAACGCGAGGCACCTGACCCGTGAGGATGAACGCCTTCAGGTTCATCAGCGCGGCGATCGGCAGCCAGCCGTCGACGCCGGGAGGTCGCGTCGCGATGCGTGTCGCACCGCCGGTCTCGAGAAACCGCACCCACGCATAGAACTGCACACCGATCCAGACATTCAGCGCAAGAAACGCGATCTGAAACGCAAGGCGCAGGCGCTGGGAGATTTCGAGATCCGTCCGACGAATCAGGGTCTTCCGCACGTCATCGAACGTACCGCCGCGTGCAGAGCGCGGCCATGACATTGGTCATACGTCCGCCTGGAAGCCGCATCACTGAACATATCCGAGCGCGCGGAGGCGACGGAGCATTTCCGGATCGATCGCCCGCGCCGGCGCGGCAGCCATGCCTCGTAGCGACCTGCGCCACTCTGCAATGTCCTGCGCCATCCGCCGCGAGTCGGCACTCGGCGCGAGATTGCGCGTCTCGCCGGGATCGGCGGCGACGTCATAGCTCTCGACGCTGCCGTTCACGTTCACGATCGTCTTCAGTGTGCCTTCGATCTTTGCCGTCCCGGCGCGGCGCGACGGAAGCGCGGTGCCGGGTCCGCGCATCGGGAAAGACTCGGTCATGACCACAGACGGCGAATGAGGCATCGAGGAGAGCAGTGGCCACACGTCGACCAGACTGACGGGCGCCGCGACGACGTCGCCGGCGGTCTGGCCGGGTTTCTTCACGATCAGCGGCACGTGCGTCTCGGGGTCGTAGTTGGAGAGACCATGAGTCACGACGCCATGTTCGCCGAAGCACTCTCCGTGATCCGAGAGCACGATGATGAGCGTCCGGTCATAAGCACCGTGCTCCCGTAATGCCGCGAATACGCGGGCGATCTCGAAGTCCACGAATGCAATCGAGCCGTCGTATTGCGAAATCAGATGCGCGCGCTGGCGCGACGTGATCCTGGGAGTCCCCTGAGTGAAGGCCGCGATCAGCCGGTCCTCCAGATCGGCCGGCTGTGTCGCGTCGTGACCAGGGAACATCGTGTCGTACGGCGCCGGCGGGATGTATGGATGGTGGGCATCGAGGTAATTGAGGAACAGGAAGAACGGTCTCCGCTTACCCGTCATGCGATCGAGATACGCGATCGCGAGATCGCTGATCTCCTCGCCGCCGCGCGCGAGACGACGCGTGCGTCGCGGGAGCTCAATGACCGACGAGGCGAGAGCGGCGATGCGAGACCGCAGATAGAAGGCCGACGCTGTGCCGTACGCCATCCACGGCGGCCGCGCGTCGAGGTGTTGGAACCCCTGATCGAGGCCGAACCCCTCGCCGAGGTACCCGTTTGCGACGATGGAGGCAGTGGCGTAGCCGCGCGCGGCCAGAAGCTCCGCGGCCGTGAGCGCCTGCGCGGGAAGCGGCCGCCCGACTGGCCACCCCAGGTCGTAGTGTGCGGTGTGCTCGCTTCCGTAGAGGCCGGTGAAGAGCGACGCGTGGGAGGGCAGCGTCATGTTCGAGGGCGCGAATGCGCGAGCGTAGCGCGTCGCAGTCTTCGCGAAGTGCGCGAGATGAGGCGTCGTGTTTCGGCCGTAGCCGTACGCCGAGAGGTGATCGGCGCGAACGGTATCCATCACGATGAGAACAATGTTCGGTGTGGCAACGCGCGGTGGAGGCTGGTCCGGCGCGAGGTCGCGCGGTGGCCGGACCTTGACGAACATCGCGGCGAGCATGGTCAGCACGAAGATCGCCATCGTCCCCAGAGGCTTGAGTGACCATCGCACCTTCGTGCTGAAGAAACCGAGCAGCATGACGGCGACCATCGCCCCGACGCCGAGCAGCGCTTTCGTCCGAAACGGGTGCATGAATCCGATCTCGCGTGCAGCCCACATCGGCGAGAGCAGAAGCAGACTCGCGGCCCACGGACTCCTCGAGAACATCACGACAGCGATCACGGCGGTCAGGAGTGCAGCCGCGAGAGCAGGCCCGATGATGACGGCGACGGCATTCGCGGCGAACGCGATCGCGAGTCCGAGGATGGCGAAGCGACCGAGCAGTGCGCCGACGAGCGGATACAGAAGCAGCAGGAAGAGCGTGTACCGGTCGTCGGGCGGGACGAACGTCGACGCGAACAACGCGCGCCGGAGCATGATCGCGAATAACGCCTCGACGGCGCCGTACGCCGCCCAGGAGGCGGCGCCGCGAAGTCGCACACTGTCTTCGAAAGATTCGCGCGGCATGGAATCGCAGGCCAGCGTCCCATTCTACCGATGAACCGTTCGGCGCCGAGAGTTCGTCTGAAGCGTTTAAGTTGTTGTGGATTTGTGGGGTTGTGTGTTGGTCGGGCAGGGGGGATTTGAACCCCCACCTCAACTCCGAGGGTCAGCCCGCGATCTTTCCTCGACCACCCATCGCAAGACAGCAGCCCGACAACTGCGAGTACGGGATCGATGACTTCGGAACGCCATGAACACGTGGCGTACGAAGCTCGACGGGCGCGGTTATCACTATGATTGCCGATGGCACCGTCCTGTTACGTGAATATGGATGTAACGGCGCGCATAAGCGGTCGTTTGCGGACGAGAACCATCAGGCAGTACGTATTCCACCACGCCGACCACTGAAAAAAGACCTGAGTGCCCGCGACATCGAGTGCGATCTCGCCTTCGGCTTTCTTGTGTTCGCGTCGTGCCCGCGACCACTCATGTGTGTAGTCGAGCGTCGCTGGGAACTCCAGCCCTGCGTATTTCGCGTGAAACGCCGGCGACGCGACGACGCGACCGCGTCGCAGCGGCGGTTTTCCGCTCGCATCAAGCACATAGCCGCTCGGCCAGTACAGCACGGCGGCGACCGGCTCATCGTGATCCTCCACGAATCGCCAGAGAGTTGCTTGCCGTGACGCGCCGTAGGCGTCGGCCAGCTGAAACACGGCGTCAAGTGACGGTGTGTAATCGCGCGCACGGCGCTGGAAGCGGCGGCCTTGGAAGAGCACTTCACTAGCGAAGAAGTTCGCTTCTTGATCGAACAGTTCCTGCGCATCGGCGGTAAGGCTTCGCTCATCGTCCGCATACCCAGCGTTCCACTTGTGCCACGGGATTGTCTGGTGCCCGAGTTCATGCGCCTTCGCCCATAAGGCCCGCGCAGGCTTGCCATCCGAGGGAACGTAGATTGCGCGCTCGCGGAGATCGGCGAGCCCGCGAAGTTTCTGAATGGCGTGCGCAAAGGACTCGCGCGTCCGTCCGGCAAGCGTTCGCAAGAAACGCTTCACATACGGCGCGGGATCGACCGTCTCACAGATATCTGCGGCGGCAATGAGTTCGTCGATCGGTGTCGGAAGGATGTCGATCGTGCCAGCACGGCGAAGCACCTGCTCTGCTGCGGCGCTGATCTCATCCGCTGCCTCGGGTTTTGCGATGTAAAGCGGTTGGAGTTTCCCCATCACTTCCTTGATCGCTGTGATCGAAGGAAGGCAATGAACTCCGCCACCCGAGCTTCCTCCTCCGCGGTGAGCTGCGCCGACATGAGCGCTGCTTGGAGTGCGCTGACCCGCTGCTCGCCCGCGGCCGATCGTACGAGGTAACCGGCAAGTTCCATGAGGGATTCGTATGGAACTTTGTAGCACTCGGCGAGTTTGTACAGGATCCGTGGGGACGGGTTCTTCGTGCTGTCATTCTCCAGTTGCGACAGATACGCGTTCGATACGCCTGTTTCGCGCTCGACATCGCGAAGTGATTTCGCCGTAAGCAATCGAATCTGTCGCAGCGCCGGTCCAAATGTGCCGCTCAATGAAGATGTGTTGCGAGCCTTGTCCTGCACAGACTTCAATATTGATGTCAGTGCTTACGATGTCAAGCATCGTTTGATGATGCTACTTTCATCGGGCGGTGCGTGGTTCTGCTTGACAAAACAAGCACTGCTAACTATTCTTGCCGGGAAAGGAAACAGCCATGGGCAAGAACGTTCACGTGACCCACGACAAGGGCAACAAGGCTTGGGACGTCAAAGACGAGGGGTCGAAGCAGCCGGTGAGCACCCACCGAACGCAGGCTGAGGCCACCGACGTCGGCCGCGACCGCGCGCGAGTGCAGCGAAGCGAGCTCGTGATCCACGACCGCGACAACCGCATTCGCGACAAGGACAGCTATGGCAACGACCCCCACCCGCCGACCGACAAGAAGCACTAACAGCGAAGGAGCACTCTCATGCCGACACCGCACGACCCCCCTGGACCACCCGCGAACCCTCCCGGAAAGCCTGACGATCCGGGTCGGCCCGATAATCCGCCACGTCCCGTCGATCCGCCGCGCCCGATCCACCCTCCCGGACCACCTCAGCCGCCGAAGCCCCCGCACCCGCGCCCCGTGGGGTAAGCGATGCTCTGGTGGGACCGGAAGGCGCGGATCGCGTGGGAGCTCGATGAGCTACGCCGCGCGGGCTACGAAGTCGACGCGCCGGACATCACGGACGACATAATGACGGTCGGCATCATCGTCGACCTCGACGGCGACAAACATCGGCTCGAGGCGGACTTCGGTGAGTTGTATCCGTACTTCCGCGCGGACGTGCGGGCGCCGACCCTCACCTTTGACCACCACCAGCATCCGTTCAGTAAGAATCTCTGTCTGGTCCGACGGGGAACAGACACGGGCGATGTTGAGCAGTCGCTCGCCGCACTCCTGAAGGAACAGTTTCCGCAGATCCTCGCCACCGGCTGGGCTGGTGACGCGACGTCACGTGGGGTCGAGACCGAGCAGGCAGAACCGGTGACAGCGTATTTCGCGCCCGAAGCGGGTTCAGCGATCTTCTTCGATGGCGGATGGAAGCTCCCTGACGGGTTCACGACCGGCAGACTCACCGTCGTCCGTGATCCGGAGTCTCGGAAGCGGCCGTTCCGTGGCGTCGTCGCAGAGGTCGCGACGATGGCGAACGAGAGGGTTCTATCTGCGCCGCCATACCTATGCCACCCCGGCGACCGGATCGAAGGGTACGTCGTGAAGCTCTCCGCGCCGATTCTCGAGCCCGATGCTGCGAGGCTTTACGCGGAGCTGAAGCGGACCCGCCTTCGCGGCGTCCATGAAGGCAAGACCGTCGTGATCGCCGTCGTCGTCCCCGAAGAACATGCTTGGCGCGACGCGAGTGGTGAAGGATGGCTCTTCGTAGTGCGCGAGGGCGGGAACCCGTGCTACTTCGCCCGTCCGGCGCGCGTAGGCGAGAACGATCTGCGCGCCCGTACACCGGAGCTCCACGCCCTCGACCAGAAAACGGTCGCCGTGTTCGGCCTCGGCTGCATCGGTGCACCGAGCGCGATCGAGTTCGCGCGTTCGGGGGCCGGCGCAGTTCGGATCGCGGACTGCGACGCCGTCGCCGCCGGCACGATCGTGCGGTGGCCGCTTGGACTCCCGACCGTCGGCCATGCGAAGACCGAGGTCGTCGCACACTTTATTCGGACGAATTACCCGCGCACGAAGGTCGGGCGCTTCGGCGGACGCATCGGAGCGACCGCCGGCGAGCACGCAGCGCTCTTCGAGATGACCGAGGGAGCATCGCTCCTCTACGACGCGAGTGCGGAGCCCGACCTCTCGTACTTCCTCGCCGATCTCGCGCGGAACCGCGGCCTGCCCTACGTCGGCGTGAGTGGCACTCAAGGCGGCTGGGGCGGCGTGGTCGTGCGTCTCCGGGCCGATGGCACAACCGGCTGCTGGTACTGCCTGCAACGTGCACGCGACGAGGGGACGATTCCAGCGGCGCCCGCGGCGGCGTCTTCGGACGTGCAACCAGTTGGCTGTATGGACCCGACATTCACCGGTGCAAGCTTCGATCTCGCGACGGTGGCGCTCACGGGGATCCGCATCGCCATCGCGACGCTCCTTGAGGGCGAGGGCGGATACCCGGCGGCGCCTTGGGACGTCCTCGTGATCCGCCTGCGCGATGCCTCCGGACAGCTCCTGCTGCCGCAGTTCGAGGGGTTCACTCTGCCGCCGTATCCCGATTGCCCCGCATGCAACGGCTCTGGATCGGTCTAGCGGTA
>Ga0075425_100004414_pt1 | contig 14509 bp, 13 predicted proteins | sample SoiMethybrSBSTD4_FD_75300 | JGI IMG/M metagenome (GOLD analysis project Ga0075425, IMG submission 75300) | Bulk soil microbial communities from a Populus tree surrounding site in Tennessee, USA - Soil MetaG P. TD hybrid SBSTD4 | ecosystem: Environmental > Terrestrial > Soil > Tree plantation...
TTTCTCATTCTTTTCACTCTCGTTCTGGAGCTAGCCTTGGAAATTCACGGAGGTCTCGTCAGGAAATGAACGCTACCGAGCTTCATCATAATTTTCGCGACAAAGTAAAAAGAACACTGCCAAAAAAACTCAACCAGCTGAGAAGCGGCAGAAAAGGGCCTCGAAGCGTTTCACCAACACCGCTCAGAAATCGGCCACCTCACGAGAGCAGGATTTATTCGGAGTATGCGGCGCTTTACGACAAAACTTTCGGCAAAGTCTTTTGCGAGCAGATAAGACGGGTCATTGAATCGCTCAATATTCCTCCCGGAGCTCGGGTCCTTGAGCTCGGCATAGGTACCGGTATTTCATTCCCTGCGTATCCTGCGCATTGCGAGGTCATCGGAATTGACTTGGCAGCCGACATGTTGGCCCAGGCTCGTGCAAAAATCGCCAAAAACAGCTGGTCTCATTTACAGGTCATGAAAATGGATGCGCTCAATTTAGGCTTTATGCCAAACAGCTTCGACTATGTGACCGCGTTTCACACCGTGACGGTAGTTCCGGACCCTGTGCGAATGCTCGCTGAAGCGAAGCGAGTTTGCCATCCAGGAGGCAAGATCGTTATCGTCAACCACTTCACTACCGACTTACCGATTATCGGTGCTCTGACAGAATCTCTCGATCCTGTCACACGCCACCTCGGCTGGCAAACCAAGCTGAAATTGGACTCCTTTCTTCGTGCAGCGAATTTCGACGCGGAGGCGATCTACAAACTGTCCAAGTTATCTCTCCACACCGTTATCGTGGGAGCGAACCAAAAGGAATCTGCCACTCAAGCGGGCCAGATATGAATAATTCCGAGCGGAGGCCGCTTCTGCGCTCTTCTGCTCCGCGAGATCGCGACTCTCTCAATCTGCGAAGCGGTCGTCCTTGAGCGTTTTCCAGAGATCGATGCGGACTTGCGGATCGGAAAGGTCGAGCTTGGTGCCAATGCGATTGAACGGCTGCTCGGTCGCCGGATCTCCGGGCATAATAAGCGTGAACGTTTGATGCCACTGGCCCGTGCCGGCGATCTCCCTTTCGATTAAGTCTTTCACTTCAGGTGCTACTGGTTTCATGTCGATTCTCGCATCGTTGCTCTTTCTGTGTTCGTTTGTGAGAATCTGACACCCCTATCCCGACCTTTCGGAAGGGCGTTGAAAAACACTGTGCGAGAAAGTGAGCGCAATGCACCTACTTCGTATTTCCTTTCAAAAAGCGTAGAGAAAGATCTTTCACCTTGTTCGAGATGACAAATTGGCGGCAAGATGAGTTTTCACATAGGCTGGCGCATGCGAGGAATCTTTCTCCAGGCGTTTTTCATTTCTGTGGGTGAGCTTTCGGCTCTCGGCGGGAATTACTGAACCTCTAGCGCACCACATCTTTGAATCTGTTCAGACTGAAACTGTTCGTATCAAGTTTGCTCTTACCATCGATGGCTTGTTCGGCGAGCGCTTCACCGATCGCCGCCGAATGTTTGAAACCGTGACCGGAACATGGCGATGCGACGATAATGCGCTCATTCTCCGGATGAGCATCGATCACGAAGTGCGAATCAGGCGTTGTGGTGTACAGACAAGTTGCAGCGGTCACGCATCGATCGGAAATTCCCGGCAAACGGTCCCGCAGGTAGGCATTATATATCGATTGCTGTTCTTCAATACTGACCTCGGGCCGCACGTGATCGGGATCAACGCTCGCCGCAAATTGCTCGGTCGCGACCTTGATTGTTTTGCCGTCGAGTGTCGGAAAGCCGTAGAAACCGAACTCGTTGCCCTGTCCGAAGACCCAAATGAAAATCGGGAACTCGGGTGTCGCAAACGTCGAACCGTAAGCTTTGCTAATTTCGAACCAATACATCACCTGCCGATAGACTTTGAATAAATGTACGTATGCTGGCGGGAGAAATCGCGCGATCCAAGCTCCGGCAGTGACGATGATCTTCTCCGCACAGTAGGAGCCCTGGTTGGTTTTGACCGTAACTGCCGAATTACCGTAGCGTTCGACTGAAACAACAATCTCGTCGGTTTGCACCGCCGCGCCATGCATGTGGGCGAGATCCAGTTGCGCCTCGATACAAACCTCCGGCCTTAGAAAACCTGTTTCGTATTCGTAGTAACCACGCTCGTCGGTTACGGCGAACTGTGGATAGCGCTTTCTTATCTCTACGGGTTCGAGGATTTCGTGGCGAATGTCGTACTTCTTCGCGCAACGGATTGCTTCGCCCAAAAAATCACGCTGGCCATGCATGACGGCTTCGTTGTTTTGACTCTGAAGCGTGAGCCCGCCCGTAATCGTCAAGAGTTCCTTGCCGGTTTCTTTTTCGATCTCGCGCCAGAGTTCATAAGAGCGCAAGGCGAAGGGCACATATTCCTCGCCTTCGCCGATCGCTTGTCGGATGATTCTACTCTCGCCGTGAGACGAGCCGTTTGCATGGGGCGGAGAAAAACGATCAACGCCGAACACTTTATTACCCCGCTTCGCGAGTTGGTAAACGGCGGCGCTTCCCATCGCCCCGAGGCCGACCACGATCGTATCGAAGTTTTTAACCATGAGTTCGTTTTGGTTTTTCAAAGCGGCCTCGTCGCTGCTGGAGTCAACCTAGTCGAGCAGATGTGTCGCGGTGAAGCCGAGCAAGTCGCGGGCTTTTTTGCAGTCGTACCCGCTCCAATTGCCTTCGAGCGGCCCGCGCACGTTCACATCGGGGAAATATTCTTTAGCCAGCTCTGCGGTCGCTTTCGTCATGATGGTATTGGCAGCGCAGATGTTAAACGGCTCATGGCCGGAAAAATCTTTGTCGACGGCCAAACGACAAGCGACGGCGGCATCCCGCACATCGACATAGGTCCACAACGGCCCGGCCCAGCGCAACGGGTTCTTGCGCCGCTCGAAAAGATTCTGCTGTGTCAAATCGGCTGAGATTCCGGCGAAGCGCAGGCTGGCGATCTGCATGTCGCTCCGGCGCGCGAACGCATCGCAAATACACTCTCCGGCGAGCTTCGATATGCTGTAAGGGTCCTGGGGCGACAGCGGATGAGCTTCATCCACCGGCAGATACTCGGGCGCGGCGAACCGTGTCGGATAATAAAAGCCGTAGATCGTGAGACTCGATCCCATGACGAGCTTTTTCACTCCTGCAGCAAATGCCGAAGCGACGACGTTGTAACTGATGGTCACGTTGTAACTGAAATTTTCGGCGTCGCCGAACACGTCGGGAATTTTCCATGTGCGCAACGCAGGCTCGAAGCCACTGCTCGTATACGGAAATCGCCTTCGCGCCAGATGAATCACTGCGTCGGCGCCCTGACATACATTGGCGCACTCCTGCGCTTGTGAGAGATCGATTATGGATGAACGACAGACAGGATCCGGGATTGGCGCTTTATCAATCGCCAGCACCTCATGACCGTACGCAACCAATTCTTTGGTCGTCAGCTGTCCTAGCCTGCCGGCGCCGCCGGTGACGACGATATTCATATCGCTGAACCCTCCAGCTCGATTCGTTTAACGCGTTGGCGAACTGGTTGCAACGAATCGTGATGATCAACGTTGCTTTCAACAGCGTTAATCCCGCCTAGTCGAATTTTGAATCGATAAGGATTCCTCGCTTCCCTCGGAATGACAACAGTAAGCTCATCCATCGGTTGGTTGACTTGAAATCCTCGCTTTCATAAGCTCGCGATGTTTTCGATGCGGATGACAAGAGGGACTGGGATGAGAAGCGCCGCTCTGCTATTTTCTTCGATCTTGCTGAGTTTAGGATTTCTCCCGCGGCAAAGTTTTTCAGCGGACGCCGCCAAAGTCATCATCGGCGTAGACGCGCCGACACTCTCCGATCTGCCGTTGTCCGTGGCGCTCAAAAAGGATTTTTTCAAGAGCGAAGGTTTAAACATCCTGGAGGTGCTTTTCAGGAGCGGCCCGACAGCCATGCAGGCTCTCGTGTCGGGTTCGATCCAATTTAGCACCGGCTTCGGCACGGGCATTCGCGCCGCGATGGCCGGCGCGCCCGTTAAAGGCATTATCGGGTTCAACAGCAAACCGGCCTTTATCCTTTATGGACGAAGGGAGTCAGGCATTCGCTCGATGGCTGACATCAAGGGGAAAAAGATCGCCGTCACGGGCGTTGGCAGTACCACGGACTATGCGGCGCGAGCGATCCTGGCGCATTACCACGTCGATCCCGACAAGGAAGCGACCATTCTGGCGGTGGGCAGTGAAAGCGTGTTCGCCGCGCTTCAGAAAGGCTCCGTGGATGCGGCGATATTGTGGGCGCCCGGCTTCGCGGTCGCGGAAAAGCTCGGGATGGTAAGGCTTCAGTCTTTGGCCGACATCATGGAGCTGCCGGGCTCGGGGGTGGTGGTTTCCGATCAGCTGATCAGGGACAACCCGCTGCTAATCAAGCGATTCTTACACGGCACGCTGAAGGGATTCCAATATCTCGAAGATCCGCGCAACCGAGATGAGATCGTCAATTTAATTTCCAAAGATTTCAATTTGGAGCCGGACATTGCCGCGACCAATTACAAGTTCATGCTGAGCATCCTGTCGAAAGAGGGCATGATTTCGCGCCGCGCCATTGAGAACGGCATCGAACTGACCCGCCAACGAATCAAGACCAACGAGCCGGCCGCCGAATTGGCGAAAAAAATGTACGACTTCTCCCTATTGGAAGAAGTTCAAAAAGGAAAATGATCTGACGCCGGAGACGAATGATGTCGGAAACGAGGCAAGAGAAACTAAGTTTGTCGGCGCTTTGTCATGTGGGGCCGGGCACGCCGGGCGGAGCGATGTTCAGGCGTTACTGGCTGGCGATTGGCCGCACGGAAGACTTAAAAGATATTCCTCAGGCGGTCAAGGTTCTGGGTGAAGAGCTGGTGCTGTTTCGCGACGGCAGCCGCCGCCTCGGGCTTGTTGGCCTTCACTGTTCCCATCGAGGAACCTCGTTGGAATACGGCGACATCGAAGAGCGCGGCGTCCGCTGTCCCTATCATGGCTGGCTGTATGATGTTGAAGGCAACTGTTTGGATCAACCGCTCGAACCGAAGGGCAGCACCTTCTGCCAGAAGGTCAAACACCCGAGCTATCGAGTACAGGAATTGGGCGGGCTCGCCTTCGCATATATGGGCGCGAAAGAAAGCGAACCGCCGCCGCTGCCGCGCTACTCCGCGCTGGTGCGAGATGACGGCGTGCGCCTGGTGCTGCCGCCGCGCCATTGGGATTACAGTTGGTTCAATTTTTTCGAGAACACCATCGATTCTCTGCACGCATTTTTTTTACACAAGCCGAGCCGCGCAGACCGCTCTTGGGAAAACGCCTTTTGGGATTATCCGGGCGACCATCATATCGAAGCATTCCGAACCGAGTATGGCCTGAAAACGCTCGTTCACTGGCCCGGCCCCACATCGGGCACTGTTTATGTGCGGCTTACGAGCCTGGCATTGCCGAGCGTATTTTCCCTCGGGGGACGAGGTGTGGAGGAAGAAGGTTTTGAACGCTTGCTGTTTGTCACGCCGGTGGATGACGATAATTTCATGGTTTTCAGCAGCGATTTTGTTCCGCGGGATAAGGTCGATGTCATCAAGAAACGAGATCAATCACGCTATGCGCCGCCGGCTGCTGAACCGGTGAAAGAATACGACAAACGCAAACACGTGCCTTATCGCGGTCAAGTGTGGAGGGAAGACTACGTCTGCCAGTCTACTCAAGGAAAGATTGGCTACCGCGACGAGCAACTGGCGACGTCCGACCGCGGTGTGATACTGCTCCGCAAACTCCTTTTAGAAGCGATCGAAACCGTGCAGCATGATGGCGTGCCCCAGGGAATTGTTCCAAAAGAAAAAGCCAACGAGATGATTACCCTGGATGCGTTTCGTCTCATCCTGCCTCAAACTCAACTGGAACAGGTAATGCGACCAGGCTGACACTCGTTCAGGTCGTTCCAAAAGCCTACGTGAGAGGATCAATCTCCGCGCGCCCTGTTAAATCGGTCATAAATTGAATCGTTTCGCAGTGATCAATGCGACAATCTCTTTAAGGCTCGAACAACCGCCAAGTTCTGATCAACAAAGTTGCTCCATTTCTTCCCGAGGGGCTTATGGACATCACAACTGAATACTTGAGCGACTATTCGAGCGGATTGGCCTACGAAAGACTTTCGCCTGAAGCCATACACCAGGTCAAGCGAACACTGATCGACACCCTCGGGTGCGGCGTTGGTGCCTTCGATGCCGAACCGCCTTCCATTGCGCGGCGCATTGCATCTCGGACGCAGGGAAACCCGCCGGCGCGAATCATCGGCACTCTACAGAAAAGCTCGATGGATCTTGCGGCCTTTGCAAACACGTCTCTTATTCGCTACCTCGACTGCAACGACGCCTATGCGGCACGAGGCACGGGGCATCCGAGCGACATGATCCCGGGCGTGCTCGCTGTGGCCGACGCTCACAAAGCGAATGGGCGGGCGGTAATCACGGCGATTACGGCGGCCTACGAGACGTTTTGCCGGATGGCGGACCATTTACCATTAAAAACCTGGGATCAGGGCGTCTACGTTGCGATCGGGACAGCGTGCGGCGCCGGCAAGATTATCGGTCTGGGCCCGGCGGCGTTGGCACACGCAATCGCCATCGCTATCACGTCAACCGTGCCGCTGCGCGCCACGCGCATCGGCGAGCTTTCGATGTGGAAGGGATGTGCGACGGCAGCGGCAGTCCGGATGGGAGTGTTCGCGGCAGAGCTAGCGGCAGAGGGAATGACGGGCCCGGACCAACCTTTCGAAGGCAAAGAAGGACTGTGGCACAACCTGAGAGCCGAGGCACCGAAGTGGCCAGGTTTCGGCGGCGGAACTGAGCCGTTTCGGATCACCGCTACCAGCTTCAAAGCTTACCCATCCGTGATACACACCCAGGGACCAATCGGCTTGGTGCTGGACCTGCGGCAGCAGGCTGCGATCGAAGATATCGATTCGGTGCACGTCGCGACCTATGAAGAAGCGGTGCGGCGAACGGCGACGGAGCCGGAGAAGTGGAACCCCGAAACGCGGGAGACCGCCGATCATAGCATTCCCTACTTGCTGGCGGCCGCATGGCAAGACGGCGAGGTGACGCCGGCAACGTTCAACCCGTCTCGCATCCATGAGCCGGCGCTGCGAACGTTTATCAAAAGGCTGACGGTGACTGAGGACCCTGAGTTCACGCGTCGCTATCCCGCGGAGTCGTGCTCGCGGATCGAGGTAACGACAACCGATGGGCGGAAACTGGCGGCGGAGACAAACTACCCGAAGGGGCATCGCCGGAACCCGCTGACGGATCGTGAGGTCGAGGGAAAATTTCGCGGCCTCGCTTCCTCAGCGCTCGGATCACAGCGGTGCGATAAAGTAATTGGGGAAGTTTGGGACCTGGACAAAGCCGCGACACTCGACCGACTCTTCGAAAGCCTGGTCATCTCGCGTTGAACAGCCTCAAGATTCCTACTCGTTCCGGAAACGTGCTCTCTATCTGTTAAGTTTCTCGCTTCGTCAGGTCGTCTGGGCTTAAAAAATTTTTTCAGATCGACATAATTTATTTAGCGTGCGGCGATCAACGTCGTACGGAATAATGAGCTGGAGCCTTTTTTCCTTTGATGGAAGGAAAAAACAAATTCTCTCAAATATTATCACCTACGTGAAAGTGACTGCTGCGGGAATCCTTGGTTCTCAATTATTTCATCAGATCACGTACCATCATCACCTCTATCAGCGCATCGCCGCCGATTTTGCAAACATTGCGCATGCGTTCGCCGGAACCGCCGACTTACGTACGAAATAGCCCTCGATAAGAGAACTTCTCTGTTAGGTAGAAACTCTGACAGTTGAAGGAATTTCACTGATTTCCTCTGCGCGCGACAGCAAAAACTTGTTTCGAATGCGAAAAAACGTCGTTTGTGTTTGCCTGGTATAGACGTTGCTCGATCAATGCGTCGTTACGATGAAGTAACAACAGGAGGTGAAACATGAAAAAAGTAATTTTAGCTATAACACTCGGGTTTGGGCTCACTCAAAGTGGTTGTGCATTTCTCGGCGGCGCGGCGGCGGGAAGTTTGGCGACGGGCGCGGGTTACGAAATAAACGCGCATCACCAGATGGACAAACTGGAGGATGACTACCGCAACGAAAGAATTTCACGGCGAGAATACGAAGAACGCAAAGCACAGATCGAGAGGGGCTCAATCATTTACTGACCACATAAATGAAGCAGATAAATTGTGCGATCCTCATTCTGGCGCTGGGGACGCTCCTCGCGAGCGTCCCCAGCTGCATGGAACAGATTGCGCTCTTTCCGCGTCCCAACCTGCCCGAAGGTGAACCGGATGTAATCGCCTTCGTCGAGCGTGTCGATGTTGCCGCACGTCTGCTGTATTTGCGTTTGCCGAGCGGCGAGCGCCGCAGCGTCGCATTTACCGACCAGGCACAGGTTTTTTATCGCGGCCGCGAATTTCCAATCACACGACTTCTATCGGGCGATGTCGTAGCAATGCAGATAAAGCAGGACTCTCTTGGAGAGTCGTATGTCGACTTGATCCGCCTGCAGCAGGATGCACGTAGCGATCGTGGACTACATGAAGAGTCCACTGCCCCGCCACGTATTGAAAGCTTGTCGGGAACAGTTCATAGCGTAAACCAGCGCGACGATTCCTTCGAGCTCAATGTCCAACCGAATCCCGTCGTTGTAGCGCTATCGGCAAATGTGCGCGAGTCCGACCGAGAGCGTTTTCGAACGCTCCACTCTGGTGATCGGGTCAGGATCGAGGGCAGGTTTGTCGGTCGTGACCGTTTTGAAATGCTGAGTTTTTTGAACAACGAGTACTGATCAGACGCCCGCCATCCCTCTTGCTAGCCAATTTAACTTTCGCTTTGTTTTGTCGTACAACTCGGGTGAGTATGCGTATGGAAAATTTTTCCCCATACGTAATGTTTTCGACCCGTAATGCGTCTAATATGTGGTGGGGGGTCCTATGAAGTCACTAATCCTGGCTATCGTCGCAATCAGCGTAATAGTTCTGGGTCACCATAAAGCAACGGCACAGATGTATGCACCCTATCCGTACGCGCCCTATTGGGACGGCGTTCAGTATCAACCGTATCCCTATCCCCAACAATACGATCCCTATTATGATCTCCATGTGATGCACTACCAATTGTATTTGCAGCAATATCCGGGCTATCCGGTTTATCAACCTTTTTACCAACCCTGCTGCTTTATAACCGGCGTCCCGATATGGACCGCGCCAGTCATTAGGCAGCCAGGACCAAAAGTAGCTCCGCGCCCTCTGCCGCCCAGACGCCGCTAACGAGAGTCATAGCAATTACGCCACACGGGCTGAGTACCAGTCCGGCATTGATAATGGCGAGAGGACTTTTTGGATTGGTCTGTGCGACCCAATAACGAACCTTGCGGCATGCCGCAACAAACACTGCGCAGTCGCTTTCCCTCTCAAAGTAATGACTCGGGCTTGCCTTATTTTGTCGCATTCAGCCTGGGCAATATTTGTTCCAGAAAGATCCGGAACTGAGCATCGAGATCTCCGCCGATGGGGCGGATCGCCACATGATCGACGCCGGCGTCGATAAATGCTTTGATGCAGCCGACGCAGTGTTCCACCGGTCCGCAAGCGGTCCAGATCTCGACACCATCGCGGGTAAAGTCCTTTTGATAATAGGCGTCGAGAAAAGCTTTGGCTTCGCGAAACGCCTGGTCGCGATCATCATTCACGCACACGCCGTAGTACAGAACTGTTTTGAAGCTGTCCGGATCCCGTCCCTCCTCGGCGAGCAGTTCACGTAGCCTCCCTTTGTGATCTCGAAACATCGAGAGCTCGATCTGATTGCTCATCCAGCCGTCGGCGTAATGAGCGATGCGGCGTAGAGCGCGCTCCACTCCGGCTTCGCCGATCTGCGCCGCCCGCGGCGTCCCGGCGATATAAATCGGACAGGGCCGTTGTCTCGGCTTGGGCAAGAGATTTACGTCGTCAAACGAATAGTATTTCCCGTGAAAGCTTGCGTGTTCTTCCGACCAAAGGAGCCGTAACGCCTGGAGCATCTCTTCCATTCGTCCGGGACGTTCTTTGCTCGCGACGCCCATCACTTCGAGTTCCTTGGCCGCCATCGGGTGCTGGCTCGCCGGATAACCCATGCATGCAGCCAACCACGAGCGTCCGCCCGACAGAACATCGAGGCTCGCCCACTGCAGCGCAAGAAGCACAGGGTTTCGCTGCGCAATTGTGGCCATGCATGCCACGCCGAGTTTTACATTTGAAGTCCGTGCGGCAATCGCGCCCAACAGAGGAATGCACTCCAACCGCGGCTTGCTCAATATACTGTCGCCGACCCAAATCGCATCGACTGCTCCGCTCGCTTCGGCCGTGACGGCCATATCGATCAGATCTGTAGGCGGAGTTCCGCGCGTTACCAATGCACGGTTGGATAACGTGAGACCGAAAGTGATTTTTTTTGCCATGCTCACGAAGATAGGACGAGGCCGAGCTTAGTTTCAAGTATCGCCTTTTGAGGCTGATGATTAGCTCAACGGATTTTCTCTTACGGCTCCGAATTCGACCAACCAAGCGTATCGGTTCTTGAAAGGTTGGATCGCAAGATCTAGGCTCGAAGTCGCTGTGAATGCTGCAGTCGTTGCTTCGATTTTTAATTCGTGCGGAACTTTTATCAGTATTTGAGAATTGTTGAGAGGTCCCGATCGATCGGCAGAAAGGAGAACCAAATATGCCCTGGATCAAAACATTAGAAGAAAATGAAGCACGAGGACTACTCGCCTGGGTTTATCGCGTAGCTCGTTGGACACAGGGTCGAGTTCCCAACATTGTCAAAGCTTCGAGCCTCAATCCGCGAGTTTTAGTCGCCTTGGGGCCGCTTTACCGAGCCATCATGGATGGAGCATCACCGCTGAGTCGCGCGCAACGTAAAATGATCGCCATCGTCGCTTCACGAGCGAACAACTGCTTCTATTGAACCGCAGCGAACGGAGAGTTTCTCCGCGAAGAACTCAACGATGCCGATTTGGCGGACGCGCTGATGACCGACTATCGAACTGCGCCAGTTGATCCGCAGTTCAAACAACTGCTGCATTTCACGGAAAAAATCGCGCGCGATGCCGGCCAAATTACTGCAGAAGATATTGCTAAAGTGCATGCCGCCGGTTTTTCTGACCGAGCCGTTCTGGACACAGCTCACGTTGCGGGGTTTTTTAGTTATATGAACCGTGTGGTCCAGGCCGTCGGTGCCGACGGCAAGTCTGCCATCGCAATGGAATCGGAAACTAAAGAATGGTCCGGCGCTACCTCTTGTGAGGTGCACACATAGTTCAACTGCGCGCAGGCTCTTTTTTATGGGCACGGCGCCAGTAGTTCGAGGTTATCTGCCGTTAGGACGTTAGGCAACGGAGAAAAAACCCGCCAAGTTCTCAGTTCCAGAAATCTCTTCAAAGTCTCTAGCAATTCGTTGAGCGCCGTATCCGGTCCGAGGGCGTAGGGATGAATGCGCTGTTTGGCGATATCCCGGAAGTATTTTTCCGGCTGGCGATCTTGGGAACGAACAGGACGTTTCGGCCGAGCGTGTGTGCGATACCGAGCTCCAATACCACATTGGCATTAAGCCCGGTAAGGTCGCGCCAAAGTTGCCCTACACGGTGTCCCGTTTGCAGTGACCTTGATCACCAATAATGTCGCCGTTATGGTTGTCGATCGAGCTCACGATATAGGGTCCGCAGGATGTTAAGGATCCCAACGCCTGCGTCCGGCGCCGTAAATTTTTTCTTCTCAATGAAATGACGAGCAAACGCAAAATTGTTTTCCTGTTTGGATATCTCATTTGCCTGGTCTTTCTACTCGAAGGCAGCGCAAGGTTGGCTTTTCTGATCCCGCAGATCGCTAAGCATTTACATGCGAACGAGGACTATACCTATATTCGCAATTGGGTAAACGAGCACAAAAAATTTCGCATTGATGCGTACTACCTCTTTGACGTTTATGACGATTCGAGAGGGTGGAGAACCAAGCCGAACGTCACGGCGTTGAAAGTATTCGACAATAAAATTTTAAATACGAACTCTCAGGGTCTGAGAGGTAAACAGGAGTTTTCCCTCACCAGGGACCGACAAAAATTACGTATCTTAATCTTGGGAGATTCGTTTACTTTCGGCGATGAAGTCAGCGACGACGAGACCTATTCGCATTACCTCCAGCAACTATTGCCTCAGGCGGAAGTCATCAACATGGGAGTCCATGGTTACGGTCATGATCAAATGTTGCTCCTTTTGAAACAGGAAGGACTCAAATACCAGCCGGACATTGTCATTTTAGGTTTTCTCGGGCTGGATATGTCGCGCAACATCCTTCGTTTTAGAGACTTCGCAAAACCACGTTTCACCCTGGAAGGAGGCAAGCTTAAGCTCACCGGTACTCCGGTTCCAAGTCCTGAGGAAATCCTGAAATGGGATTGGGCCAGGCCACGGATTCTCGATGTTTTTTCGCTGCTGAACCATGCGGTGACCAAATTTTTTGGGATTCAAAAGAGACAGATGAGAAATATCACCACTGCCATTTTGACCGATATGATCAACGTGGTCGTCGGTATTCATGCAGTTCCAGTATTCGCATACCTCCCGAGGGGGAAAGAAATCGGTTCCCGGAAAACCGTAACGGACGAGGAGGCCTATCTTTTTTCCGTGTGTCGAGCGAGCAAAAAGGCCAAGTGTTTTTCCGTGAGGCCGCTTTTCATCGACAAGATAGCAAAAGGAGAACGCTTCAAAGCGGGCGGTCACTGGGACCCTGCGGGGCATAGGGTCGTCGCCGAGGCGATCAAAAATTATCTGGCAGGCGAAGGATATGTGGCTACGCCATACCGTCAAGACGATACGGCTTCGGGAGCAAAACCAGGCCGGTAATTTAAACGATGCGAAAGTACGCCAGATCTAGCTCAGGAATCTTCTTAAAACCGACGAAAAATCCCTGGCTGCCGCCTTGCTGTCGAGCGCGTAGGGATGAATTCGCTGTTTGGCGATAGCCCGGAAGTATTTTTCCGGCTGGCGATCTTGGGAAACGAGCAGGACGTTTCGGCCAAGCGTGTGCGCGATACCGAGCTCCAAGACCACATTGGCATTAAGCCCGGTGAGGTCGACAATGATGTGCGTCGCTCGGCAGAGCTCGTCCCAGATGGAGCGTAGAATGTCGGGTTCGAGCACCCTATCGCCGCGGATGTACTGAATCGCATCGCCACACGCTTCGCCGACGATTCGGCTCGTCGTGCTCGCCCAGTCGGGCCCGAACGCAGTCACATGAAAGCATCGTTTTGCCGATCGGTCCGGATAATCTCCCGGCCAACTCGGAAATGCGATCTGCGGCGCTCCGGGGCCAACAAACCCAAGCGAAGATGCGATGAGCAAGCGCGCCTTCACGGGGTCTCTTTCGGTACTGTGATCGATCGATGCGAGCGATTGCCGGACACGAAAGTCGGCGACCGGTTGGTATTGAGAGCGTAAGAACGCAATCGAGGCAGCCACCGAGCTGCCAGCGCGGCTTCGCTGCAAACTGTAGAGCGTTTCATCGAGCGCCCGACCCAGTTGCGCCAAGGCGTCGGCTTGCGGCGTGATCCGGACCGCTTCGAGATCGAGATCGAAGGGCAAGTCTTGACCTTCGAATGCGACGATGGTGGCGGGCCGGCCAAGCGCCAGAGCGATGCCGAGTTCATAAGCAATGTTGGCCACAGCACTCATTTCTGCAAGATCGCCATTTCTTTTGAAACCGGTAAAGTCGAAAACCGCGAGCGCTGCCTCACGCAATTGGTTCCACCGCAGCGAAGCGGGCTCGCCAGTGGATTCCAGTATCAGTTGCTGTAGTTTCCGCTCTGCGCACGCACGCTCGACCAACTCACCGAGTTCGTCGCCGCCTGAGTAAAAAAGCGCCGACGGTTTTTGCGCCGTGCTATGGGTCGGCCAAATGGGCGCAATCAACATCAAATGATGGCGCAGAGAAAAATTGCGAATGTTCAACGCCGTTTGCCGGAGCGTTTCGCTCTCGAGTTTAAGTAAATCGCCGTCGGCCGGCAGATCGGCCAACGCTTCACGGCTATCGCGCAACTCCCCCATGAGCGCCATTCCCGCGCGTCCTTCCTCGCCCGTCAAATCGCCGCTGGCGGTTTCGTTGTAAACGAAGCGGTGCAGCTCGTTATGGAGTTTTGCAAGGAGCGCCAACCGAGTACCCGTGGCCGGCCTTTTGTCCGGTGTGCCACGGCTCGGATCGAGCAATGCTTCGCCCAAACGAAGCATGGCATCCTGCAACCGGCGTGCATTGATCTGTTTCTCCGCGAGCGTCGAACCGGGTCTTTGAATGACACCGTCGAGCTCGGAGAGCAATGCGTTCAGCAGCGGCCGCCGTTCGGCAGAAATTACGCCGCTTTGAACCTGCTCCTCGTACATCCGACGCAGCTCTTCGAGTCCGT
>Ga0075425_100004418_pt1 | contig 14505 bp, 14 predicted proteins | sample SoiMethybrSBSTD4_FD_75300 | JGI IMG/M metagenome (GOLD analysis project Ga0075425, IMG submission 75300) | Bulk soil microbial communities from a Populus tree surrounding site in Tennessee, USA - Soil MetaG P. TD hybrid SBSTD4 | ecosystem: Environmental > Terrestrial > Soil > Tree plantation...
GGCGCTCCCCAGGCCGCCAAGTTGCCGACATCCACCGCAGCGCCGATCGAGCTGGTGGGGGGGCCCGGGGGAGGAGCGGCAGCCGGCGCTCCCCCCCGGAACTAAAATGGTCATCGAGCGCCGGTGGAAGAAGTGGGTGTACTTCTACATCCCGCTGACCGTCTTCGTGATCGGCACCCTCTTCCCCTTCTACTGGATGTTCATCACCTCGATCCGTCCCGACTCCGAGCTCTACCGCTCCTGGCGCGCTGCCAACAACGCGCCGTTCTGGACGCTCCATCCCACCGTCGAGCACTTCGTCGATCTCTTCCAGAAGACGACCTTCCCGCACTGGCTGTGGAACACCTTCTTCATCGCCTGTCTCTCCACCGCCATCTCGCTCTTCTGCGGTCTCCTCGCCGGCTACGCCCTCGGGCGCCTCCGCTTCCCCATGGCAGGCACCATCGGCACCTCGATCTTCGTCACGTACCTGGTTCCTCCCACTCTGCTCTTCATCCCGCTCGCCAACATCATCCGGGCCTTCCAGCTCGGGGACACGCCGTGGGCCCTCGTCCTCACCTATCCGACCTTCCTCATCCCCTTCTGCACGTGGCTCCTCATGGGCTACTTCAAGACCATTCCCAAGGAGCTCGAGGAGTGCGCGCGCATCGACGGCGCCACGCGCTTCGGGGCCATGATCCGAATCATCTTCCCCATCGCCATTCCCGGCATCCTCTCCGCGGGGATCTTCGCCTTCACCCTGTCCTGGAACGAGTTCATCTACGCTCTCGTCTTCCTGTCCTCGCCGGAGAAGAAGACGGTGCCGGTGGGCGTGGTCTCCGAGCTGATCCGCGGCGACATCTACTTCTGGGGACAGCTCATGGCGGGCGCTCTCCTCGGCTCCATCCCCGTGGCCATCGTCTACTCGTTCTTCGTGGAGTACTACGTGACGGGACTCACGGGCTCCGTCAAGGGTTGAGCTGGAACCGGATACCCACCGTCGTCCTGTTGTGCTAGTATGCCCGGCCTGGGGGCCCTCGGCCCTCCACTCCGGTGCCCTACATACCCAGAACGAAAGAGGTCACCCATGGCGCAGGTGGTTCTCAAGGACCTGAACAAGAAATACGACGAGGTGCACGCGGTCAAGGACGTCAACCTGACGATCCGCGACAAGGAGTTCATGGTCCTCGTGGGACCATCGGGCTGCGGCAAGACCACGACCCTCCGCATGGTCGCCGGGCTCGAGGAGATCACGGCCGGCGAGATCGCCATCGGCGACCGGGTGGTCAATGACCTTCCCCCCAAGGATCGCGACATCGCCATGGTGTTCCAGAACTACGCGCTCTACCCCCACATGAGCGTGTACGACAACATGGCCTTCGGCCTCAAGATGCGGAAGTTCCCCAAGGCGGAGATTCAGAAGCGCGTTCAGGACGCCGCGGAGATCCTCGGCATTCAGGAGCTCCTGAAGCGCAAGCCGCGGCAGCTCTCTGGCGGCCAGCGTCAGCGCGTGGCGGTGGGTCGGGCCATTGTCCGGCACCCGCAGGTCTTCCTCTTCGACGAGCCGCTCTCGAACCTCGACGCCAAGCTCCGCGTACAGATGCGCGTAGAGCTCAAGCGCCTCCACGAGCGCCTCGAGACCACCGCCATCTACGTCACCCACGACCAGGTCGAGGCCATGACCCTGGGCAGCCGGGTCGTGGTCATGAAGGACGGCTGGGTGCAGCAGGTGGGCGAGCCCCTCGAGATCTACTCGAGGCCGGCCAACAAGTTTGTGGCGGGCTTCATCGGCTCGCCCTCCATGAACTTCGTATCCGTGACGCTCACCGACGGCGCCGGCACGCTCTTCGCCGAGGCCAGCGGCATCAAGATCAAGGTCCCGCCCCAGAAGGCGCAGAGCCTCCTGCCCTACAAGGGCCAGATCGTCACGCTCGGGGTACGGCCAGAGGACCTGCGTGTCGGCACGAGCGCCGACTCGCCCGATCTGTCCTTCGAGGCGGTCGTGGAGGTCGTGGAGCCCCTGGGCGCCGAGATCCTGCTCGACACCAAGGCGGCCAGCCATCAGATCGTGGCCCGCGTCGAGCCTACGGTGAAGACGAAGCCCCACGAGGCGATCCGGCTCACCTTCATCCCGGACCGCATCCACTTCTTCGACACCAAGACCGAGCAGGTGATCAAGTAGTCTGACGCCCGGCGCTGACGAGCCTCGCCGAGCGTGCGCCCCGGGGGTGCGCTCGTGCTTCACCTTCCCGCCGCCCTGGGGGACGGGGGCGAGTTATTGTGCGCGTGACCAGCAAACGGACGCAGCGTCAGCGCGACATCCGGACGGCCTATCTTCTCCTGGCGCCCACCGTCCTCCTGCTCCTGACGGTGCTGGCCTACCCGCTGGGCTGGGAGGTCTGGGCGAGCTTTACCAACCTCTCGCCGCTCCAGGAGCAAGCAGCGTTCGTCGGACTGGAGAACTACCGCCGGCAGTTCGAAGACCCTCAGTTCTGGAAGGCTACGGCCGTCACCATCCTCTATGCTGCTGTCACGAGCGTGGCGAAGCTGGCGCTCGGACTCGGCTTCGCCCTGCTCCTCGTCCGGCCGTTCCGGGGCCGGGCGCTCGTCTTTCTGGCCATCTTCCTGCCCTGGGTGTACCCGGCGGGCGTGAGCGTGATCGGCTGGTACTGGAGCCTGAACCCTCCGATCGCCACCGCCTACAGCATCTTCCTGGGCCAGCTCAAGTACAGCGTGGACAGCGTCTTCGGCGGCGGGGCCTGGGCGTTTGGCAGCGTCATGCTGTTCAACATCTGGCGCGGCAGCTCTTTCATCGGGGTCCTGCTCCTGGCCGGCATCAACGCCATCCCGCCCGAATTGTTCGAGTGCGCGGTCCTGGAATCGAAGAATCCGTGGCGCCGTTTCCGGCTCGTGACGGTGCCGCTCCTCAAGCCGCTCTTCGCGCTGGGGGTGTTCCTCTCGCTCACCACCGCCTTCGCCGACCTCGCCAATGTCTGGATGCTCACCGCCGGCCGGATCGTCTTCCCCGTCATCGGCACCCACGCCTACTGGCTCGCCATCAAGGCAGGACAGTTCGGACCCGCCTCGGCGCTGTCGCTGACCCTGGTGCCGTTCTTGCTCGGGGTCCTCCTCGTGCTGTTTCGGATCTTCGATCCCGTGGAGCGAGACGCCGCATGAATCCGAAGCCCTGGTGGGCGAAGCTCGGTCACGGAAGCCTGATGCTCCTCGCCACGGTCTACTGCCTCTTCCCTATTTACTTCATGCTCGTGCAGTCGCTGAAGACCCCCGAGGAGGACGTCTTCGGCAATCCGCTCTTCGTCGCGAACCCGACCCTGCAGAACTTCGAGGAGCTGTTCGAGCGGAAGAGCGAGGTGCGGGGCTTCGTGGGGGACGCGCTCCTCCGCCCCCACCCGTTCTTCGTCTGGTTCGCGAATACCCTCTTCGTCTTCGCCGGCTCGGTGGTGGCAACTCTCGGCGTCAGTGTCGCCGCGGCCTACGCCCTGGGCCGCCTGCGTCCACCGGGCTTCCGATGGTGGAGGCGTGCGATCTTCGCCGCCTACGTTATTCCCCAGACCATCCTCTTCATCCCGCTCTATCAGGTGATGATCACGCTCGAGTTGGACGACAACCTCCTGGCCCTCCTCCTCATCTATCCCAGCATGGCCCTGCCCTTCTGCGTCTGGATGCTCTCGGCCTACTTCCAGCACCTCTCGCGGGAAATCGAGGAGGCGGCCCTGATCGAGGGTGCGAGCCGCGCCACCGCCTTCTTTCGCATCATCCTGCCCATGAGCCGCCCCGTGCTCGTCGCCGCGGGCATCTTCACCCTCGGCACCGTCGCCAGCGACTTCATGATCGCCTCCGTGTTCCTCCTGACCCCGGTCAATCAGACGATCACGGCTGGGCTCGGTACCTTCGACGTGGCTCTCGACGAGCTGGCCGCGGTGGCGGGGGTCAATCTGCTGGCGATCCCCGTGGTCCTGTTCTCCGCGTTCTTTGCGCGGGGTTATGTCCGCGGCCTCACCGCCGCGATGGTGGAGGGGGCCTGATTCATCGGGAGGGGGCAATGCTGATGATGCGATGGAGGGCCGTCTCGGCGACGTAGAGAACACCCTCGCGATCGACGACGATGCCGCCGGGGTCGCCCAGTTCGCTGGCCAGCGTGGTAACCTGGCCGGCCGGGGAGATCCTGAAGATCTGGCGGATCTGGAACCCGCCGCAGATGAACACGCTCCCGTCGGGCCCGGTGGTCAGGTTTGTCCGGTGGTAATGTCCACCCGGCAGCCGGGTGATGAGGCGAAGCTCGCCGTCCGGTCCGAGCCGGAACACTTCCCCGACCGAGCTCAGGAAGACGAGGTCATCGCCCGTCGCCGTGACTCCGATCAATCGCCACAGGGGCTCCTGGCCGGCGGGGACCTTCCCGCCGCGCGGGAAGATCGGGACGAGCAGATCGGCACGCCTGGGGAGCGGCCGGTCTTCGCGGGGATCGACACGGTAGACCAGAGGACCTCGATATCCCTCATCGATGAGCCAGCTGAGCGATGGCGGCAGAGGCATCTCCGACCGAAGATGAGTCTCCAGGCTCGCGTAGTCGAGGAAGACCAGTCGCCCCTGCCGATCGAGGGCCAGCGCGGACCCGCCCAGGAGATGGTTCAGCCCCATCGCAACCGCTTGCAGCCGCTGATCTGCTCCGAGTCGATAGATCCGATTGCCGTTTTCCTCGCCGAGGAAGAGATCTCCGCTCCTGGAATCGAGTGCGAGACTGCCGAACACGGTCTTTCGCGCCTCGTCCGTGAAAGGGACCACGACATGGGGCTGCCGCGCGGCGTCCACCGGCACAGTCCCTCCGAGGCCGATACGGTAGATCTCGGCGGCCGCGTCGCCACGCCAGCCGTGGCTCAAGACCACGAGCCCGCCCCGAGGGTCGAGGGCTAGCTGGATCGGGCGAGGAATCCCGGTGGCCACGACGGCCACGTGGAGCCCGACCGAGACATCGGCCCCGGTCGCGGATCGGGGGCTCGAAGCAAGAAGCAAGCTGAGCCCTGCCAACATGAGCCCTGCCCCCCAGGCGGCGCCCCTAGGGCGCCATGCGCGCCTTGACATGCGCAAATTGCCTCTGCTAGCCTCCGCGTAGCCAAGCGGGATTCCTTTCGCCGGGGGCGCGGAAGGGGGCGCCGAATGCGGCGTGGCCGCTTGAATCGACAACCTGCAGTTCACACATTCTCCTGGGGAGCGCACTGATGATAATCAAGGCGTTGATCGCTGCGGCAGCGACCTTGCTCGTGATCGGCCTCGCCGGCCTTCCCGCCGATGCCCAGGACCAGAAGCCAGCGGAGCCGAAAGGGGTCAAGGTCAAGCCGCTGGTCACGTCGCTTGGGCCGTTCTCGGCGACGGTGAACACGCCTATCTTCGTCACGGGAGGGACTGTGGAGCTGGAACCCGGAGGGCAGACTGGCCGCCAGGAGTTCCGAGTTCCGACCTACATCTACATCATTGAAGGCGTACTGACGACGGAATATGAGGCAGGTCCGATCGGGATTAAGGGCACGCAGTACCACGCGGCGGGGCAGTCCTTCATGGACAACGGGGGCGTGGGCTGGTGGCACAACCTCACCAACCGCTCGGACAAGCCCGTGAAGTACCTGATGCTCCACCTCGGTTACCCCGGTCGCCCGGATCCGATTCAGAAGCCAGAAAAGGAATAAGTCATCGGAGGGGGGCGTCGATGGCCCCCTCCAAGCCCGCCGTCTACTTCCCGACGCCTCCGGTAATGCCCTGGATGAACCGGTCCAGGAAAAAATTGTACACGATCGCGACCGGCAGTCCCACCATGAGCGCCGCCGCCATCAACGAGCCCCAGTAGTACACGTCCCCCCGGATCAGCTCCGTGGGCACGCCGACCGTGACCGGCTTCTGATCGCCTGGCGCGACAAAGGCCAGCCCATAGAGGAAGTCCTGCATCGAGAGCGTGAAGGCGAAGATCACCGCGGTCAGGATTCCCGGGACGCTCACGGGCAGGACGACGCGCAGGAGCGCGCCCAAGTAGCCGCACCCATCGACCCGCGCCGCTTCCTCCATCTCCGCGGGCACGGTCTTGAAGAAGCCCATGAGGAGCCACGTGCAGAACGGGATGGTGACGGTCGGGTACACGAGCACCAGCGACCACCAGCTGTCCTGAAGATCGAACATCGACACCACTCGGGAGAGCGGGAGAAAGAGGATGATGGCCGGGACGAGGTAGGTCATGAAGACGGCGATCCCGAGGTTTTCTGACCCAGGGATCCGGAGCCGGGCCAGCGCGTAGCCGGCTGGCACGGCGGTGATCAGCGTGATGACGGCCACCCACGCCGCGATGACCATGGTGTTGATGATCCAGGCGCCGTAGTTCGTGCTGTAGAACAGGTACGTGAAGTTCTTCCAGGTGGGCGCCAAGTGGAACCACAGTGGGAACTGGTCCATCCGATAGAGATCGGGATCCTGCTTGAACGCCGTGATGACCATCCAGTAGATGGGAAAGACGGCAATGACCACGTAGGGCGTGATGGCCCCGTAGATCCAGAGGTGGCGCCGAATTTCCTTCTCGCGATGAGTGCGCGGCGCGGCCATAGGGCCTTAGTACTCTCTCCGCTTCAAGTTTCTCAGGAGCAGGATCATGAGCGGCAGCAGCAGGGGAAAGAGGAAGAGCGAGATGGCGGCGCCCCGACCGAGCGCCCCCGACTGGATGCCGACCTGGTATGCGAGCACGGGCAAGATCTTGGTCGCGTTGGCCGGCCCACCTTGGGTGAGGAGGTAGACAATGCTGAGATCGGACAACGTGAAGACCGTGTCGAAGAGGAAGCCGATGAGGAGGATCGGGGCGATCATCGGCACCACCACGTGGCGGAACCGCTGCATGAAGCTGGTCCCGTCCACGCGCGCAGCGTCCAGGATCTCATTGGGCACTGACGTGAATCCGGCGAGAAGCACGATGGCCGAGAAGGGGAACGTGCGCCACACGTTGACGATGATGCAGGCGGCAATCGCCCAGCCGGGCTGGCCCAGCCACACCGGCCAGTCCGGAGAGCCGTAGGTGCCGATGAGGCCCATCCGGCTCAGGAACCAGTTGATGACGCTGAACTGGGAGTCGTACATCCACTTCCAGGACAGCACGCTGATGCTGATGGGCAGCGTGAAGGGAATCACGACCAGCCCGCGCACCAATTTCCTTCCCCAGAAGGGCTGGAGCAAGAGAAACGCGAGGGTCGTGCCGAGGAGGCCCTTGAAGACGGCCGCGACGAGAGTGAACACCACGCTGTTCCGGAGGGAGGTGTAGAAGACGTCGCTCTGGAGAGCGGCGCGGAAGTTCTCCAGCCCCACGAAGCTTGCCACGGGGTCGCCTACGTTGGCATCGCTCAGCGAGAGGTAGAGCGAGAACAGGAAGGGCACGCCGACGAGGAGGAGAACGTAGAGGACCGCGGGGGCCAGCAGAAGGTACCCGAAGCCGAGCCGCCGCGATGACTGGCTTCGGAGCCACCCGGACGAACGAGCCCGGGAGGCGACAGAAATGGCGGCGACCCGGGCGCTTGTCGCGTCCGGGCCGCCGCTCGAGGAGCGTACCGTCATGCGCCCTTGTGCTTGGCGTAGATCCGCCGGTATTCGCCCACTCCCCACTTGATCGAGTCCTCCATGCTCTGGCCGCGACAGAACCTGGTGATCATGTCGGGGAAGATGAAGGTGTTGACGATCTCCTGGATCGGGGTGGTAGACGGTCCAGGATACCCGTAGAAGGCGACGATCTTCGGAAAGTCCTGGAGGATCTGGAGCTTGGGATCGGTGCCGATCACCGGCATCGGCTTCTTGTAGCGGTCGTTGAGGTACGGCATGTTGTAGCCGCGACTCTGAACCATGCCCTCCAGGTCGTTGTCGATCAGGTAGGCCAGCCATTCCTTCGCCGCCTGCTGGTTCTTGGAGAACTTCCACACCATCCATACATTGGGCGCGGCCACGCTCACCCGCTTGCCGGGCAGCCCCTGAGGCTCGAGCGCGAGGAAGGTGTTCTGGAACACCGGCGGATTGGTGTCCTCGGTGGTGCGGTAAGCCGAAATGGCGTCGTGGACCCAGCAGGCCACGCCCGAGGCGAGGTACCGGTTGTCGGACGCGTCATCCCACGAGAAGACCTCCGGCGTCATGCCCTCCTCGAAGAGCGCCTTGGCGAAGCGGAGGAACTCGCGCAACTCCTTCGAGTCGAGGGTGGGGCTTGCGCCCGAGGGCTCCGCCTCCGTCCCGCCGTGGCTAAAGAACATCGATCGCCAGAAGAGGTTCGCGTCGGCGCATTGGGAGAGCGCGATGCCCGTCGGATGACCCTTGGGCTTGAGCGTCCGGGCCGCCACGCGGGCCAACTCCCAGGTATCGGGGTACTTCAGGTTGCTCTGGTCGAACAGGTCCTTCCGGTAGAGCATCGGCGCCAGGATGTAAAAGATTGGAAGGCCATACCAGCGCCCCTCCACCTCGACGAGCGACCTCGCCGGGGAGATCCAGCCGCCGTACTTCTTGCCAGCGGCGTCGGCGACGTCTGAGAGGTCCACCAGATTCTTGTAATAGAGCCTGGTCAGGATGGACGAGCCGTTGTAGATGATGTCGTGGCCGGCCCCGGCCGCGAACTCAGCGGCCATGCGCGCCGGGATATCGAGGTGGGGGATGTGGTCCACCCGCACCTTGACGCCGTTCTTTTCGCCCCACTCCCTGGCGAATTTGTCGTACCAGGCGTCGTAGGCCGGGATGAAGTGGCTCCATTGCAGGATGCGCAGCGTGGTGCCCTTGATCTGCGCGGGCGCCTGCCGCGCCTCGAGCATCGTCAGGAGCGAGCTTCCCGCCACGCCTCCCCCGGCGACCTTGAGGAAGCGACGGCGGCTAACCGATCCCTTGTCCGTTTGGATGGGTTGTCCCTCACTCATTGCGTAACCTCCTCGAAGGAGTTGGTCGGTGATCGAACTATGGACACTTCGTAACGCAGCGCGTAGAGCGAATCCCCGCCGGGGAACCCCTGAGAGGAAAGCTCTTTCCTGCTAGCGCCTAATAGCGCTGTCTTCCAGCAATTGTCAAGGTGGATCTGAGCCCTGGGAGCTCACGGGCACCCTAGTACACGAAGCGCAGACCCGCGAGCACATTGATCGGGGGCGCCGGGCTGAGGAAGCGCTCGATCGGAGCGCCGTCCAAGCGCGCGTTGGGCGCAAACGTGCCGAAGGTCTCGTAGCGGTTGTCGAGGAGGTTGTTGATTCGGACGAAACCCTGGAAGCCGCGCCATCGGCCCGTGACGCTGCCGTCGAGCACCGAGTACGCGGGCAGCTTGGGCTGGGTGTTCGCCTCGTCCCCGCGCAAGAATTGCGAGCTCACATAGCGCCCGGCCAGCGCGAGGGTCAACCAGGGCCAGGGGCGATAGGCCACCCCCACGTTGATGCGGTGCTGGGGGACGAGGGCAAACGAGCTTCCCGCCGGCACCGACTCGAGGCCGGGCGGAAGCGGGGTGGCGAGCTCGGTCGACTCCTGGAACGTGGCGCTCGTATACGCGTAGTTCAGATAGGCGTCGACCTTCCTGGTCACGCGCCCCTGCAGGGAGACCTCGACGCCCTGCCGGCGCGTCCGGGTGATGTTCTGAAAGAAGACTCCCGTGGTCCCCGTGGGCGACACAGAGAAGATGTCGTTGCTCACGTCGGTCCGATAGAGGGAGACATCGACGGTGAGCCAGGGGAGCGGGCTGGCCTGCATGCCGACCTCGTAGTTCGTCGCCGTCACCGCCTTGAGGGGCGGATCGGGCGCGACGCCGACCTGAAGCCCCGGACACACGGCGCCCGGGCCCGCGCACGTCAGCTCGAGGAAGGCGGGGGCTCGGTAGCCCTGCGAATAGCTGAAGTAGAAGCCCAGGCGGTCGCTCAGGTTCAGGTTGACGCCGACCCGCGGGTTGACTCGATTGTAGGTGTGGGTGCCCGAGCTGGGGCCGCCGAGCAGGTCCGAGATGTCGTGGCTCAGGTAGTCCCAGCGGGCCGCCGTCGTCAGGACGAGGCTCGACTGTGGTCCCAGGAAGCCGCGGAACAGCTCGAGCGTATTCTGCGCGTAGACGCCCACGGCATTCTGGTTGTCCGACACGTGAGCTTCCAGCGCTTCCCCCTCCGACTCCTCCTCGAAGGTCCGGCTCGTGATCTGGCTGTTCACGTACTCGACGCCCAGGATGGTCACGTTGCTCCGGCCGGCGATCGTCCCCCTCACGCTCGCCTGCAGCGAGCCGCCGGCCGAGAGCGTGGAGTTGAGCAGTCGCGAGTTCGCGGTGACGAGATTGACGTTGAACTGCTCGGCGGAGAGCGCGCGGACGAAGCCGTTGCCTTCCAGCGTCACGTGCTCCCCGAGCGGATACTTCGCGTTGACGATCGCCATGTTCAGCTCGGGTGCGAAGAAGTCGCCCGCCGTGAAGTTGGCGCGCCGGTCGAGGCGCAGCTCGCTCTGCGGCAGCGAGCCCGCCTGCTTGATGCGATCGTTGCTGTACTGATAGGACACGGTGGCGTCGAGGCCGGCCGCCCGCACGCCGATCTTGCCGAAGGCGTGCGCGACCCGGCTCTCCGTGAAGTCCCGGTAGCCGTCCTCATAGGACGCCGTCAGCGAGAGGAAGTAGTCGATGGGGCGAGCCGTCCCGCCCAGCAGGAACTGCGTATCGACGTGTCCGAAGCTCCCGCCCGAGAGCGAGGAGGTGATCTCGCGGCGCTCCTCGCCGCGACGCGTGGTCATGCTGATCGCCGCTCCCAGCGTGTTGCGGCCGAAGAGCACGGAGGGTCCACGGATGATCTCGAGCCGGTCGACCGCCTCGAGAGGAATCAGATCGAAGTTCACTTCCTCGACCGTGGGCTCGTTGATCCGGACGCCGTCCAGGAACACGCTCACCCCCTGGGGCAGTCCCGTCACCGGCGACACCACGAATCCCCGGATGGAGACGGTCGGCTGGAGCGGATTGCCTTGCTCGTCCTGGAGGGTCACGCCCGGCAGACGTCGGATCGCGTCCGGGAGCACCCGCTCCCGCGACGCGCGGATCTCCTCCCCTTCGAGGAGGTCGACGGCTCCCGGCACCCAGGACCGTGGCAGCTCCTCGGGCAAGGCCGCGGGAGCCGTGACCCGAACGGGTGGCAACTCGACCAGGCCCTGCTCGCGCGGCGGACGGTCGGCGCCCTCGACGAAACTCGTGCCGCCGAGAACCGCCAGGAGGACGAGAGCGGCGCTGGGGAGCCGACGCGGTCGCCCCTGGCGAAGGGCATGCATGACCGCCGAGACTATCCGGTCAGGTGCTCCCCGGCAAGCGCCCGAGGGTGGCTCGGCTACCCCGAGGCCTTGAGCTGGCCTCGCACGGCCAGCGCCACCTGCTCTTGCCCCCAGTCCATCACACGCTTGACGGGCATGCCCTGGATGACCTTGGCCACCATGTCGGGAAGGACGTAGTTGTTCTCGATGCGGCGCACGGCATCGTTGGGCCGGGCGGGCCAGCCGCGCGCGTGCGCATACTCCGCCTCCTTGGGCAGCAAGGCGAACTTCGGGTTCTTCACCCAGATGGGATGGTCCGCGAGATCGCGGAGGGGCGGCTGGTTAGCACACCTCCTCGAGCACCGCCGCCGAGGCCGGCCGCGGTTCCTGTCAAGTTGCCGGGAGCGAGGGAGCCGTCCTGGAGTCGCGCAGCGGGGGGCGCGGCACGGGGATGACGCCTCCCCCATCCCACAGCCGACGCAACACCCGGAGCCGCTCCCGCTCCAGCGCCTCGAGCGCCTCCACCGCCGACGGCGCCTCGGCTACGCAGCCGGGCAGCTCGGGATACTCGGCGCGGCGCAGCCACTCGCCGTGGCGCTCGACGGACTCGATCACGAGCAGGTAGGGCACCGCCTCGTAGTACGCGAGGTCGTTCCGTTCCATCACACGAAGGACACCCAGGCGATGGGCACCCCGGCGTCAGACTGGCGCGCCTTCTCCGTCGCGGTGATCCAGCTCTCGCCCTCGGGCAGGAGCGCGGAGGCGGGACGCACCCGGCAGAGGATCGCGTCGTCCACGTTGGCGGGCACCACGCCGTGGTCGCGCAGCGCGCGGGCCGCCTCCAGGAGCCGCCGTCGCACCAGGATGACCATGGCGTCCGTGGTGCCGAGATGCTCCTGGGTGCGGTCGTAGATGGGCCCCATGGTCTCCGTCATGGCCCGATCCTGAAGATTGCCGAGGAACGGGATGCCGATGGTCAGCTCCTTCTGGAGCTCGTAGTCGACGCGGTAGTCGTTGTGGAGGTTGGCCGCGGTGTAGAAGCGGGTCCGCGGATCGCCGGTGTCCTTGACGTAGCCGCCCCACGCCGCGAAGGGATCGCGGACCTGCCGCGCTTCCTCCTCCGTCACCGGCCGGTCGAGGCGGGCGCGCATCACGAACTGGAGATTGTGGTGGTCGTCGAGGGGCACCCAGGCGCGCGCGGAGACGATGTGGGGGTCGCTGGCCGCGATCATGGAATAGAAGGGCATGATGAACTGCGTGATGCGATGCCAGTACAGCCCCTCCACGTCGGAGCGCCGCCGGGCGGAGTAGCACGCGCCGTAGTCGGTGGGGAGCACCTCGAGCCGCGGCCGCTTGTCGTGATGGAACGTGCCCCGCTGCTTGCTGTCCGGGGAGCGCTTGGCGTGGACGAAGTCGATGTGGGAGGAGTCGATGTCGCCCTCGAGGGCCTGCATCCAGTTGCACTCCTCCAGCATCATGAGCGGCGGATACACCTGGGCCGCGGGCAGCGTGTTGATCTCGAAGGCGGGGAAGGGTGGCGGCGTCTGCCGCGGCCCCATGTAGGTCCAGATCACCCCGTTCACGTCGCGGCAGGGATAGGCGCGCGCCCGCACCTTGTCCTTGAAGGTGCTCTCCTCGGGCTCGTTCGGCATGTCGACGCAGCGCCCGGTCACGTCGAACTTCCAGCCGTGATAGGAGCAGCGGAGCCCGCCCTCCTCGTTGCGGCCGAAGAACAGCGAGGCGCCGCGATGCGGGCAGTTCACGGGCAGGAGCCCGATCTCCCCGCGCGTGTCGCGGAAGGCGACCAGGTTTTCGCCGAGGAGGCGCACCTTCTTGGGTGGGCCGTCGGGCGCGGGGAGCTGGCTCGAGGGCAGGCAGGGCACCCAGTACTCGCGGAGGAGCGCGCCCATGGGAGTGCCGCGTCCAACCCGGCACAGGAGATCGTTGTCTTCGCTCGAGAGCATCGTTACCTCCTCCTCGCAGTGTGCTCGGCCAGCATGTTCTCGCTTCCCCGCACGGCCCTATTGCCAGACCGCGAAGGCCATCCCCACCCCGGAGCCGGCTTCCGAACGATACGAGGGGACGTAGTCGACGAGCCGCATGGCCAGCCGCTCCGCCGCACCCGCGGTGGCGATCCAGTTGCGGATCTCCGAATTCCCCGACTCGAGCCGCGCCGTGGGTAAGGCCATGAGCCCGTCGGCATCCTTCTTGGCGAGGAGATCGAGGACGTGGCGGTCCAGCTCCTCGTCCACGAAGAAGTGGCTGAGCCCGCCCGAGGCGAGGACGGCCACGCGCCGGTTGCCCGGCCACGACTCCACGGCCATGCGGATGGCCCGGCCCAGCTCGTAACAGCGCTTCGGCGTGGGCTGGTTGGGCGGGTAGTACGTGTTGAGCAGCACGGGCACGATGGGCCGCACCCGCGCCCCCATGATGCGCTGATGCACGAAGCTCCACGCGTGCCCGAAGGGGCCGTGGCGGGGCTGCACGCGCACGTGGGCCACGTCGAACTCGAAGTCGTGGGTGAGCGTCTCGATCAAGTGCCGCCCGAGATCGGCGGCCACGGGGAAGACGCGGTTCCGGCCGTCTCCGTAGAGCCCCCAGTAGGAGAGGCGCCGGATGGCGGGGACGCTCTCCAGGGGCGGGGGAAGATTCTCCACCGTCTCGCCCCAGTAGATGCAGAGGGCCGGCTGCTGATCGGGGCTGAACCACTCGCCCTGATCGTCGCCGATCACGATCACCGCGTCGGGCGCCTCGTCGGCGAGCACCTCGCCGAGCTGGGTGATGGCGGCCTGGGTCGCCTCGTGGCGGGCGCGCGTCACCTCGGGGCGGAGCTCGCGTCCGATCCACCCGGCGTTCTCGCGGGACTTGGCCGCAAACTCGGGCAATCGAGCGCGATCGAGGTCGGCCAACCCCGCGAGGGCCTCGTGGGGAGTGCTCAGCATCGGGCTGTGCGAGGTTCCGATACCGAGAGTGACCTCTGCCATACCCTCCCCTGTGGCCCCGCGGGACGGCGCGTGTGATGCGCTACTTGTCCAACCACGCCCGCGCCAGCGCGGGCGCCCCGTAGCCGTCGGTGCGCCGAAGGGCGCCCGAGGATGCGTTGCGCACGTGCGGCTGGGTGATCACGAAGCCGCTGTCGTACGGCATCCACATGCGCCACACCTGGTCGAACTCGCGCTCTACGATCTTCCGGGTGATCACCCGCTGCTCGGCCCGATCGGGAGTCTGGCGCAGCTTGGTCGTCAGCTCGTCGATGACGGGATCGTTGAC
>Ga0075425_100004421_pt1 | contig 14503 bp, 12 predicted proteins | sample SoiMethybrSBSTD4_FD_75300 | JGI IMG/M metagenome (GOLD analysis project Ga0075425, IMG submission 75300) | Bulk soil microbial communities from a Populus tree surrounding site in Tennessee, USA - Soil MetaG P. TD hybrid SBSTD4 | ecosystem: Environmental > Terrestrial > Soil > Tree plantation...
CGGTCGTAAAATCCTGCAGGCGCGTCCCCACCGCGAGGACTACGTCTGCCTGTTCCGCCAGAGCATTCGCGGCCGAGCTGCCGTTAACACCGATCGCGCCCATGTTGAGCGGGTGATCGGCAGGAAGGGAGGACTTGCCGGCCTGCGTCTCGGCGAGGGGGATGCGATGAGCCTCGGCGAACTGCTTCAGCGCCGCAGTGGCGCCGGAATAGAGCACGCCGCCCCCGGCGATGATCAGCGGCTTGCGGGCCTCGCGAAACTTCGCGATCGCTGCACTTAGTTCGTCCTCCGACGGACGGACGCGGCGCGGGGTCCAGATGCGCTCGGCGAAGAAGACCTCGGGATAATCGAACGCTTCTGCCTGAACGTCCTGACACAGCGCAAGCGTCACTGGCCCGCACTCGGCCGGGTCGGTCAGCACGGCCATGGCGCGTTGCAGCGCGGTTATGATTTGCTCAGGCCGCATAATCCGGTCGAAATAGCGCGATACCGGGCGGAAACAGTCATTCGCTGAAACCGTACCATCGGCGAAATTCTCGATCTGCTGCAGGACCGGGTCGGGCCGGCGATTGGCGAAGATGTCGCCCGGCAAAAGAAGGAGCGGCAGGCGGTTCACATGCGCGACCGCTGCAGCTGTCACCATGTTCGTGGCGCCAGGCCCGATCGAACTCGTTACCGCCATCATCCGGCGGCGGAAGCTCGCCTTTGCAAAGGCGATCGCGGCATGCGCCATCGCCTGTTCGTTATGGGCGCGATATGTCGGCAGCTCGTCTCGCATCTGATAGAGCGCCTCGCCGAGAGCTGCAACGTTGCCGTGACCGAAGATCGCCCAAACACCGGCGATAAGCGGCACCTTCTTGCCCTCGATCTCAGTCATCTGCCGCGCGAGATAACGGGTCAGTGCTTGCGCCATGGTCAGTCGGATCGTGCTCATAATGGCGTTTCCTTAAGGTGTTTTGCGACAGCGCCAGGTTCGGCAGGCTTTCTCCGCGCGGACCCGTTGGCCGCGATTGTGGACCAACAGGGCCAAGTTCGGGGCCGTCAGCGATCTAGGTGTTATGTCCGTGGTCGACCGAGGCGAGGCGGACCGCCCCGACGTGCCATAAAAGACCCAGGCATGAATGCGTGGTGATCCGCCGCTTTGATCGAAGGCAAAGTGCAGCCACGTCCTCGAGGGTGCAGCGACGTCTATCCTCTCTCAGTTGAGCGCCTTCAATTATGCTGTTGCGGTTCGATCCTTTCCAGTAAAAGCCCCCTTGTAACTTCCGAGAATAAGGCCCAGGCCTTCGCACGCCTCGCGGGGAATGTCGATGCATACTTCGTATCCGTCATCCGCTGCCAATATTAAGAGCAAATTAGTGTCCTCCTTGGACTGCTCGACGGTCCAGCGGTCGAGCGTTAAAACGAAATGTGAGCTCGCATTGCCGGTCACCGTCTGCAATGCCCGCGTCAGCAAAGAAGGCAGTGTCTTTGCGATCGCCTGAGCCCGTTCGACTGAAAGCTCGAGCGACACCTCCGTTCCTTTGTCGTCGGCAAGATCTAGCCTCACGGCGTGACCGCCTTGAACGACCCCGCAATTGGTCAACGCGGCGTTGCAAATCTTCATAAAATGGCCTCTGCCAAGCTGAATGATTCCCGGGTGACTCCCTTTGCTCGCTATTGAATACCCTGCATCGCAGATTGTCGATGCGGTTCAGCGATTGGTCAATTAAGTTGACCCTAATCCGCGAATCTCGATGACCGCCTTAGTCAGCTGCGGTCTTTGTCAAAGGCGGCGAACGCCATTGCAATCAGACTTGGGGTATAACTAGCGCTGAGTTGCGATGGCGAACATCCGCTCAAGCCAATTCGGCATTTTGGCCCTCAACTCGAAGAGCACGATGCTCGACGACTTGACTGCGTTCGCCACATGTATAGTCAGCATGCAGTCCGTAGACCGCGTTAGCACCATGTGCGTTTTCCGCATGGACGACGGTGACCGTTCAGCACCTGTGAGACAGAACTGGCAGCTTGAGGAAGGGACGATTTCTGGCTCATCGTAGTCGCCAAGGAGCGAAGATGAGACAGAAATCCAGGTCGACGCCCGAGTCGTCGGAAGGCGTTGCCGCGACATTCGACGGGCAACTCGGAAGCGCCATGTGGCGGAAGAAAAGATTCGCACTGCACGGCCCCGTCCCGTTGCGTTTGGGGCGTGATAGACGAGGCCGTGCCCGGGCCGCCACGGTATTGATGGTGCTATGTTGCTGCGCGCCCACAAATGAGACCAAAGGCAATGAAGGAGAAAAAGGACATCGTGGAAAACTGGCTGCCGCGCTACACCGGCACGCCGCTGGCTGAATTCGGAGAATATGTTCTGCTGACCAACTTCGACAATTATGTCGAATGGTTCGCCACGCTGCACGGCGGTTTGGTAATGGGCGTAGATCGACCGATGCCCAACGTGACTGCCGATGGAATCACGCTGATTAACTTCGGCATGGGAAGCCCGAATGCCGCGACTGTGATGGATTTGTTAAGTGCCATTGCGCCGAAGGCCGTATTGTTTCTTGGCAAATGCGGCGGGTTGAAACGCAAAAATCAGATTGGCGACCTGATTCTACCGATTGCGGCCATTCGGGGCGAAGGTACCTCGAATGATTACCTGCCACCGGAGGTTCCCGCGCTGCCCGCGTTCGAGTTGCAACGCGCAGTGTCGACGATGATCCGCGATCTCGGTCACGACTATTGGACAGGTACTGTGTACACGACCAATCGTCGTGTCTGGGAACACGATGATCGTTTCAGGGATCTGTTGCGTCGTACACGAAGCATGGCGATCGACATGGAGACTGCAACGATCTTTGCCGCAGGATTTGCCAACCACATTTCGACTGGCGCACTGCTTCTTGTGTCCGACCAGCCAATGATCCCTGAGGGTGTGAAGACCGAAGCGTCGGATCAGGCGGTGACCGCGAACTATGTCGAAAGGCATATCAAAATCGGGATAGAGGCCTTGAAGCTTGTGCGGCGCCGTGGCCGCAGCGTGAAGCATTTGCGTTTCGAAGACGATTTTGACGCAGGGCCGGAGACGTAAGAGGCGCAGCGGGTGGCGTCTTGCGAGCGACTGGCCTAGCACGCAATTCTGCTGCGCGCCGGTTGTTGCCTTCGCTCTCGATGTGGTGAGCCGCGTGCTCAGCTCGATGAGAGACGGTCCACGAACTGGCGGACTTAAATAGTGACAAGCCGGTGCGAAGCGTTGCGTATGTTCTGCGGAGTTTGTCCGGAGGTGCGCAGGAAGCTACGGCGCATCCGCTCGCGATCGCCGTGCGTGCGCGATCTCTTCGACAGACAGACGGCCTTGATCAAGCTTGAACCTGGCGGCTTCGAGCCGGAGATTTTCGATAGCCTTGCGGGCGACTGTCCGGTCTTCTGAACCCGCGTGTGAACTGGCGTGGACTGAGACGTGCAGTTTCAGCACGCTTTCCCAAGGTTAACGGCTCGCGAACGTTCTGTCTTGCGTAGGCGAGCGCCATTTGTACCCGATCGGACTTAGCGTCGGCCAGCATCGCCGAATGCTGCGATTGACCTCCTGCGCGTCGGTCATAGTTTGACCTATGGCCAGCCTACGCCTGGCGCGGGCGCCTTGACGGTCAGCACCTGACCCGTCCGCCGTCCGTCGGTCATGCCTGCGGGACCGCGCCACTCGGTCGCCACCAGAAGCAACGTTCTCCTGTCGGTCCCTCCGAGCATGCAAGCGAAGCAGCCTCGATCGAGATTGATCGTCTGCAGGACCTCGCCGCCCTCGCGAACGCGCACGCAACGCTTGTTGGGGACGTCGGCGTACCAGACGGCGTTCTCTGCATCGAGGCAGATACCATCGGGAACGCCGTCGCCAAGGTCGGCCCACACTCGCCGGTTCGAAAGGCCACCGTCGGCTTCGATGTCGAAGGCCGTGAGCCTTCTGCCGTACGACTCGGCCACGATCAGGGTCGAATTGTCGGGCGTCACCGTCATACCGTTGGGAAAGGCAACGCCGTCCGCCACCGGCCGGACGGAACCCTCCGCGGTGACGACGGCGATGGTCCCAAGGACGAAATCTTCGCCGGCCATCAGGTCGAAGCCCGCGGCGTTGACATAGGTGTTGGCGCGACCGTCCACGACGATCTCATTCCAGCCGAGTTCGGAGAGACCGGTTAGATCGGCATAGGTCGCCAGCGAGCCGTCAAGTTCGAGGCGCAGGATACGCCGGCCGCTCATGATAACCAGGCGTCCATCCGGTAGGAAGTCGAAGCACAATGGAATCGAGGGCTCGCGAACAACGACCTCACTTTTACCCTCGAGTTCGACGGCGATAACCTCATGCGCGACCCAGTCCGAGACCCAGAAACGGCCGTCGCGCCAACGTGGCGACTCGCCGAACATGAGACCGGTCATCAGGGTACTCACTTCGGGTACGGGCGGGTCCTTCAGCGGCATCAGAACCTCCTTGGGCGAAGCCCTTCGGGCAGTCTCGCCACCTTGTGTCTGGTAGTGGCCTCACCAAAGGACGAACGAGACGGTCCTGTGCCGACATCACCTGAATGATTTTCAAGGCATTGCCAATGTAAGCCTCGGGTCTCGTAAACAGACGGGGCGCCTTTGGCTCGCCAGGTCCGTTCCTGGCAGGTAGTGTTGCAAAAGTCTTTTTGTCTCACCCGGCACGGTTCGGCCTGTAGTCGATCATTGCGATGAATATCCTTTGGTTGTTGGAATGGATACGCAACACAACGGCACTCGCCCTCAGTGACTCAGCGAAGACCCCAGAATTCGTGTCAGCTCTAAGCGTAACTACCCTGGCCGGTCGCCGCAAAACGCACCACAATTGTGAGTCATACGGGGGGCCTTTCTAGTCATTCAAAAAACTCAGCAAATAAATAACGGCTACGACAGCCGCTGCAGCTCCTAGAAGAAAACCACGCCCATCTCTCTCACGAAGGCATCGGGTAGGACGGGTTGGTGGGCCATGATTTTTCAACAACTTATCCGTGGAAGCCGCACATTCCCGCTGCGGTCGGCCGGTGTGTCGTGCGGCGAGGTCCTTGGAAAAAGCACAGGCGGGCCGCCTGCGAGGCGGCCACCGTGATCAGCGAAGATAAAATTGTGCAACGACGAGCGCCAAAGCAACGCCATAGGGTCGTGAGGCCGGTTACAGTAACGGTGAAGACCGTGTCGTTGTCCCAAAGGTGCGAAACGTGCGCTGCCGCCGTGCGATACTGTCTGCGAATTGAGAGCAGTGCCGCTGACCCGAAGGCGGCGGTGGCAGCTACCAATTCATTCAGCAGATGGACCCCGTGCGGCATGCAAGCAGGCTAAGACCAAAATCTTGTGCGCTCCGGTTGATTTTCGCAAAGCTTGTCATCAAACCGTCACATGGCGGCCGCTGATGCGTTCGTCGCGCGTCATGCCTTGGAGCGCCAACACTGGATTTGTCGAAAACTGCAGAAGCCGCATGACGGATTTTCCGAAATCAATTTGGCCTCCGATCCGGCTCGTTGCCACACGGACTAGTTGGGATAGAGCTTCACGTTTGGCGATGCCGAAAGATGATCCGGGGCCATGCCGACTTGGATGTAATGACGCTTTGCCGGAGGCAGACCCAGCTCATTTTTGGTGGTCCGTGCAAATAAGTTCTTGCACACATCGCGCGGAGGTTCTCTCCGGGTTATTTGGAGATCGAAACCTTGCCCCGGCCATAGGAATCCAATTTGAGCCGCCAAGTCATTCGGGCCCTGAGGCATCGGAGTTCCGGTGAGGATGTCGCGCCGAAACTGAAGCGTCGCGACTCCCAGCAGGAAAGCACCTCGTTGAGAAGCTAGTCCCGCCTTCATCCTATGAGCTTCATCTAACACAAGATGAACAGGATGCCGCACCATGAATGCGGCGAGCACGGCCGCTTGGCGGACAGCGAGGTCGTACGAAATTACAAAGCGACGAGAATCGGAGCTGAACAGTCTTTCGATCTCACTACTTGAACCCTCTAGCACGCAAAACTCATCACACTGCTGAGATGAAAACGGTGACACCAGGACGGCCAGAGCGAAAAAGAACAGCCCGATCAGTCCGCCAGCTTAAGCGATTCCATCACACCATCAACTCGGATAGGATTTTCGGTACACACAGCTGTCGTCAGCTCCGATACCAGCTCGCCAGATTCCAGGTCGCCAGAGGCGAGCCAGCGGCGCGCAGACGTTAAGCATCCTGAATCAGAATGACGGTCAGGCTCTTTTCGTCGCGCTGTCGTGGCGTCAGGTCCAGGCCGGTCAGCAGATCGGCGAGGTGGCCTGTCATCAGCTCGGCCGCGACGTGGGTCTCGTGGCGGTCGATGGCGTCGACCAGGCGATGATGGGCGTTGCTTGCACAGATGGTGTCGCGTCGGATCTAGTACAATGCGATGATCAGCGAGCGCGTGAAAATTCGTCTTCGGGCAACTTGGTGCCGGGCGCCAGCCGATGGGCAAAGATCGCGTCCCGCAGGCGGGTGTAGGTCAGGGACCAGCGCGACGCCGGCTTCAAGGAGTGGATCTGTCGGTCTTGCGTGCGCATGGCGTCAGGAGCTGGACGGAGATTACGACGGTGCAAGGGGGCGATTGGAGTTGTACACGCGCTTTTACCGTTATCATATCGTGTGCTTACCTGCGGGTGAAGATGTGGCGTCCGGCGCACGCTGTGGCCGCGGCGCTTCCGGTGCGAAAGCGGCAAACAGGCCTCCATAAGGCTTGACCCGCGGCGCGGCATAGCCGCCATGCTTCGATGTCCTGTGGCCGAGGCTCACCACACCTTCGGCGAGCTTCACCGCCGCGCCGACGCCGTCGACGACGGGAAGGCCGTGCTCGCGCGATAGCGCGGCGGCGAGATCGGCCATGCCGGCGCAGCCAAGCACGATCGCTTCCGCGCGGTCCTCGACCACGGCCTTGGCGATCTCGGCCGAGATGCGTTGGCGCGCGTCCGAGCCGGGAATTTCGAGATCGAGCACCGGTATTTCCGAGGCCCGTACCCGCGTGCAGCGGCCCGCAAAACCGTACTTGGCGAGGTTGTGCTCGATCGCCGAGATCGAGCGCGACAGCGTCGTCACCACGCCGAAGCGACCTGCCAGCAGGCTGGCCATGTGGAAAGCGGCCTCGCCGATGCCGATTACCGGCGCGGTGGTGAGGCAGCGCGCCGCATCGAGCCCGGTGTCATCGAAGCAGGCGATCACATAGGCGTCCACATCTGGCGCGGCGTGTATCTGCGCCAGCAGGCCTGGAATCGAGAATACTTCATCATAATAGCCTTCGATGCTCGGCGGGCCGTACGTCGGATTGGTGGCCTGGATCGCGGTGCCGGAGGCTGCGGCCGCTTGGGCCGCCGCGCCGATCTTTTGCGTCATTGATGCGGTAGTATTGGGATTGATGACCAGGATGCGCATGGGTGTTCGACCTGAGCTCATAATTCTCCACCAAGATAGAGCGTCTTGATGCGTTCATCGTTGATTAGCTCGGCCGATCGCCCGGAGAGCGCGACGGCGCCAGTCGAGAACGCATAGGCGCGGGCGGATATCTTGAGCGCAATGCGCGAATTTTGCTCGACGAGCAGCACACTGACTTGCTCATCGCGATTGATGGCTACGATCGATCGAGCGATGTCCTGCACCAGTTTGGGGGCGATGCCGAGCGAGGGTTCGTCGAGCAGGAGCAGCGTCGGCCGACTCATCAGTGCGCGGCCGATGACCAGCATCTGCTGCTCGCCGCCGCTCATAGTTCCCGCCGCCTGGCCATAGCGTTCGCGCAGCCGCGGAAAGCGCGTGAGCACCGCCTCGAGCGTACTCGCGACTTCAGCCTTGTCGTGGCGGGTGAAGGCGCCCATCAGGAGATTGTCCTTCACCGACATCAGCGGAAACGAACGGCGGCCCTCCGGAACCATGGCGATACCCATCTTCACCAACTCATCGGGGGCGCGGCCATCGATGCGCTGGCCGCGAAAGCGAATTTCACCGCTGCGGATCTTGCGCAGGCCGGTGATGGCGCGCAAGATCGACGTCTTTCCCGCACCGTTGGCGCCGATCAGTGCCACCGTCTCGCCCTCGTTGACCTCGAGCGAGACGTTTCGCAGGGCGTAAACCTGATCGTAGTAGAGTTCGACGCCGGAGAAGGTAAGAAGCGGCTCCATCGACTACATCCCGATCGATTCGTCGGCGCTGCCGAGATAGGCTTCGATCACGCGCGGGTTTTGCTGGATCTCCGTTGGCGTTCCTTCCGCGATCTTCTCGCCGAAGTTCAGCACGACGATGCGGTCGGAAATCTTCATGACGGCGGGCATGTCGTGCTCCACCAAGAGGATGGTGACGGCGCGCTCGCGTACTGCACGCACCAGCTGGACCGCACGTCGCGTTTCGTCATGGTTCATACCGGCAAACGGCTCGTCGAGCAGCAGGATTTTAGGGTTAGTGGCTAGTCCGATGGCTATGCCTAGCGCGCGCAGATGGCCTTGCGGCAGGGTGTTGGCCAACTGCCCCGCGATCGCGCTGAGACCGAGAAAATCCAGGATCTCGTCGGCGGAGCGAGCAAAATCGCGCTCGTCCGCACGCGCGGCTGTCGAACCGCTGTAGAAACCAAGCAAGCTGGCGCGCGAACGCAAGTGGTGGGCGATGATGACGTTGTCGCGCACGCTCATGGCCTTGAATATGGTGGTTTCCTGGAAGGTGCGTACGACGCCGGCACGCGCCACGACGTGCGGGGCGAGGCCGGAGATGCGAGCACCGCGCAACAGCACTTCGCCGTCGCTCGGCCGCATAAACGAGGCGATCAGCTTGAACAAAGTGGACTTGCCGGCGCCGTTCGGCCCGATCACCGAAAGGATCTCGCCCTCGCGCACGGAGAACGAGACGCCATTGACAGCGACGAGGCCACCGAAGCGTTTGCTCAGGGATTTGACCTCAAGCAACTCCGCCATGGCTCAGCTCTCCTTCCGCCGCGGCGCGAATAGGCTGAGAATGCCGTTGGGCAGCACCAGCATCAGCGCGATCAGTACCGTGGAATAGATCAGCAACTGGAATGCACCGGTCCTGAATAGGAAATCCCAACCGAAATACAACACGAAGGTGCCGACCAAGGGGCCCATCACGTACCCCAAACCGCCGAGGAAACAGTTCAGCATGAAATTTACGGAGTCGGCGACAGCGAAGCTCGACGGATAGATCGATTGCGCGATGGCGACGAACATAGCACCGCCGATACCGCCCAGGAACGAGGAGATCGCATACGCGATGATACGCAACGCGGCGACGTTGACGCCGATCGAGGAGGCCAGCTCCTCATTTTGCTGCAGCGATAGGCAGAGTTGCCCGATGCGGGAATGAACCAGGCGATAGACGCCTGCGAATACCAGCACCATCAGCGCCACCGTAACGAAATAGAACGCCCGGCGCGGATTGGCCAGCGTTGCAAAATCCGGCAGCAGCGTGAAGCCGAACAGGCTGATCGCGCCTGGAGGCGGGATGTCGGTGATGCCTTTGGCGCCGTTGGTCAGTGGCACGGCGAGCGCCGAGAGCCGCGCCACTTCCGTCAGCACAAGCGTTACCATAGCGAAATAGACGCCGCGCAGCCGCAGGATCGGCCACCCGATCAGGATGCTGATGCCAGCGCAAAGCAGTCCGGCAAGCGGCAAGCTGAGCCAGAACGAGACGCCACCGGCCGTAACGAGGATCGCCGAGACGTAGCCGCCGAGCAGCGCATAGGCGCCCTGGCCGATATTGATGCGGCCGATGAAGAAGGTCAGCCACACGCCTGCGCTGGCGATGCTCAGAAGCGCGACAGAGGTCAGCGTGTAATAGAGATCGCTGCGGTCACTGACCGCGATCAGCCAGGGCACGAGGACGAAGGCGACGACAAGAAACAGCGCCAGGGCCGAGACTTTGGATGCGGTGCTCGTCATTGTCAGCCCCATGGCTTGCCCATGAGTCCGTTGGGACGGATACTCAGGAACACCATCAAGGCGGCGAAGATCACCAGATAAGTGACGTCGCCGTAGGCATGCAGTACCGACAGACCCACCGACTCCAGCATGCCGAGAATGAAGCCGCCGGCGATGGCGCCGCCGACCACGCCGGCGCCGCCGATCATCACCATCAGGAAGGCCTTGATCGAGATCGGCCCGCCGATGCCGGAGTTGACGCCGGTAATAGCGACCAGCAGGCCGCCGACCACGCCGGCCAACATCGCGCCGAGCGCGAATCCGATCATGGAATAGCGATCGACATTGACGCCCATCAGCTGCGCCGCGACGCGGTCCTGGGCGAGAGCCCGCATCGCTCGCCCAGGACGACTGAACTGCATGAAAGCCATAAAGCTGGCGATCAGCACCAGCGCAATAACGCCGACGGCGATCTTGTCATAAGGGATGATCAGCCAGTCGACGTTGAGCACACCGTTGACGATCTTCGGCACGCCGCGCTGCTTCTCACCGAACAGCAGCAGGATTACCGCATCGAGGAAGAAGGCCGTACCGGCGGCGAGCAGCATAGTGCTCTCGTCGCGCACGCTACGCCGGATCACGGTGCGGAAGAGAAACCGCTCGAACAGGGCGCCGATGATCGCCAGCGTCACGCCCGAACAGGCAAGCGCCGCCACGAACGGCAGGTGCAGTTGGCCGTAGACCGTGTAGGTGATGAAGCCGCCGAACACGTACATCTGGCCATGCGCGAAATTCAGCACGTTCATCAGCGCGAAGATCAGCGTCAGGCCGAGCGCGATCAGGGCGTACTGTGCGCCGAGGTAAAGGCCGTTCACGATGACCTGTGTCATGTGCAGTCCCATTCGAGGAGCGCACACGATCCGTGGCGCGCTGCAGCTTGGGTGAACGACGGCAAGGAGAGGGCGAACGACGCCAGCGTTAAGCCGGCGTCGGCCGCAACCGGTCAGACGTGTTAATCGACATCGGCGATGAACAGCGTCTCGAACTTGCCGTTCTTGTATTGCGTAACGACGAGCGGCACGGCGAGTTGACGCTTCTGGCCGAACGAGGAGGTGCCGACGTAGTGAAGCATCTTGTCGCCCTTGACGTAGGGGTTGGGTGCTGAGAATCCGTCGATGGTTTTCTTGTACTCGGCGATATCGTCGATCGCCTTGGGGTTCGCCTTCAGCGTATCGATGATGTATTGCAGTGCGTAGACCTTGGTGTTCGACTCGTCGTTGTATTCGCCGAACATTTTCGTATAGCGGGCGATGAAGTCGTCCATTGCCTTGGAGCGGATCTCCGTAGTCGAGGCACCGCCGACCGAGATGAAACCGTTGGCAAGTTCGCCCGCGCCTTCTTCGAGGACCTTGGCATCCTGCGCAGTTTCGGCCGAGAGCAGACCCTGATAGCCGAGTTCGCGGGCGGCGCGGATCAAGAGTGGTGCGTTGGCCGGCGAGACGCCGGACAGCACCAAGAGATCGGGCTTCAGCTTGACGATCGGCGTCAGCACCGGGGTGAAGTCGCGTGTGTCGTTCTGGTAGGTGTCCTTGTCAGCGACTACCTGGAGGCCAAGCGCGTGGGCCGCCGCGACGCCGCCGTCGCGCTGACTGAGCGGATCGGATTCATTGGCCGCGACGAAGGCGATCGTCTTCACGCCCTTGGTGTCGTGCAAATACTTGTAGATCGCCGGGCCCGATTGATAGTTTGCGACCATGCCGAGCACCGCATTAGTGGCGGGCTTGGTGTAGAGCGCCTTCGGGAAGGCGTAAGGGAAATACATTATGCCCTTGGCTTCCGCCACGGGGCGCACCGCGGCAGCGCCGTCGTCAACATTCGGCCCCACCACATAGTGGATGCCTTCCTGGGCCATCTTCTCCATGCCAGCAATGGCGCGCTTGGGATCTTTCTGGTCATCGAAGGTGACGATCTTGATGTCGTAGGTGCGATCGCCAATCTTGACGCCGCCGGCCTCGTTCCATTGCGCCGCGAGCGTCTGCATCGAGCGCACGTTCGAGGTGCCCCAAGCCGCGGCGGGACCGCTGGTCACGCCGACGAAGCCGATCTTCAACTCGGTGTTCGCCGCCTGCGTCGGCTGCGTGCCTACCGCCATCAAGCCCAGCAGCGAGGCCCCGATCAGAGCCGATTGCACAGCAGAATGCTTCCTGATCATCACACATCTCCTCCGCTGAATAAGCCAACGCCCGACATTCCGGGACCACCCCGTCGCAGGTCCTGGGCGGATCAAACGCGTCCGTCTCACGATTGTCAACAATCGCAATTTCTGTTTGCCTTAGTGTACAATGCTGCGACGGACGCCATGGATGAAGCGTCTCGATCAACGTTGGGAGCTGAGCCGCTTGTTTGACATTGAGCAGGAATATCCGCGCGATCTGATCGGCTATGGCTGCAGCCGGCCTCAGCCCGCGTGGCCTCGCGAGGCTCGCGTCGCGCTGCAGTTCGTCGTCAATTATGAGGAAGGCGGCGAGAACTGCGTCTTGCATGGCGATGCGGCGTCGGAAGCTTTTCTCTCGGAGATCGTCGGCGCGCAGCCGTGGCCGGGGCAACGACACGTCAACATGGAGTCGATCTACGAATACGGCTCACGCGTCGGATTCTGGCGGCTGTGGCGGATGTTCACTGAACGTAACATGCCGGTCACGGTCTATGGCGTTGCCTCCGCCATGGCACGCAATCCGCGGGCGGTGGCGGCGATGAACGAGGTCGGCTGGGAGATCGCCAGCCATGGTCTGAAATGGATCGACTATCGCGACCACACGCTGGAAGCGGAACGTGCGGATCTCGACGAGGCGGTGCGGATTCATACCGCGGTGGCCGGTGCGCGTCCGCTTGGTCTCTATCAGGGGCGTACGTCGGTGAACACACTGGCCCTTGGCGCGCTGGAAGGCGGTTTTCTTTATCTTGCCGATGCTTACGCGGATGAATTGCCTTATTGGCAGCTCATTGCAGGTCGTCAGCAACTGATCGTTCCCTATACGTTAGACGCAAACGACATGCGCTTTGGGACGCCACAGGGCTTCAACAGCGGCGATCAGTTCTTCAGCTACCTCAAGGATTCGTTCGACGTGCTCTACGCCGAAGGCGGTGCAGGCCATGCCGGCATGATGTCGGTGGGCCTGCACTGTCGGCTGGTCGGCCGGCCCGGCCGCGCCGCAGCGCTTGCGCGCTTTCTGGACTATGTGCACGGCTACACAGATGTATGGGTGGCGACGCGGCTCGACATTGCGCGCCACTGGATCCGCCATCATCCACCCGAAGGTGGCTACGTGCGCGGGCGCATGGGCCCCGCTCTTGTTGCCGAGGTGTTCGGCGATAGCGCAAGCGATTTGCCATAACATAGTCACCGGAGTCGAACGATGTTAACTCTTCCGGTCGTGGCGCTGACAAAGGCAGAATTTGCACCCTTCGGTGAAGTCATCGAGACGGACCACGTGATACCGAAGCTGATCAACGAAGGATTTGCCCGGCGCTACGACGATCTAGCCAGGATTGACGTCGCCTCGGAAGGCGGGGATGTCAACATAAGCCTGTTCATCGGTGCAACAAGACCAACTCCGATCGTCATCAGGCTCATGGAGCGTCATCCACTCGGCAGCCAGTTGTTCGTCCCATTGAACGATATGCCTTGGCTCGTGGTCGTGTGCGCAGATCCCCACGACCTTTCGAGCTATCGGGCGTTTGATGCGTCTGGACGGCAAGGCGTGAACTACGCGCGCAACTGCTGGCACCATCCTTTGCTGGTTGCGGGAGACGCCAGCCCGTTCGTTGTGGTCGACAGAAAGGGGCCGGGGGATAACCTCGAAGAAATGTGGCTTGAAGAAGCAAACTGGCTGCGTGTCGTGCCCGATAGGGCAGCGGATACATACTTGGGTATCACGGCGAAGCAGGGCTAACACCTCGACGAACGTCCGCGACAAACCATCTTTTAAGAGGCACAAAGAATGCGATCTCAAATCTATCACGTGCAAGCAGGAGGGCACCCAGCCCAGACCGAGCTTTTGACCGGTCGCGCGGTGTTTACGGACGCGTATGCGGTGATACCCAAAGGCGTAATACGCGACATCGTCGCCAGCTACCTTCCTCATTGGGAAAATGCCCGCGTTTGGGTGCTGGCTAGACCCATGTCCGGTTTTGCCGAAACGTTCTCCCACTACTTGATCGACGTGGCGCCGGGCGGAGGAAGTGAACTTCCGGAGCCAGATACGGAAGCGGAAGGCGCGCTGTTCGTCGTTGGAGGCAAGTTGACCTTGACGCTCGACGGGACGGAACATGTATTGCAGCCTGGGGGGTTTGCATATCTGCCTCCCAAGTGCCGCTGGAGCGCGAAGAATTGCGCCTCCCATGCGGTGCAATTCCACTGGATCCGGAAGCTATATCAGAGCGTGCCAGGCCTTGCGGCGCCGGAGGCGATCGTCACAAACGAACGCTCGATCGCGCCAACACCCATGCCGGACACGGAGGGGCGGTGGGCGACGACGCGCTTCGTTGAGCCGTCGGATATCAGGCATGACATGCACATCACCATCGTCACCTTCGAG
>Ga0075425_100004422_pt1 | contig 14502 bp, 9 predicted proteins | sample SoiMethybrSBSTD4_FD_75300 | JGI IMG/M metagenome (GOLD analysis project Ga0075425, IMG submission 75300) | Bulk soil microbial communities from a Populus tree surrounding site in Tennessee, USA - Soil MetaG P. TD hybrid SBSTD4 | ecosystem: Environmental > Terrestrial > Soil > Tree plantation...
GACCTCGTGGAGCGCCGCGGCTGGTACACGCCGGACGAATACCGCGAGGGTCTCGCCCTGGCCCAGCTGGCCCCGGGGCCGCTCGCCGCGCAGCTTGCGATGTACCTCGGCTGGGCGAGAGGCGGAGCGGCCACGGCCGCTCTCGTGGGCCTCGCCTTCGTGCTGCCGTCCTTCGCGATGGTGCTCGCGATCGGTATCGGCTACGTGCGCTTCGGGGGCCTCCCCTGGATGCAGGGCGCGTTCTACGGCATCGGCGCCGCCGTCATCGCGATCATCGTCCGCAGCGTGGCGAAGCTGACGCGGCTCACCCTCGGGACCGATCGCCTCCTGTGGGCGCTGTTCGCGGCCGCCGCCCTCGTCACGGCCTGGACGGAGTCCGAGGTCGTCTGGGTCTTCGTGGGAGCGGGCCTGGTCGCCCTCGTCGCCCGCGCCGCGCCCGTGCGCTCACCGCGCCTGACGCTGGCCGTCGCTCTCCTGCCCCAGGGCCTTCTCACGGGTCTCGCCGGGCCCGCCTCGGACACGACGCTCTGGCGCATCGCGTGGTACTTCGCGGAGGCGGGCGCGTTCGTGTTCGGCAGCGGGCTCGCCATCGTGCCTTTCCTTCATGCCGGCGTCGTCCAGCAGTTCCACTGGCTGGACGAGCGGCAGTTCCTCGACGCGGTCGCGGTGGCGATGATCACCCCCGGGCCCGTCGTCATCACGGTGGGATTCATCGGTTACCTCGTGGCCGGACTGGCGGGCGCCGCCGTCGCCGCCCTGGCCACCTTCCTGCCCTGCTACCTCTTCACCGTGATCCCGGCGCCGCATTTCCGCCGCCTCTCCCACAGCCGCGGCCTGAAAGCGTTCGTGGACGGCGTGACCGCCGCCGCGACGGGAGCGATCGCCGGCGCCGCCTTCGTGCTCGGCCGTCGCGCGCTCGTCGACCTGACCGCGGCCGCGATCGCGATCGCGGCCTTCCTCGTCCTGACGCGCATCAAGCGGATCCCGGAGCCGGCCCTCATCGCGGTGGCGGGGATCCTCGGGGTTCTGCTGAAGGGAGGAGCCGTGACCGCGACCGAAGCCCAGAGCGCAACCGTCGTCTTCGTTTGCGAGCACGGATCCGCCAAGAGCCTGGTGGCGGCCTCGCTTTTCGATCGGATGGCAAAAGAAAAGGGCGTCGCGGCTCGAGCGATCTCGCGCGGGACGGCTCCGGATCCCTCCGTTCCGGAAGTCGTGGTCCAGGCGCTTCGGGGCGACGGGTTCGACGTCTCCTCGTTCCGGCCCCAGGCCCTCACGGAGGCGGACGCCGCCGCGTCGGCGCGGCTCATCGCGATCGGCGTGGACCTTGGTCCTCTCGCCGCCAAGGCCGGCCCGCGCGCCCTGCGCTGGGACGGCGTACCGCCGGTCTCCACCAGCTACCCGGAAGCCCGGCGCGATCTCGTCGCCCGCATCGAGCGGCTGCTCGAAGAGCTGCGGACGCCGGCCGGAGACAAACGGTGACGGGCACGCTCCTGCTCTCGCGCGCGGACGTGCGCGCTCTCCTGCCCATTCGCGACTGCATCGAGGCCGTGGAGGCCGCCTTCCGCGCGCAAGCCGACGCCGCGATCCCCTCTGCCGTGCTGGGCCTTCACGCCCCTGCGGGAGGCTTTCACATCAAGGCAGCGGGCCTTCGCCTGAGCCGGCTCTACGTCGCAGTCAAGATCAACGCCAACTTCCCCGGCAACCCTTCGAAGGGCCTGCCGACCATCCAGGGCCTCGTGGCTCTCTACGATGGCGACGATGGGCGGCCGCTGGCCGTGATGGATTCGATCGAGGTGACCGCGTTGCGCACGGCCGCGGCCACGGCCGTCGCGGCCCGGGTCCTGGCGCGGCGCGACGCGGGCACGGTGGCCCTGTGCGGTTGCGGAGTGCAGGGTGCGTATCAGGTCAAGGCGTTGGCCGTCGTGCGACCGCTCTCCGCCGTTCGCGTCCACGATCGCGACCACGACCGCGCCCGGCGATGCGCCGCCGAGCTGGCCGCGGAGATCGGCGTGCCCGTCTCCGCCGCCGAGGACTGGCCGGAGGCGGCACGCTCCGCCGACATCGTCGTCACCTGCACGACCTCGAAGGTTCCGATCGTGGGCACGGACGACATCCGGCCGGGCGCCTTCCTCGCCGCCGTGGGCGCGGACAACCCGGAGAAGAGCGAGGTCGAACCCGCGCTGATGGCCCGGAGCCGTGTCTACGTCGATTCCCTCGCGCAGGCCTCGACCATCGGCGACCTGCATCACGCGATCGCGCAGGGCGTCCTGCGGCCGCAGGACGTGCAGGGGGAGCTCTGGGAAGTCGTCGCCGGCCGCAAGGCCGGCCGCGGCTCCGACGACGAGATCACGGTCTTCGACTCGACCGGCGTCGCGGTGCAGGACGTGGCCGCGGCGGCCCTCGTCTACGAGCGCGCGGAGGCCGCGGGCCGGGGCTTGCGGTTCGACCTGGGGGCATAGCTGCGCTCGGCCGGCCGTGGCCGAGCGTTCGTGAGGTGATCGATGACGGCTCTCGCGCGTGTGGCCGCCCTGGCCGCGGCGTGCTCGTTGTTGTGGGTGATCGAAGGTCGACGGCCGTTCATCGCCTTCGGAGAGCATCGGGCACGGCACGTCCGTCCCAATCTTGCCCTGGCCGGGCTGACGATCCTGACGAACGTCGCCTTCGCGGCCGCGTTACCACCGTCTGCGTCTCCGTTGGCCCTCCATTGGCCGTTCTGGCTACAGGGCCTGGCGGCCGTCGCCATCCTCGACTTCTTTGCCTGGGTCGCCCACATCCTGCTTCACGAGACATCGTGGGGCTGGCGCACGCACCGGGTTCATCACTCGGACGTGGCCGTCGACGTCACGACGGCTTTCCGACAGCACCCCGGCGAAACGATCTGGCGACTCGCGTGGCGTCTCGTACCGATCTGGATCCTCGGCATCCCCTTGCCATTCGTGGCGCTCCACGAGACCCTGTCCGCGGCGAACGCGCTTCTGGAGCACGCCAACGTCGGTATCCCCGAAGGCGTCGATCGTGTGGTGCGCTCGATCTTCGTCACCCCCAACATGCACAAGTGGCACCACTCCCGCAACGCGCGGGAAACGGACACCAACTACGGCAACATCCTCTCCATCTGGGACCGGCTGTTTGGCACCCTGACCAGCCGTACCGAGTTCTCGAAGCTTCGATTCGGACTCGACGGCTTCGATGGCGCGGGTTCGCAGTCGCTAAGGGGGCTGCTGGGCATGCCCGCCCAGAGGTGACGCCATCCTTCATCAACCGGAGGCTTTCATGTCCCAAGCGAAGATCATCGCGTTCGCGGCGGCGGCGGTGGCCGCTCACATGACGGCCGCGTCCGCCGCGGCCACGGACGCGGCGCCGCGGAACTTCGAGGCGGATGCGGTTGGACAGCCGCCGGCCGGCTTCGAGTTCGCGCGCACGGGTGGCGGCGCCGAAGGCAAATGGCTCGTGCGTCTCGAAAAGGGGGCGAACCAGAACCACGTCCTGATCCAGGAGAGCGGCGATACGACCGACAACCGGTTCCCGGTCGCCGTTCTCAAGGATGGGATGTACCGGGACGTGGCGGTGAGTGTCCGCGCGCGACCGCTCTCGGGCCGCGTCGATCAGGGTTTCGGCCTGGTCTGGCGGTACCGTGACGCCAACAACTACTACGTGACCCGGTGCAATGCCCTCGAAGACAACTGCCGCGTCTATCACGTCGTCAACGGCAGCCGGCGGCAGTTCGGGACCCAGGACATCAAGGTCGCCACCAACACCTGGCACACCGTGAAGGTCCAGGCCTCCGGGAACCACTTCACCGTCTCCATGGACGGCAATCGCGTCTTCGATGGAACGGATGACACCTTCAAGGAGGCGGGCAAGGTCGGTCTCTGGACCAAGGCCGACTCCGTCATCGAGTTCGACGACTTGAGTGTCGAGGGGCGGGAGTGATGCGCTGGATCGCACCGCTGTTGCTGGGACTGACGTCCGCGGCCGGGGCGACGGCTCCGCCGACGGCTCCCACGGGCGCGGCTCCACTGCGCCTCGTCCAGACCATTCCCATGCCCGGGGTGGAGGGGCGCATCGATCACCTCGCGATCGACGTTGCGGCCCGTCGACTGTTCGTGTGCGCGCTCGGCAACGGGACGGTGGAGGTCGTGGACCTCGAAAGGGGCCAGCGTATCCAGAGCCTTCCGGGGTTCGAGGAGCCTCAGGGGATCGTCTTCATGCCGAAGACGACGACGGTCGTGGTCGCGAGCGGCGGCGACGGACGGCTCTCGTTCCTCGAAGGTACGCCATTGAAGGTGACGAAGGCCCTCCCCCTCGGCGAGGACGCGGACAACGTGCGCTACGACCCGGAACACGAGCGCATCTACGTCGGATACGGCGGGGGCGCGCTCGCCGTCGTGGACGCTCTCAAGCGAGAACGCGTCGGCGAAGTCGCGCTGGAGGCCCATCCGGAATCGTTCCAGCGGGACTCTTCGGGGCGGATCTTCGTGAACGAGGCGCGGCGGGCGCGCGTCGCGGTCGTCGACGTGGACAAGAAAGCCGTCACCTCACGCTGGGGGCTCGGTGGGGCGAGCGCGAACTATCCCATGGCCCTGGACGAGGCTCGCCATCGTCTCTTCGTCGCCACCCGCCAGCCACCCCGCCTGATCGTCATGGACACCGGGATGGGCAAGATCGTCGCCTCTCTCGAGACCGAGGCCGACGCCGACGACGTGTTCTTCGATGCGTCGCGCCGCCGGATCTATGTTATCGGCGGCGGCGGCTCGGTCGTGGTCTACGATCAGACGGATCCCGACGGTTACGCGGAGCGCGCGAGAATCCGGACTTCGGACGGCGCCCGGACCGGCCTGTTCTCTCCCGACCAGGGTCGGTTGTACGTCGCGGTCCCCCACCGGGCCAGCCCCCGCGCCGAGATCCGGGTCTTCGCCACCGAACCTTGACCTGATGTGTCAAAGCCGAAACGTGTACTGGAGCTTCGCGGAGGCCCGATCGAACTCGGGAAGGTAACGTCCGTCGAACCGCCGGAACCATCCGCGGCTGACCACGAGGTAGACGTCGTTGCCCGGCTTGATGGTCCAGCGAAGCCGGCTCTGTCCGCCCAGGATGCGTGAGACGGAATCGTATTGGACGAGGTTCGACCAGGAGAGGTCGGCTGACCGGTTGTATTCGAGCCGCCCGGAGAAGACCTGCGTCACGAAGCGGCCTTGCGGCAAAGACGCCTCGTTGCGCTCCATCAGCACCGCGGCGGAGAAATGGCGGCCCGCCTTGACGGTGACGCCGGGCTCGATCTGCCGGAGCGTTCCTTCGTAGAAGCCACCCCACCAGAAGGCGAAGTCCACCACCCACGGCCGTTTGGTGGCGGTGTTCACCTCGGCCCGGAACCGCGTCCATTGATGGGAGCCGGAAGGGATGACGATGCCGGGCTGGATCTCGAAAGGGGCGTCGAGATGCTCGAACTCGGGGATGTAGTTGAGCTCGAGGTGCTCGCCGGACTCCGTGCGGCAGTTGAAGGGCGCGGTGAACACTCGCCAGTTCTGCACTCGATCCTGGAGGTCCGTGATGATCATCGGCTCCACCTCGAAGAAGAACTGGCGGATGCCGAAGCGGCCCGGCCGCGGCTGCAGCGCGATGTAGAGATCGGCCTTGCGGATGCCCAGGCGCGGGACGAACCCGAGCGCGGGCTGGAAGTCCTCGCCGATCTGCTTGCCGCTCAGGGCCACGTCCCACAGGTCGTTCGGGTAGTCGAGCTTGAACCCGTAGGCGTAGTCCGTCTTCCGAGAGGGACCGTCCGTACGGAAGGCGTAGAGGTCGAGGCTGAGGTTCTTGCCCCCGCCAAAGCGGGAGGTGGCGAGGCGGGCGTCGGCACCGACGAGGCTGTTCCCGCCGCCCGTGGGGTCACCGCGCGTGAAGATGCCACCCACCCAGGACTGCTCGAAGAGATTGCGGCTCACCCGAACCGCCGCCAGGTTCTGGCCTTCGATGCGCCCGAGGGCGTCCACGGTGGCCGGCCGCGTCTGCACGTCGAGGACGCCGAGGTTCCAGTCGGACACGCGGCCCGTGAGTTTCAAGCCGCCAAGGAGGGGCACCGCCTCGTCACCGATGAGACCGATCCGGCGCGTGAAGAACGGGATGAGATCCTCGCTCTTCCCGGCCGTGTCGTAGACGCCGGCGCCTTCCAGGAAGAACGCGCGCTTCTCGGGGAAGAACAGGGGGAACCGCGTGAGGTTCACCTGGCGCTGGTCGGCCTCCGTCTCCGCGAAGTCGGTGTTGACGCTCACGGCGGCGGTGAGGTTCGGGGCCAGGTTCTTGAAGACGTCGAGGCCCGCCTTCAGCTCCGAGCCGCCGTCCTCCTCGCCTCCGGAGAGATACGGACGGATGTCGAGGCCCCGGCCCTGCTGCGCGCCCTCCAGTCCAGCCAGGCGCCCAGCCGCGGCGAGATTCGTGATCCAGATGTCGCGGCGCGCGGACGCCCACCGGTCCTTCTCCTGCAGCCGCTTGATCTGCCTCTCCACGTTGAGGCCCCAGATGGGCTGGCCCGGACGGAAGCGGAGCGTCTTGAACGGGACCGCGATCTCGGCCGTCCATCCCGTGGCCGTGATCCGGGTGCGGGCGTTCCAGATCCCGTCCCATTCGTAGGTGACATGCTCGATGTTGTTGGAGATCTGGGCGTCCGCGCGCGCGCCCACCGCATTGACCTGGAAGAGGAAGCCGTTCCGGTGGTCGAGGAAGGGATCCACGACGACGAGCACGTAGTCGTCGACGCTCAGGTCCGCATCGCGCGCGAGCTGGGTGGCGACGATCGCGCCCGGGTCCGCTTCGTGGCAGACGATGCCGAAATAGAGCGTGTCGGCATCGTAGAGGATGCGCACTTCCGTCGGCTGCGACGCGGGGCCACCCTCCGCGGGCTCCCGCTGGATCAAGGGGTCCAGCGCGCCCGCCCGCTGCCAGTCCGCCTCGTCCAGCACGCCATCCAGATGGATGGGAGCCGTCGCGTGCGTGACCGTCGCCGCGGGCATCTCGTCCGCGAGGCCCACCCGGGCCCCGAGCACCGTGAGCACACAGAGAACACCGCGAGCCGCACGCCCGACGTGCCTCAATGCCGGTGGCGGTGATGGATGTCGGGGAAGTGGGGATGAGCGTGCGTGATCGCCGCGTGTTCGTGCGGATGCGTGTGCGGCGCGCGCGGGTCTACGCCCGCCGCGTGCTCGTGCCGGTGGTGCTCGTCGTGGACATGGGAATGCGTATGCGCGAGCGCGTCATGGCGATGTTCGTGCTCGTGTCGCTCGCTGAGATGAAGCCACACGCCGGCCATCATCAGGATGCCGGCGACGACGAGGCCGGAGCTGATCGGCTCCCGCAGCACGAGGAGGGACACGGCGGCACCGACGAAGGGGGCAATGGCGAAATAGGCGCCGGTGCGTGCGGTACCAAGATGCCGGAGGGCCAGGACGAACAGGACGAGGCTGACGCCATATCCGACGAGACCGACGAGGAGGGCGCCGGCCAGGGCGGTCAGCGGCGGCCACCTCGCGCCGCCGAGCACGACGGCTATCGCGATATTGATGACGCCGGCGGCAGTGCCCTTGAGCGCCGCGATCGACACGGGATCGCCACCCGCCACCTTCTGCGTGAGGTTGTTGTCGATGGCCCAGCAGAGGCAAGCGGCGACGACGGAGAGGGCGCCCAGCGAGAGACGCCGGGATCCCCCCGGCTCCCAGCTCAAGACCACGCCGCCGGCGACGATGAGGACCATGCCGAGGGCGATCCGCCGATCGAAGTTCTCGTGGAACACGAACCAGGCCAGGGCGGCCGTGAGGACGCCCTCCAGGTTCAGGAGCAGGGAGGCGGAAGCGGCCGGCGTGGAGCGAAGCCCGGTCATCAGGAGCACGGGGCCAAGGACGCCGCCGAACAGGATGGCGCCGGCGAGCCATGGGACTTCGCGGCGAGAAAGCGAGCCACCCTCCGCCGGTCGCAAGACGCGGAACGCGCCGAGTCCTGCACCCGAGCCGGCGTAGAGGAGGCCGGCGAGCAGCACGGGCGGAATATCCCCCACCAGCCGCTTGGCGAACGGAGTGCTCGCCCCGAAGAGCGCGGCGGAGGCGAGGGCGAGCCCGGCTCCTCGCGAGATCCTCAACTCCCCCACGTCCGAGGTCCCGGCCGGTGACGGCCGAAGCGCATGCGGCATCCTCAGCCCGCGCCTCCTCGCGAAGCTCGAGCCCGGGCTGGCCTTCAGGCTGAGCCTATGTCCCCTTGCTGGTCGCGGCCAGCTTGGACTGCAGCGAGGCAATGGCCTCCAGCGCGCGCGCCTGGAGCGTGACGCTCGAGCTGTCCGCATAGGCGTAGAGCGCGTCGAGGTCGTCCTTTCCGCCCAGCTTGGAGATCAGCTTCAGGCCCTGTCCCCGTATGCCGTCCGAGCATCCCGGATCGGCCGCAACGTGCTTTGCGAAAGCAAGTAGATCCGCATCCTCCGTGACGTTCATGCGGAGGAGCGTCTGCAGGACGAGGGTGGGAAGGGCGCCGGCGGGGCCGTCCGAGACGTCCGTCTCGGCATCGCCGAGGATCTGTTTCAGCTCCGTCTCCGCGGCGCGGAGGCGGGCGAGGCGTCCGGCTCTCGCCGCCGTATCCGGAGTGTCCTCGATCTCGCTTGCCGCGCCCTCGAAACTCGCCGCGAAGTAGCGCTCGTAGATGTCGCCCGCGCGCGCGCCCGGCGCGCTCGGGGCGCCCTTCCGGAAGCGCGCGAGGAGTCCCGACTTGGCCCGGACGCCGTACGAGGCGAGAGCCCTCGACAGGGCTTGCCTCTCCGCCGCGCCCTCCAGCGCGTCCGAATCCTCGTCGACGATGCGGAAGAGCTCCTCCAGGGCTTCGTCGGAGCCGAGGGCCTGCAACGCGACGATCCCGTCGACCCGGATACCGGGATTCTGCGCGTGCCGAACCGCGAGGCCGAGCTGCTCGGCGTGGCCGGCCACGGGATTGAAGAGACGGGCCTGAAGAGCGAATGCCAACGCCGTCTGATGGCCGGGAAGGTCGAAGCGGGTCGCCGAGAACAGGGCGGCGAGCGGGATGACAAGCCCGGCCAGGACGAACTTCACGAGGCGAGAGGGCGCGTCCGCGCGGTTGAAGATCTGCCGCCGGCGGCGCCGGCGCGCCAGAGTGAACGCGTCCAGGCGGAGGCTCAAGCCCAGGCTGAGGGCCACCAGCAGGACGGCGAAGACCCCGAGCCCGAGCGGGCGACGGACGTCCCAGAACGACGAGTGACGCGCGAGCACGAGGAGCGTGCCCGCCGACACCAGCGTGGGCAGGACCAACTCGGTCACGAAGCCAGTCAGTCCGAGCGTACGCTCGCGAGCCGCCGCCGGTTCCTCCCCGCCGCTGTTGGCCACGCCGTCCTCCAGGCACGGAACGTTCGCGCCGCTTGCGGCCATGATACCAAGCGCCCCGCCGGGTGGCGGCGCCGATACGCCCGGCGGCGAGGTCCGCCTCGGCGGCAACGGCTGGATATCGCTAGTCGAGCCGCACGAAGGCGAGCCCGTTGTTCGGGTTCATCGGGATGACGAGCTGGTTCGCCCCCGCGTCGTAGCACATCGACGCCGCGTTCGGGATGTTGCGGGCGATGAGCTCCGCGGGCTTGCCCGGGCGCATCTTGGAGACGCCCCCGTTGAGGACGCTGCTCACGTATTTCGTGCCGTCGGGCAGGATCACGAGGCCGTCGTTGCCTGCCTGCGCCGCCGTCTCCGTCTTCAGCAGCTTGGCGTCGGGAGCGAACGTGAGCACGTCGCTGGTGCCGATGTTGACGACGACGATGTTGCCCTGTCCATCGAGCGCGATGCCGTTGGGCTGCTTGAGCGGCGGCCCCTGGACGAAGACGGAGGCGACGCCCGCGGGTGTGATCTTCCAGACCTGCCAGGTCGCGGGGTCGGGAGTGGCGCCGCCGACTCCGGTGTTCGTCGCGTAGATCGTGCCGTCGCCGGCGACCGCGATGTCGTTGAGCCAGGGAGAGCGCTCGACGCGGACCTCTCCGGCGGGAGCCCCCGTCTGCAGGTTGAACTTGCGGATGACGGCGACGGACGGCTCCGTGGGCGTGGTGCCCCCGTCGCGATCGGCCAGGTACAGGATGCCGTTCGCGATGTCGCTGCCGTACGGCTCGTTCAGGACGAGGGGCGGGGTCAGGAGGCTGCGCGGCTCGCCGGCGTTCTGAACGCCGATCCAACGCGCGGTATGGACGGACCCGTCGTGGTTGATGAAGGAGATCCAGGCGTTGTTGGTCTGGACGGTCTGCGGGACGCCACGGTTCGGGACCACGATGACCCCGCGCGCCCCGTCGTACGAGCAGCTCTCCGCGGAGTAGATGGACCCGTACACCTTGACGTTCGAGGAGGTCGGCTCGAAGGCGCCATCCGGGGCCGGATTGATGGGCAGACCGAGGCGATTCCCCACGAAATACGGTTGAGGAGTCGGCGAGGGCTGCTGCGCGAGCAGCACACCCGTCGCGATCCCCACGGCCATCGTCACGGCGCCCGTCAGCAAGGTGACTCGACTCATCCGCCATCCTCCTCGGTCTTAGCCGAGGGAGATGATAGTCGAGCCTATTCCGATCGCAGCGCCACCATGGGGTCCACGCGCGCCGCGTGGTGCGCCGGGAACCACGAGGCGAGCCCCGCGGCGGCACACAGGACGAGCGCGGCCCCGGCGTAAGACAGCGGATCCGCCGCGTGCACGCCGTGGAGCTGGCTGGCCAGGAGACGCGTGACCGCGAAGGCGCCCAGGAGCCCGAGGGCCAGGCCGGGCACCACGAGAAGAGCGCCGTCGCGGAAGACCAGGGAGACGATGTCCGACCCGCGCGCCCCCAGGGCGGCCCGGACGCCGAGCTCGCGCGTCCGGCGGGCAACCTGGAAGGAGAGGAGCCCGTAGAGTCCCAGGGCGGAGAGGACGAGTCCGAGCACGCCGAAGAGGCCGATCAGGAGCGTGGCGAAACGGTCCTCGACGTAGCTGTTCTCCGTCATGCGGGCGACGGTCGTGAACTGGTAGGGCGCCACCGTCGGGTCGACGCCGCCGAGCGCCTGGCGCACCGACCTCTCGAGGGTCTCCGGAGCCGCGCGCGTGTGGACGACGAACGTCACGTCGTCGGTCAGGAAACCGGGGTTCTGCGCATACGACAGGTACCAGACGCCCGGGACGTCGCCGTCCGTCGGGTCGGCGACGCCTTTGACGTCCGCGGCCACCCCGACCACGACGTAGAACGGACGCGGATCGTCCGGACGTCCGCGCTTGATGGTCCGGCCGATGGGATCCAGGCCCGGCCAGTGCCGGCGCGCGAAGGTCTCGCTCACCACCGCCACGCGCGGGTGCCCCTCGATGTCCGTATGCTCGATGGCGCGGCCGCGGACGATCGGGATGCCGGAGGCTTCGAAGTAGCCCGGCAGGACCATGCGGTGGTTCACGAGGAAGAACCCGCGCCCGGGAGGCGGGACCGTGCCCTGGGGGCTGATGCCGGCCAGGCTGCGGCCGAGGTTGACGATGTCGGGGGTGGTGGCCGTCGCGGACTCCACGCCGGGAAGCGCGCGAAGACGTTCCAGCGCCTGCTCCACGTAGCCGACGCGCTGCGCGTGCTCGGGCCGCAGGCGGGCCGAGAACGTCACGCCGAAGACGAGGCGGTTCTCGGTGGCGAAGCCCCACTCCTCGCGGACGAGGTTGCGGAAGCTGCGGACGACGAGGCCGGTGGCGGTGAGGAGGACGGCCGCCACTCCGATCTCCCAGACCACGAGGGCGGCGAAGGTGCGGCGCGTGCCCCGGTCGAGCGTGGCCCCGCGCGCCCCCAGCCTCGAGGTCATGTCGAGGTCCACGCGTGACGCGCGCCGGGCCGCGACGAGCCCGGCTCCGAGGCCGACTGCGAGCGCCATGCTCACGGAAGCCAGGAGGACGGGCAGGTCGATCCTTACCGAGGGGTCGAACTCGCGCAGGGCGTTCCCGGTGGCGTCGCTCGCCATCGGCGAGAGCGCGTAGAGCGGATCGGTCAACACCGAGGCCAGGAAAACGCCCACCACGACGCCGGCGGCGGTGAGCCAGAGGCTCTCCAGGACGAAGCGGCCGGCGAGACGCGCGCGCGAGGCGCCGAGGGCGGCCCGCAGCGTGGTCTCCGCTTCCCGCTGGACGAGCCGCACGAGGAGCAGGCTCGCCACGTTGGCCCCCGCGATCAGCATCACGAAGCCCGCGGCGGCGGTGACGGCGAGGATCTTGGGCTGGAGGTCGCGCACGAAGGCGTAACGCAACGGCACGATCGACGCCCCCTTCGCGTTGGTGGTGCTCGGGTACTCCCGGTCGATGCGCGCGCACAGGTCCGCCATCGCGCGCCGCGCCTCTTCCACCGTCACCCCTGGCTTGAGGCGCGCGGGCGCGTAGAGGTAGCGGCCCGTCGTCGTCACGGGCTCGAAACGCAGGGCGAGCGGCACCCACAGCTCCGCCCGATAGGGATGGCGGAAGCTCTCCGGCATCACCCCCACGATCGTGTGGGGAATCCCGTCGAGGAGCACGCGGCGCCCCACGACGTCCGTGCCGCCGAAGCGGCGCTGCCACAGGCCATAGCCGAGGAGCACGACCGGCGGCCTTCCGGGCTGATCGTCCTCCGGTTGGAAGTCGCGGCCGCCGATCGGCCTGACCCCGAGGACCGAGAAGAAGTTGTGGGAGACGCGCGCCGCGGGCACGTATTGCGCCTCCTCGCCGTCTCCGCCCAGGGTGAGGCTCGCCCCTGTGGCCGCCCCGATGTCCTCGAAGACCGCGTTCGACTCGCGCCAGCGCTGCCAGGTCAGCGGAGCCAGCGCGAGCTGCGCTTCGTCCCCGCCCTCGCGGAAGCTCTCGTAGATGCGCACGAGACGGCCGGGATCGTGAAAGGGCAGCGGCCGCAGGAGCACGGCGCGCACGACGGAGAAGATGGCGGTGTTGGCGCCGATGCCGAGGCCGAGGATCAGGACGACCACGGCCACGAACCCGCGCGCACGCGCGAGCGAACGCAGAGCCTGCCGCAGCTCGAAGATCATGTCCAACCTCGTGGACGTCGCAGGCCCCGGTTGATTGTATCTAGAAGATCACCTTCAGGCCGAGCTGCACGACGCGGGGATCCCCCGCCGTCGTGATGGATCCGAAGCCCGGTGCGCCCAGCACCCCGTTCGGGGCGCCGAGGGGCGGAGTGTTCGTGAGGTTGAAGGCCTCCACGCGCAGCTCCAGCGTCGTGCGGCCGCCCCCGATCGGCGTGCGTTTGATCAACGCGAGATCGAGGTTCCGATAGCCCGGACCCCGCACGGGATTGCGCGAGCTGTTGCCGAGCGTGAACTGGGGCGCGACCTGGAACGCGGTCGTGTCGAACCAACGCGCGGTGCTGCGCTCCGAAGACGGCAGCGTGGGATCCGTCAGACGGTTCGGCCGCTGGGTGCCGAACCCGGCGAAGGCGTTGAAGTTCGTGACCTGGGTGACGGCGACGGGAATGCCGGACTGGAGGGTCCCGATCCCCGCGACCTGCCATCCGCCCAGCAGCACCCCGGCCAGTCCGGCGGGCTCGTGCCGGCGCCCCTTCCCCCACGGCAGGTCCCACACGAAGCTCGCCACCAGGCAGTGCGGGAGGTCCCCGGTGGAGACGTCGCGTTCGAGGGCCGGGTTGTAGCTGTCCGCCACCGGGAAGTTCGCGACGGGGCCGGCGAGGATGCTCGCGTCGAACACGGACGAGGCGGTGTCGATCAGCTTGGACCAGGTGTAGCTGACGAGGAAGGAGAGGCCGCGCGAGAGCCGCTTCTCGGCCTTCACCTGGAGCGCGTTGTAGCTCGTGTTCCCGACGTTGTTGCGATAGAGGCTGACCGTGTTGAAGCACGGATAGGGCCGCAGGGCCTGGGCGCGCGGCACGGTGGCGGTGCCGATGGAGGACGAGGGCGGCACGACGCCGAAGCACGGATTGGGGACGCGCTCGAGCAGCGTGTTGCCGAGGGCGAGCTGCGACGCCGTGAGCTGGTTGATGTTCGTGTCCGGCACTCCGATATGGGTGCCCTTCCCCCCGGAGTAGGCGATCTCGACGGCGAAGTTCGCGCCCAGCTCGCGCTGCAGGGCGAGGTTCCACTGCTGCGCATAGCCCGAGCCCAAGTCACGCGTCACGCTGTACACGCTCTGCCCCAGCCCGGCGTCGCCGTCGAGGGCCACGGGCGCGACCGAGGGTCCCTGCGACAGGACGAAGGCCGGCCGCACGCTGTCCAGCGAGCGCTGGGTCACGTTCTGCAGGAACGGGAATTGCGGCTGCGTGAAAGGCGTCGTGATCCCGGCCTGCTCGATCCAGACGAGGGCGTAGCCCGCGCGCACGACCGACCCTCTCCCGAGCTGATAGGCCAGCCCGATCCGCGGGCCCAGGTTGTCCCAGTGGAGCTGCCGGGCCGCGCGCGGATTGCCGTCCCGCCCCGCGTAGTCGAGCTTCCGGGTGGCGAGGTTGAAGATCGCGCTCTGGTCGTCCACCTCGGTCGAGGGGAAGTTGAGCGTGTA
>Ga0075425_100004423_pt1 | contig 14501 bp, 14 predicted proteins | sample SoiMethybrSBSTD4_FD_75300 | JGI IMG/M metagenome (GOLD analysis project Ga0075425, IMG submission 75300) | Bulk soil microbial communities from a Populus tree surrounding site in Tennessee, USA - Soil MetaG P. TD hybrid SBSTD4 | ecosystem: Environmental > Terrestrial > Soil > Tree plantation...
TACGTCAGGCCTGCCGACCTATTCGGCGCCGCCGGGCGTGAGATCCTATGGAGCTGGCTCGACGGTGAAATACCAATGGCCTGATAGCCTCAGTGATGTTTGTGAGGAGCAACGGCTCGGCAATGCGGCGGCTGAGAGCCCGCTCACCGACGACAGAGGCTCACCCAACCAACGTGCAGGCGTGGGTAGGAGCCCCAGCTTTGTTGTCGGAAACTGAGGGCCCCATCAGCGGCTCGCTCACCCTCCTCATTTGCCGACGTGCGATTCCATAGATTTTTGGATCTGCTCCTTGACTGCTTCCAGATTGAAGCTTGCTCCCTTTTGCATCGGCGGAAACTCGATGGCCGTCTGCGCCAGCTTTCCAACCTCCTGTTGTACGAACTGGAAGCGCCAGAATTCGTAGGCAAACCAGTTGTAGTACGCCAGCGACCCCTTATCGCCGCTAGGCAGCCCCGTGCGCTCGAAAGGATCAAGGCGGAGATTGGTGAGGACTGGCCAATCGACCTTCACCGTGGCACCCAACCAGCCACCGGGTTGATCGGTGAAACGATATTTGAAGTCGTCGATGCGCACGGCGCTCAGCGTGCCCTCCGTGAAATAGAAAACCTCGTGACGGGCCGATGGACCTTTTCCGGTTATCAGATCCATCTGATTGTAACCGTCGAGGTGAACCTTGTAAGTGCGATCCCCGAGTTGCCTGCTATTCTTCAGTTCCGCGACGATGTTGGGGTTACCGGCAGCGGCCAGGAAGGTTGGGAACCAGTCCAACCCGGAGATGATGCTGTTCTCGACCTTGCCGGCGGGCACGCGCCCGGGCCAGCGAATGAGGCAAGGCACGCGAAAGCCACCCTCCAGGGACATTCCCTTGGCGCCTGCGAACGGGGTCTGTCCGCCGTCGGGCCAGGTGAAGGTCTCCGCTCCGTTGTCCGTCGTGAACACAACGATGGTGTTGTTATCGAGACCGTCGTCGCTCAGCTTTTTCAGCACGGTGCCGACGATGTCATCGAGCTGGGCGAAACCAGCTTCGGACACGGACCAACCGTTCTCGGAATTGCGCATTTTTTCGTATTTTTCCGAGAGGTGAGTGACGACGTGCATGCGCGTGGGGTTCAGCCAGACAAAGAATGGCTTGTTGTCTCGCCTTGCCTTATCAATGAAGTTGACTGTGTGCTCGAGAATTTCATCATCGACCGTCTCCATCCGCTTCGGGTAAAGCGGCCCAGCATCTTCGATGCGCTGCTTGCCGATCTTGCCCCAGCGCGGCTGCACGGTCGGGTCGTCGGTGGTGGTTGCCCAGGAGTGGACCATGTTTCGGGGACCAACAGTATCCTTGAGGGCCGCCGGATAGTTGCGATGGGAGGGGTCCTCCATTGCATCGAGGTGATAAAGGTACCCAAAGAATTCATCGAAGCCGTGCACGGTTGGTAGGAACTCATTGAGATCGCCCAAGTGGTTCTTACCGAACTGGCCAGTGGCATATCCCATGGATTTGAGAGCCGTCGCGATGGTGGGTGCCTGAGCCGGCATGCCGGTGGACGAACCCGCTTGTCCCACAGTCGTCAATCCAGTGCGGATCGGAAGCTGGCCGGTAATGAAATTGGCGCGACCGGCCGTGCAGCTTGCCTCAGCGTAATAGTCGGTGAAGCGCATGCCCTCGCTGGCTAGCTTGTCCAGGTTGGGTGTTCGGCTCGCCATGATCCCCTGGTGGTAGGATCCAAGATTGAACCAGCCGATGTCGTCCCCCATGATGAACAGAATGTTCGGTCGTTGACCCGACGCTTGTGGGGTCTGGGCTTGCGCTTGGGCCGAACTCACAACCTCGCCACCTGACAACGCGGAAAGAGCGAGCGCCGAGCCGCTCAGCAAGAGGTCACGCCGCTTTACGGTCGCCTTGCTGCCTTTCGCTGCATCATTCGATTGGTCACCCATGGCGTCCTCTTAGCTACACATTGCTCACGCTGGCTGGGGCTACGCTCAAGACCCGAGATATTCGGTAACCCACGCTGGCAGACGGTACACGGACGGCTGACCTCTAAGGATCAGTGTTTACCCCCGAAGCGAACTTCCGAAGATCCCGGATTCGGGTTACGTGGGACGCCGATCGATTAACCAAACCAACCAGGATCGTTCGCACTCGCCCACCTTCGCAGCATCTGGATTTTCGCTGTCAACCGATCGTTGATGTTACGGCTATTAACCTTCTGCTGTTCAGACCATGCGCTGAACCCATATTTTTCGGCGCCGTCCGATCAAATGGTGGAAGACGAGACTTCGCAATGTTGGCCGCAGATTGGATGGCCGATGCAACTCAACCTCCACGCGACGTCGATGGCATTGCCGTTGCCATCGCCCACCCGGACGACGAAACGATCGGACGCGGCGCGCTGCTGACCCGACTGCCATGGGCCCAGATCGTTGTTGTCACCAACGGCAGCCCCGCCGATCCCCTGATTGCGCGACGAAAGGGATTTGCCGACTGCAGATCATCGGCCGTTGCACGCGCCAATGAACTCCGTGCGGCGTTGAAGATCGCCGGCATCGAGAGCCATCGCGTCCACGGCTTGGACGCGATCGACGGCAACGTGTGGCGCGATTGGCAATTCATCGTGCTGTGCTTGATAGAGTTCTTCGAGAAAAGCCGCATAACGGTCCTGACCCATGCGCACGAGGGAGGGCACTCCGATCCCGATGGAGTTGTCCATTGCGTAGAGCTGGCGGCGCGGCTGCTCCGCCGAGATGCGCCCAACCATCATCGAAATGCCCTACGACCACGCGGGACCAAAGGGCGTCGTGCATCAGGGATTTTGCGACGGCGATACCGGTGTCGTGTCACGGCGCTCGCCGGCCCAAGCATCGATGAAGCGCCAGATGTTCCTCGCCTACACCAGCCAATGCAGCGCGCTCGCGAAGTTCGATCCAGAGATTGAGCGCTTTGGCATTGTTGGAGGGGCAATGTTCAAGACGCTGCCAAACAATGGAATGTTGCTCAGGCCTCCTCGACGAACTCGCGGGCGCGATCTCAAGGCGAATGCCTGCGGCCTTCCGCAAGTCTCTGCGGGCAAGCGCAACGACCGAGGGATTGAACGAAACGACCGAAGGCCCGAGCATGCTTGTGCGCGCTCAATCCCTCGTGTCCCACGTTGGCCATGAACACGTGAAGTGGATCCTCGTCGCCGGCCGGTGCAACACTTTAGCCATGCACTTCAGAAGCAGTTCCTTAGCTTGCTCATGCTATTTCGTCACGATCTGGCGGGCCGGCTCGCCAACATCCAATGGAACGATCGATGCCATATGTTGTCATGGTGCGCTGCCCGACCGTCGACAAGGCGGTTCCGACTGGGGTCGTGTGTGACCTAAAAGGGTTCAGCGCGCTTTGCCAGCCCGCTTCGCTCCTGTGCCCGGAATGCGGGGCTATCCATGTTTGGTCCGCGGCGGATGCGTGGCTCAGAGACGCGTCCTTTGCGGATCACAACGCCTCGCCGCTCGCGAGCTCAGGAGGCAAGAGCACATAACGGCGTGGGGATCGTGATGGCGTTTGCCTCCCATGGGAATGAGATGGACTAACGCAAGCGCCATAGGGAGCCGGTCACCAAAGGCCGCCAGGCATGTCGTTCTGTGGGTTACCAGGGCATTCGAATACGGGATGGCTGCCGTATCCAGTGGTCCAACCGCTAACTCGACAGTCTGCCGCCGAAGCCGGGCTGGCCACCAACAACACAGATACGCCAAGCAGAAGAGAGACAAATGCGCCCATGATTGGGGCGGAGCAATTGCCTAACCGCGTTGATTGGATGTTTGACTTGCACGCGCGTCGGCTGCTGCGGCCAATCGCATGGGAAGAAGCCTGAGGGCTGCGGGCGAGGCCGCAAGGACGCTGCGTTGGTTGGGCCTTTGTGAACATGCCGGTCTCCTCGGTTTAACGCGGTGCCGGTCCCTCGGGTGCACGGCATTTGCTAGCCAGCTTCCCGTCGCGACGATATTGCAGCAGCGCTGGAGACCAATCGGGCGTGGATTGGCTGCCTCACACCTTCGTATCACCTTGCTATGTATGTGCGGGAGCATCGGTAAACTAGGGCCAAGGCGGTGCGTCCAAAATGGCCGAGATGATGTGGGGTGCAAGCCCCATCCCAATCGAGGTAACCTGAGTGAAGCGGTCTCGCGCAGCAGGAGGGACGGATGCGGCCGAGGTAAGGTCGCTCGCCGGGGAGAGGACGGCATACCCCGCCGACGCGGGCTGCTACGGGACGGTTCGCATCGGCCCTTTTGATTGTTTCGCGCTCTCTCGCCCACGACCTGCACGAAGATTTCGGTTGCTTGCAAGGAGCTTGCAAGCCAGCGAGATGTCATCAACCGCTGGGGGAACTCAGTTTATTTAGGGCCGTTGCGACCCTCACCAGGCCTGATGATCAGTCGAGATAGATGCCCCCCCAAGTCACCAATCTTATTCTTCGTGGGATCCCCGCGGATTCCCGCAAGCGGCTAATGTCGCACATGGAGACCCTTCATCTCAGCGCCAAACACGTGCTGCGGGAGCCGGGCTCCCCAATCGACTTCGTCTACTTTCCGCGCACGTGCGTCTTGTCCCTTCTCGCGGTGGCTGAATCGGGCCATGCGGTCGAAACGGTGACGATTGGTCGAGAGGGCGCATTCGGCCTTGTGGCGGGAATGCGGAGTGGCGAATCCTTTCCCCGCTGCGTTGTCCAGGTCTCCGGCGACGCCGATCGCATCTCGGTGTCGCACTTTAGGCGCGAGTTCGACCGCCAAGCGCTGGTCCAGCGGGTGGTTCTCACCTACATCGAAAGCCTCTTGGTCCAAGTCCAACAGTCCGTTCTTTGTGCCACTCTGCACCCGATACAGGCGCGCCTTGCTCGCTTTTTGCTGATGATGCAGGACCGAGCTGCAACCGACACTTTCGCATTCACCCAGGAATTTCTGTCGAATGTTCTGGGCGTCAATCGAAGCACTCTCACGGGAGCGGCAGGCGTTCTCCAATCCAATGACATCATCAGCTACCGCCGCGGCTGTGTCAGCATACGCGATCGCCTCGGCCTCGAGCGTGCGTCTTGCGAATGTTATCGTGTGCTGCGTGGCCAATTCGAGAGGCTCCTACCGTTCGCAGGGCCTGGCGTGTACGATCGCAAGCGGCGCTAAGCATGGCGCAGAAGATGGTGATGAAGATCGTTCGGCCTTGATGAGCTGCAGCACTTGCTCGCGAGTGAGAACTGCAGGCACCGTCTCCTCAACGCGCGCGATGGGGGTCACGAGCTGCCTTTGTCCAATGTGCTGGCATAAAAGAAGCTCAAAGCGCCAATGATTGGATTGATCAACGACGCCTTGAGCCCACGCGACATGAGATGAAGCCGGTACGTGCGGACGTGTTTGAGCCCGCGCTTGTCCGACGACTGCCGGTGGAATCGGCCGGGCGTTCTGAGGAGCTTATCGGGCACAACAATGGATAGGATTGCGCTGTCGTCAAAAATGAAGCGGCTCTCAATGTGGCTGGATAGTCAGTGCGAGCCCGCAGTCCTCATTCAAAAACGCTTCGACTCCACTCCATTTGGGAGCTGCTACGTAACGATAGATGCCACCCGGCAAGGGCCTTTTGCATCCGGCAATTACAACCGAGTGCACCTGTGCGGCGCCGAACCGGGGTTGGAGCCAGCCGGTCTGGAGCACTTGATTGAGCTGTTTGGGACCGCTGGCGTAAAGAGGTTCTTCGTCTGGCTCAGCCCCGGTCCGCAAATGGATGTGGCTCGCGGCTGGCTCGAGGAGGTCGGACTTTCCAGGATTCGACGCACAGGGTATCCAACCCTGTGTCGCGAAAGTGGCGAACCTGGCGTGTTTGCTACCGACGTCCAGGTTCGAGAAGTAACTCGTGACGAGGTTGCCGCAGCCCGTGATCAACTGGGCGATACCATGTGGCCGGGCTATGTGAGGTCGGTAGGTAAGGACGGCTTCTTTCACTTTATGGCGTTTGACGGCAATCGTCCGGTGGCAATTGCTGCGCTTTGTGTCTTTGAAGACCTTGGATACCTATTTGCAGCCGCGACCTCCGAAAACGATCGTAGGCGTGGAGCTCAACAAGCTCTCATCGCTAGCCGAGTCCGACGAGCTCACCAAATCGGGTGTTCAGCTCTGGTGTCAGAGACGCTCTACATGCTCGAACACTCATATCGGAACCTGCATCGCGCGGGATTCCAAGAAGCATACGAAAAGGAAGTGTACGAGTGGAATGCCTGATCCCGCCGACTAATCCCAACCGTTTATCCCATGACGAGATCTGTCACTTGAAGCGTGGACTTCTTTTTATGTCGACGCTCAGGTTGCCCTTCCACCGCGGTTTAGTGCAACAGTCTTTTTACTGCCCACCCTCCACGCAAGCGGCCACACGGGCCTCACCTCGCGCACACCAGACCCGGGGGTGCGGCCGTTTCACGCGACGAACCGCACCTCAAGGGCCCTGCAGTCGCGACCTCGCGCATCTGCCCGCTGGACAGCTGCGCAGAAGGCCCGGCGTTAAGTCACCCGGCGGGCGTACCCGTCTGGGTGAAGAAAGACATTTGTGGTCTGTCAGCAATAGTCCCAGTAGCCGCGGGACCCCTCCGGGTCGGCCCAATACCAGCACAGGTCGGGACGCGGGCGCGGCGGGACGGCACCAATGGCGGCAACGGTGATGAGAGTGCCAAGCGCGACACCGGCGATGATCGTGCCGTAGTAGGGGCGCCGCACCCACGGGCGCCCAAACCAGTAGGGTCTGCCAGCCCAGCCGGGAGGACCACGCCAAGCCCCTGCGCCTCGCCAACCCGGCTGTCCACGCCAGCCCGGATACACGCGCGGTCCTGGACCGACATGGGGACCGGGCCGCCATGGTTTATCGGGGGCAAACTGGATTGTTACGGCTTGGCGAGACCAAGCGAACGAAGCGTTCTGGGCGACATAAGCGCCGGCAGCTGCCTCGCTGACCGGGTGAGCTACCAAAGCGATCCACACCGCCGCTGATGTCAAATAGCGTTTATTCATTCATTCCCCCTATGCCAAAGCTGAATGGGAATAGTCATCTTGCTGCGGCATTTTCAAGGCACATGAGGATTGGCCCCGCGAAAGTGAGAATGTCGCCAGGCCCCCGTTGCGGTAGCAGTGCCTTATACTTGCACGCGGATCTTCTCTTCAGCCTCCGCGGCTCCGGTCGAGCTCAAGCACGATGTCGCCCGCGTCCTTGGCGCTGACCACGATCTTACTCACACGCTTTGGCACGGCGTATTGCCAGCCACTCATCCTCGTTGAAGAGGTGCTGCCGCGCTGCGGCGGTGAGAACAGAACTTGACCCTGTCTTCAAGCGTGTCCGACAGCTCCTGCGGCCTAAACGGTTACATCGCCAGACGCTCGTTCCTCAAAGCGTAAGGCAGCCGGCGATGCGTATCAAACGTTGCACTGCAGATCTCCTGGTCCGGCAACGTGAGAATCGGCTTCTCATCCCCTGTTCTGAGCCCTCAGCCAGAAGGCTTACTGCGCGGACGGTCCTACGGCGGCGACATCGCCAATCCCCGCAGTGATCCCACGCTCCCTCACGAGCCCCGTCCCCAGGCCCCCCAAGGCTCCAATTCCAAATCCCTGGTAGTGTTGCATAGTGCGCGCACATGTTGCCTGGCCAGCGAGTGGCCTGATCAGGTTCTGGGGTCAGGCGGGCACGGGAGCGATGCATGGCTCGAAGGGAGAGCCCGGCAACTTTTCCGCGCTGCCGGCGATGAGAGGCGAGAGATGATACACGCCGCGCGTTGCCTGATCGCCGTCATATGCGCGATCCTCGGCATGAGCGGGGCCATGGCTCAGACCCGTCCCGAAGTGACGGCGCCGGTGATGCAAGGGGCCCAATACTTCCTGTATGTCGGCAATAGCTTTTTTTATTACAACAACGGCATGCCCTCGTACGTGACCCGGCTCGCTGACGGTTCACCCGATGTTGAGCGACCCAAACTCCGGGGTACGATGGTCACGATCGGCGGTTCCGGATTCGATTGGCATGACCTGGACGTGTATCTGCGCCCCAATGCGATCGGCTATTACGTCTTCGATAAGGACAACAACATCGTCTTCAATAAGCGAAACAAGTTCTACGACGCCGTGATCATGATGGATTGCAGTCAGTGCCCGATCCATCCTCAGCTCTCCGCGGTGTTTGAAGAGTACGCCCGGAAAAACGCGGAGATCGCGCGGCGTCATGACGTGGAGCCAATTCTCTTCATGTCATGGGCTTACAAGGACAGGCCCGAGATGACCGAGCGGTTGGCGGAGGCCTATACGCGTGCGGGCAACGCCAACAAGATGCTCGTGATCCCCGCTGGCCTGTCGTTTGCGCGCGTGGTCAAAGAGAGACCTGATCTTGAGCTTTACCAGTCCGACAAGCGCCATCCATCCCTGATCGGCACCTACCTTGCGGCAGCCACCATCTACGCGACGCTCACGGGGTTATCACCGGAGACCAGTGCCTTTACGGCAGACATCGAACCGCAGTTGGGCACATACCTTCGAGCTGCAGCATGGTCGGCGACACGGGACTATTTTGGAGCCGGCGGCAGTCCGGCGCATAGTACTGCCGCTCAATAGGCAATCTGCTGCACGCCGTCGGGTACGCCCGCCGGGTGCCTAAGGTCAAGCGCATCAAACTGCCGTTCGGTTCGTGTGAGCTGCGGCAGGAATGCCCATTTTGTAACCAACTTGTCCCGCCGCCATCAACGAGTACCGCGCCGGCCATCATCCCGAGGTCGAAGTTATTGCGGGGGGGTACCTGGCAGAACCGAAATTGGCCTCCTCGGGGGCGCTCGACGCTCCTCTCTGCGGGAGGGGCTGATCGCGGCGCAATGTCGGATTGCTCAAACGTCGCCCTCCGGCCTACCTTGCTCGCTTCCTGACGGGCAGGGGAGCACAGTATGACCCACACGATGCCACTCATGCGCGCGGCGCTTGGCGCGCTCGCTCTTGCGGCCGCCGGTGCCGCAGCGAGCGCGCAGACCCCGACATCAGCAGCGGGGACCGCGCCGCCCTACCCACCGACCGCGACCATCACGACCCCCGGCTATCCGGCACCCGGTCCTGCCGACCCCGGCCTGCGCGTCCTCAATGCGCCCGGTGGGAAGAAGATCCATGTGCTACCCGCCACGCTCGAGACGACGCAGTGGGGCTGGTTCGACAACGCACAGCCGCCCGTCCTGCAGGTTAAGTCCGGCGATACCATCATCATGGAAACGATGATGCACAGCCACAACCAAGTGGTTCCCGGCACAACCATCGAACAGATCAAAAAGCTACGCACGGATTTTCCGGGACGCGGCCCGCATACTCTGACCGGCCCGATTTACATCGAGGAGGCAGCGCCCGGTGATGTCCTGAAGGTCACGATCAACAAGATCGTACCCAGGGCCTACGCTACGAACTTCAACGTGCCGGGAATGTTTGGTCAATTCCCGACCGTCTATACGGACGGTCAGGTCAAATACCTCTACCTCGATCTCGACAAGATGCAGACCGAGTTTCTGCCGGGGATCGTAATTCCCTTGCGGCCCTTCCCAGGAACCTTGGGCGTCGCGCGCAAGGAGCCCGGCCGCTATTCAAGCGTGCCGCCTGGAGAGTACGCGGGCAACATGGATATTCGCGACTTCGTGCCCGGCACATCCCTCTACGTGCCGGTCCATGTCGCGGGCGCCTTGCTGTGGAGCGGCGACTCCCATGCCGGCCAGGGCAACGGCGAGGTCAATCTCACCGCGATCGAGACGGCCTATAAGGAGCTCAACATCACCGTGGAGGTGATCAAGGGCAAGCCGCTCGACTTCCCGCGCATCGAGACACCGAAATCCTGGATCACCATGGGGTTTGATCAGGATCTGAACAAGGCGTGGGAGCAAGCCAAGGCACAAACCGTCAAATTCCTCGCCGAACAGCGCAAGGTCCCGGCGAGCCAAGCGGAGACAGCGATGGCAACCGTTTCGGATTGTCGCGTCTCTCAGGTCGTCAACGTCAAGAAGGGCATCCACTGCCTCACTCCCAAAAACGTCGGCGACAAGGAGGACATGGAACGGCCGACCAAGGAGACGGCCAGGTATTACGTCTCACACGCCAAAGATGCGGATTTGAACAAGGCCATGAATGATGCCTCCATGGGCATGATCAAGTGGCTTGAAACCGAAAAGAAGATCGCCCGTTTGGACGCCTATGGCCTCGCCAGCGTCGCCATGGATTGCCGGGTCGGCGCGATCTCCGATACCGAGAAAAACGTCCATTGCCTCATGCCCAAGAGCATCTGGGTCGCCAGCGCAGGCAAGCGCTAGCAAACATGCCCGCAGCGCGCTGCGCTCCGCGAACTCTCGGCCAAGCGGTGGCGCTGGCCGCCGCTCTCAGCGCGCTGCTCTGGGATCCTGCATGGGCCCAGGATCCCATTCCCGTCCTCACCACAACGAGCGATCTGCGCAGTCTGGCCGAGGCCGTGGGTGGGGAGGGCATCGCCGCGACCGCTCTCGTTCCTGGCGATGCGGACCCGGAGGACTATCAGCCCAAGCCGCAGGACGTCCTGCGCGTGAAGGCGGCCCGCCTCGTTGTCCGCGTCGGGCTCGACTACGATCTATGGCTTGATGCTCTCCTTGCGCGGGTCGCGCGACCCGAGATCGGCCGCGGCGGACCGGCTCACGTGGACGCCTCGCTGGGAATTGCCGTGTTGGAACTCGCCGGGATGAGCGTCGGACCCACCGATGGTCACGCCCACGGAAGCGGTAACCCACACTATTGGCTCGATCCCCGCAACGCCCAAATCATCACCGCAAACATCCTCGAGGGATTGAGCCGGATCGACCCAGCAAACGCGACCAGCTACGAGGCCAACCGCGCGAGCTTCCTGGCGCGATTGGAAGCAAGGCTCGCCGATTGGGAAGGGCGGCTCACTGTGTTGCGCGCCACTCCGATCATTGCCTACCACAACAGCTGGCCCTATTTTGCGCGCCGCTTCCGGCTCGACATCGCCGGTCTCATCGAGATCAAGCCGGGCGTATCACCGAGCCCCGCCCACATCGCAAACCTCGTGCACACCATGCGCACCCAGGGCGCGCGTATCATCGTGCGCGAGCCGCACGATCCGCAACGCGACATCGCCTTTGTTGCCGGCAAGGCCGGAGCCAGGATCATAACCTTGGCGGCCTCGGTTGGCGCACTGCCGCAAGCTCGGGATTACATCTCTCTCTTCGAAGCCAATATCGAAGCGCTCGCCGCCGCGGTCCCCATCCAGTGATCGACGCGTTCGACCTGCTCTGGCCGTCGTTCCTGGTCGCAACATGCCTCGTTGCGATCCATGCTCATCTCGGCCTCCAGGTGCTCACGCGCAAAGTGATCTTTGTCGATCTGGCGTTGGCCCAGGTTGCGGCGCTCGGGGCCACCGTCGCATTTATGCTGGGTCATCCGGCGCAAAGCGCCGCCACCTACGGTTACTCGTGCGCCTTCACTCTCCTTGCCGCCGTCGTGCTGGCCTTCACGCGCCCTTGGGCGGCGCGCGTGCCCCAGGAGGCCTTGGTCGGCGTGGTGTATGTCGTGGCGGCGGCCGCGGCCATCTTGCTCATCGATCGGGCGCCACAAGGCGCCGAGCACCTCAAGCAGACCCTGACTGGGAATATTCTCACCACCAGCTGGAAGGAGCTCTTCATCATCGCGCCGCTCTACGCGGCCGTTGGCCTGATGCATTGGCTCGTGCGTCACCGCCTGACCGGCGCCGCGCCACTGATTTGGGAAATCTTCTTTTACGCGACGTTCGGCCTGGTCGTCACAAGCTCGGTCGCAATCGCCGGGGTCCTGCTGGTATTTTCAATCCTCATCATTCCAGCGGCCATCGGTGTGCTCTTCGCAACATCGCCCCGAACCCAGCTGGTCATCGCCTGGGCGGTAGGCACGTTCACGAGCGCCGCAGGACTTATTTTGTCCTTTCTCTTTGACTGGCCTACCGGGGCCACCATGGTCTGCGCTTTCGGTGTGGCGCTGGCCGTGGCCGGAGCGCTCTATCCGTTTCTGCACGGCAATCGCAAGCTCTGGGCGGCGCGCCTGATCCGGGGCATGCGGTCGGCCGCGGCCCTCCTCTTGGTTGCCTCCGCTGCGCTGCTTATCGCCCTACCGCGGGCGCCCCAACCGCTCCTCGACTTGGTCGAATATGCAACCCCCTCGGTGCGCCGGGTCTACTTTACGCGCGCCGAAGAGGCGACATTCCTGGACGCTCTGAGCTACGCGGAGCGCTATCTCCGGGAGGCGGATGAGCTCAATGAGCGCGAGAGGAAAAACCGTACGGAGGTCGTCGCGTTCGACGATTTCACCTTGGCGCGCATCTCTTCTTTCCTCAAATCTTACGGCGAGATGCGCAAGGGCGAACTGTTCGTCATGGCCGAGGTCCGCAGCCGGGCGCGCGAACGCGGGCGATGGGTGCTGGCACCGGGATTGCTGGCATTGGCGCTCCTGCTCGCACCGATACCCTGGCGCAAGCTGCGGCGAGCCACCCTCACTCCGAGAGCCCCAAGCTCGTGAGGCCCACCAAACCCGCGTCCTGGCAGATGGCAGCGGTCAGGGCTTGAGTTAACCCCTATCGCCAAGAGTGGCCTTTGTCAGAATTGGGTCCTCCCCGTGTGGCTTGCAGTGCCTGCTCCGACGCGCTCACGGAAAGTCGCACAATCTCGCGCGCTTGCTTTGCCGCTTGGGTAGTGCACGTGTGCACGTACTCGTTCTGCAATTGGACAACCTCTAACACCGACTTCGCCTGAGCGATGCGCTCGGCGACGCCGAAAAACGCCCGGATATTCTCGCTGCAATAGTGCGCGAGCTCGTCGTCGAGGAGCTTCTTGCTCGTCCACAAGTTGTCGGCAAGGCGCGTCATCGCCTCGTGCCGGTCGCGCGCGCCGGCAATTGCGCCGTCAGAAAATTCTTTAAACGTTGCCAGCCCTCGCTCCGCCAAGCCGTGAAAATTCGCAGCCACGACGGAGTGCGCATGCGCAAATGCAACATTGTGAAATTGACGGGTCATGGTCCCGGTCTCCTTAGTGTGCGGTGCAGCAATCATGCGCGAGGTTCGGTTAACCGGGAGTAAAGCTTCTTGGTTTATCGAACGTTGCCAGCGACTGGCGAGGCCTTTCAACGATATTCGGGGAATTTGCGTATGCGGCTGGCATCTGTCGATCACACCTCGGCGCGCTCCTTCGGCCAATACATCACCGTGGACGGGACGCGCCTGCACTATGTCGATCACGGGACCGGCACCCCCGTAATCCTGCTGCACGGTAACGGCAGCATGGTCGGAGACTTCATCTCCTCAGGCATCGTCGAGCAACTGGGGCGGGGTTACCGCGTGGTTGCCTTCGACCGCCCTGGCTTCGGCTACAGCGAGCGCCCGAGCACTCGCAAGTGGTGCGCGGTGGAGCAGGCCAAGCTCTTCCTGCGCGCATGGCAGTTTCTGGATATTGAACGGCCCGTCGTCGTGGGTCACTCCTGGGGCAGTCTTGTCGCGCTCGCTGCAGCGCTCGAGACCGAGAACAGGATCAAAGGACTGGTATTGCTCTCGGGCTACTATTATCCAACGCCGATGGCGGGCCTCACCTCGCGGACATCGCAGTCTCTCTCGGTGTTGCCGGGTATGCTGCGCGAAGCCCTGATGCCGATCGCGTGGCGACTGGCGGCGCCTGGAGCGGTCGAGCGCATCTTTGCCCCCTGCGCAGTTCCCGAGCGGTTCAGGAAATTCTATTCGTTGCCCGATGCACTGCGCCCCTCGCAGATGCGCACGGTCCGCGAAGAGGCCGCCATGTTGCCCGAGATGACGCAGCGCCTCTCCGCACTCTACAAAGGGCTTGATGTTCCTGTCCGCTTGCTGGCTGGTTCTGATGACGGCATTGTCGATACCGATGCCCATTCGGTGCGGCTGCAGCGCGAGCTCGCGCAGAGCACGCTCAAGGTCATTCCTCGCTGTGGGCACATGGTGCACCACGCCGCGCCCAATGAGGTGGCACGCGCCATCGTTGGCTTGAGCCACGTCGAGCAAACGCGCCCGACGTGCCTCGGCGTGTCGCGCCAATGGCTCCAGATCGATGGGAGCGCGACCGTTCACTAAATAATCAGGCGGCGGCGCGCGCCCCCGCATCTTGAGGCCGAGGCCGGCGAAGGTGTCGCCGTCACGGCTTATGCGGAGGGACGGGTCGCTTATACTGCCGCGGCGGCGGCTTGGGCCCCGCCATCTTCACGGTATTGAGCGGTTTGGAGCCAGGCTGACCCGGCGGTTTGGGACCCGCAGGGCCTGTCGCCTTCGCTGCCGCAGTGAACCCCTTGGCGGCAACAACCCCTGCACCCGTGAAGAGAGCGGCCTTGGCCGTGGCGGCCACCATGGGATGCCCATGGTTGACCGACGCGAGAAGCGCATGGTTGCCGCCGGCGCTGTGCTCATGCTGCGTTTGCATTCCGGTGGCGGGAGTGTGCTTGTCGTTCGCAGCGGCGAGCTC
>Ga0075425_100004424_pt1 | contig 14501 bp, 11 predicted proteins | sample SoiMethybrSBSTD4_FD_75300 | JGI IMG/M metagenome (GOLD analysis project Ga0075425, IMG submission 75300) | Bulk soil microbial communities from a Populus tree surrounding site in Tennessee, USA - Soil MetaG P. TD hybrid SBSTD4 | ecosystem: Environmental > Terrestrial > Soil > Tree plantation...
GGCGCCGGCCGGTGGCAGGTCGCGCGCCAGCTCATCGCGGAGAGCCTGGCCCTCACCCTGGTCGCGGCCGGGGCCGGGCTCCTGCTCGCCATGGCGGCGCTGCGCGCGCTCGCGGCGCTCGACCTCCAGGGCCTGCCCTTCGGGAGCGACATCCACCTCGACGCCGTCGCCGTGGGCTACTCGCTGGCCATCTCGCTCGCCATCGGCATCGTCCTCGGCCTCGTCCCCGTGGCCGCCGTGTTGCACGCGAACCTCTCCATCGTGCTCCGCGACGCGGGACGCGGGACGAGCGTGGGGCGCGGAGGGCGTCTCGTCCGCCGGACCCTCGCCGTCACCCAGGTGGCCTTCACGTTCGTGCTCGTCGTGGGCGCGGGCCTGCTGCTCGCGAGCTTCCGCCGCGTCGCCGCCGTCGATCCCGGCTTCGTCTCCGATCGGGTCCTGACCGCGTCCATCATGCTGCCGCGCAACCGCTACGACGACGACGCCAAGCGCCGGGCCTTCACGGACGAGGCGCTGCGGCGGGTGCGGGCCCTGCCCGGCGTGCGAGCCGCCGGGGCCACCGACACCATCCCCTTCGGCGGCTACAACAGCGACAGCGTGATCCTGGCCGAGGGCTACCAGATGAAGCCCGGGGAGTCCGTCATCTCTCCCAACCAGGTCACGGTGACGCCGGGCTACTTCGAGGCCACGGGGGTCCGCCTGGCCCAGGGCCGGTTCTTCCAGGACAGCGACGCGGGCGGCAAGCGCCCGGTCGTGATCGTGGACGAGAAGCTCGCGCGCCGGTTCTGGCCGGGCCAGGATCCGATCGGGCGGCGGATGTTCCTGCCCACGGACATCGACAACCTGGTCGCGGTCACCGACAAGACCGTGTTCCTCGACGTCGTCGGCGTGATCAAGGACGTCAAGCTCCGCGACATGGCGGAGGGCGAGAAGGGCGTCGGCGCGTATTACTTCCCCATGTCGCAGAACACGTCGTCGTTCCTGACCCTCGCCGTCAAGACCTCGGGGGCGCCGGAGACCGTGTCCGGCGGACTGCGCGCGACCATGGCGGCGCTCGACCCGGAGCTGCCCCTCTTCGACGTGCGGACCCTGGCCCAGCGGACGGAGACGGCACTGGTGGCGCGCCGCTCCTCCGCGATGCTCTCGCTGACCTTCGGCCTCGTGGCCCTGCTCCTGTCCGCCGTCGGCGTCTATGGCGTGCTCGCGTACCTCGTGAACCAGCGGACGCGCGAGATCGGCATCCGCATGGCACTGGGGAGCAGCCCGCTCGGGATCTTCGACCTCGTCCTCCGGGAGGGACTGCTCCTCGTCTCGCTCGGGTTCGCGCTGGGGGGGATCGGCACCGCGCTCCTGAAGCGGAGCCTGGAGAGCCAGCTCTTCGACGTGCGCGTGACCGATCCCCTCGTCCTCACCACGGCCGCGGCGGTGCTGGGAACGGTCGCGCTCGTCGCCTGTGCCCTGCCCGCACGCCGGGCGGCGGCCATCGATCCCTCGATCGCGCTCTCCGAATAGGACCGTCCAGCGGGCCGGCACGGCGGGCGTATGCTTCGGCATGCGCAAATCCAAGCCGACGAACCGACGGACGTTCCTCGCGGGAGCGGGAGCGGCGACCTTTGCCAGCGCCTTCGGCCGCAGCGCGCTCTCCTACAGCCGGATCCTGGGCGCGAACGATCGCATCTCGCTCGGGCACATCGGGTGCGGCCGACGGGGCCTCGGCCTGCAGACGATCGCGCGGGGCCTCAAGGGCCGGAACCTCGAGATGACGGCGGTCTGCGACCTCTGGAAGGTCAACCGGGAGGCGGCCGCCGCCCGGACCCAATCGTGGTACGGCCGCGCCCCCCGCTCGTTCCAGTACATGGAGGACCTCCTCGCCCTGAAGGACGTGGACGCGGTCCTGATCTCGACCGCGGACTTCCAGCATGCGACACACCTGAAGGCCGTGGTCGAGGCGGGGAAAGACGCGTACTGCGAGAAGCCGATGGCGAACGACCTCGCCGAGGCCAAGGCCGCCCGCGACGCCGTCCTTCGCTCGGACCGGATCGTTCAAGTCGGCACCCAGCACCGCAGCGAGCCCTACCAGATCGCGGCCCGCGAGCTCATCCAGTCGGGCGCCCTCGGAGAGGTCAGCAAGGTCGAGATCGTGTGGAACTACCACGGCCCGCGCTGGCGCGGGCGGGAAGAGGTGACCCAGCTGCGCGAGGAGGACACGGACTGGCGACGCTGGCTCCTGGGCAAGCCGTACCGTCCCTTCGACCCGCGGATGTACTTCGAGTTCCGCCTCTACAAGGACTTCTCCAGCGGCATCGCCGACCAGTGGATGAGCCACGGCATCGACCTCGTCCACTACTTCCTGGAGGACGAGTTCCCGCGCTCGGTGATGGCGAGCGGCGGCGTCTTCGCCTGGAAGGACGGGCGCGAGAACCCGGACACCTTCCAGGCCCTGCTCGAATACCCGAAGGGGTTCCTGGTCAGCTACGCCACCAGCTTCGGCAACGACGCGGACAGCTTCTCCCGCATCATGGGCAAGGGCGCGACCCTCGTGAACATCGGCGGTGAGGGCAGCCCGCGCTGGAAGTGGGTCGAGGAGAAGGGCACGCACGAGTCGGATCCGGACGTGAAGCGCGCGGAGAGGTACGTCACCCTGCCCGGCGACGACCGGGTCCCGCCGACTTCGATCAGCGACGACGACCTGTCGCACATGACGAACTGGATCGAGTGCCTGCGCAGCCGGAAGCCGCCCAACGCGACCGTCCGGCACGGGTTCGCGCACTCCGTGGCCTGCATCATGGCCGCGCGCGCCTACCGGGAGGGCCGGAAGCTCTACTGGGACCCGCACATGGAATCGATCCTCGACCATCCGGTGGAGACCGCTACCTAGCGCCGGGCAAACGAAACCGCCGGACCCGCGACGCGGATCCGGCGGTCGTACGTGACGGTCGTCGTCAGCGCATCAGAATATCAGCCGGCCTCCGAGCTGGATCCGGCGCATGGTCGCGCCGGTGGCGAGGCTGGTGATGCTCCCGAAGGCCGCCGAGCCGAACGACGTGTTCGGGTTGTTGAAGTTCGCGCGGTTGAACACGTTGTACCCCTCGGCGCGGAGCTGGAAGCGGACCTCCTTGCCGAGCGGGATGTCCTTCATCAACGTGATGTCCGTCTGCTTGAAGTTCGGGCCGCGCAGCACGTTGCGCGGCGCGCTGCCGAACGTGAATTGTGCCGGCAACGCAAACCCCGAAGGGTCGTAGCAGTTGATGAGCTGCTTCCGGGCGGCCTCCGTCGCGCCCCCGCTGTTGGGCTGGCAGTTGAGGTCGGGTACGCCGCCGATGAGGTCGGGACGCTGCAGGCCCGAGATGCCGATGTTGGCCCGGTCGGCCGCGATGGTGATGTTGGCGGGGACGCCGCTCTGCAACGTGGTGACGCCCGCGATCTGCCAGCCGGACAGCACGTACTTGAGGAACCCGTTCGAGGACTGCTTGAAGAACGGCACCTCGTAGATGTAGCTGGCCACGAAGCGGTGCGGGACGTCCCAGATGGCCGGGCCGTAGTCCCTCATGGGGTCGTAGTTGTCCATGGTCTGGCCGCCGCCGTTGGAGTGCGTGGCCTCGTCGCGCGTACGCGACCACGTGTAGTGCAGGTCGGCCTGCAGGCCGTGGCTCATCCGCTTGTGGAGGATGACGCTGACGGCGTCGTAGTCCGCACGCAGGTCGTTCGAGATGATGCGGCGGGAGCGGAACTTCTGGCTCGGCCGGCGCGGGTCCACCGCGCCCGCACCCGGCGCCGGAGTGTTGTTGAAGAAGCTGCGGTCGAGGTTGATGGTGTTGGAGCCCACGTACTGCAGGGTGACCGCGACGTCGCGGAACAGCTCGCGCTGGACGTCGAAGCTCCACTGGGTCTTGCGGGCGCTGGGCAGCTTGCGCGTCGGCGAGATGATGTCGGGCCGCGGCAGGGCGGCGAGCTGGCCGCTCGGGTTCGAGAAGGACAGGGTCGGGTTGGCCGGGTCCGAGGTGTAGGTCGTGACCGGGGCCACGGGCGGGTTGTTGGTGAGGAACGTGAACGAGTTCATCTGGTTCGGGTTGTAGTACATGCCGAAACCCGAGCGCAGCACGGTCTTCTCGCCGAGACGGTAGGTCGCGCCCAGGCGGGGGCCGATGTCCGTGTAGTTGCCCTCCGTGAACTCGAACCCCTTGACCGGGTATCCCGAGAGCGTGGCCGACGGGATGATCGTCTCGAAGTCGTTGTCGAGCATCGAGGCGACCCCCTCGTAGGTCTGCACCGGGCTGTTCATCTCCCACCGCAAGCCGAGGTTCAGGGTGAGGTTGCGCGTCGCCTGCCAGACGTCGTTGACGAAGATCCCGTTGCGCCAGCCGCCGACGTGCCCGAGGATCTGGTCCGTGGGCGGGATGACGGTGCGGGGCAGCCCGAGCATGAAGTCCGCCATCGAGTAGCCGGTGATGTCGCCCGTGAAGTCGAAGCGGCCGCGCGGGTCGTTGGCGGCCCGCCGTCCCGTGCTCAGGCGCCGCAGATCGAAGCCGCTGCGGATGGAATGCGAGCCGCGCGTCCAGGCGAGCACGTTCGAGACCTGGAAGGTCGTGTCGAACTGGTTCCAGTTGGTGCCGCCGGTGCCGGTCGAGGTGAAGTTGCTGATGTTGACGCTCGGGATGCCCGGGTTGGAGAACTGGGTGTCGCCGTTGAAGCCGGGGATCCCCAGCGAGGTGCCCGCGTCATTGGGCCCGCTCACCGAGAACTGGTTCAGCGTGTCGAAGTCGATATGGTGGTAGCCGATCCTGAAATCGTTGAGGAGGTTCGGCCGGAGGGTGTGGGTGTAGCCGAAGAGCCAGTTGTTGTTGGTGCGCGGCTGCGTTATGGCCGCGACCGGGATCGGCGCGTTCGCGGGGTTCGTGGTGAAGCTGTCGTGCCAGTTGTAGCGGAGGCTCAGGCGCACCTTGTTGCCGAGGTTCTGGTCGACGCGCCCCAGGAACTGATCGACGTTGTCGTTGAACGTGCTCGGGCCCTGGTAGTTGTTCGCGGTGCCCGCGAGGTTGGCGTCCGGATAGTACTGGAGGAGCTGGAGCGAGGTCGGGGAGAGCCGGTTGGCCGGGATGATGTTGCCCGGGAACGGCTGCCCCGTGCGCGGGTCGCGGATCGGAGTGGTCACCTGGGAGAAGTTCCCCTGCCGCATGAGCGCGGTGGGGACGGAGGCGATGGGGCTCTGGATCGCGTCCGCGCGCACCCCTTCGTACGCCACCATGAAGAACGTCCGGTTCTTGCCGTTGTACAGCCCGGGGATCATGAGGGGGCCGTCCAGCTCCGCGCCGAACTGCTTGCTCGACCGCGGATTCTTCGGCAGCGCCGGGTTGTCGAAGTAGCCGCGGGAGTCGAAGGCGTCGTCCTGCTGGAAGTGGAAGACGGAGCCGTGGAGCTTGTTGGTCCCGCTCTTGGTCACCACGTTGACGGCGACGCCAAGGTAGGAGCCGTATTCGGCCGACGTGGATCCCGTCTGCACCTGGATCTCGGTCACCGCGTCCGCGATCGGCTTCATGCTCGTCGCGGCCAGCAGGTTGGCCGTGGAGTTGATGCCGTCGAGGGACAGGCTGTTCTGGATCTCGCGCTGGCCGGCGCCGCGGAAGCTCAGGCCGATGTCGCTGTTGAGCCCGCCCAGCACGCCCGGCGTGGTGGCGGCCAGGTTCCAGACGTTGCGTCCGTTCAGCGGCAGCTCGACCACCGCACGCTCGTTGATGGTCGCGGAGACGGTGGGACGGTCGGTGTCGAGCACCTGGGCCTTGGCCTCGACGGTCACGTTGTCGGTGATCGCGCCCACCTGCAGCGCGACGTTCGTCCGCACCACCTGGTTGGTGGCGACCTCGACGCCCGTGGTCTTGTAGGTCGAGAATCCGGACAGGCTGACGGTGATCTCGTAGCGGCCGGGCTTGGCGAACTGGATGTTGTAGTACCCCTCCGCGTTCGTGGTCACCTCGTATTTGTCCGCGGTCCCCACATTGACGGCGACGACCTGCGCCCCCGGAACGACGGATCCCCCGCTGTCCGTCACCGTCCCGACCAGGGCGGTCTGCTGCGAGAGCTGCGCCCAGGCACTGGTCGCGACAAGCAGATAGAGCCCGACACACGCCGACAGTTGTCGCCGCATCCTTGACCTCGCTTAGTGATCCCCCGCGTCTTTGGAAAAGGTTGGAACTAAGTACACCCGCGTGAAAGCGGTGTCAATCCGGCGCGGCGCCGCCGGGACCCGAACGCGGCGCCCTGGACCGACTCCGGCGAGCCGCCGATCGCTTCGGCCACGCTCCCCACCCTCTCGGTTCCGCGCTGCCCCGCGCGAACCTGTCCAGTCCCACCGATCGGTTGTACAGTCCCGTTAAATCGCTAAGCACTATACAGTTGACGGCGTGGCCGCGACTCGCTACGATGTCCGGATCGGCAGGAGAGAGAAGTTGTCCCTGGAGATCAGCAACGACAGCCGGTCGGAGCGCTTCCGGGACATGGTGGCGCGGGCTTTCGTCGAGATTCTCGGCGACGACCTACAATATGGACCCTGGACCGTGATCCTGCGGTCCGAACCGAGGATCCTGTGCGTGGTGATGACGGGTCCCGGCCAGAGGCGGGAAGAGTGGGCCTTCAACCTCGAACCTTCGAGAGTACGAGGACCCGAAGAATGGACGGCCCAGTTGCGGCAGCGGATCAGACCCGGTAACGGTCGGTCGCAGAGGTAGAGCATGGGAGCAGCGCGATGAAGTCGTACAAGCAGTGGATGGCGGCCATCCTGGGAGCGGCGGCGGTCTCTTGCGGCGGCGGTGGAAGCCCGAGCACGCCCGTGACGGTGGCCACGCCCACGCCCAGTCCAGTCGTGGTGGCGACGCCGACTCCGGTGCCGACGCCCGAACCCACGCCCGAGGGCGAGCCTCCCGTCGAAAGGGAGACCGAGCCCGTGCGCATCACGCTGCGGCTCTTCGTGGTCGAAGACGGCAGGGGCGGCGTGTACCAGTACCGGGAGAATCCGGAAGGGCTACCCCTCATCCCCGTCGGCTACTACTTCCGCCTCGACATCATCGCGAAGGACAAGAAGAACAAGGAAACGAAGGGCAGCGGGAACGTCATCTGGCACTGGGACGACAACCTGATCGAGGAAGACAACCTCAGCAACATCTACCATCCGCGGCTCAAGGCGCGACGGGACGGGATCTTCTGCGCGACGGCCGAGCTGGACAAGATCATGTCCAACGAGCTCTGCCAGGAGTTCCGCTACCAGTAGCCCGTAGCGCGCACGATGGGGGCTGACGAGGAGGACCCGCGTGGACGGTCCACCTTCGCCGCCGTCCAGCCGACAACACCCTGAGGACGTCGAGACGGCCTAGAACTGCGCAGGGAAGCAGGTGGTGATGTAGGAACGGCGTGTGTATCCGGCCGACGTCCAGATGTTGAACTGCTCGTTGAAGTCGTTGCTGACCTTCACCTGGATCTCCTCGTTGTTGTCGGCCGCGCAGACCCCGCCCTGGGCGTTGATCGCGGCCACGACCGCCGTCTGGTACTTCTGCCGGTCGAGGACGCGGACGCTCTCTCCACGCACGTCGGTGAAGTCGAACAGCTCGGGCCGCTTCTGCTGCACGGTGTCGACCGCGTTGTTCACGTAGCTGAGAAGCTGCGGGGTCAGCTTCGGACAACGGTTGTGGAGGTCCACCATCGCCGGGAGGTGGCAGGTGAACGACGCTTGCGGGGTCGCGGTCGGAGCGGGGGTCGGCGTCGCGACCGGAGCCGGGGTGGCGACCGCGGTCGGCGTCGGCGCTTTCGAGCCGCAGGCACTCCCGATGACGGCGGCGACCACGAGCAAGGCGTGAGCAAACCGAGGGGAAACAGTCCAATTCATGGGCAGTGAGTATGAGGGGAGGGCGGGCCGGCGTCAAGACACAAGTCGTTACAGGTCATCTGTTTAGCTCCACTGAACATCCGTCAATCGGACCTGATCCGTCCGAAATCGTGGGTACACTGGGTGGTCGTTGACCAGGGAGCGAGAAGACTCCGCAGAGAGGGGCCGTCATGAGCACAGTCGTCGACCCTCACGTCATCGGAGAACACATCCGGCGCCTGCGCACTGCGCGGCACCTGTCGGTGCGTGCGTTCGCGGCGGAGACCGGCTTCTCCGCCAGCTTCATCTCTCAGCTCGAGAACGGCCAGGTGGCGCCGTCGCTGGGCTCACTTCACAAGATCGCCGAGACGCTGGGTGTCACCCTGGGCGAGTTCTTTGCCGCGGCCGAGACCGGGGAAGAGCCGCTGATCGTGCGCACGGAAGACCGCCATCGCCTGGACAGCACGTGGACGGACGCGCACATCGAAGCGCTCGGACCCATGAAGCAGAACCACAAGCTCGAGCCCATGATTGCGGTCTTCGGTCCGGGCGGCATGAGTGGGAAGCGTCCCCACGACCAGGCGCGGGAAGAATTCGCGATCGTCATCCGCGGGCACGTGACCCTGACCCTGGCCGACGAGGAGAACACGCTGAAGGCGGGCGACGCCGTCACCCTCCCCGCCCGGGCCCCCCGCCGCTGGGAGAACCGCACGAAGGAGATCGCGGAGATCCTGATGGTCTCGTCGCGCTGATCCTCGCGCGGATCGTCTAGGGCGAGGCCCCGGGCCGATACTCACGCTCGAGGTGCGCGCGGATCTCGGCCTCGTCCATCCAGACGGGCTTGAGCCGGCCGGCCGCGAAGAGGGGCGCCTGGTCCGCGTAGTGGGGAGACCGGCGGTCGAGGGTGGCGCTGCCGTAGGGCTGGATGCTCCGCGACGAGACGCGGCCCTGGCCGTCCCACTCCACGAGCAGGATGTAGGAATCGCCGGCCACTCCCGCGATGCGGCCATCCGATCCCGGCCGCCCATAGACGGCGTGCAGCAGGTCGGGACCGCCGGAGAGACCGATGTCCACGGCCCCATGCCGCAGTCGCAGGACGTCCTGCCAGGGCACATCGATCCTTCCGAAATGGTCCTGCAGGAGGTGCGCGGCCGCGGTGAGGCGCTGGACGAGGACCGGCGTGGGAGCCTCGCCGGCCTCCGGCTCGTCCGTGGGTTGCAGCGTCATCAACGCGAGCGCGGTGGCTCGGCTGTCTCCCGTGGCCTGCCGGTCCCAACCCCGCAGCAGATCCAAGGCCTGGCGCGTCAAGGCATCGGCCGGAGCGGGGCCGGCGAGGATACGCCGCAGGCCGGCGGCCACGATCGATGCGCTCGAGTAGGTGACGTCGAACTTGTACTGGTCGAACTCCTCGCGCGTGATGTGCTCGTCCCCGCCCAGGAGCTCGAGCGCGCGCAGCGAGCGGTTCGTCATCCGTGTCTCGATGCCCAGCGCCGGCGAATAGGCCGCCGCCTCCGGGTTGCCCGGCCCCAGCGTCGTCCGGAACGGCGAGCTGTTGCAGTTCTGCACGAAGCCGGAAGGCGGGTCCTTGACCTGCGGGAGGGAATCGAAAGGCAGGGAGTCCGTCCACAGCGTCCGCGACGTGTTCCCGGGCACCACCCCGGCCCAGTCGTAGCCTTCGGCTCGCCGCGGGAGCCGCGCGTTGTAGACGTAGAAGATGTGCCCTTCGCGGTCCGCATAGCCGACGTTGAACATCGGCAGCGCGTTCATGCGCATGGCGTCCCTCCACTCCTCGAAGCGGGACGCCTTGTTCATCCGGTACCACTGCTCGATGTGGCGCACGTCGCCGTAGCCGGCGATGCGGATCGCGAAGACGCCGCGCGGGCCGCGCACCACCGGGCCATGGACGGACCACAACACCTCGCGATGGGCGGTCCACGACAGGGGGCCCAGGATCTTGACCGGGATCGACGCCGTGCGGACCTCGAGCGAGCGCCAGGCCCCGTCGAGCTTGTACTGGTTCGGATCCGCGGGGTTCATCTCGAGCGCGTACACGTCGATGAGGTCCGGCTTGTTGACGGTGTGTGCCCAGCCGAGGTTGCGGTTGTGCCCATGCAGGATCACGGGCGACCCCGGGAACACGCCGCCGACCGCGTCCCATCCCGTCTCGCTGTGCAGGTGGGCCTCGTACCATGCGACCGGGCCTGACCACGGCTGGTGCGAGTTGATGGCGAGGCGCGTGAAGCCGTCGGCGGAGCGCGCGGGGGCGACGGCGAACGTGTTCGACCCCGTCGGAGTCGCGGGCGGCACGGGCGATGACGCGGGCTCGAGCAGACCGCGGAGCACCTTGTCGAGACCGAAGAACAGCGGCGTCTTGTGGACGAAGCCGGCGACGAGGTCCCGTCCCCGGGCGGGATAGAGATCGGCCATCGCCTCCTCCGGATGGAGGGCCGCGTAGTGGTTGATGCCGTCCGCGTAGGCTTCGCAGAGCGCGCGCGTCTCCGGGGCGAGGTCCCGCTCGTAGCCGGCCTCCACGACGTCCGGGATCCGGAGGAGCTGGACCATGTAGTCGTTCGGCGCGCCCGCACGTCCGAGGGCGGTGGCCAGCCGTCCGCGCGCGGCCAGCAGCGCGCCCTGGATGGTCTGGAAGTCGTCCTCCGCGTGGGCCCAGGCCAGGCCGTAGGCGACGTCCGGATCCGTGCGTCCGAAGACGTGCGGCACGCCCCACGTGTCGCGCAGGATGCGGACGTCGTAGCGGCGCTTGGGAAGCAGGCGCGCGGAGTCGACACGTGGCCGCGGCCACACCGCCAGCACGAGTGCGGCCCCGGCCAGAACGGCGGCGAGGAGGAGGGAGACGCGCGCGGCCTTTCGCATCGGGCCGCGTCAGGCTATCCGGTTTGACGCCCCGAGGCTACGGGCAGTTCGCGGCGATGTCCCGAATCGTGTCGACCTGGATGCGGTAGGTCGGCAGCGTCTTCTTCTCCTTGACCTTCATTCCCACGGGCACGGGCGGTCCCGGCTCCACCGGCCGCTCCGTTTTCCCGGAGGCATCCTTGCCGCGGGCCTCGACTTCCACCTTGTTGTCCCGTCCGTCCTTCCCGGGCTCCTGGCGGACCTTCACCGTCCCCATGCTCACGTCCGTGACCGTGCCCGTCACCTCGACTTGATGGCCGGCGAGGCCCTGCATCTTTTTCACGGAATCCTTGCTGAGCCAGTAGATCACCTCTTCCGGACCTCCCTCCATCCCGTGGGCTCCCAGCGCCTGGCCGTTCGGGATGGGCGCGCCGTCCGGGGCGACCTTCTGTACGTGGGACAGCACGAACGAGTCCGAGTCGCTGGCCACGACGCAACCCGTTAAGGTCAGGACGTTTCCCTTCATGTTGGGGTCGGGCTCGGCGGCCCCGGCAAATGTGGCCAGGCCGAAGGCCAGACCGCCCAGGGCGAGCAGGTTCTTCATGGATGCCTCCATTGGCGCAAGCGATACGCCTTCGGGACGCGGACGAGCCGCCCCCGGCGTTCTTCCGAGCAAGATGCGCGCCAGGAGAAGCGACCCGTCAGCGGCTGGCGACGGGGCGACGGGTGCGCCGGCGGCCGAAGCCGCGCCGGCGCGGATCCCCCGCCCCACGGGACAGCGGGTCCTGGAGGCCGCGGACCCAGCGGCGGATGGACACGAGATGCGCAACCATCAAGCCCAGGTCGTCGCGCATCTGCCGCACGCGCTCGAGGGGCTGTCCGTCGGGATCGCCGATCGGCCAGTCCTCCATGCGCAGGCCGAGGACGTAGGGGCACTCCTCACCGCAGCCCATCGTGACCACCAGCGACGCCCCGCGCATCATCTCGGCCGTGAGGAGACGCGGGCGCGCGGCGGACAGGTCCACGCCGACCTCCTTCATGGCCGCGACCACCTCGGGGTGAAGGCTCTCGGCGGGCTGGACGCCCGCCGAGAAGGCGGTGGCCCGGGCGGGGTCGGCCAGGAGGTTGAAGAAGGCGGCCGCCATCTGCGCGCGGCCGGAATCGCGCGCGCAGGCGAACACCACCGTGTCCCCTGAAGTCGGACGCCCGTTCCCCGTCGGCGTGGCGGTCAGTCGTCCTCTCTCTAGGGGTTGACGGTCAGGGTGGCGACCATGCCGGGATGGAACGAGCAGTGGTACGGGAAGGAACCGGTCGCGGTCATCGCGATCGGCGCGCTCGTCGCTCCGCGGGTCACGGTCCCGGTGTTGAAGCGCCCGGCATTGTCGGTCGCGGTATGGATGTCGGTGTCGTTGTTCTTCCAGGCCACGGTCTGCCCGACGCGCAGGGTCGCGCTCGCCGGTGAGAACGACATGCCGCCCTGGTCGCCGAGGATGGTGATGACCAGGTCCGCGGTGCCGGTGGCGGGGGGAACCGTCGTCGTGGTGGTGGGGTTCGAGGGCGTGGAGGGCGTCGAGCCGCCGCCTCCGCAGCTCGGGGCCAGGACGGCCAGGATCAGTAGTAAGCGAGGAAAACGAAAGAAGCGCATTGGATCTCCCAGAATGGGCGGCCTCTGCGCCGCCGAGACCCACGTAGACGCAATGCCGGTGCCATACGAAAATTAGAGGTAACTCACTCATTCAAAGATGTTTGACTGCTTTTGACCGCACTCGGGAGTTACCGGCTACGTAAGCGCGTACGGCGGGGGTAAGGCGCCCTACTCCTCCACCCGGTACTTCGCGAGGTAATAGCTGAGCGCGCGCTGGCTGATCCCGAGCAGGCTGGCCGCGTCCTTCTTCACGCCCCCCGCGCGCACGAGCGCCTGCTGCACGCTCTGCCGCTCCGCCCACTCGACGTTCGAGCGCAGCTCCTGCGAGGGGAGGCCGGCGGAGGCGGGACCGATCACCCCCGGCATGGTGATGTCGCGGGCCTCGATCACGGGGCCGTGCGAGAGGACGACGGCGCGCTCGATCGTGTTCTCCAGCTCGCGCACGTTCCCGGGCCAGTCGTAGGCATTGAGGCGGGCCAGCGCCTCCTCGCGGATCTCGTCGATCTTGCGTCCGCTGCGATGGGCGTGTTTGCGCAGGAAGTGCTCGACGAGGACGGGAACGTCTTCGCGCCGCTCGCGCAGGGGCGGCAGGACGAGGGGGATGACGTTGAGGCGATAGAAGAGGTCCTCCAGGAACCGCCCGTCCTCCACCAGCCGCTTGATGTCGCGGTTGGTGGCGGCGATGACGCGCACGTCCACCTTCTGGCTGCGCTCCGCGCCCAGGGGCTCGAACTCCCGCTCCTGGAGGACGCGCAGGAGCTTGGCCTGCAGCGACGGGCTCATGGTCCCGATCTCGTCCAGGAAGATGGTGCCGCCGTCGGCGAGGGCGAACTTGCCCTTCTTGTTGGAGGCGGCGCCCGTGAAGGCGCCGCGCACGTGGCCGAAGAGCTCGGACTCGAGCAGGGTGTCCGGGATGGCGGCGCAGTTGACCTTGATGAGGGGCATGAGCCGCTGGGCGCTGCGGTCGTGGATGGCGCGGGCCAGCAGCTCCTTGCCCGTCCCCGTCTCCCCCATGATGAGCACCGTGCTCTTGGTCTCCGCCACCCGCTCCGCCTTGCCGATCACGTCCTGGATCACGCGGCTGCGTCCCACGATGCCGTAGTGATCGAACTCCTCCTCGCGCTCGCTGATCAGGTAGCGATGGTGCGTGCGCAGGCGCTGGTGCTCGACGGCGTGGGCGACGACGACGATCAGCTCGTCGACCTCGAAAGGCTTCTGCAGGTAGTCGCGCGCGCCCAGCTTCATGGCCGCGATCGCGCTCTCCACGGTGGCGTGGGCCGTCATCATCACGATCTGGGGACGGTCGGCCTCGGGGATGGAGGCGGTCACGTCGCGCACGAGGTCGAGCCCGGACAGGTCCGGCATCAGGTTGTCCACCACGAGCACGTCGAAGATCCGCTCGTTGAGGAGCCGCCGGGCTTCCCGGCCCCGCGTGGTGGCCAGGACGTCGTAGCCCTCGCGCTCGAGGGCGCGGCGCAGGGGCGTGAGGATCTTCTCCTCGTCGTCCGCGATGAGGATGGAGGCGCGGGCCGTCATGCCGTCCGCTCGCTCGGCCGCGGCACTTCCGCTCCCGGCCGCCGCTCCGGCAGCTCGATGTGGACCTCGGTGCCGGTCGCGGGCCGGCTCTCGATGGCGATGGACCCTCCCAGGCCGTCGATCACGTTCCGCACGATGGCGAGGCCCAGCCCCGTCCCGCCCCGGCGCGTGGTGAAGTAGGGCTCCCAGATCCGCGGCAGGTTCTCCGCTTCGATCCCGACGCCGCGGTCGCGCACGGTGATGACGACGCGGTCGCCGGCCGCGCGGCGCGTGACGAGCTCGAGGTCGGGACGGTCGTCGATCGCGCCGGACCCCGGCCCCACCTTCCGCGCGTCGAGCGCGTTGCGGGCGTTGGTCAGCAGGTTGACCAGCACGCCGTGCAGGCGCTCGCCGTCGGTGACGATGGGCGGCAGCCCGGGATCGAGGGAGAGGAAGACCTCGCGCGGATGAGTGCCGGCCATGGCGCTGGTGGCCGCGGCCTGGCACACGCGGTTGACGTCGACGGCGCCGAGGTCGAACTGGATGGGCCGCGCGAAGTCGAGCACCCCCTCCACCAGGCGGTTGAGCCGGACGACCTCTCCGTCGATGTCGCGCAAGGCTTCTCCCCTCTCCGCCTCC
>Ga0075425_100004425_pt1 | contig 14499 bp, 11 predicted proteins | sample SoiMethybrSBSTD4_FD_75300 | JGI IMG/M metagenome (GOLD analysis project Ga0075425, IMG submission 75300) | Bulk soil microbial communities from a Populus tree surrounding site in Tennessee, USA - Soil MetaG P. TD hybrid SBSTD4 | ecosystem: Environmental > Terrestrial > Soil > Tree plantation...
GGCACGGTTTGCGGATCGATCGCCCGGTGGGGGAGCGGCGTGCCGAGCTTGACCGCCGCCATCTTCGTCGAGTCGCGGAGCACTCCTTCGATGCGCTTGGCGAGCCCTTCCGGGTCGCCCGCCCACTTGACCCATCTCGCGAGCTCGGCCTCGAGCGACTCGCGATCTGGCTGCTCGTACGAGGCGAGCGCGTCGTAGAGGTCGATCGCAGAGGGAAAGCGATCGGCCGGCGCCTTGGCGAGCGCCTTCTCGAGTATGGGAAAGAGCCCGTGCGGCAAAAGGTGCTTCGACGCGCGCAGCGGGTCGATGCGGCAGTCGCGGATCGCGAGAAGGACGGCGAGCTGTCCGGCGCCGGGGAAGAGCGATTGTCCGATGAGCATTTCGGCCAGGACGACACCGAGCGAGAACAGATCGGCGTGGTAGTCGAACGGTTCGCCGGAGACTTGCTCCGGCGCGAGGTACCCGTACTTGCCCTTGAGAACCTGGGCGCCGGTGGCGCGCGTATTCTCGGCGAACGATCGAGCAATCCCGAAGTCGCCGAGCTTCACGGCGCCGGTGCCCGACAGGTAGACGTTGGACGGTGTGACGTCGCGATGCACGATCGCGTACGGTTTGCCCGCTTCGTCCTTCAAGCCGTGCACGCAAGCGAGCGCCTTGCATAGCTCGCGCGCGACGTAGATGGCGACCGCAGGCGGAAGCCGTCGCGTCTCGCTCTGCGCGCGCCGCATCAGCCGGAACGCGTCGACACCGGGCACGTACTCCATCGCCAGGTAGGGCTCATCGTCCACTTCACCCGCCTCGAACACTTCCACCACGTTCGGGTGGCGTGCGGCCGCGTGAAGGCTCGCCTCGATCTTGAATGTCGTTCGGCTGCGCGGATCGCCCAGCACCGAGGGCAAGAGCCGCTTGATGACGAGCTCGGGCGCGGGTGCGTTCCCCTTTGCCGGACGCGCGAGATAGACTTCGGACATTCCGCCGACTGCGATGCGCTTCAGCAAAAGGTAAGCGCCGAACCGGGCCGGCTCCCCGAGCGGCCGCGCCTCCCGCGACTTGTTCTTCGGCGGCTCCTTTTCCGACATCCCTTAGACTAAGTCTACACGGGGCCGTCTTGCTCTAGAACGTCAAAAGCTAGGCACCGCTTCCGCGTGGCGTTCCATCCGCCAAAAGCCATCGTTCACGTACCTGTCGCGCACATCGCGGGCAAGCTCGGCGCTGTCCCGCACCGGCACCGCCACTCCGAAGATGGTGCAGGTCTTCGGCCACATCACGTAGGCGCCGTAAGCTGCAGCGTAACTCTTGTTCGAAAAGAGAGTGGATATCTCGGCGTTCACCGACTTGACGACGATCTCGAGCGGACCATCGCCTTTGGGGTTCGCCATCGGGTTCCAAGGCAAACGTGTCACCACCGGGTCTTGTACCTTCACGCTGAAGCTGTGCGCCGTCGGTTCGCCCCACTTCTCGAAGTTCTCGAGGCACTGGTCCGGCGTCGTCCCTTCGTCGGCGTCGCGCACCCACACCGCGATGACCGCGTGATGATCGTCGCCGTAGCGAAAACCCACGAAGGTCGGCACGCCGAAGTAGCGTATCCGCCGCCAATTCTTCCAATCGGGCAGCGGCACGTGCAACGCGTCCTGCTTGTCGTTGCGCCACCCCCACGACTCTTTGAGCAGCCGGTCGAGCGCGGCCTCGTGAGGGTCGTCGGCGTCGCCGCCCGGTTCCTCGCGGCTCACGGACTGCGCAGTCGGAGGTACGCCCGGCGGCTGCCGGGGGACGCCCGAATGGCAACCGATCGACTGAACCAGCCAGAGGAGGGCGAGAGCTCGAAGGCGCAGCGTCCTAGAGTGTAACCTCTCGCATGCGGATTTGCTCTACGTCCGCCACACCGAGCCCGAGTTCGCCCGCGACGCGGATGTAGGATGGATCCCGACCTGCCTTGGCGAGCGTCGGTAGCCCCTTGTCCTTGCGCCACTTTTCGACTTCGAGGGCGCCGATGGTATCCATGGCCACCGGGTCCGTCGTCGCGTAGACGGCGCCATGCCCGACGCGGCGGTCGGGGTTTTTGTCGAGGGGGCCGCCGTCGTAGATGAGTTTGAAGCCGTCGGTGATGTGCAGGCGCACCCGGCTCTTGACGACGTCCTGCGCGTAGAGGGCGGCGATTTGAGGGCTGGCGTTGTGTTGGTGGAAGTCGTGCGGGTTGATCGTGCTGCCGTGGGTCACGTTTTTGAGACAGCCGGTGTAGCCGCAGATCGAATGGTCCTTGATGAGGGCGACATTGATCAGCGCCGTTGCCTGGGTGAGCGGGCGAACGAACTTGGTCGGAATGTTGAGCACGCGGATCTCGGGCATCGTCGCATCTTTGTTACCGTGCACCGCGATGGCGACGCCCACTGGAAGGTTCTTCTGGCTGACGCGGGTGCCGTTGAAGAACGAGGTGTACTGCTCGTAGACGACGATGTTCGACGCGGGGACGCCGGCCGCGATGACGCCTGCCACGATCGGTAGGATGAGCTCCTTGTTCGTCGCCATCGTGCCGCCGGTCTGGCCGGCGATGCCGTTCATCTTGATGGCGACCTTGTCGTCCTTGTGGACGAACCGGGCAAATGCTTTGCCCAGGTCGGTCTCACCGGTGAGCTCGGTCATGGCGCGTTCGAGCATCGCGCGGGCGGCGTCCTCTTTCGGGAAAAGTCCGTTGGGCATGAGGACGTCGGATTTCGAGACCTTGATGATTTTGCCGGGCGCCGCCATCGGAACGAAACCTGGCGGCGGGGAGGCAGCCAAGCTCGCCGGCGCCGCTTCGGCGCTCCGGTTCGCGAGCAGCTCCGCGGCCCCTGTCGCAGCCCCGGCCAGCGCAGCGGCGCTTCCTAGGAATCTTCGACGCGAGACGGTGGGATCCACACGATCAGCCGACATAGTGTCACCTCACGGCTTTGCGGACGATACCGCGTCAGACTTGGGGACTAACATACCCTGGCCCTTGGGGCAAACTTGCCCTCGCGCATGCCGCTTCGCGCTGGGCCTCGCGACCGAGGCGCCCCGTTTTTCGCCATTGACGACCGACGCGAAAAAAAGTCGATGCGGCCGGGGGCCCCGCGTTATTGGCACGAGCTGCCGACGTTACCGAACGCGCTCGGGCACTCGGTGACGTCTGTGAGCGCGCGGCTCACATGCAAGAGACGGCACGACATCGTGTTGCCGGTTAGTCCGTTCGCGACCCGGTACTTCGAGTCTTTCTTGGCCCCGAACGAATCGGGCTGGTTGCTGCAGTCCTTTTGGCACGCCGTCTGGCCGGTCGGGAACTTGACGAGGAAATCGGCGGCGCACGCGTGCTCGAGCAAAATGCAATAGGCGTGGCAGTTGCCGAGGTCGTCGGTCTGATCCGAACCGCAGTGGGCGTCGCCGCCCGGGCCGGTGTGCGGGCAGTGTGACACCGGGTCGAGAAGCGAATTGTAACAGTGCCACTGACGACAGCCGACCGTGTTTTGATCGCGATCGCCGTTGGTGCCCGGTGGCAGCGCCGCGCACACCGCGAGACACTGGTCGATCGATTCGTACACCGCGACGTCACCCGGGCACGCCGCCAGCGCGAGCCTACAAAAGTTCTGGCAGTTGGGTGGGGCGGCCTGATCGTCGATGCACCAGGGGGCGGTCGGGTGAAGCTGCGTGTGAGGGCAATGCGTCGTTGGGTCGACCGTCGAAGAGCTAACGTGAACGAGCCGGCATTGGAGAGTGTCTCCCTCGTGGTTGGCCATCACGTCGAACGTGCCGTCGTCCTTCAAGGCGGAGCATTGCTTTTCGCAGCTGGACAGCTGGGCAGCCTGGTCCGGACAGGCGGCTTTGAGAAGCAAGCAATAACTCGCGCAGTCCGTGCCGCACGTGCCGCCCCCGCCTGGACCCGCGCGGGGACAATGGACGTTGGGCTCTCCCGAGTTGTCAGCCAGCTCAGCCTGGCGCTTTCGACAAACGACCGTCTCGTCGTCGCCGGGCTCGAGCGGATCGCCCGGCGGCAAGCGCGCGCACACGCCGAGGCAAGTCGGGCGTCCCGAATAGACGGCATTCGTCCCGGTGCACGCTCGCATCACGACGTCGCAGTATTCCTGGCACAGCGCCGAGTCGGTCGCCTGGTACACATGGTCTTCGATGCCTGCGATGCTTTCGCACCCAACGAGCAACAGCACGAACAAGAGCGACCGAAGCGGGCGTTTCATTGGAACGAACCCCAGAGCGTAATGCCGGTAGGACCAAGCGCCGCGTTCACGACGGCACCCTCTTTCGGGCGAGGGCTGGTGAAGTAGAGCACCGCGCCGCCGATCAACGCCGCCGCCCCAACGCCGAACGTGATGTCGGACAGGCGCGCCGCGTTTTTGGCTTCGCTCGCCAAGGCAGGGCCCTCGGCGTCGTCGCACTCGAGGCCTCGGGGGCAGTGACTCTCGGCATCCTTGTTCTTGCTGATGGCGCGAAGCCCAAAGTAGGAGCCGAGGCCGATACCGATGACCCCCACGCCCCCGACCGCGAATGCGATCGTCCGCTGCGCGTCGCCGGTGTGCTCGGGCTCGGGACCGACGGGCGGAGGGGTCGAGAGTGACGACGGCGCGCCCGGCTTCGAGGCGTCGGACGGCGGGACGGCGGCGGGAGGGGGTTTTTCTGACTCGGGAGCCTTCTTGAGCGGCGGTACGCTGACCGACACCTTGGCCGCGCGCTCGCCAACGGTCACCGTTTGCGACCACGGCTCGTACCCGGGCGCGGAGGCCGAGACTTGGTACTCGGAGGGGTCGACCGGCACGGGGACGTTCCACAGCGCCGGCTGGACGGATCGCCCGCCGCGCTCGACCGATAGCCCCGTCAGCTGCTGGGTTTCGGGAGCAACGTGGATCGTGAGGCGCGAGAGAATGGGTTCGAGTCGGGCCGCGCGTTCGCGGCCCGTGCGAGCGCGCCCGCTTTCCCTGGCGGCGTCGGCCGCGTCGCCGGCTTCGCGGAACGTGGCCCAGGCGCTCGCGGTTCGACCGCTCCTCTCGTAGCATTCGGCGAGATAAAGAAGCGTGCCGACGCCGGGATCGATGTGTTGGCTGCGTTCGAGAAGCCCACAGGCTTTCGTGAAATCCCCTTCTTGCATGGCCGTTCGACCCTGATCGAAGAGCCCTTCGGCGGCCGCCTTGTCAGCCGCGGTCTGGGCTTCGGCATGCGAACCGAGCGTGGCGAGGACGATCGCGACCACGCATGCGCGAGGAACGAAAGCGGCTCTCATCGGCTCCACGCATCATTCGCACCACCCGGCAATCGGGTCAACACCGCGTCAACGCCGGCCGCCGAAGTCCGTGAGCCCGCTGCTCGGGCCTGGCTTGGGGCGCACAGGGGGCGGGCGAGGCGCCAGCTTCTTGGCCGCGTTGTCGGAGCTGAGGGCCGAGTCGACGGGTCTCGTCGCGTCCGTTTTCTCCCCGGCGCCGGCGGCGGGCGCCGACGCGGCAGCGGCGCTCGGGTCTGCCGCGGGCACTTCGGCGAGAGAACCCGGCACTTCAATCGATGCCGCCGGAACGGCGAGAGGTTCCCTGGGCCTGAGCCCTGGGGCATTGTCACCCGACGGGGACTTCCCAGGGTCGTCATTTCCCGCCTCGGGTCGAGACGTCGAGTGGAGCGCGACGACGACGCCGGCAGCGACGAGGAGCAAGGCGCCCCCAATCGTCAGTTGCGTGCGAGTCCGGTGCGCCGACGTCGCCTTGTCCGAGGGGGGTCGGGGCTTTTGCGTTTTTCCCCACGAGTCCTGGGTGGACGAGTCGGGGGTCTCCTGTCCGGGCGAGACCGAAGACTGAGTCGGGGTCGCGCGGCCGAGACCCACGTTGGTGGCGGCCTGCGGGGCATTCAGGGGTCTCGGAGGTTCCGACGAATGGATGCTGGACTCCGGAGGAACGCGGACCCCGCTCGTCGCGAGGACACGGCCCGCCCGCTCGACGTGGATTTTGCTGGAGCGGCTGCCGAACGGCAAAAGGGCGTACGCGAGATCGACGACCGAACCCCATCTTGCGGCCGTATCCTTCGCGAGGCAGCGCGCCACCACTCGCTCGAGCTCCGGATCGGCGTCAGGTCGGAGCTCGAGCAGCGGCTTGGGATCGGATTCGAGCAACATCGTGCAAAGCTGCGGGATCGTCTCCGCGACGTACGGAGGTCGGCCGGTGAGCAGATCGTAGAGGATGGCGCCGAGTGCCCAGATGTCGCTGCGCGCGTCGACGTCCCTCGGCGTTCGCATTTGCTCGGGCGACATGTAAAACGGCGACCCCATGATGTTGGCCGTCCGAGTGAGCGATCGTTCATCCGAAGAGCCGAGGACGATCGTCTTCGAAATGCCGAAATCGAGCACCTTGACGCTGCGACTTCCGTCGACTCGGCGCGCCAAAAACAGGTTCTCGGGCTTGAGGTCGCGGTGTACGATCCCGAGGGCGTGCGCCTCGGCCACCGCCTCGATGGCCTGAAGCAGGTAGTCGACGCATTCCCTGATGGCGAGCGTCCCCCGCTCTTCAAGCTCGGCCGAGAGATCGCGCCCGTCCAGGTACTCCATCACCATGTAAGGCGCGTTGCCCTCCCAGTTACCGACGTCGAGCACCCGCACGACGTGCTCGCTCTTGATCCTCGCGGCGGCCCGAGCCTCGCGCCGGAATCTCTCGGCTGACTCACCTCGCTCGGCGAGCTCGGGCATCAAAAACTTCAGCGCGACCCGCTGATCGAGCTCGAGGTGCCAGGCAGCCACCACGATTCCCATTCCCCCTCGCCCGATGATCCGCTCGACGCGGTATTTGCCCGCGATGATCTCGTTCTCGCCGGGAAGGTTGACCATGAATTTCGAAGCATAGCCGAAAGTCAAGGGCAATGGGGACCCGACCAACCGCGCGGCGCCGGGCGGAAGTGGCGGGCGCCACCCTTCTTTGCGCCTAAGTTTCGGATTTCGTTCGCCGCCGGGTAGGCACGACGTTCGCTCTAGCGAAGGGCGAAGGCCACCCTCCGGGCGGCGCGCTTTCGCGCCTCCCGATGGTGCCAACGGAGAGAACACCATGGAAACGAACAAATACAAGGTCTGCTATGTCATCACCGAACGCAACGACAAGACGTACTGGAATCGCATCGGCGTCGCGTTCACGAACAAGGACGGCTCGCTCAACGTGAAGCTCGACGCGCTCCCGATCGGGGGCACGCTTCAAATTCGAGACTACGAGCCTCGCGAGGAGTTCGAGTCCAATGGTGGGTTGCGCCCGCGACCCGTTCGTTCCGCGAGCGGCACGCGGCCCAGTTCCGATCAGGCGGTCTGACGAGACGGCACATGACCCACCAACAGGTGCCGCGCGAGGCTTCGCCCCGCGCGATCGAGGGCGCTTCGCCCCTTGCCTCAACCCCGAGGGGCCGCACGTCGGCCCCTCACCTCTCGCACTGGTTGCCGCTCGCCGGTAAAGTGGCAATAGCGGTGCTCGCAGCCGTGGTCCTCGCGATCGTCGGGGCCACCGCGGGCGCTCGCCCGCCGGCGACGATCGATGCGATCAACGTGCCTACCAGCGTGTCCCAATCGGCTCCATGGGCCTCTGTCACGCCGCCGCAGCCGGCGGCGCCATCGCCGCCGCTCGCTCCCCTCGGGCCGCGCCCGGCTGTTCGGGAGGCGCTCGGCACGTCCCCCGCCGGAGCCGCTTCGGAACACCCGGCGGGGTGGGAACTCGCAGCGTCGTCATCGGTCGTCGATGCCGGCGCCGAGCCGAGCTCCGGCGTCACGGCCGATGGGCGGGTCATCCTCAACGTCGCCACCGAAGACGAGCTCACGAGATTGCCGGGCATCGGTCCGGTGCGGGCGCGGGCCATCGTCGCGCTCCGGCAGCGGCTCGCGAAGTTCCGCGCCGTCGAAGACCTGCTTCGGGTACACGGCATCGGCCGAAAAACGCTTCGTCGCATCAAGTCGAACGCCGTACTCGATCGCCCGCTCGGCGGCGACGCCGGTCTGTCGTAACGATTGGCGTGAAACGCTGCAGCGGAGTGGGCCACATCCAGACCGCGCACCTATAGTGGGCGGCGAATGAAGATCGCGCGTGGGGGCCTTCGTGTGCGGCGGGTCGGTTTGGCGATCGCGCTCGTCGGCTGCGGTCAAGCCCAACCCACGGTCGTCGGGCCATTCGCGCCCGCCCCGCTTGCTCAACTCCCCTCCTCGTCCACCGCACTCGAAGCTGGTGCTCCCGAAACACCTCATGCTCTCGAAACATCTCTAGAAGCGCCCGAACCGGACGCGGGCGCGCGTGTGGAGGCGGTGGCGGAGGGGGGGCAAGGTGCGTCGTGCCCCACGGGAATGATCCTCGTCGACACGAGCTACTGCCCAGTCCTCGAACGAAGATGCGCCGACGAGGAGTACAGCCCTCAAAACAAGCTCGTCATCTGCCACAGGTACGCCATCGCCCATCGCTGCCTCGCCGAGATGGAGCGGCGACGTTTCTGCATCGATGAATACGAGTTTCCGAACCAGAAAGGAGCTCATCCGCCTTGGATGGTGTCCTGGTACGACGCGCAGGCCAGCTGCGCCTCCGTCGACAAGAGGCTCTGTTACGAGAGCGAGTGGGTGAGCGCATGCGAGGGGCCCGACAAGTTGCCATTTCCGTACGGGTACGTGCGCGACAGCAGCAAGTGCAACATCGATAACCAGTGGATCCAGCCGAGCCTGCCGCTCGTTTACAACAAGGATCCCGAAGTCCAGTCGAAGGAGCTGTCAAGGCTCGATCAATCGGTTGCCTCGGGGTCGCAGGCGACTTGCGTGAGCGGTTTCGGGGTGCACGACATGACCGGGAACTTCGACGAGTGGGTGACCGCGGACGCTCGTCGCGACGACAAGTCAGAATGGGCGGCCTTGAAGGGGGGCGCGTGGGGTCACGTCCGCAATGCGTGCCGTCCGGCGACGACGAGTCACGCGCCGGATTTCACTTACTACTTCATCGCGTTCCGATGCTGCAAAGACGCGCCAGGGGGGCCGTCCTTTCGCCCGAAAGACGGTGGACCTCCCGATGTCGAGCCCGCCGACCGCGCTCCCATCCCCTCGCCCGTCCACCCGGCAGGCCCCTCGTCGACCAAGGTGGCGCGCGAGCATTGGCCGTTCCCGAGTGCCGTCCCCGAAACGCGACACACCCCTCTCCCGGACGGCGGCCGTCATCCTTGAATGAGAAGGACCCCATCACGCCTTAGCACTACTCTGGCGGTCCTTGGCAGCAGCAGATCACGATCGGCAATCGCGGCTGTTTCGGCCAGGTAACGACCCGGCGACGACGCTGCGAAGTCCCACCCCTCCGGGTGTTCCGAAGCGGCTCCGGCGGGGGGGACCGGCCGCGTCACCCTTCGAGCAAGATCAGCCGCGAGGCATGTGCCAGTCCGCTTCCCCAGGCAAAGTTGCGCCTGTGCACTTCGCTTCGCTTCGTAGGTCTCCGTGGACTCCGTCCATTGCCTGGACTCCGTCCACTCCGTCACGGTCAGTTTGAGTGGGCGTAGTGCTACTCCGATGATCGATCTGGCAGCGAAAAACGCTGGCAGAGTTGTGTTAGGCGTTGTCCGCGGCAACCGCTGCGGCAAGAGCTTCGAGCATCGGGCCGATCTCCGCCGAACGCAGCTTGTAAGCCGCTCGGTTCGCGATGACGACGCTCGAGATGGCTACGACCTCTTCGATGACGACCAGGTGGTTCTCCCGAAGCGTCGAGCCGGTCTCCACCAGATCGACGATGAGATCCGCGAGCCCGACGAGCGGCGCGAGCTCGACCGATCCCTGAACGAAGATGACCTCCGCCTGGATCCCTCGGGCCGCGAAGTGGTCGGCGGCGATGCGCGGGTATTTGGTTGCGACCCGCGGAACGCTTGGCATCTCTGGACGGTCCTCGGGAGCCGCGACGACCATGCGGCAGCGGCCGATGCCGAGATCGAGCGGCTGGTAGAGGTCGTACCGGCGCTCGAGCAGGATGTCGCGCCCCGAGACGCCGAGATCGGCAGCACCGAATTCGACGTACGTAGGTACGTCGTCCGGTTTCAGCAGCAAGAAGCGGGTGCGGCCATCGGCCGTCTGACGCACGAGTCGGCGGTCTTCGCCGTCGAGCACGGAGGCATCGAGGCCTCCTCTTGCGAATAGGGCGCCGAGCAGCTTTTGAACGCGACCTTTCGGTATCGCTACCGTGAGCGGGCGAGGGTCCACGACGCGAGCTTAGCACCCCCTTCCCCCTCAGCCCCTTCCCTGGACCCGCGACACGTCGGCGCCGAGGCCGGCTAGCTTTTTCTCGATGTGCTCGTAGCCGCGGTCGAGGTGGTAGACGCGACGGACCTCGGTTTCGCCCTCGCGTGCAACGAGGCCGGCGATGACGAGCGACGCGCTCGCGCGAAGGTCGGTCGCCATGACGCTGGCGCCAGAGAGGGACGGGACGCCGTTCACGATGGCGGTGTTGCCGCGCACCGAGACGTCGGCGCCCATCCGCATGAGCTCGGGCACGTGCATGAAGCGGTTCTCGAAGATCGTTTCGGTGATGACGGACTCACCCTCCGCCACGCACGACAAAACCATGAGCTGGGCCTGCATGTCCGTCGGAAAGCCCGGATGCGGCGCAGTCGTGATGTTGACCGCGCGCGGGCGTCGATCGGCGACGACGCGTACGCCGTCCCCCTCACGCGATATCTCGATGCCCGCGCGGCGCAGCTTGACGACCACCGGCTCGAGATCTTCGAGTGGTGCGTGCTTCACGAGAACGTCGCCACCCGTCGCGGCGGCGGCGACCATGAACGTGCCAGCCTCGATCCGATCGGCGATGACGGCGTGATCGAACGGCGCCAGCTCGTCCCTGCCCTCGATGTGGATGACGTCCGTCCCGGCGCCGTCGACGCCCGCGCCCATCTTGTTGAGCACCCGCCCGAGCTCCTCGACCTCGGGCTCGTGCGCCGCGTTGACGAGCGTCGTTCGCCCCTTCGCCAGCGCCGCGGCCATCATCAAGTTTTCGGTGCCGGTCACCGTCGGAAGATCGAAGCAGATTTCCGCTCCCTTGAGACGTGCGCAGTCCGCCTCGACGTAGCCGCGAACCAGGCGAATCGTAGCGCCCATCGCTTCGAGACCCTTCAAGTGCTGATCGATGGGTCTGGCTCCGATGGCGCAACCCCCGGGCAGCGAGACCCTGGCCCTCCCGAAACGCGCGAGAAGCGGTCCGAGCACGAGCACGCTGGCCCGCATCTGCTTGACGAGCTCGTAGGGCGCTTCCGGCTTGACGTTCGAGCCGGCGAGAACGCGAACCGTGGGAGGCGCAAGATCGCATCCCCGGCCGAGGAAACGAAGGAGCGCCGCGGTCGTGTCGATGTCGCGAAGGGCGGGCACGTTGCGGAGCAGACTCTCGCCGTCCGAAAGCAGCGTCGCGCATAAGATGGGCAGAGCCGCGTTCTTGGCGCCGCTCACGAGAACGGTGCCCGTGAGCCTCTTGCCGCCGCGAATCCGGATGGCGTCCATGAATCTGCCGTGACTTCTACCAAGGTCACGGCCAGGGTCAAAGTTGTCCAACGACGAAGAGTGCGGTTACCCTGGGCCGCCATGAGGATTGCCCTCACCCACAACCTGCGCCTCAGCGATTCCGTCGATGAAGCCGAGTTCGATTCATCGGAGACCATCGACGCGCTTGCGCAGAGCCTCGCCTCGGCCGGTCACGACGTCGAGCGCATCGAGGTCTCCGGGCCGGCGTCGCGCTTGGTAGCTCGGCTCGAGGCGTACGCCCCCGACCTCATTTTCAACAGCGCGGAAGGGCGGCGCGGCAAAATGCGGCGCGGGTTCTACCCGGCCCTGTTCGAGCAGCTCGGAATGCCCTCCACGGGCCCCGATTCGTACTCGCTGTGCGTGACGCTCGACAAGGCGCTCACGAAAAAGATCGTCGCGGGCTACGGCGTCCCCTCCCCGCGCGGCAGGTTCGTCACCAAGGAGACGCTTCGCAGCGGAGGGCTCGACGACCTGATCTTCCCGGTCATCGTGAAGCCGAACTACGAGGGCTCTTCGAAAGGAATCACTCAGAGCTCGGTCATCGATGAGCCCATCGACCTCGCGCGGGCCATCGAGGAAATGCTGCCCACGTACCTCGAAGGGCTTCTCGTCGAGCCGTACATCGCGGGAATCGACGTGGCCGTGTGTTACCTCGAGGGACTACCGCCCCTCGAACGGATCATGACTCCCGTCGAGTGCGTGGTCGATTCGTCGTACCCGCGTGTGCACACGATTTACGACTACGAGCTCAAACACGAGGCCAAAGGGTCGATGAGCTGGCGCGGTCCGCCGACGCTTCCGCCTGCGGTCGTCGAAAAGATTCGCGGAATCTCCGAACGGGTGGTCTCCGCCCTCGCGCTTCGGGATGCGGCAAAGATCGATTTTCGGGTCACGCCGAGCGGGCAGGTGTGGTTCCTTTCGAGCACCGGGCTGCCGTCTTTCGATCCGAGCGGGGCGCTTTTCGCGGCGAGCGCGTGCCACGGGCTCTCGTACACGACGACCGTGCTGACGACGCTCAAATCGGCCGCGCTTCGCGCCGGTCTCGATCCGACCAAGTCGAAAAGCCGCGGCCGGCGATCGTCGCTCAAAATCGGGTTTGCGTTCAACATGAAGCGGCTCGATACGACGGCCGATGACAGCGAGGCAGAGTACGACTCGCCCCGGACGATCGAATCGATCACCAAGGCGATCGAGGGCTACGGCCATCACGTCGTGCACCTCGAGGCGACGGGAGATTTTCCGCGCGCGCTCATGACGAGCGGCGTCGACATGGTCTTCAACATCGCCGAAGGGATCCGCGGTCGCAGCCGCGAGGCTCAGGTGCCGTCCCTCTGCGAGCTGCTCGGCATTCCGTACACGGCGAGCGATCCGGCCACGCTGTCGCTCTGTCTCGACAAAGGTCTCTGCAAGCGGGTGCTGCGCGAGCAGGGGATCGACACGCCTTTATTCCAGGTTCTGGTGACGGGGCGCGAGAAGATTCGCCTTTTCCGCTACCCGGTCATCGTGAAACCGAATGCCGAAGGGACGTCGAAAGGAATCACCACAAACAGCGTGGTCGACGACGAGGCGGGCGTCCGGGCAGCGGCGCGCGAGCTCATCGATCGTTACGATCAGCCGGCGCTCGTCGAAGAGTACATCGGCGGACGCGAGTTCACGGTGGGTCTGCTCGGCGAGAAGCGCCCGAGGGTGCTGCCGGCTATGGAGGTCGTCTTTTTGCATCCGGCTGAACGTCCGGTCTACGACTACGAGTGCAAGCAGCATTGGGAGAGTCACGTCCGCTACGAGTGTCCAGCCAAGCTCACGAAGGAAGAGGAGCGCGCCATCGAGCGCGTGAGCCGCGCGACCTTCATGGCGCTCGGCTGTCGCGACGTGGCCCGCGTCGACTTGCGGCTCGCGCCGGACGGACGCGTTTGGGTCATCGAAGTCAACCCGCTTCCCGGTCTCACGCCGGACTACTCCGATCTCTGCCTCATCGCGAACGGAGCGAAGATCGACTACCGCACGCTCATCGGCGAGATTCTGGCAGGGGGCTTGAAACGCTGGCGCGAGAGACAAGAGCGAGGAAGGGACACCCTCGCAAGCGCGCCCGCGACGACTTCCCCCGCCGGCGACTTCGCAGCGTCGCCGCCCGACGGGGGAGCGCAACCGACGGGAGAGGATCTGCCGGCGCTGGTGAAAGACGTGCGGCACCTCACGGAGAACTAGGACCGCAACTCGCTCTGCGGGACCAGTTTGTCCACGCGCACGGCGATGAAATAGAGCAGCACCGACAGCGCGACGAACGGGATGAGGCTCAGCGCGTCGGCGTTCGGCCCCTCGAACATCGGATTGTTGGCTTTGGCCCAGTCGTCGATTTTCGCTTGAACGTCACTCATGACGCCGGCGACGAACGCGATCACGATTCCGGCGATCGCCCCCCCGGCGATGTAGCCGGACGAGAGGAGCACTCCGGGACTCTTGTTCCCCTCGGCCTCGAGCTCGGCGAACGTGAGATTCTGGCCGGCGAACCGCTTGTGGATCTGCGAATCGGCGAGCCATCGGACGCATCCGCCGACGAGGATCGGCGTCGACGACGAGATCGGCAGGTACACGCCCACCGCGAATGGAAGCGAAGGCACGCCCGAAAGCTCGAGAACGACGGCGGTCATCACGCCGAGCAGCACCAGGGTCCAGGGAAGCTCGCGATTGAGAATGCCCTTGATGATGTACGACATCAGGGTGGCTTTGGGCGCGTCGAACTTGGCAACGCGCGTGCCGTCAGGGCGCACCGTATGGCTGCCGTTCACGCCGGGGTCGACGAAGTAGACCGCGGCCCCCGCGTCGTCGACGAGGTACTTGCCGGACGGGCCGTCGATGTCGTCGGTCTTGTGCCAGACGAGGTAGCTCTTGGCGTCGTCCTTCGCCTGCGGCCCCTCCAACGGCTCGCGGGTTTCGAGCTTCGTCGGATCGGTCCGTAGCGAGGACTTGAAGTTGTCGATGCGTCGTTCGGCGACATGTTGAGCTGG
>Ga0075425_100004426_pt1 | contig 14496 bp, 14 predicted proteins | sample SoiMethybrSBSTD4_FD_75300 | JGI IMG/M metagenome (GOLD analysis project Ga0075425, IMG submission 75300) | Bulk soil microbial communities from a Populus tree surrounding site in Tennessee, USA - Soil MetaG P. TD hybrid SBSTD4 | ecosystem: Environmental > Terrestrial > Soil > Tree plantation...
TCCTCGTCGGGCGCCTACTGGCGCGGCGACGAGAAGAACCCGATGCTCCAGCGGATCTACGGCACCGCCTGGCTGACCCAGGAGGAGCTCGATCAGTATCTGTGGCGCCTCGAGGAAGCGAAGAAGCGCGACCATCGCAAGCTCGGGCGCGAGCTCGACCTCTTCGACTTCTACGACGTCGCGCCGGGCGCGCCATTCTGGCTGCCCAACGGGATGATCCTCGTCCGCGAGCTGGAGAAGTTCGCGCGCGAGCACCTCGACGCCGCGGGCTACCAGGAGATCTCCACCCCGATGCTCGTGAACAAGAAGCTGTGGGAGCAGTCGGGGCACTGGGAGCATTACCAGGACAACATGTTCGTGGTCGAGGTCGAAGGCGAGACCTTCAGTCTGAAGCCAATGAATTGCCCGGAGTCGACGTTCGTCTATCGCCGCGCCCTCCGGTCCTACCGCGACCTGCCGATCCGCCTCAGCGAGATGGGACGGGACCACCGCAACGAGCGCTCGGGCACGCTGACCGGCCTCGTGCGCGTCCGGCAGTTCACCCAGGACGACGCGCACATCTACTGCCGGCCGGACCAGCTGCAGGACGAGATCACCGCGCTGCTCGGGCTCGTGCGCGAGTGGTACAAGACCTTTGGCCTCGAGCCCTCGTTCAAGCTCTCGACGCGTCCCGAGAAGTACCTCGGCACCGTGGCGCAGTGGGACGCGGCCGAGCAGGCGCTACACGATGCGCTCAAGGCCAACGGCCTCGCCTACGTGCTCAACCCGGGCGACGGCGCGTTCTACGGGCCGAAGATCGACGTCGACGTCCAGGACGTGCTCGGCCGTCGCTGGCAGATCGCAACGGTGCAGGTCGATCTGACGATGCTGCCCGAGCGCTTCGAGCTCGAATACATCGACGCCGACGGCCAGCCCAAGCGTCCGGTCGCCATCCACCGCGCGATCTTCGGCTCCTACGAGCGGTTCATCGGCATCCTCACGGAGCACTTCGCCGGGGCCTTCCCGACCTGGCTGGCGCCGGTGCAGGCCCGCGTGCTGCCGATCAGCGAGAAGCACGTCGACTACGCGCGCGAGGTGTGGGCGCGCCTGCGCGCGGCCCGCGTCCGGGCCGAGCTGGACGACCGCAACGAGAAGCTCGGCTATCGCATTCGCGACGCGCAGATGCGCAAGGTGCCGTACATGCTCGTGGCCGGGGAGCGCGAGCGACAGAGCGGTACGGTGAGCCTGCGCCACCGCAGCGGCGACGACCTGGGCGCGGTGCCCGTCGATCGCGTGCTCGCGGACCTCGCCAGCGAGATCACGTCCCGATCCGCCAGCCTCACCGTGGGCCGATCGTGAGTCCGCTCGCGCGGTACGGTCGCGCCACGGACACCCGTCTGTCTTCCACCATCGTTTTCTGAGGAGTGACGCCTATCAGTCAACAAGCTCGGTCCGACATCCGCATCAACGAAGGCATCCGAGTCCGCGAGGTGCGCGTCGTCAGCGCCGACGGCGAGCAGCTCGGCATCATGCCGATCCAGGAGGCGCTCGAGGCGGCGCGCTCGCGGGACTTCGATCTCGTGGAGGTCGCGCCCGAGGCGAACCCGCCGGTCTGTCGCATCATGGACTTCGGCAAGTACAAGTACACCCAGGCCCGGCGACAGAAGGAAGCGCGCAAGAAGCAGACGACGATCCTCGTGAAAGAGGTCAAGATGGGCCCCAAGACCGAGAAGCACGACTTCGACTTCAAGCTGAAGCACGTGCGACGGTTCCTCGAGGAGGGCCACAAGGCCAAGGTCACGGTCCGCTTCAAGGGCCGCGAGATGGCGCACACGGAGCTCGGGTGGAAGATGCTGAACAAGATGGTGGAGGCGGTGTCGGATATCGCGGTGACCGAGAACAACCCCCGCATGGAAGGCCGCATGCTCCACATCATGCTGAGCCCCAAGGCGCACTAGAGCAGGAGAGTCGCAATGCCGAAGATGAAGACGAAGCGCGGGGCCGCCAAGCGGCTGAAGAAGACGGCCAGCGGCAAGCTGAAGCGGGCCGGCGGCTGGAAGCAGCACAAGCTCGAGAGCAAGCCGCCGAAGCGGCGGCGCCGCCTGCGCAAGGCCAAGATGGTGGCCAAGGCCGACGAGCCGCGGCTCAAGGTCCTGGTCCCGTACCTGTAAGCGACATCGACGGAGGAGAGACGAGATGCCACGGGCAAAAGGCGGCGCCAAGACGCGCCGGCGTCGCAAGAAGATCCTCAAGAAGGCCAAGGGCTACTTCGGTGGTCGCCGCAAGCTGTATCGCTCCGCGGCCGAGACCGTCCTGCGCGCCGGGGCCTTCGCTTATCGCGGCCGCAAGCAGAAGAAGCGCCGCGCGCGCTCGCTCTGGATCGTGCGCATCAATGCCGCGTGCCGCCTGGCCGGCGTGTCGTACTCCGCGTTCATGGCCGGGCTCAAGAAGGCCGGTATCACGCTCGACCGGAAGGTCCTCGCCGAGCTGGCGGTGACCGATCCCAAGGCCTTTGCCAAGCTCGCCGAGACTGCCAAGGCTCAGACCGCCTGAGGCTCGCTGATACCGGTGGGTCACCCGCGCGTCGACGCGATCCTCGGGCAAGCGCGCGGGGCCACCGCCGCCGCGCGCTCCGCCGCCGAGCTGGAGCAGGTACGGGTTCGCTTTCTCGGCCGTCAGGGTGAGCTGACGCAGCTGCTGCGATCGCTCGGCGCGCTGCCGCCCGCCGAGCGGCCGCTGGTCGGCGCCGCCGCCAACGAGGCCAAGCGCGACCTCGAGGCCCTTCTCGACGCCCGCCTCGAGGCGGCCCGGGACGCCGAGCGCGCCTCCGAGCGACGCGGCCAGCGCCTCGATCTCACGCTGCCGGGCCGCCGGCCGGCGCGGGGCACGTTGCATCCGCTGACCCGCGTGCACGACGAGATCGTCACCATCTTCGCGGGGCTGGGGTTCTCCGTCGCCGAGGGCCCCGATGTCGAGACCGACTATTACAATTTCGAGGCGCTGAACATTCCCGCCGATCACCCCGCACGGGACATGCAGGACACCTTCTACCTGCCCGGCGGCCTGCTGCTGCGCACTCACACGTCGCCGGTACAGGTCCGCACGATGCTCGCGCAGACGCCGCCGGTGCGCATCGTCGTGCCCGGTCGCGTGCACCGCCGCGACGTTCCGGACGCGTCGCACTTGCCGGTGTTCCATCAGGTAGAGGGGCTGGCCGTGGACCGGCACGTCACCATGGCGGATCTCAAGGGTACGTTGGAGCTGTTCGCGCGCGAGATGTTCGGTCCGCGGTCGCGCATCCGCTTCCGCCCGTCGTTCTTTCCGTTCACCGAGCCGTCGGCCGAGGTCGACGTCGTGTGCTTTCTCTGCGGCGGCGAGGGCTGCCGCGTATGCAAGCAGTCGGGGTGGCTGGAGATCCTCGGTTCGGGGATGGTGCACCCCCAGGTGCTGCGGAACGTCGGCTACGATCCCGAAGAGGTCACGGGCTGGGCGTTCGGCATGGGGATTGAGCGGATTGCCATGCTGAAGTTCGGCATCGACGATATCCGTCTGTTCTACGAGAACGACCTGAGATTCCTTCGTCAATTTGCGTAGGGCGATGAAAACGACCCATCTCCGTCGTTGGCTCCTCGTCCCGCTCCCTCACCGTATGCGGCATACGGCTCGGTCGGGGACGCCTTCGATCATTTCACCGCTCGCCTCACCGCGCGGCGCGGATCGGCTCGCACTGCGGCCGCCTAGGATCTGGGTCGTTTTCATCGCCCTATTTCAGCCGTGTTGGACTTCGTGTCGGAGTTTGGCGGCATGAAGATTCTCTACAACTGGGTGAAGGAGTTCGTGGCGCTGGCGATCTCGGCGGCGGAGGCGGCGGATCGGCTGGTGAATGCGGGGGTCGAGGTGGCGAGCGTGACGCCTGTCGCGCCGACGGGGCTGCGGGGCGTCGTCATCGGTGAGATCGAGGCGATCGAGCGCGAGCTCGGCGAGAGCCACGGCCACCGGCTGGTCCTCTGTCGCGTGCGCACCGACCGTGACCGCTTTTCTGTCGTCTGCGGGGCGCCGAACACCGCCGTCGGCGTGCGCGCCGCCTTCGCGCCGCCCGGCGCGACGCTTCCCGGCGCCGACGGCCAGGCGCGTGCCATCGGCTCGGCCAGGATCCGCGGCGTCGAGTCGCAGGGGATGCTGTGCTCGGAGCGCGAGCTCGGGCTGGGAGACGAGCACGAGGCCGGCCTGCTCGTCGTCGAGCCCGACGCGCCGCTCGGGCGTGACCTCGTCGCCCACCTCGGGCTCGACGACAGCGTGCTCGAGGTCGAGATCACGCCGAACCGGCCGGATTGTCTGTCGGTCGTGGGCATCGCTCGCGAGCTGGCCGCGCTCACCGGCGCGGTCTTCCACCGGCCGGCGATCGCGCTGAAGGAGTCCGGCGCCGCCGCGGCCGACCTCGTGAAGGTGCGGATCGAGGCGCCCGACCTCTGTGCGCGGTTCACCGCGCGCGTCATCGACGACGTCCGCGTGGGCCCGTCACCCGCGTGGATGGCGAGCCGGCTCCGCGCCGTCGGCCTGCGGCCGATCAGCAACGTCGTCGACGTGACGAACTACGTGCTGTGGGAGCTCGGCCATCCGCTCCACGCCTTCGATCACGCGACCGTTCGTGACGCGACGATCGTCGTGCGCCGCGCCGGGCGCGGCGAGCGCTTCACCACGCTCGACGGGCAGGAGCGGGTCCTCGACGACTCCGTGCTCGTCATCGCCGACCCCGCCCGCGCCATCGGTCTGGCCGGCGTGATGGGCGGCGCGAACACCGAGGTCACCGACGCGACCGGCCGCGTCCTGCTCGAGAGCGCGTGGTTCGATCCCGCCTCGATCCGGCGCACCTCGCGCGCGCTCGGCCTCAAGACGGACGCCGCGTATCGGTTCGAGCGCGGCGCGGACATCGAGGCGCTGGTCGACGCGAGCGCGCGCGCGGCGCAGCTCATCGCCGAGGTGGGCGGCGGCGTCGTGGCGCCCGGGATGGTGGACGTCTATCCGAGCCCGCGTCCTCGCCGGCGCGTCACGCTGCGCATGGCGCGGGTCGAGCGCGTACTCGGCGTGGCGCCGTCCCAGGCCGAGGCCCGACGGATCCTTGGCGGCCTCGGCCTGCCGACGCAGGATCGCGGCGCCGACCTCGAGGTCGAGGTGCCGAGCTTCCGGCGCGATCTCGCGATGGAGGACGACCTCGTCGAGGAGGTCATCAGGGTCTGGGGCTACGACAAGATCCCGTCGACGCTCGTCCCCATGACGGTTCGTCTCGTCGAGCTGCCGGCCTCCGTCCGCCAGGCTCGGACGGTGCGGCGGGCGCTGGTCGGCGCGGGGCTGTCCGAGGTCGTGACGTACACCTTCGACGATCCCGCCCGGACGGCCGCGTTACCGCTGCCCCGCGAGCCGCTCGTGCTCGTGAACCCGCTCAGCCAGGACGCGGCGATGCTCCGCCACCATCCTCTGGCGGGGGTGCTCGGCGCGCTCGCCACCAACCTGCGGCGCCAGCACGCCGGGGTGCGGCTGTTCGAGATCGGCAAGACGTATGCGCGCGCGGAGGACGGCGCCGCGGAGTCCCGGTGGGCGACCATCGCGCTCGGTGGCGCCCGCAGCGATCCCGCATGGTATCGGCCGGCCGAGCCCGCCGACGTCTACGACGTCAAGGGCCTGGCCGAGCACACGCTCGAGACCCTCGGCGTGACCGCGAGCGTGGGCAAGGGCGGGACGCTGAGCGGGTTCGAGGATGATTGTCACGGCGCGCTCGTGGGGCCGGATGGCGTCGTCCTGGCCGAGTTCGGCGAGGTGGCGGCCGCGGTGCGCAGCGCGTTCGACATCGATGGGCCGGTGTTCGCGGCCGTGCTGTCCCTCGACGCGGTGGCCGCGCAGACCCCGGCCGTGCCCCGCTACCAGCCGCTGCCCCGGTTTCCGGCCGTCCAGCGCGACGTCGCCTTCGTCGTCGAGGCCTCCGGCGAGGTCACCGCGGCGGGGATCGAGACGGCGATGCGCGAGCTGGCCGGGCCGCTCCTGCGCGACCTCACGCTGTTCGACGTCTTCCGGTTTCCCGACGGTCGCCGCAGCCTCGCGTGGCGGCTGACCTTTCAGGCCGAGGATCGGACGCTGACCGACGACGAGGTCAACACGATCCAGGAGCGAGTCGCTCGCGGCGTGAGCGAGCGGTTTCACATCACGTGGCGGGGAGTGTAAATGACCGACGGAGTGATCGAACGAGTGGGACAGCTCGAGGAGGCGGTCCGGCGGGCTGCCGAGACGCTGACGCGGCTGCGCGAGGAGAACGACCGGCTGCGGCGCGACGTCGCGCGATTGACCGACGAGCGCCGCCAGGTCCTGGGCCAGATCGACGGCATCCTGAGCGAGATCGCCAAGCTCGAGATCGATTAAATGGGAGGGCCGTCCATACGGGCCTGATGATTTTCGATCATTTCACCGCTCGTCTCACCGCGAGACGCGGCTCAACTCGCACTGCGGCGCCCCGGCAACGCCGTGGCGCTCCTCGATAACGGTCGCGGGAGGTTAGCATGGCCGACGCCAAGCGTGTGGAGCTGACGTTCCTCGGCACGAAGCTGACGGTGCGGACCGAGGAGTCGGTCGAATATCTCCAATCGCTCGTCCGTTATCTCGAAGAGGCGGTGACGCGGCTGCGACGATCCGGCGTGCGCGACGATACGACCGCGCTGATGCTGGCCGCGCTCGACGTCACCGACGAGCTCTTCCGCGAGCGCGAGGACAAGGAGAAGGCGGAGGGCGACGTCGGCGCCCGCCTCGGCGCCCTGGTGACCCTGCTGGAGCAGGCGGACCCGAAGCGATAGTGTCGTCACTGCGCGGCCGCGTCATTCCGGCAGACGGAGGAAGCGCAGCGCATTGGCGTAGAAGATCTTCCGCCGCACGGCTTCCGGCAGCCCGCGATCGAGTGCCCACCGGCGTTCCTCTTCATAGGCATAGGGGATCACCGGAAAGTCCGAGCCGAACAGTATGCGGTCCTGGTGGCGGAGCAGCTGCGCGTTGGTGACCGCGGCGGGATCGCCGCCGACGTACCGCGTGGCGGCGGGCGCGAGCGCCATCGTCGTGTCGAGATACACGTGCTCGAACTCCTCCGTGAGGGCGAGAAAGCCATCCGGCTCGAAGTACCCCATGTGAGCGACGCAGACCCGGAGGCTCGGGAAGCGGTCGAGGATCGCCCGGACGTACCCCAGCCCCGTAGATCCGTCGCGGTAGGGCATCGTGCCGGCGTGCCACAGGAAGACGTGCCCTTCGGCCTGCGCGCGCTCGTAGACCGGGAACAGCCGTGAATCGTCCACCCGGAAGCGCTGGACCGAGCAGTGGAACTTGAACCCGGCGAGTCGCAGGTCGTCGAGGGCCTCGGTGGCGATCTTGACGACGTCGGCGTCGTCGGGATGCAGCGTCCCGAGCGGGATCGCGCCCGGCAGGTCGCGCGCCGTCGCCGCCACCCAGCGGTTGAGGTCGCGCGCCATTCCGGGTTTGTGGGCGTAGCTGAAGAAGCAGAACCGCTCGACGCCGTGGGCGCGCAGCGCCGCGGCGACGGCGCTCGGCTCCCACGAGTGCGCAGCGACCCAGCCGTCACGCGCGAAGTGACGCTGGATCGCGTCGGCCAGCCGCTCGGGGTGCAAGTGGACGTGCACGTCGAAGCAGGGGTCCATGGTCTGATCCTACTTGACGCGCGGACCCGGCGCGGGTACACAGGGAGGGTCCCTGCGCTGTTGGTGATGCCGGGGGAAAGTTTCAACCTCGGATCAAGAACGGGAGCCGTCACGGCGGGCGGTGCGCAAGCCCCTCGTTGAAGGGGAAGCCTGAAGCCCTCCAACATTCCGGCGCCCACCTGGTTTACACCAGGTTCGAAACACCGTCGGCACACGGCAGAGGTGGGGATCATCATCGGCTTCTGCATTTGACTCCCGCTCGCCCGGCCGCCTATACTCTCAAATCTAACGGCTATTTGTGGTTGGTTCCCGATCGGCCGTGGAGACGATAGATCATGTTTGAGACGGTGCAAGCGCTCTCCTGGGTTCTAGACTCCATCCTCGTCATCATCGCGTTCGTGCTCGGCGTGTTCCTCTACAAGTGGATCAGCGAGAAGAAGATCGGCGACGCCAGCGAGCGCGCGCGCCAGCTCCTCGCCGCCGCCGAGCGCGATGCCGAGGCAGTGCGCAAGGCCGCCGACCTCGGAGCCAAGGAGCTGGCCCTCAAGGCCCGTGGCGAGTTCGAGGACGAGGTGCGCCGTCGCGAGCGCGAGATGCAACAGATCGAGCAGCGCATCCTCACCAAGGAGGAGCAGCTCGCCCGCAAGCTCGACGACATCGACCGCCGACTCAGCACCTACGCCGGCAAGGAGCGCGCCCTGACCGACCGCGAGACGGGCCTCGCGCAGAAAGAGAGCCGGCTGGCCCAGGCGGTCGACGAGCAGCGGCGCAAGCTGGAGGTCATCGCCGGCCTCACCGGCGAGGAGGCCAAGCGCCAGCTCCTGGGACAGATGGAGGAGGAAGCCCGTCGCGAGGCGACGCTGCTCCAGATGAAGCTCGAGGAGCAGGCGCGCGAGACCGCCCACGAGAAGGCCAAGGAGGTGCTCGCCACCACCATCCAGCGCCTGGCCCCCGACTACACCGTGGAGACGGCGGTCTCGGTGGTCGACCTGCCGTCCGACGACATGAAGGGCCGCATCATCGGTCGCGAGGGACGGAACATCCGCGCCCTCGAGCTCCACACCGGCGTGGACCTGATCGTCGACGACACGCCGGAAGCCGTGCTCATCTCCGCCTACGACCCCTACCGCCGCGAGGTCGCGCGCCGTTCGCTCCAGAAGCTCCTGGCCGACGGGCGCATCCATCCCGCGCGGATCGAGGAAGTCGTAGAGAAGGTCAAGAAGGAGATGGAGCAGCACCTCAAGGAGGAGGGCGAGAAGGCCTGCTTCGAGGTCGGCGTGCACGGCCTGCATCCCGAGCTGGTGAAGCTCGTCGGCCGCATGAAGTTCCGCACGTCGTACGGGCAGAATTGTCTACAGCACTCCAAGGAGGTCGCCTGGCTCGCCGGCATGATGGCGGCGGAGATCAAGGCGGACGTCAAGCTTGCCAAGCGCATGGGCTTGCTCCACGACATCGGCAAGGCGCTGACCCACGAGCAGGAGGGCAGCCACCCCGAGCTCTCGCTGCAGGTCCTGACGAAGTACAACGAGAGCGCGGAGGTCATCAACGCGGCTCTCTGCGGTCACGAGAACATCGAGCCCCAGACGATCGAGGCCGTGCTCACCGAAGCCGCCGACGGGATCTCCGCGGCGCGTCCGGGCGCCCGCCGCGACGTGCTGGAGTCCTACATCCGGCGGCTGGCCAAGCTCGAGGAGATCGCGCTCTCCTACCGCGGCGTCGAGATGTGCTACGCGATCCAGGCGGGGCGCGAGCTGCGCGTGCTGACCAAGGCCGACCTCGTCTCCGACCTCGACGCGCACCAGCTCGCCAAGGACATCACCAAGCGCATCGAGGCCGAGATGCAGTACCCCGGCCACATCAAGGTCGTCGTCATCCGGGAGACCCGCGCGGTCGAAGTCGCGAAGTAACAATCCATGAACATCCTCATGGTGGGCGACATCTTCGCCGAGTCCGGCCGGGCGGCGCTCGCCAAGCTCCTCCCGCAGCTCCGCCAGCAGCACGCGATCGACCTCACGGTCGTGAACATCGAGAACGCCGCGGGTGGCTTCGGCGTCACTCCCCAGATCGCCCGGTCGTGCCTGGAGCAGCTCGGCGTCGACGTGCTGACCTCGGGCAATCACATCTGGGACAAGAAGGAGATCATCGAGTACATCGCCAAGGAGAATCTCCTTCTCCGGCCGGCCAACTTCCCCGCGGGAACCCCGGGGTCGGGACACATCACGGTGAAGGCCGGTCCCCATCGCGTCGGCGTCCTGAACCTGATGGGCCGCGTGTTCATGAATCCCATCGACTGCCCGTTCCGCAAGGCCGACGAGATCCTCGAGGAGATGCGGCGCGACACGCCGATCATCCTCGTCGACATGCACTCGGAGGCGACCTCGGAGGTGGTGGCGCTGGGCTGGTATCTCGACGGCCGCGTGAGCGCGGTGGTGGGGACGCACCGGCACGTGCAGACCGCCGACGAGCGCGTCCTGCCGGGCGGCACCGCGTACATCACCGACCTCGGGATGACGGGGCCGGTCGACTCCGTGATCGGCGTGGACAAGGACATCATCATCCAGCGCTTCCTCACGCAGATGCCCGTCCGTTTCGAGCCGGCCAAGGGGCCCGCCGCGCTGCGCGGTGTCGTCATCGCGGTCGACCCCGAGACCGGGCGCGCCCGCTCGATCCAGCGCCTGAACGTCCCCGCGTGATCCTCGAGGGCGCGCCGGTCGCGGACAAGGTGCTGGCGGGCGTGCGCGCCGGCGTGGACGCGCTGCGCGCGCGCACGGGCACGACGCCGACGCTGGCCGTCGTGCTCATCGGGGATTTCGCGCCGTCGAAGGTCTACGTCGCCAACAAGAAGCGCGCGGCCGAGAGCGTCGGGATCGCCTCCAAGGACTTCATCCATCCCGACGGCCTCAGCCAGAAGGACCTGGTCGCGCTGCTCCGCTCGCTGAACGAGGACCGCTCCGTCCACGGCGTGCTGCTCCAGCTGCCGCTGCCGAAGGGGCTCGACGAGGACGAGGCCATCGAAGCCATTGCGCCCGAGAAGGACGCCGACGGCCTTCACCCCACGAACCTCGGCCATCTGCTCGCCGGGTCGCCGACCGTACTGCCGTGCACGCCCGCGGGCTGTCTCGAGATCCTCGACCACTACGGCGCAGAGCTGAAGGGCGCCGAGGCCGTGGTGGTCGGCCGCTCGCGGCTCGTCGGCAAGCCGCTGGCCCAGCTCCTGCTGGCGCGTCACGCGACGGTGACGATGTGCCACACGCGGACGCGCGATCTGGCCGAGCACACCCGTCGCGCCGACATCCTCTGCGTCGCGGCCGGACGCCCCCGAACGGTCACGGGCGACATGGTCAAGCCGGGCGTGTGGGTCATCGACGTCGGCATCAACCGTCTCGACACCGGCAAGCTCGTCGGTGACGTCGACTACGACTCCGTGAGCCAGCGCGCCCACGCCGTCACCCCCGTCCCCGGCGGCGTCGGCCGCATGACCGTCGCCATGCTGATGAAGAACACGTTGACGGCGGCCGAACGCCAGCTCCGATCGAATGGCTGACCGCGCGGTCCTCACGGTCTCGCAGCTGACCGAGCAGCTGCGCGGCCTCGTCGAGGAGCGGTTTCCCGCGGTGTGGGTCGAGGGCGAGATCTCGAACTTCCGCCTGTACGGCTCGGGCCACGCGTACTTCACGCTCAAGGACGACGGCGCGCAGCTCCGCACCGTGCTCTTCAGGAACCGCATGCGGCGGATCCGCTTCGAGCCCGGCGACGGCCAGCACGTGCTGGCGTTCGGGAGCCTCGAGGTCTACGCGACTCGCGGGGAGTACCAGTTCGTGGTCGAGCTGCTCGAGCCGCGGGGGCTCGGCGCGCTCCAGCTCGCGTTCGAGCAGCTCAAGGCGCGGCTCGGCGCCGAGGGGCTGTTCGCGGAGAGCCGCAAGCGGCCGCTGCCACGCTTTCCGCGTCGGATCGGCATCGTCACCTCGCCGTCGGGTGCCGCCGTGCGTGACATGCTGCGCGTCATTGGGCGGCGCTTCGCGGGGCTCTCGATCGTGATCGCGCCCGCCCGTGTGCAGGGCGAGGGCGCGGCCCGCGAGATCGCCGCCGGGATCGCCGATCTCAACGCGCTCGGTGACGTCGACGTCCTCATCGTCGGGCGCGGCGGCGGCTCGCTCGAGGACCTCTGGGCCTTCAACGAAGAAGTCGTCGCGCGCGCCATCGCCGGCTCGAAGATCCCCGTCATCGCCGCCGTCGGCCACGAGGTGGACGTGACGATCGCGGATTTCGTCGCCGACGTGCGCGCTCCGACGCCGTCGGCGGCCGCCGAGCTCGTGGTCCGCGAGAAGCAGGCGCTGATCGACGGCCTCCTCGACCTGCGCGGACGGCTCGAGGGCGCCATGCGCCGGCGGCTCGAGCACGCGCGCCGGGAGGCGACGTCGCTGACCGGCCGGCGCGTGCTCACCGATCCCGCCCGGCCGCTGCGCGATCTCGAACGTCGCGTCGACGACGCCGTGCGCCGCCTCCGTCATGCGGCGACCGCGACGCTCCGCCGCGCGTCCCATCGCGTCGACGTCACCGGCGCGGGGCTGCGGGGCCAGAGCCCGTTCGCCCGGCTGGCCGGCGACCGGCACCGGCTGGAGCGCGTCGACGCGCGGCTGGGCGGCGAGATCACGCGCGCGCTCGTGCGCTGGCAGCACCGGCTGGCGGCGGTGACGGGTCGCCTCGACTCGCTGTCGCCGCTCGCCGTGCTGGGCCGCGGCTACAGTCTCACGCGCACGCCGGCGGGCGACATCGTACGCGACGCCGCGCGTGTGGTGCCGGGCGACGCCGTCGACGTGCTGCTGGCCCGGGGCCGTCTCGAATGCCGCGTGGAGCGGACGAAGGAGCAGGATGACCGACCTCAAGTTTGAGGACTGTCTCAGCCGGCTCGAGCAGATCGTGAGCCAGCTCGAGGCCGGCAAGCTCTCGCTCGAGGAGTCGCTGAAGGTCTTCGAGGAGGGGATCGGGCTGGCCCGTCACTGTGCGAAGTACCTGGCCGACGCCGAGCGCCGGATCGAGCTCCTGGCCAAGGACGACACCGGCGCGCTGACGCAGAAGCCGTTCGCGTTCGAGTCGGACGAAGAGGCATGAGCGCCTTCGATCTCCCCGCCTATCTGGCCGAGCGGCGCCAGCTCGTCGACGATGCGCTGGCCGCCACGCTACCGCCCGAGGACACGCCCCCCGTCAGCGTACATCGTGCCATGCGCTACAGCGTGATGGCCGGCGGCAAGCGCCTGCGCCCCATCCTCGTCGTCGCGGGCGCCGAGGCCGTCGGGGGCAAGGCCGACACGGTGATGGCGACCGCGTGCGCGCTCGAGCTCGTGCACACGTACTCGCTGATCCACGACGATCTGCCCGCCATGGACGACGACGATTACCGGCGCGGCCGCCTCACCAATCACAAGGTCTTCGGCGAGGCGATCGCCATCCTCGCCGGCGACGCGCTCCTGACCTACGCCTTCCGTCTCATCGCCGAGAACGCCTCGCGCATCCCCGATCCCGGCGTGATCCGCGAGGTCATCCTCGAGGTGGCCGACGCCGCCGGCACCGGCGGGATGGTCGGCGGCCAGGTCGTCGACATCGAGTCCGAGGGCAAGGTGGTCACCGCGGAGACACTGGAGTACATCCACCTGCACAAGACGGCGGCGCTCATCCGGGCGTCGTTGCGGGTGGGGGCGATCCTGGCCGGCGGCGCGCCCGCGGACGTCACCGCGATCGGCGAGGCGGGGCGGAGCCTCGGGCTGGCCTTCCAGATCGTCGATGATATCCTCGACGTCGAAGGCACGCTCGCCGAGCTCGGCAAGTCCGCGGGCAGCGACGAGCGGAAGCAGAAGGCGACGTACCCCGCGCTGCACGGCATCGAGGCCTCGCGCGATCAGGCGCGAGCGCTGATCGCGGGGGCGAAGGAGCGGCTGCGCGGCCTCGGTCCGGGCGCGGTTCCGCTCTGTGCGCTCGCCGACTACATCTTCGAGCGGAGGTCGTAGGGTGTCCGCCATCAGCGGCGTCTTCGCGCGGGAGATCCTGGATTCCCGCGGCAACCCGACCATCGAGGTCGAGATCCAGCTCGATTCCGGCGCCTGGGGCCGCGCCGCCGTCCCCTCCGGCGCGTCGACCGGCAAGCGCGAAGCGGTCGAGCTGCGCGACGGCGACAGCCAGCGCTACCGCGGCAAAGGTGTCCAGCGCGCGGTCAAGAACGTCGAGGACACCATCGCCGCCGAGATCGAGGGCATGGAGGCGACGGAGCAGACCGCCGTCGATCAGGCGCTGCTCGAGCTCGACGGCACGCCGAACAAGTCGGCCCTCGGCGCCAACGCGATCCTGGCCGTGTCGCTCGCCGTCGCTCGGGCGGGCGCCGACGAGGTCGGGTTGCCGCTCTACGCCTATCTCGGCGGGGTCGGCGCGCGCCTCCTGCCGGTGCCGATGCTGAACGTGCTCAACGGCGGCGCGCATGCCGACAACGGGCTCGACATCCAGGAGTTCATGCTGGTGCCGGCGGGCGCCGAGAGCTTCGGCACCGCGCTGCGCATGGGCGTCGAGGTCTTCCATACGCTGCACGGTCTGCTGAAGGACAAGGGCCTGGCCACGGGTGTGGGCGACGAGGGCGGCTTCGCGCCCAACTTGCCGTCGAACACCGCGGCGCTCGACCTCTTCATGCAGGCGATCGAGCGCGCCGGCTATCGTGCCGGCGAGGACATCTTCCTGGCGCTCGACGTGGCGGCCAGCGAGTTCGCCGAGTCCGGGGGACGGTACCGGCTCGCCCGCGAGGGTGTGGTGCGCACGAGCGAGGAGATGATCGCGCTGTACGAGT
>Ga0075425_100004427_pt1 | contig 14494 bp, 9 predicted proteins | sample SoiMethybrSBSTD4_FD_75300 | JGI IMG/M metagenome (GOLD analysis project Ga0075425, IMG submission 75300) | Bulk soil microbial communities from a Populus tree surrounding site in Tennessee, USA - Soil MetaG P. TD hybrid SBSTD4 | ecosystem: Environmental > Terrestrial > Soil > Tree plantation...
TCAGGACGTGCGGTGGCCGTCCGGATGGTCGCAGCCGGGGAAGCTCGCGAAGAACGTCTGGCCCGTCCAGCCCAGCTCGCGCATGCCGATCTCGGAGGAGTAATACGCGCCCGCGATCCAGCCCTTCAGCTCGTCGAAACGGTCGCGGGTGGTGGGCGGACGCTTGGGAAGAGGCGCGGGAACGATCACCGCCTCCCCGCGCACCCAGAAGTGCGGCGGCTCCGCGGGCTCCGCGGTGGAGACGGCGGTGAGGAGCTCCGTCTGCTGGGCCGGCGTCAGCGCCTTCCAGGGGTGGTTGTAGCGGGCGGCGGCTTCGGCGTCGATCCAACCCAGCGCGCCCAGGAATTTCCGCTGATTGTCCGGCGTGTCGACGGCGAGGAGCTGGTCCACGAAGGGAGCCACCTTCGCTTGCGTGGAGCCCGGCACGATGCGCTCGGCGAGCGAGGTCAAGGTGTCCATCTGGTGCGCGTCCAGGAAGACGGGCTTCGCGCCGGGCACGCTCGCGCGCGTTTCGGCGGTGGCCACGCGGTCAGGGTGGGCCAGGTGATCGCGGACGGGATGGTCCTCGGCGATGGCGGGCAGGGCCAGGCCGGCCCCGGCCGCGCCCATGAGGCCCAGCACCTCGCGCCGACCCAACGTCTTCGGCGCGTCCCTGACGACCGGCAGCTCCACTCTCTTGGTCATGCGAGACCCTCGTGACTGGACGCCGACAGTAGCACCGCGTCTCCGCCCAGACAAGATCGCGAGACGGGTTTGACCGCCCGGAGGCGGGGGAGCTACGCTCCGGCGCCGGGTCCGGAGACGGTGGGGCGCGCAACAACCGACGGAGGGTGCACGTGCAGAGCAAGACGCAGGACACCTTCGACGTGCTCGTGGTGGGCTCCGGCGCATCCGGGGGCTGGGTCGCGAAGCGCCTCACGGAAGCGGGGCTCAGCGTCGCGCTCGTGGAGGCGGGACGGCCGCAGTCCGACAAGAACTTCAGCGAGCACCGTCCCGAGTTCAGCGCGCCCTATCGGAACCGCGCCCCCGAGGTCATCCGCAAGACCCGGCCCGTCCAGAAGGACTGCTACGCCTGCAACGAGTTCAACTACGACTGGTTCTGCAACGACATCGAGGAGCCCTACGCGACGCCGGAGGGCAAGCCCTTCAGCTGGCAGGGACGCACGCGCCTCGTCGGCGGCCGCACCAACGTCTGGGGCCGCCAGAGCTATCGCTTCAGCGACCTCGACTTCAAGGCCGCGTCCTACGACGGGTACGGGATGGACTGGCCGCTCGGCTACGCCGACCTCGAGAAGTACTACGACCTCGTCGAGGACTACGTCGGCATCACCGGCATCGCGGAGGGAGTGGACGAGCTGCCCGACGGGCATTTCCATCCGCCGATGGGGATGACCTGCGCGGAGACGCTCTTCCGCACCCGGGTGAAGGACAAGCTCGGGTGGACGACGACGCTTGGGCGCGCGGCCAACATCACGAAGCCGCTCAACGGCCGCTCCCCTTGCCACTACTGCGGACCCTGCCACCAGGGCTGCGCCACCCACTCGTATTTCAACGCCGCCTTCACGACCGTGGCCGACGCGATGAAGACGGGCAAGTGCACGCTCGTCACCAACGCGATGGTCTACAAGGTCCTCACCGACACCGGCACCAACCGCGCGCGGGGAGTCCTCTACATCGACCGCCTGACGCGCGAGCCGAAGGAGATCCGCGGCCGGGTGGTGGTGCTGTGCGCCCAGGCCCTCGAATCCGCCCGCGTCCTGCTCAACTCCGCGAACGGTCAGAACGCGGGCGGGCTCGGCAACTCCAGCGGCGTGCTCGGGCACTACCTGATGGACCACCTGTGGGTCGCGGGCGGGGCCAGCGGCGAATTCCCGGAGATCGCGGGCAAGGCGACCATGGGCGGACCGCAGCGGCCGGACGGCTTCTACGTCATCCGCTTCCGCAACACGAAGAGCAAGAAGTACGACAAGTTCCTCCGCGGTTACGGATTCCAGGGCGGGGGCTCGACCAGCTTCAACTGGCGCGCCCCCGGCTTCGGCGCGGAGTTCAAGAAGGGATTCCGGGATCCCGTGATCAGCGTGGGCCTGGCCGGGTTCGGAGAGTGCCTGCCGCGCTTCGAGAACTTCGTCGAGATCGATCCCTCCGGGCAGCGCGACGTCTTCGGCATCCCCATCCTGAAGATCCAGATGACTTGGGGCGACAACGAGCGCGCGATGGTCCAGGACATGGCGGAGTCGGGCGCGGAGATGATGGACGCGGCGGGGGCGAAGAACATCCGGCCCTACGCCATCCCGGACCGCGTGCCCGGCTACGGGATCCACGAGATCGGCGTCGCGCGCATGGGCAAGGATCCGAAGACGTCGGTGCTGAACCAGTTCCAGCAGGCCCACGACGTCGCCAACCTGTTCGTGATGGACGGGGCCGGATTCACGTCCGGCGCCTGCCAGAACCCGACCCTCACCATCATGGCCCTGGCCGTGCGGTCGACCGACTACCTGATGGACGAGATGAAGAAGGGCAGCCTCTAGGCGGGCAGTGCCGCCGGACGACCCCGACCCCACCAGCCCGACCGAAGTCGACGACGGCAGTGGCGCGGCGGCGCTCGTGCCGCTCCCCGAGCGCATCGGCCACTACCGCGTCCGGCGCGAGCTGGGCCGGGGCGGCATGGGCACGGTGTACCTGGCGGAACGGGACGAGCCGGGGCTGCGCAAGACGGTCGCGGTCAAGGTCGTCAGCCGCGGCATGGACTCCGCGTTCGTGCTGCGGCGCTTCCGCACGGAGCGGCAGATCCTGGCTGGCCTCGAGCACCCCGGGATCGCGCGCCTCTACGACGGCGGCACCACGGACGAAGGCCTGCCCTACTTCGTCATGGAGTACGTGGACGGCGAGGACCTCGTCGCGTATTGCGACCGCCACCACCTTCCCGTCCGCACGCGCCTGCAGCTCTTCCTCCGCGTGTGCGAGGCCGTGCAATACGCGCATCAGGGGCTCGTCGTCCATCGCGACCTCAAGCCCTCGAACATCCTGGTGACCGCGGCCGGCGAGCCCAAGCTCCTCGACTTCGGCATCGCCAAGCTCCTGGGACCCCAGGTCGGCGAGGAGAGCGAAGACCAGACGGCGTCCATCGTCCGCCTCCTGACTCCCGACTTCGCGAGCCCGGAGCAGGTGCGTGGCGACCGCGTCACCACCGCCAGCGACGTCTACGCCCTGGGCGTCGTGCTCTACGAGGTGCTCTCCGGCCGGCGGCCCTATCGCCTGAAGGGCGGGACGGCGGCCCAGCTCGAGCGCGCCATCCTGGAGCGCGACGTCCAGGCCCCGTCCACCGCGCTCGCGCGCGACCTGCGGCGCCAGCTCCGCGGCGACCTCGACAACGTCGTGCTCAAGGCCCTGCGCAAGGACCCGGCCGAGCGCTACGCCACGGCGGCGGAGCTCGCGGACGACGTGCGCCGCTACCTCGACGGATTCCCCGTGCGCGCGGCCCCGGATCGGCCCGCCTATCGCATCGCGAAGTTCCTGCGCCGCCACCGCACCGCGGTGACGGCGGGGGCGGCCGTGGTGCTGAGCCTCGTGGCCGGCCTGGGCATCGCCCTGCGCCAGGCCCGGGTGGCGGAGGCGGAGCGGCGGCGGGCGGAAGCGCTGTTCCAGGACGTGCGCGGCCTCGCCAACTCCGTCATCTACGAGCTGCACGACGCGATCGGCAACCTGCCCGGGGCCACGCCCGTGCGGCAGCTCATGGTCACGCGCGCGCTCGAATACCTCGATCGCCTGGCCGCGGAGGCGCGCAGCGACGTCTCCCTCCAGCGCGAGCTGGCGGACGCCTATCAGCGCGTGGCCCAGGTCCAGGGCGGCGCGGTGGGGGCGAATCTGGGCGACACCACGGGCGCCTTGCAGAGCTACGGCAAGGCCCTCGCCATCCGCCAGGCCTTGATCGCGCGCGCGCCCGTCGATCCCCGGGACGTCCTCGGGCTCGCCCTCCTCGAGTTCGACCTCGGCGCCCTGGAGCGCGTGCTCGGGGAGACGGCGAAGGCGGAGCGCTCGTTCGTGTCCGCCGCCGCGCGCCTGGAGTCGCTGCGCGGCCAGGGTGCGCTCCCGGACGACCAGCGGCGACGCGTCGCCTCCGTCTACCAGCGCCTGGCCGAGGTGCAGCGCTTCCAGGGCAAACACGAGGCGGCGCTGGCGTCCGCGCAGAAGGCGGCGGTGGAGGCGGAGGCGGCCTGGAGCGCGCGGCCCGGCGATGCGGCCGTGCGCTCCGCGCTGGCCGCGGCCTCGCATCAGCTCGCGGAGGTGCTCGCGGACGGCCAGCGCTACGCGGAGGCGCTCACGAAGACGAGGCGCGCGCGCGAGCTGCTGGAGGCGGCCCTGCGCGAGAACCCGCTCGACGCCCAGCACACGCGCATCCTGCTCTTCGTCCTCAACGGCGAGAGCCGGTACCTCTGGCAGCTGGGGGACCGTCCCGGCTCGTTGAAGGTCCGCGCCCGCGCCCTGGAGGTGGCGGAGGAAGCGTCGCGACGCGACCCCCAGGACCGCTGGAGCCAGATGGGCGTCGTGGTGGCGGCGGTGGCGCAGGCGGAAGCGCTGCTGGAGACGGGGGCGGCGCGCGAGAGCGTCCGCCACTTCCGCGAAGCGCTGCGCATCGGGCGCGCGGCCGCGGACGCCGATCCGCAGAACCGCTACGTGCAGCTCGAAGCGGCGGCGGCGGAATACGGGCTCGGGCGCGCGCTCCTCGCCGAAGGCTCGCGCCCCGCGCTCGCGGAAGGCTGCGCGTCTCTCGCGCGCGTGCAGCAGTTCTGGACCGGCCTCAAGGGGGCGGGCGGCCTGCCCGCGGGCGAGACCGAGGACCTCGAGCAGCGCCTGCCCGCGCTGCGTGCGCGCTGCCCCTGAGCGTCAGCCGGAACGGGCCAGGGGCAGGCTGAGGACGAAGACGGCTCCGCTCCCGCCGGAGGCGTCGAGAGACAGGTCCCCGCCCTGGGCCCGCGCGAGGCGGCGGCTGAGCGCGAGCCCCAGGCCGATGCCGGGCGCGCTGTTGGCGGCGTCGCGATCCGACTTCGAGAAGGGCTGGAAGAGGCGGCGCCGCTCGGCCGCGGAGAGGCCGGGGCCGTGGTCGCTGACCCGGACGAGCGCGCGGCCCTGCGACGTCTCCAGGCGCACGTCGATGCGCGGCGGGGTGGAGCGCGCCGCGTATTTGCAGGCGTTGTCCACCAGGTTGAGCAGGACCTGCTCGACCGCGGAGCGGTCCACGTGCACGGGCAGGGGGCCGCTCGCGGACGGCGCGAACGCCATCTCCAGGTCGGCGCGCGCGGCGCGCTCGGCCAGGCGTGGCCGCGCCTCCTGCACGAGGGCCTGGAGATCGACGGTCTCCCGCGCGGCCTCCCCCCGCCCGCTCTCGACGCGCGCGTAGAACAGCACGTTCTCCACGAGGTGGCCGAGCCGCTCCGCCTCGCCGCGCAGCCGCGCGATGTACTCGCGGCGCCGCCCTTCGTCCGTGACCATGCCGTCGGCGAGCATGTCCGTGTAGAGGCGGAAGGTCGTGAGCGGCGTGCGCAGCTCGTGCGTGACCGCGGAGACGAACACGTGCCGGCGCTCGCTCAGCTCGACCACGCCGCGCAGGAGGGCGGCCACGGCCAGGGCGGCCAGGAAGGCAAAGGCCCAGGCCCCGGCCAGGGACAGGCGCGCGGGGGAAGGGCCGGTCCCCTCGGGCACGGACACGGGGCCAGTCACGAGCCGTACGGGCAGCGTCGCCAGCCGCCGCTCCTCGTCCGCGCGCGCGCCCGCCGTCACCGGCTCCAATCGCGCGTCCGGCAGCAGGTCCTGGATGGAGGCCAGGAGGTCCTGGCGCAAGCGCGGCCAGTCCAGCCACGAGCCCCGGATGTACTCCTCGTTGCCGACCCCCACTCGGCGCGCGAGCAGCAGTACGTCGCCGACCCAGAGCGCCGCCGGTGGACCCTCCCGCGGAATGAGGGGGCGCGGTGCGAGCTCGCGCGGCACGGACGCGGCCTGGGCGAGGACGGAGTTGGAGAGGCTCTGCTGGCGGGCGGCGTATTCCTGGACGTTCTTCATTTTCTGCACGGAGGCCTGATCGTTGGCGGCCACCATGGCGCTCGGGGCCGGCGCGGGCGGCTGGCGGGGGAGTCGCGCGGCCAGGTCGGCGCCGCGGAGGGTGGTCCGCAGCGACTCGAGCCTTCGCGCGAGGGCCGGCGCCTGCGGCGACGTGACCTCGCCTCCGGGAGCGATCTGGAATCGGAGGAGGTACTCGGCCGGCATCTCCGACCGGCCCTCCAGGGCGAGGAGCGGGATGAGCGCCGAGTCCAGCCGCCAGAGGGCGAGACGTGTGTTCTCCTCGAGCGCGGCCTGGGCCCGCGCCTGCTGCTCCGCGCGCTCCAATCGCAGGACGGTGAGGCTGATCCACACCATCGCGCCCAGGAGGGCGGCAACGCAGGCCGCGAAGACGAGCCAGACCCGCGCCGGCCTCACGAGCCCCCGCCGTCCAGCCGATAGCCCTTGCCCCGCACCGTCACCAGCAGCGCGTCCGCCGTCCCGTGATCGCGAAGCTTGGTGCGCAGCCGCGCCACGTGGACGTCCACCGTGCGCGTCTCGGGAGCGGCGCGCGCGCTGACACCCCAGACGCGCGAGAGCAGCTCCTCGCGCGAGACGATGCGGCCCGGGTTCGCGGCCAGGTAGCGGAGGAGCTCCGTCTCGCGCTGCGAGAGCTCCTGGCGCGTGCCGTCGGTGAAGACGACCTCCTGGCGCTCGAGGTCGACGCGGCCGCCGGGCAGGCGCAGGGAGCGCACGTCGCCCGGCCGCTCCGGCGAGCGGCGGAGCACGGCGTCGACCCGCGCGAGGAGCTCGCGGATGCTGAAGGGCTTGGTCACGTAGTCGTCCGCCCCTTCGCGCAGGCCGCGCACCCGCTCCGCTTCCGCCCCCCGCGCGGTCAGGATGATCACGGGCAGCGTGGGGTGGGCGCGGCGCAGCTCGCGCAGCACGGCCAGCCCGTCGCGGCCGGGCAGGACGAGGTCGAGGAGCACGAGGTCGCATCCGCCGTGCAGCGCCTTGTCGAGGCCGGTGTCGCCCCGCTCCGCCTGCACCGCGGCATACCCGTGGAAGGCGAGAGCATCGGCCAGCCCCTCGCGGATGGCGCGGTCGTCTTCGACGACGAGCACGCGGGGTCGCGACATGGCCTCGCTACTGTAGCGAACCCTGGGGCGGGAACGTAAACGCCACGTAACGGCGCTAGCCGACGATGCCGCGACCTTCGACGATGTGCAGGTAGCGGCCGGTGGGCACGTCTTTGATCCGCTCCACGCGTCCGCTCGGTTTCGGCCACCGGATCTCCAGCCAGTCGAGCGCCGCCGCCGCCCCCAGGCCGATCACCTCGCGCGGGTCGTGCGACGAGAGGTAGCTGCCGCCGCCGTTGCGGAGGCGCGAGCGGGTCAGGCCGCCCACCGACCAGGTGAGGAGCGCACCCACGGCGTCGCGATTGCAGCCCTTGCCTTCGAGCCGGAGCCCCACCCAGCCGTGCCCGCCCGCGGCGCGGTTGCGCAGCAGGAGGGGCGCGCCGCCGTTGTTGCCCACGAGCACGTCCACGGCGCCGTCGTTGTCGTAGTCGCCGACGGCGAGACCGCGCGCCGGGAACGACTTGGCGAACACCGGTCCCGCCTGCGCGCTCACGTCGCGCAGCCGCGTGCCGTCGTTGCGGAAGAGGAGCAGCGGCTCCTTGTAGCGCACCTGTCCGCCGTAGCTGTCCACCATGTCGTCGGGATGGCCGTTGGCCAGGAAGAGGTCCACGAGCCCGTCGTTGTCGAAGTCGAAGAACTTGAGCCCCCAGCCGGAGAGGAGGCGCGTGGCCTGGCCGATGCCGTGCGTGTTCGCGACGTCGCTGAAGGACTCGTCGTGGTTGTTGCGGTAGAGCGCGAACATCTCGTTGTCCACGTTGGCCACGAAGAGGTCCTGCCAGCCGTCGCCGTCCACGTCCGCGGCGTCCACACCCATGCCGGAGCGCGGCTGCCCGTTCATGCTGAAACCGACTTCGGACGGGAGGCCGATCTCGTCCCACTTGCCCTGGCCGCGGTTCATGAACAGGAAGTTCTGGACGGTGTCGTTGGCCACGAACAGGTCGAGGAGCCCGTCGTTGTTGACGTCGGTCGCGACCACGCCCAGGGCCTTGCCCAGCGCGCGCGCGATGTCCGTGCCCTTGGAGACCTCCGTGAAGGTGCCGTCGCCGTTGTTGTGGAAGAGGACGCTGGCCGTCGGCTTGAAGACGCGCGGGATGCAGTAGTAACGGCGCCCCAGCTTGTTGTCGCCGCAGACCACGTTCTTGGCCGCCCCGAACTCGACGAAGCTGCACAGGAACAGGTCCAGGCGGCCGTCGTTGTCGTAGTCGAACCACACCGCGCTCGTGGTCCAGGCGGGCGCGGCCAGCCCGGCCTTCTCCGTCACGTCGGTGAAGGTCCCGTTGCCGTTGTTGCGATAGAGGATGCAGCGCCCGTACGCGGTGACGAGCAGGTCCGGATAGCCGTCGTTGTCGTAGTCGCCCACGGCCACGCCCATGCCGAAGGTGCCCCCGGCCACTCCCGCCTTCTCCGTCACGTCCGTGAAGGTCCCGTCGCGGTTGTTGCGGTAGAGCGCGTTGCGCAGCGGCGCCTTGGGGGTGAAGAAGTCGGAGGGGCCGCTGTTCACGATGTAGACGTCCATCCAGCCGTCGTTGTCGTAGTCGAGGAAGGCGACGCCGGGCCCCATGGTCTCCGGCAGGTAGCGGCTGGGGGACATCGCGTTCTCGTGCACGAACGTGATCCCGCTCCGCGCGGGGTCGATCTCCTCGAACAACGGCGCGCGCGCGGGATCGGCGGCGGGGAGGGACCGAGGCAGGAGGAGCGCCGCTCCGCTGGCGGCGACGGCCGAGCGGAGGAACGCGCGACGCGATCTCATGGGTCCTAGGGTGTCTCCGCGGTGTCGGCCGTGCAAGTGCCCGTGATCTATACTCGCGGACCGGCCCGATGACTTCCTGGCAACGACTCTCGATCGGGCTCGCGCTCGTCGCCGCCGTGGCGGCCGCCGCCCGCCGGCCCCCGCACCTGCCGGCCCTGCTCGCCGCCGCGCCCGCGCCCAACGCGAACGGCCAGGCCCTGGCCCGCATCGCCTGCCTCACGTGCCACAAGGTCCCGCCGCCCGACATCCTCCCGCGGGCGGCCTGGGCGCGCGAGATCGAGAAGATGGCGCTGATCCTCGCGGGCAAGGGAATCCCGGAATGGGGCGGCGCGGGCGGGCCGCGGGTCAGCCTCTCGGACGAGTACAAGGCGATCCTCGCCTACTACGAGGCGGCGGCGCCGGCGGCCCTCCCGCCCCTGCCGCCCTGGCCCGCCCCCGATGACCGGCCTCTGCGCTTCGTGCGGCGGACGATCGCGTTCAAGGACGCGGTCACGCCGGAGCCGGCGGTCGCGAACGTCCGCCTCGCCGATCTCGACGGCGACGGCCGGCCCGAGCTCCTGGCCTGCGACATGCGCCAGGGCGTCGTGCTGATGGCGCACCCCGACCGCCCGGCGGAAGGCGCGGCGGCGATCGCGCAGGTGCCGCATCCGGACCACGTCTCCGTGGTCGACCTCGACGGCGACGGCCGCCTGGACCTGCTCGTCGCGGACCTCGGCGAGTTCTATCCGGGCGACCACGAGAAAGGCGCGGTCACGGTCCTGCGCGCGCAGCCCGGCGGCGGCTACGTGCCCTTCACCGTCGGCGGCTTCCCCCGCGTGGCGGACGCGGAAGCGGTTCCCGCCACGGGCGGCCCGCCGGACATCGCGGTGGCCGGCTTCGGATGGCATGTGAAGGGCGAGATCGCGCTCTTGAAGAACCGCACACGGGACTGGAGCCAGCCCGTCTTCGAGCGCACGAAGCTCGACCCCCGGGCCGGCGCCATCCACGTCGTGCCCGCGGACATCGATGGAGACGGCAACCTCGACCTCGTGGCCCTCATCGCGCAGGAGCACGAGGCCGTGGTCGCGTTCCTGGGCGACGGCAAGGGCGGCTACTCTCCGGCGCGCACGCTCTACGCCGCCCCCCACCCGAACTGGGGATCGTCGGGCATCCAGGTGGTGGACCTGGACAAGGACGGCGACCTCGACGTCCTCATGACGAACGGCGACATGTTCGACGACGACATCCTCAAGCCGTACCACGGCATCCAGTGGCTCGAGAACAAGGGCAAGCTCCGCTTCGAGCCGCATCCCCTGGCCGCGCTCGCGGGGGCGCACCGCGCCGTGGCCGTCGATCTCGACGGCGACGGCGACCTCGACATCGTGGCCTCCGCGTTCACGGGCGTGGTCATGGGCCAGGCGGCGGCGGGGCTGCCCTCGCTGGTCTGGCTGGAGCAGGTGAAGCCGGGCCGTTTCGAGCGCCACACGATCGAAGTGGGCTCGCCCCTGCACGCGACCCTCGACGTCGGGGACGTGGACGGGGACGGCGACGTGGACATCGTGACCGGGATCTTCCGGCTGCAGGGCACGTCGGAGCACTGGCTGGAGGTTTGGGAGAACCAGAAGGTCAGCGCCCCGCGTCCGGGAGCAGGCTCGCCAGCAGGAACACCAGGGGCGCGTTCCAATTGATCGCCATCTCGTTCGACGCGTACGAGCCCTGGTCGTCGCGATAGCGGCGGGCGGGGGGCGTGGCCGGCAGCGCGTCGATGACGGGATCGCCTCCGTAGCGGTTGGGACCGCCGGAGAGCATTCCCGGCCAGGGCTCGGCGTTGGCGTCGCCGCCGCTGGGCCGGTGATGCGGATGGCGATAGGGCCGGTCGCCGAGCTGCGTCACCCAGGAGAGGGCGAACGTGTTGCGGCCGAGCAGGTAGTGGAGGTTCTCCGTGGCCGCGTCCAGGAGCGCGGGATCCGGCTGGAGCAGGTTCACGAGGACGAGGGCCACGCCGTAGTTCGCGACCACGCCGTTGGAGCCCCAGACGTAGTCGTTCGCGCGCAGGCTGAGGCGATACGGGTTCGCGCGCGTACGGGCCACGATGTCGGCGCCGGCCGCCGCCGCGTCCGCGCGGATCCGTGAGCGTACCGTTTCGTCCGTCCCGGGCTGGCGCGAGAGGGCATAGGCGAACAGGGCCAGGCTGCGCACGTCCGGCCAGGACGGCGGGCCGGTGCCGAGCACGGGGCCGGCCGCCGCGTAGTTCGACTTGAAGTAGGCGTCGTACTCCGGCGTGCCCGTGGTGCGGAACAGCTCGGCCGCGGCCCACAGCCGCTCGTCCGAGCAGTTGCTGTCGCCGTATTCGCCGGTCTGCACGCCGCAGCAGTTCCGGAAGACGACGGCGGGGTTCTTCGCGAGCCAGGCCCAGGCGCGCTCCGCCGCGGCCAGCGCGGTGCGCGCGAACTCCGGGTCGAAGGGCTGGAACACGCGCGCCGCGACGGCCATCACGGCCGCGAAGTCGCCCGTCGCGCACGAGCTCTTGAAGGGCGCGGCGCCGGTGCCGATCACGTAACGCGGCCCGCCGTCGTCCTTCTCCGGCATCACGAAGCCGCCGAACCGCTCGCTGGTGAGCTTGTGCCAGACCCCGCCGTCCGTGTCCTGCATCTTGAGCATCCAGCGCAGGTTCCAGCGCGCCTCGTCCAGGAGGTCGGGCACGCCGTTGTCCGACTCGGGGATCTGCAGCGAGACCGCGCCCACGCGCTCGGGGAACAGCTCGTAGGCCCAGAGCAGCTCGCCCGTGGTGATCCCCGAGTTCACGACGTATTTGCCGTAGTCGCCCGCGTCGTGCCATCCGCCGCTGCCGTCCACGGCGCCGCTCGCGCCCGCGGACGCGTGCAGCGAGGCATCCGGGTTGGGCGTGCCCGCGACGTGGCAGGCGGCGTGCGCGTAGCCGGGATACAGGGGAGCGAGGTCCACGGCCGTGCCGCAGCGCTGCCCGTAGAAGGCGCGGGCCGTGAGCAGGAAGGCGCGCGCGTACACGTCCGGGGCCACGTCGAACTCGTCGCTGGTGCCGACCCCGGGCACGTCGAGATAGAAGGCGCCCGTCTCCGTGAGCGTGGAGAAGTCGGCCACGCGCACGGTGTCGCCGGTGTCGGGGTCGCTCTGCGCCGGTCCGAGCGCCCCGCCCGCGACCTCCGCCCCGTCGCGCACGCGGCGCACCCGGAAGGCTCCCGTCGCTCGTGAGTCCGTGACCATCGCCAGCTTCGGCCGCGTGGGCAGGTAGCCGACCTGGTCGACCTTGATGGCCTCGCTGACGGCGGCACGGGAAGCGCCGGCCGGCGCGAGCAGCAGGGCCAGCGCGGAAGCGGCGACGACAGAGATCATGGTTCCTCCCCCGGGGCCTTCAGGTTGACCGTCGCGACGCCACGACAGTATCGTCTCCCGCGCGCGGGCCACGCGAGAGACCGGAGCGGAGGCGGCAGTTGAAGGGGACATGGGGACGCGCCCTGCTCGGGACCGGCGTCATCGCGTTGTCGCTGGCCGCGGTCACCCGGCCCGCGCCTCCTCCTTCGCCAGAGGCGATGGTGCAGCGCACCTGCGCGATCTGCCACGCCCTGCCTCCGCCCGAGATCCTACCGAAGTCGGCGTGGAAAGGCGTCGTCCGCGACATGACCGGGCTCATGGTCGAGGGGACGGGGATGCCCGCGTCGTCCGCGGCCTCCGCCCTCGATTTCGACTTCGAGCAGATCGCGGACTACTACGAGCGGCGCGCGCCGAGCGAGCTGCCCTCGCCCGTGCCCTGGCCCGCGCCCGGCGCCGATCCCGCGCGCTTCGTGCGCCACCGCCTCGACTTCGCGGGGGCGAAGGGACCGGCCGCCGTCGCCAACGTCCGGCTCCTCTCGCTCGCCGCGGGCGCGCCGCCGCAGGTCGTCGCCGTGGACATGCGGGCGGGGCTGGTCCTCCTCGGCGAGGCCAAGCCGGGATCGTCCGGCCTGCGCGAGATCGGCCACCTCGCGAGCCCCTGCCATGTCTCCGCCGTCGACCTCGATCGCGACGGGCGCACCGACCTCCTGGTCGCGGACCTCGGCAATCCCGTACCCGGCGATACCAAGCAGGGGACGGTGACGTGGATGCGTTCGCGACCCGACGGCACGTATCAGTCCATCCCCCTGGCCACCGGCCTCCCCCGCGTGGCCGACGTCGAGGCCGGCGACTTCGACGGCGACGGGGACCTCGACCTGATCGTGGCCGCCTTCGGCTGGCGCAAGGTCGGCGCGATCCTGCTCCTCGAGAACCAGACGAAGGACTGGGCCCGACCCGTCTTCGAGACGCATCTCGTCGACACGCGCACGGGAGCCATTCACGTTCCCGTCACCGACCTCGACGGGGACGGGCGCCTGGACTTCGTCGCCCTCATCTCCCAACAGCACGAGACGGTGTCGGCCTTCCTCGGCGACGGCAAGGGCAGCTTCCGCGAGGAGACGATCGACCGCGCGCCGCATCCGGCCTGGGGCTCGTCCGGCCTCCAGCTAGTGGACCTCGACGGCGACAAGGACCTCGACGTGCTCGTCACCAACGGCGACATGCTCGACGACTTCCAGCTGAAGCCCTACCACGGCATCCGCTGGCTGGAGAACCGGGGGCGCTTCCCGTTCGTGCCCCACGACATCGCACCCTTCTTCGGCGCCTTGCGGGCCCAGGCGGCGGACCTGGACGGCGACGGGGACATGGACATCGTGGCCTGCTCGCTCGTCCAGCTCGCGCGCACGGCGGGAGGACCCGCCCCGTCCCGCGATCTCCCGTCGCTGGTGTGGCTCGAGCAGACCGCGCCCGGCCGCTTCGAGCGCCACACGCTCGAGACCGGCGGCCGCCATCTCAGCCTCGACCTCGGAGACGTGGATGGCGACGGCGACGTCGACATCGTGGTCGCGAACTCGCTCTCGGGGACGCCGGGGTTCGTGGAGGTGTGGGAGAACCGCGGCCGCCGCTGACCGCCGTTTTCAGCGATTCGCCTTGACGGTCCGACGGCGAGTGTGGTTTCGTCGCGCCCGATATGAAGATCCCCAGGATCGTGGCCGTGAGCCTCTCCCTCTTCGCGGGCGCGCCCGCCGCCGCCCTGGCCCAGGGCGCGGGCAATCAGCCGCCCGCGCTGCTGAGCGACCTCGTGGACGTGAGCCGCGACTTCCGCGACTACACGAACGCCTATTACCTCGCGGACACGCTCACGAGCTTCGATCCGGCCACGGGGAGCGGGCTCGTCAAGTGGCGCCGCCATCAGGTCGTGCCCCGCCTCGCCTTCAACAACATGGAGCAGGGCCTGCGCCCCTTCGAGGGCGCGGTCTTCCCTGCCATCGAATACCCCGTCGATCCCGAGCTCGCGTTCTCCGTCCAGTTCGTCTCGCCGCGGGCGGTGCGCCTCCGCTTCCGCACCGGCCCCGAGGTCCGTCCCGAGCGCGAGGAGCTCATGCTGGTGGGCGAGCCCGGGCGCGATGCCTCCTGGAAATACGAGAAGGTCGCGGGCGGCCATCGCTACACGAGCGCGGCCGGCTCCCTGACCATCACCGAGAGCCCCTGGCACGTCGAGCTGCGCGACGCGGCCGGCCGC
>Ga0075425_100004431_pt1 | contig 14491 bp, 4 predicted proteins | sample SoiMethybrSBSTD4_FD_75300 | JGI IMG/M metagenome (GOLD analysis project Ga0075425, IMG submission 75300) | Bulk soil microbial communities from a Populus tree surrounding site in Tennessee, USA - Soil MetaG P. TD hybrid SBSTD4 | ecosystem: Environmental > Terrestrial > Soil > Tree plantation...
GGTGATCCTGAACGAGCACCCCCTGAGCTATCTCGACGAGATGCACGCGGCCCTGGAGGCCCTCCTGGACGAAGGACCGTGGCGCTCGTGGAAGCACCGGCCGGGCGGGGCCTACCTCCTGCGCGGCGAGCGCATGACGGAGGCGGAGCGGACGCTCCTGACCAGCGTGGCCCGGGCCGTCCTGAGCGGCGACCGCGGCGAGCTCGCGAACCAGCTCGACCGGCCGCATCCCACGCCCGAGGTGTACGAGCCGGAGGCCCACGTCCTGCTCACCCCGGCGGACGAGGCCGCGTCGGCAACCCATTCCCAGCCCGCCGAAGTCCCCCCGCTCGTCCTCGCCAACGGCCGCGGCGGGTTCGCGGAGGGCGGGCGCGACTACGTCATCGTCCTGGACGGAGACGACGAGACGCCGCTGCCCTGGGCCAACGTGATCGCGAACCCGCACCTGGGAACGGTGGTGACCGCGGCCGGCGCCGCCTACACCTGGGCGGAGAACAGCCGCGAGAACCGGCTCTCCCCTCACGCGAACGATCCCGTCACCGACCTCACGTCGGAAGCGCTCTACGTGCGCGACGACGACAGCGGACAGGCCTGGTCGCCCACCCCGGGCCCGATGCGCCGCACGCCGGAGAGCGGACGCTGCGTGATCCGGCACGGGGCGGGCGTCACGCGGTTCACGCGCAGCGTCCACGGCATCGGCCACGAGCTCGACGTGTTCGTGGACGCCGAGGACCCCGTCAAGTTCTCGCTCCTCACCCTGACCAACGCGAGCGGCCGGCCGCGGCGCCTCAGCCTGTTCGCCTACAACGAGTGGGTGCTCGGTCCGCCCCGCCCCGGGCAGCACCTGCACGTCGCCACCGAACACGATGCGGCCACCGGCGCCGTGCTGGCCCGCACCACCTACAACCGCGACTTCGCCGGACGCGTGGCCTTCGCGCATGCGAGCGAGCCGCTGCGCTCCGCCACCGGCGACCGCAAGGCGTTCCTGGGCCGGAACCGGTCGCCCGCGGCCCCCCTCGCCCTGGCCACCACGGCTCTCGCGCCCCACTTCGGGGCGGGCCTCGACCCCTGCGCGGTCCTGCACGTCTCCCTGACCCTGGACCCGGGCGAGCAGCGCCGCGTCGTGTTCCTGCTCGGCCAGGGGAAGGACCTGGCCCAGGCGCGCGCATTGCTGGGCCGGCACGGGTCGGTGGCGGCCGCGGAGTCGGCGCGTGAGACCTCGCGCCAGTCGTGGGACGACGTGCTCGACGTCGTGCAGGTGAAGACGCCGGACGACTCCTTCGACGTGCTCATGAACCGCTGGCTCCTGTACCAGGACCTGTCGTGCCGCGTCTGGGCGCGCTCCGCGTATTACCAGCCGGGGGGCGCGTTCGGCTTCCGCGACCAGCTCCAGGACGTCATGGCCCTCTGCCTGGCCCGCCCGGACCTGACCCGCGCCCACATCCTGCGCGCGGGCGCGCGCCAGTTCGTCGAGGGCGACGTCCAGCACTGGTGGCACGAGCCGGGCGGGCAGGGCACGCGCACGCGCTGCTCGGACGACATGTTGTGGCTGCCCTACGCCGTCGCTCACTACGTCCGCACCACCGGCGACACGGAGGTGCTGGAGGAATCGCTACCCTTCCTGGAAGCGCCGCCCCTGGCTCCCGACGTGCACGAGTCGTACGTCCAGCCCGCGGTCAGTGCGGAGAAGGCGTCGCTCTTCGAGCACTGCCTGCGCGCGATCGACCGCGGACTGACCGCGGGTGCTCACGGCCTGCCCCTCATGGGGACGGGCGACTGGAACGACGGCATGAATCGCGTGGGCCACCAGGGACGCGGCGAGAGCACGTGGCTCGGCTTCTTCCTGCACGGGATCCTCGGCGACTTCGCCGCCCTCTGCGACACACGGGGCGACGCCGCCCGCGCCGAGCGCTATCGCGGCCAGGCCCGGCGCCTGGCCAGCGCGCTGGAGCTGAGCTGGGACGGCGAGTGGTACCGCCGCGGCTACTACGACGACGGCACGCCTCTCGGCTCCGCTCAGAACGACGAGTGCAAGATCGACTCGATCGCGCAGTCCTGGGCCGTCCTTTCCGGCGCGGTGCCCCTCCGCTTCGGCGACCGCGCCATGGACGCGGTGCGTGCCCAGCTCGTCCGGCGCGGCATCCGCGTGGTCCTCCTGCTCTCGCCCCCGTTCGACACTTCGCCGCAGGATCCGGGCTACATCCGCGGCTATCCCCCGGGAATACGCGAGAACGGCGGGCAATACACGCACGCGGCGGTGTGGGCGGTGATGGCGGTGGCGCGCCTGGGCAGCGGCGATGAGGCGATGGAGCTCTTCCACATGCTGAACCCGATCAACCACTCGCGCACGGGCGCGGACGCCGACCGCTATCGCACGGAGCCCTACGCGCTGGCCGGGGACGTCTACTCGCATCCTGCGCATCCGGGGCGCGGGGGCTGGACCTGGTACACGGGGGCGGCAGGGTGGCTCCATCGCACCGGCCTGGAGAGCCTCCTCGGACTGCGGCGCCTGGGCGCGACGTTCGCGATCGATCCCTGCATCCCGGCGTCCTGGCCGGAGTACGCGATCGCCTGGCGCTTCGGGACCACGCGTTACGAGATCACGGTCACGAATCCCGAGCACCGCTGCCGCGGCGTGGCGGAGGCGGAGCTCGACGGCGCACCCGTCGACGCCGCAGCCATCCCACTCGTGGACGACGGCGGGAGGCACGTGGTGCGGGTCGCGCTGGGCGCGGCCACGCGTCCGGCGCCACCCCTCGGCCGAGCGACCACGACGGCCTGACGGAGCGCGGCTCCCGGAAACTCTGACCGAGAGTCCGGTACGGTCAGCCGATCGGTCGTGGGGACGCGGGCGCGGGAACGGGCGGCGCCATGGGCGCACGCCGCCGTTCGAGGTCCTCGTTCGTGAACGCCCCGCCCACGGGGACGGGGCGGGGACTTCCCCCGCCGCTGGCCCCGCCGAGATCCATGGTCGGGGACGCGCCGCCCGCGCCCCCCGTCGCCACTCCCAGGCTGGCCAGCATCTCCGCCGCGCCCTGATTGGCCGGATCGCGCGTGAGGAGTTCCTGCAGCTCGCGCGCGGCCGGTCCCCGCCGGCCCGCCGCCATCAGCGCGCGGATGAGGTCGATTCGGTAGGACTCGATCCCCGGCGCCGTCCGCGAGGCGCGTTCGAGCTGGAAGAGCCCGCGGTCGGTATCGCCCGTGCGCACCAGGGCGATGCCGTAGTCGTGGGCCACCGCGGCGTCGCGCGGCATGACGCGCGCCGCTTCCGTCAGCGGCTCCAGGGCCCGCTTCGCTTCTCCCGCGGCCAGGAGGCGCCGGCCCTTTTCGTAGGTCGCGCGATCTTCGGGCCGGGCCATGAGCGGCACTTCGGTCAGCGGCGGGGCGGGCGTGGACGCGGGAGTCGCGGGGGCGGCGGCCTCGGCGACCGTTCCGGGAGCCGGAGCAAACTCCGGCGCGCGCAGGGATCGCCACAGGAAGATTCCGCCCGCCGTCGCCACGACGGCCATCACGCTGCCCACCATGGTGAGGCCGCGGCCGCGGATGCGATCGGCGTCGCGCCGGCCCGTGAAGGGGCCGGGGGCGGGCGGCTCCGGGGTCGGGTGGGAGCGAAGGCTCGCTGCGCAAGCGGTGCAGGCCGTGCGGCCGAAGAAGTTCCGCTGGCCGCAGCCCGGGCAGACGAGGAAAGCCCCCGACCAACGGCGGTCACCCGCGGATGGCATGGACACCAGGGGCGCGCCGGGGCGGCGTCAAGGAAAGCGTCGGCGCCGGCCGCGCGCCGCTCCGATCCAGCGTAGATTCGAGACACAGACGTTCCAACAACTGCATGTTTCCAGTATGGGGGTGACGCGTGCTCGAACTCATCATCGCGATCCTGATCATCGGATGGCTGCTGGGGTTCTTCGCTTTCCACATCGGCAACCTCATCCATGTGCTGCTGGTCATCGCGATCATCGTGGTCCTCGTCCGCATCATCCAGGGGCGCCGGCCGATCTGACGTCGCCCGCCAGCCCACCAGCGGGCCCCCTCCCGGCGCTCTGACATGCGCCTTGATCTCGAAGCCTGCCCGCCGGTTGCCTCCCGGCTTTCGCATCGTCTGCAACTGGGCTTCTCCACATGCGAAAACACTAGGGCTGCCGCCATCCATTTAAGTTTATGTCGTTGACACACCGTAAGGTGCACCTTACGATCGAATAGTTAATGTCAGGGCGTTCCGCCCCGGCGAAAGCGGATCCCTGTCGTCGACCGCGCCCCCTGTGCACCACGCGGCCAGCGCTTCGCAGTCCATGGTTTCTTGCTGACAAACGGGGAGATGAGATGGCCAACGTAACGCCTCCGACGAATGGTGGGGAGCGCCGCGCCGGCTCGCGCGGCAGCGGCGGTCCCGCGACGCCGCCTCTCGCGGAGCTCGATCCGCGCCTCCTCCTGCGCGCCCTCTCGGCATTCCGCCGTGGGGACTTCACGGTGCGCCTGCCCGACGACTGGACCGGGGTGGGGGGCAAGATCGCGGACGCGTTCAACGACGTCATCGACACCAACCAGCGCATGGCCCGCGAGCTGGACCGCCTCAGCCGCGTGGTCGGCAAGCAGGGCAAGATCGCGGAGCGGGGAGCGCTCACGGAAGCGCCCGGATCCTGGGGCGTGGCCATCGGCTGCGTCAACACCCTGATCGCGGACCTCGCCTACCCCTTGAGCGAGACCTCGCGCGTCATCGGCGCCGTGGCCAAGGGCGACCTCTCCCAGACCATGGCCCTGGAGATGGACGGCCGGGCCCTCGAGGGCGAGTTCCTGAAGACCGCGCGCACCGTGAACACGATGGTGGAGCAGCTCGGCTCCTTCGCGTCGGAGGTCACGCGCGTCGCGCGCGAAGTCGGCACGGAAGGCAAGCTGGGCGGACAGGCCAAGGTCAAGGGCGTGGCCGGCACCTGGAAGGACCTCACGGACTCCGTCAACTCCATGGCCTCGAACCTCACGGCCCAGGTCCGCAACATCGCGGCCGTGACCACCGCCGTCGCCGGCGGCGACCTCTCCAAGAAGATCACCGTCGACGTCAAGGGCGAGATCCAGGAGCTGAAGGACACCATCAACACGATGGTCGACCAGCTCCGCTCGTTCGCGTCGGAAGTCACGCGTGTCGCGCGCGAGGTGGGCACCGAAGGCAAGCTCGGCGGCCAGGCGGAAGTGCAGGGCGTGGCCGGCACCTGGAAGGACCTCACCGACTCCGTCAACTTCATGGCCGGATCGCTCACCGTCCAGGTCCGCAACATCGCGGACGTCACCAAGGCCGTCGCCACCGGCGACCTCACCAAGAAGATCACCGTCGACGTCAAGGGCGAGATCCTGGAGCTGAAGGACACCATCAACACGATGGTCGATCAGCTGCGGTCGTTCGCTTCCGAAGTCACGCGCGTGGCCCGCGAGGTCGGCACCGAAGGCCGGCTGGGCGGCCAGGCCGAGGTCCCGGGCGTAGCCGGCACCTGGAAGGACCTCACCGACTCCGTCAACTCCATGGCCTCGAACCTCACCGGCCAGGTGCGCAACATCGCGGACGTGACGACCGCCGTCGCCAACGGTGACCTCTCCAAGAAGATCACCGTGGACGTGCGCGGCGAGATCCTGGAGCTGAAGGACACCATCAACACGATGGTGGACCAGCTCCGCTCCTTCGCCTCCGAGGTCACGCGCGTGGCGCGTGAGGTCGGCACGGAAGGCGCGCTGGGCGGGCAGGCCGAAGTGCCCGGGGTGGCCGGCACCTGGAAGGACCTCACCGACTCCGTCAACTCCATGGCCTCGAACCTGACCGCGCAGGTCCGCAACATCGCCTACGTGACCAAGGCCGTGGCCCAGGGGGACCTCACCAAGAAGATCACCGTCGACGTCAAGGGCGAGATCCTGGAGCTCAAGAACACCATCAACACGATGGTGGACCAGCTCTCGTCGTTCGCCTCCGAGGTCACCCGCGTCGCGCGCGAGGTGGGCACCGAAGGCGAGCTCGGCGGCCAGGCCGAGGTCAAGGGCGTGGCCGGCACCTGGAAGGACCTCACGGACTCCGTCAACTCCATGGCCGGCAACCTCACCGCGCAGGTGCGCAACATCGCCTACGTCACCAAGGCCGTGGCCGCCGGGGACCTCACCCAGAAGATCAGCGTCGACGTCAAGGGCGAGATCCTGGAGCTGAAGAACACGTTCAACACGATGGTGGACCAGCTCTCGAGCTTCGCCTCCGAGGTCACGCGCGTGGCCCGCGAAGTGGGCACGGAGGGAAAGCTCGGCGGACAGGCCCAGGTCAAGGGCGCGGCCGGCACCTGGAAGGACCTCACCGATTCCGTCAACTTCATGGCCAGCAACCTCACCGGCCAGGTCCGCAACATCGCGGACGTGACCAAGGCCGTGGCCGCGGGCGACCTCACCAAGAAGATCACCGTCGACGTCAAGGGCGAGATCGCGGAGCTGAAGGACACCATCAACACGATGGTGGACCAGCTCCGCTCCTTCGCCTCCGAGGTCACGCGCGTGGCGCGCGAGGTCGGGACGGAGGGCAAGCTCGGCGGGCAGGCGGACGTGCCGGGAGTGGCCGGCACCTGGAAGGACCTCACCGACAACGTCAACTCCATGGCCGGCAACCTGACCGGGCAGGTCCGCAACATCGCGGAGGTCACCAAGGCCGTCGCCGCCGGCGACCTCACCCGGAAGATCACGGTGGACGTCCAGGGCGAGATCCTGCAGCTCAAGGACACCATGAACACCATGGTGGATCAGCTGCGCTCGTTCGCCTCCGAGGTCACGCGCGTGGCCCGCGAGGTCGGCACGGAAGGGAAGCTCGGCGGCCAGGCCGAGGTCACGGGCGTGGCCGGCACCTGGAAGGACCTCACCGACTCCGTGAACATGATGGCGGGCTCCCTGACCGTGCAGGTCCGCAACATCGCGGACGTCACCAAGGCCGTGGCCGCGGGTGACCTCACCAAGAAGATCACCGTCGACGTCAAGGGGGAGATCCTGGAGCTGAAGATCACCATCAACACGATGGTGGACCAGCTCTCCTCTTTCGCCTCCGAGGTGACGCGCGTCGCGCGCGAGGTGGGCACGGACGGACGCCTGGGCGGCCAGGCCGAGGTCAAGGGTGTGGCCGGGACCTGGAAGGACCTCACCGACTCCGTCAACTCCATGGCCTCGAACCTGACGGGCCAGGTCCGCAACATCGCGGAGGTCACGACCGCGGTCGCCAACGGCGACCTCAGCAAGAAGATCACCGTGGACGTCCGGGGCGAGATCCTGCAGCTCAAGGACACCATCAACACGATGGTGGACCAGCTCCGCTCCTTCGCCTCCGAGGTCACGAGGGTAGCCCGGGAGGTGGGCACCGAGGGCAAGCTGGGCGGACAGGCCACCGTGCCCGGGGTGGCCGGCACCTGGAAGGACCTCACCGACTCCGTCAACTTCATGGCCGGCTCCCTCACCGTCCAGGTGCGCAACATCGCGGATGTGACCAAGGCCGTGGCCGCGGGCGACCTCACCAAGAAGATCACCGTGGACGTGAAGGGCGAGATCGCGGAGCTGAAGAACACCGTCAACACGATGGTGGATCAGCTCAACTCGTTCGCCTCCGAAGTCACGCGCGTCGCCCGTGAGGTGGGCACCGAAGGCAAGCTGGGCGGCCAGGCCGAGGTCAAGGGCGTGGCCGGCACCTGGAAGGATCTCACCGACTCCGTCAACTCCATGGCCTCGAACCTCACCGGCCAGGTGCGCAACATCGCCGCCGTCACCATCGCCGTAGCCAATGGCGACCTCAGCAAGAAGATCACCGTCGACGTGCGCGGCGAGATCCTGGAGCTGAAGGAGACCATCAACACGATGGTGGACCAGCTCCGCGCGTTCGCGGCGGAGGTGACGCGCCTGGGCCGCGAGGTGGGCACGGAAGGGAAGCTGGGCGGACAGGCCACCGTGCCCGGAGTGGCCGGGGTGTGGAAGGACCTCACGGACAGCGTCAACTTCATGGCCTCCAACCTCACCACCCAGGTCCGCAACATCGCGGACGTCACCAAGGCGGTGGCCGCGGGCGACCTGACCCGCAAGATCACGGTCGACGTCAAGGGCGAGATCCTCGACCTCAAGAACACCGTCAACACGATGGTGGACCAGCTCTCGTCGTTCGCCTCCGAGGTCACGCGCGTGGCCCGCGAGGTGGGCACGGAAGGCAAGCTGGGCGGGCAGGCCGAGGTGAAGGGGGTCAGCGGCACCTGGAAGGACCTCACCGACAACGTCAACTTCATGGCCGCGAACCTCACCAGCCAGGTGCGCGGCATCGCGCGCGTCGTCACCGCCGTGGCCAACGGCGACCTCAAGAAGAAGCTGATGCTGGAGGCCAAGGGCGAGATCGCCGCCCTGGCCGACACCATCAACAGCATGATCGAGACCCTGGCCACCTTCGCGGACCAGGTCACCACCGTGGCCCGCGAGGTCGGCGTGGAAGGCAAGCTCGGCGGCCAGGCCAGCGTGCCGGGCGCCGCCGGCACCTGGCGCGCGCTCACCGACAACGTCAACCAGCTGGCCGCGAACCTCACCACGCAGGTGCGCGCGATCGCCGAGGTGGCCACCGCCGTCACCAAGGGCGACCTCACGCGCTCGATCCAGGTGGAGGCCCAGGGCGAGGTCGCCTCCCTGAAGGACAACATCAACGAGATGATCCGCAACCTCCGCGAGACGACCCAGAAGAACGCGGAGCAGGACTGGCTGAAGGGCAACCTGGCCAAGTTCACGCGCATGCTGCAGGGCCAGAAGGACCTGCTCACCGTCGGCCGCCTCATCCTGTCCGAGCTCGCTCCCGTCGTCTCCGCCCAGCACGCGGTCTTCTACACGATGGACAGCACGACGGGCGGCGAGGCGCGGCTCAAGCTCCTGGCCAGCTACGCGTTCAAGGAGAGGAAACACGTCTCCACGGAGTTCCGCCTCGGCGAAGGGCTGGTGGGCCAGGCCGCGCTGGAGAGGCAGCGCATCCTCCTCACCAACGTGCCCACCGACTACGTCCAGATCACGTCCGGCCTGGGCCAGGCCGCGCCCCTCAACATCATCGTCCTCCCCATCGTGTTCGAGGGCGAAGTCAAGGCGGTCATGGAGCTGGCCTCCTTCGAGCGGTTCAACAAGACGCACCTGGCCTTCCTGGAGCAGCTCACGGAATCGATCGGGATCGTGCTCAACACGATCGAGGCCAACAGCCGCACGGAGGAGCTGCTCAAGCAGTCCCAGGGCCTGGCCCGCGAGCTGCAGAGCCAGCAGGAGGAGCTGCAGCAGACCAACGAGGAGCTGGAGGAGAAAGCGAAGCTCCTGGCCAGCCAGAACGCGGAGGTCGAGCGGAAGAACAAGGAGGTCGAGCAGGCGCGGCGGGCCCTGGAGGAGAAGGCGGAACAGCTCGCCCTCACCTCCAAGTACAAGTCGGAGTTCCTGGCCAACATGTCGCACGAGCTGCGCACGCCCCTCAACAGCCTCCTCATCCTGGCCAACCAGCTCGGCGACAACCCGGACGGCAACCTCACCCCGCGGCAGATCGAGTTCGCGCGCACCATCCACAGCTCGGGCCAGGACCTGCTGGTGCTGATCAACGACATCCTGGACCTCTCCAAGATCGAGTCGGGCACGGTCACGGTGGAGGTGGGCGACCTCGTGTTCTCCGACCTCACCGAGTTCGTGACGCGGACGTTCAAACACGTGGCGGAGTCGCGCAACCTCGACTTCAAGATCGAGGCCGACCCCGGATTGCCCCGCACCATCCAGACCGACACCAAGCGCCTGCAGCAGGTGCTGAAGAACCTCCTGGCCAACGCCTTCAAGTTCACGGAGAAGGGCACGGTCACGCTGCGCATGCGCCCGGCGACTTCGGGGTGGAGCCCGGATCAGGGGGTCCTGAACCGCGCGCGGTCGGTCGTCGCCTTCGAGGTGGTGGACACCGGCATCGGGATCGCCGCCGACAAGCAGCAGATCATCTTCGAGGCCTTCCAGCAGGCCATGGGCGGCACCAGCCGCAAGTACGGAGGCACCGGCCTCGGCCTGGCCATCAGCCGCGAGATCTCGCGCCTGCTCGGGGGCGAGCTCAAGCTGGAGAGCAGCGCACCCGGCGAGGGGAGCACGTTCATCCTCTACGTTCCCCAGAGCTACGCGCCGGGCAGCCGGTCGCGCGCGACCATGGCCCCCGGCCCGGCCGCGGCCCTCCCGCGCCTTCCCGCGCGCGGTCCGGAGTCCGCGGCCCGGTCCGGCGGCCAGATCCTCACGCGCAGCGAGATCGTGCTCTCCCCGCCGGAGCCGCTGCCCAGCGAAGACTACGCGGACGATCGCGAGGACATCAAGCCCGGCGACCGCGTGGTCCTCATCGTGGAGGACGACCACGCGTTCTCACGGTTCCTCTACGACCTGGCCCACGAGAAGGGGTTCAAGGCCCTGGTGACCAGCCGGGGCGTGAACGCGCTGGCCCTGGCCCGCGAGCTCAAGCCGAGCGCGATCACCCTCGACATCAGCCTGCCCGACATCGACGGCTGGCGCGTGCTGGAGAGGCTGAAGGAGGATGCCGCCACCCGCCACATCCCGATCCACTTCATCTCGGTGGCGGACGAGCCGGAGCGCGCGCTCAAGCAGGGGGCACTCGGCTTCCTGCACAAGCCGGCGGACCGCCAGGCCCTGGCCGCCTCCTTCGACACCCTGCGCGAGTTCGTGGACCGGCGGGTCAAGAAGCTGCTCGTGCTGGAGGACGACGAGATCCAGCGCAACAGCATCCTCGACCTCATCGGCAACGGCGACGTGAAGGCGGTGCCGGTGGCGTCGGGAGAGGAGGCCTTGAAGGCCTTGGAGAGCGAGCACTTCGACTGCATGGTCCTCGACCTGCTCCTGCCCGACATGCCGGGGCTCGAGCTCCTGCAGCGCATCAAGAAGCAGCCGCAGCTGCGGCTGCTCCCCATCGTGGTCTACACGGGCAAGGACCTCTCCCGCGACGAGGAGCGCGAGCTGCAGCGCCTGGCCCAGACCATCATCCTGAAGGACGTCCGCTCCCCCGAGCGCCTGCTCGACGAGACCGCGCTCTTCCTGCACCGCAACGCCGCCCACATGCCGGACCAGAAGCGGCAGATGATCGAGAAGCTCCACCAGTCCGACACCCTGCTCGCGGGCAAGAAGGTGCTGCTCGTCGACGACGACGTGCGCAACATCTTCGCCATGACCTCCGTGCTGGAGCGCCACAAGATGGAGGTCCTGCCCGCGGAGACGGGCCCGGACGCCCTCGACCTCCTCGAGCACCACCCCGAGGTCGACGTCGTCCTCATGGACATCATGCTGCCGGAGATGGACGGCTACGAGACCACGCGGCGGATCCGGCAGGTGCCGGCCTTCAAGGACCTGCCCGTCATCGCCCTCACCGCCAAGGCCATGAAGGGCGACCGCGAGAAGTGCCTGGAGGCGGGCGCCTCCGACTACATCGCCAAGCCCGTGGACACCGAGCAGCTCCTCTCGCTGCTCCGCGTCTGGCTCTATCGCTAGGACGGCGGCGCCAGTGACCTCACGCTTCGCGCGGGCGCGGGCCGGACCGGCGAGCGCGGAGGCGCGCGTACCCGGGCAGGAGTCGCTGGAGGACCTGGAGATCCGGCTCCTGCTCGAAGCGGTCTGGTCGTCCTACGGGTACGACTTCCGCGACTACGCGCTGAGCTCGATCCGGCGGCGCGTCCGCCTCTTCATGGAGGAGGAGGGACTTTCGACGGTCACGTCCGTACAGGACCGCGTCCTCCACGATACCTTCGCGGTGCGGCGGTTCCTGCGCGCCCTCTCCGTGAACGTCACGGCCATGTTCAGGGACCCGAGCTTCTATCGGGCCCTGCGCGAGGTCGTGGTGCCGGTCCTGCGCACGTACCCCGCCGTGCGCATCTGGCACGCGGGCTGCGCGACGGGCGAGGAGGTCTATTCGGTGGCGATCCTTCTCCAGGAGGAAGGGTTGTACGACCGCTGCCACCTCTACGCCACCGACATCAACGAGGCGCTCCTGCGGCAGGCCAAGCGCGGCGAGCTCCCGCTCTCGACCATGCGCGACAACACCCGCAACTACCTGGAGGCGGGCGGCGGCCACGGGTTCGCGCGCTGGTACAAGACGCGCGACGGCCGCGCGGTGCTGGCGCCCGAGCTCCGCCGCAACATCTCGTTCGCGCACCACAACCTGGCCACGGACGGGTCGTTCAACGAGTTCCACCTCGTCGTCTGCCGGAACGTCCTCATCTACTTCAACCGCAACCTGCAGGACCGTGTCCATCGCCTCCTCTACCAGAGCCTCATCCGCTTCGGCTTCCTGGGCCTGGGCAGCAAGGAGACCGTCCGCTTCACCCCGCACGAAGCGCACTACGAGGAGCTCCCCGAGCGCCTCTACCGCAAGGTGGCGTGAGATGCCACGGCCTCCGGAGGCCCCGGTGACGGCGGACCCCGATCCGGAGACCGCGGCCGCGCCGCCCCTGGGCGACGACGACCGCGTCAGCATCCTCCTCGTCGATGACCGCCCGGACAAGCTGCTGGCCCTGGAAGCGATCCTGGGCGACCTGGGCCAGAACATGGTGCGGGCCTATTCCGGACGCGAGGCCCTCCGCGCCCTCCTGCAACAGGACTTCGCGGTGATCCTCCTGGACGTGAACATGCCGATGATGGACGGCTTCGAGACCGCGGAGCTGATCCGCTCGCGGCCGCGCTCCCAGCAGACGCCGATCATCTTCTTCACGGCCATGAACGAGATGGAGGCCCACGTCTTCCGCAGCTATTCGCTGGGGGCGGTGGACTTCATCCGCACCCCGGTGGTGCCGGAGATCCTCAAGGCCAAGGTCTCCGTGTTCGTGGACCTCTACAAGAAGACGGAGCAGGTCAAGCGCCAGGGCGAGCAGATGCGCCTGCTGCAGGAGCGCGAGCACCGGCAGCAGCTCGGGGAGGCCGTCCACCGCCTGGACGCGGAGACCAAGCGGAACCGCTTCTTCACCCTCGCCCTCGACATGCTCGCCATCGCGGACTTCTCGGGGACGTTCAAGCAGCTCAACCCGAGCTGGGAGCGCACCCTGGGCTTCAGCCACGAGGAGCTGACGGCGCGGCCCTTCCTGGAGTTCGTCCACCCCGACGATCGCGAGGCCACCGGCGATCAGCTCGCCTCCCTGCGCGCGGGCGCGCCCATCACCTATTTCGAGAACCGTTTCGCCTCCAAGTCCGGAGGCTACCGCTGGCTGGGCTGGACGGCCGCGCCCTTCGCGGCGGAGGGGCTGGTGTACATCTTCGCCCGCGACCTCACGGAGCGGCGGCATGCGGAGGAGGAGAGGGTCAAGCTCATCCGGGAGCAGACGGCCAGGGCGGCCGCGGAGGCTTCGGAGCGCCGCTCCACCTTCCTGGCCGAGGCGGGAGTGGCCCTGACCTCGTCCCTCGATTTCGGGGAGACGCTGTCCAAGCTCGTCCACCTGGCCGTGCCCACCCTCGCCGACTGGTGCGTGATCGACGTGCTCGACGAGCACGGGCACGCGCGGCGGCTGGCCGTGGCCCACATACGCGCGCAGGACGAGGCCCTGGCCGATCAGGTGAAGAGCTTCGCGCCCCGCCCCGAGGGTCGGAGTCCGGAGGCGCGCATGCTGCGGCCGGGGGAGTCCGCGTTGCTGGTGGCGGACGCCCGCGAACGCCTCGCCGAGCTGGCCGAGGACGAAGGCCATCGCGCCCTGCTGGAGCGGCTGGGCCTGCGCTCCCTGATGGTGGTGCCCATCGTGTCGCGCGAGCGGACCCTCGGCGTCATGAGCCTGCTCAGCACCACCTCCGGCCGCGCCTTCGGGCGCGACGACCTGGACCTGGCCGAGGAGCTGGGGCGCCGGGCCGCGCTGGCCGTGGACAACGCGCGGCTCTATCGCGCCTCGCAGGACGCGCGCGCGGGCGCGGAGAAGGCCAACCGGGCCAAGGACGAATTCCTGGCCACCCTCTCCCACGAGCTGCGCACGCCCCTCACGCCGATCCTGGGCTGGACGGTGATGCTGCGCTCGGGGACCCTCGACCCCGCGGCCATCCATCGCGGCCTGGAAGTCATCGAGCGCAACGTGCGCGCGCAGACCCAGCTCATCGGCGACCTGCTCGACGTCTCCCGCATCATCACGGGGAAGCTGCGGCTGGAGGTGAGCCCGATCGCGGTCGTCCCCGTCGTCGAGGCGGGGGTGGAAGCGGTGCGGCCGTCCGCGGAGGCGAAGGAGATCACCCTCGTGGTCGACCTCGCGTCCGAGCTGCCGACGATCGCCGCCGATCCCGACCGCCTGCAGCAGGTGGTGTGGAACCTCGTCTCCAACGCCGTGAAGTTCACGCCCCAGGGCGGGCGCATCGAGGTGCGCCTGCGCAAGGAGGGCTCCTGCCTGAGGCTCGCCGTGACCGACAACGGCAAGGGGATCGAGCCCGAGTTCCTGCCCCATGTGTTCGAGCGCTTCCGGCAGGCGGACAGCACCAGCACGCGCTCGCACGGCGGCCT
>Ga0075425_100004432_pt1 | contig 14489 bp, 9 predicted proteins | sample SoiMethybrSBSTD4_FD_75300 | JGI IMG/M metagenome (GOLD analysis project Ga0075425, IMG submission 75300) | Bulk soil microbial communities from a Populus tree surrounding site in Tennessee, USA - Soil MetaG P. TD hybrid SBSTD4 | ecosystem: Environmental > Terrestrial > Soil > Tree plantation...
TTCCAGGACGGCGAAGGCTGCGTGAGAGTGTGGCCCCGGCGACGGGTGGATCGCAGCATAATCTCTATCCGCATGACCGCAGGTCCTCGCGCCGGTCCGCTGCGGCGGCGGATGCTCGCCTCGATGGTGCGCGCGGCGCAGGAGAAGCGGCGCAGTTGAGAAATTTTCGTGGGGTGAACCGTGGGTAAACGTTTCTGTGCGGTGCTGGCGATCTGTGCGTTCCTCACTCCGGCTGTCGTCGCGCAGCGCGACGACAAATCCGCGCTCGTGCAGCGCATCGACGCGACGCGCGATCACTACGCAACCGTGGCGAAGGAGATCTGGGGCTTTGCGGAAATCGGCTACCAGGAACAGAAGAGCAGTGCGCTGCTGCAGCAGGAGTTGAAGGCCGCGGGATTCCAGGTGCGCGCCGGCGTCGCGGACATCCCGACGGCGTTCGTCGCCACGTTCGGCTCCGGCAAACCAGTGGTTGCGATCATCGGCGAGTTCGACGCACTGCCCGGCCTGTCGCAGGAAGCGCAGACCGCGCAGCGACATGCGATCGAGGAAAACGGCGCGGGCCACGGCTGCGGCCACAACCTGCTCGGCACCGGCGCGCTCGCCGCGGCCGTAGCGGTGAAGGAATGGCTCGCTGCGGGTCATCCCGGCACGCTGCGCTACTACGGCACGCCGGCCGAGGAAGGCGGCTCGGGCAAGGTGTACATGGTGCGCGCCGGCCTGTTCAGCGATGTTGACGTCGCGGTGTCGTGGCATCCGGCCGATCGCAACAGCGCCAGCCCGACGAGTTCGACCGCAAACATCACCGGAAAGTTCCGCTTCCGCGGTGTCGCCGCCCACGCCGCGGCCGCGCCCGACCGCGGCCGCTCGGCGCTCGACGCAGTCGAAGCGATGGACTACATGGTGAACATGATGCGCGAGCACGTGCCGCAGGAAACGCGCATCCATTACATCATCACGCGCGGCGGGGCGGCGCCGAACATCGTGCCCGATTTCGCCGAGGCGTACTACTACGCGCGGCAGCCGAACATGAAAATCCTCGACGGCATCTGGGAGCGGATGGTCGACGCGGCCAAAGGCGCGGCGCTCGGCACCGGCACCAAGATGGAACTCGAGATTACCGGCGCCGTCTACAACGTGCTGCCGAGCGAATATCTCGCCGGGGTGATGAACGCGAACCTCGAGCGCGTCGGCGGGTTCAGCTACACGCCCGAGGAAGTGCGCTTCGGCGACGAGCTGCGCAAGACGCTGACCGACGCGCCCGACGTCGCGATCGGATCGCAGGAAACGGTGGCGCCGCTGCGCAGCGGCCTGGTCAACAGCTCGTCGACCGACCTTGCCGACGTCAGCTGGAATGTGCCGACGGTCTCGATGGTCGCCGCGACCTTCGTGCCCGGCGTCCCCGCGCACAGCTGGCAGGCGACCGCGTGCGCCGGCGGTACGATTGGCGTGAAGGGGATGATGGTGGCGGCGAAGGCGATGGCGCTCACAACTGTCGATCTGTTTACAGATCCGTCACACATCCAGAAAGCGCGCGCCGAGTTCGACCAGAAACGCGGTCCGGGCTTCGTCTACAAGACGAGGCTCGCGGACCGCAAACCGGCGCTGGACTACCGGAAGTAATCGTTCGGACGGGGCCACACCGTCACGCCGCCTTCGCCGTCTCGCCGGCTCGCTGGCGCGAGCCTGGTGCGCGCGAATCTAGCACCGCCTGTCGGCGGTTCTAAAACTTGTGGGGAAAAAAACCTGGATTCGGCGCGACAGCTTTGCGCGTCTCTGCGGCCTTCGCGGCCTTTGCGCTCCCGGACGGCGAAGGCAGCGGAGCTGTGCGGCCAGCCTGTTAGTGGACTGTGACCCGTTCCGACTCGAAGGTATCCAGCTCCCACCCCTCGTCGAGCAGGCAGCGCTCGATCATCGCGTGCCGCTGAAACGCGGTCAGCGCATCGTCGAAGCGTTCGACGGCGCGGCCGGTCGGGTTCCATTCGGCGGGCGCGCGCAGCTCGTATTCGCGATCCTCGCCGGTGAGCGCCAGTTCGCAGACAACCGCCTCGTTGCGGTCGCGGCGGAACGTCCAGCGAAGGACGCGGATGTGGCAGTTGTTGCGGCGGCTGCGATCGACCGCCGACGGATACGCGTCGCCTGGCGAGATGGCCGTCACCGTATTCATACCGCCCCTCTTCGCAATTGTGGTGCCAGCTTCGACGGGCGGGTTTGTCGGCATCCGCGCGGCGATCTCGGTGCGCGCCTGTAATTCGCCGACGAAGAACTGTATCGCGGTCACCACGGCGCTGCTCGATCGCCGGACCTCGCAGTCGATTCCCGACCGCAGCCGCGCCTGGACCCGAAACGCTGCGCCGCCGCGGCGGGGCGATTCATTTATGATGCGCCGCATGACGCCATCATCACGCCCGCTCGACGGGCAGGTCGCGCTCGTGGCCGGTGCGACGCGCGGCGCCGGCCGCGGCATCGCCCGCGCGCTCGGCGAGGCGGGCGCGGTGGTCTACTGCACCGGACGCAGCGTGCGCGGTCAGCCGTCGCCCTACCGACGCAGCGAGACGATCGAGGAGACCGCCGACATGATCACGAGCGGCGGCGGCACCGCCGTCGCCGTGCGCGTCGATCACACCGTTGAGGCCGAGGTGCAGGCGCTGGTCGCGCGCATCGAGCGCGAGCGCGGCCGCCTCGACGTCCTCGTCAACAGCATCGCCGGCGAGGACCCGCTGATGCACCAGTGGGGCAGCTTCTGGAAAGCTGATTTGACGCACGCCGACACCATCTTTCGGCAGGCGATCGTGTCCCACATCATCACCGCGAAGCACGTGGCGCCGTTGATGATCGGCGCACGCCGCGGGCTGATCGTCGAAGTCACTGAAAACGACGTGATGTCGGCCGGCGGCAACCCGCTGACGCAAACGGTGAAGCTTGCGCTCAAGGGGCTGGCGCTGAACATGGCGCCCGAGCTGTATCCGCACGGCGTCGCCGCAGTGGCGATCACGCCGGGCTTTCTGCGCTCCGAGGCGATGCTCGAGAACCACCACGTGACCGAAGCGAACTGGCGCGATGCTGGCGCAAAGGATAAGAATTTCCTCGAGTCGGAGTCGCCGCTCTTCGTCGGCCGAGCCGTCGCCGCGCTCGCCGCCGATCCAAAGCTGCTCGAACGGACCGGCCAGTTGTACAGCTCGTGGGAGCTCGCGCGCGACTATGGCTTCACCGACTACGACGGCCGCCGGCCCGACTGGGGCGCGCTGGCGATCGACTGGTCGGGCCTGCCCACGTCGTTCGTCGATATCTTCCGGACCGGGACGCGCCTGCAGATCGGCTGGCTCGAAGCCGTCGCCCGCCGCACCCGCGAGTTCGCGGCGAAGATCCCCTGAGCCGGAACCACGAAGAGACGTTTCGTCTCTTCGTGGTTCCGGCGCTAGCGGGCAGCGAGCACTGCGGCGGCGCGGTTGAGGGCGGCGGCGAGCGCGGCGACCTGACCCTCGAGGCGCGCTCGGTCCTTGGCTTCGAGCGCCTCGGCGACGCCGGGCAGCACTTCCGCTGCATACGTCGGCTTCGGTGCGTAGACCAGATGCCGGTACCAGGGGCGCTCGGGAATGCCGGCCGGATCGAGAAAGGCGCGCTCGGTCTTGATAAGCACGCGATCGAGCCCGTCTGCCGCAGCGCGGTCGGGCGCGGCTGACGCGAGCAGTGCGTCGACGCGCTGGCCGGTCTGGTCGGCCGCGCGCGCGAAACGATCGACGGCCGCCGACAGCGGCCGGAGCGCGGCCTTCTCAGCCGCCGGCGCGGCTTCAGTCGTCTCCTCGACGAACTCGCGCAGCCGCGTCGCCGTCGGCCGATAGTCGAGCGGAACCACGTCGGCGTTCGCGAGCCGCAGTGCGATCACGCCCCAGGCGCGCGTCATCCTGATGTGGCGGACGAAGCCCGGGTCGCCGAATTTCTTCATCCACAGGTGGTTGTCGTAGGTGGAGTGATAGACCCCGTAGGGGCCGCTGAAGGTCAGATCGGCGATCGGCACGCCGAGGAAATTCAGAAACACGGTGTAGTCGGAACCGCTGCCGAGGCGATTGGCGACGAGCTGCGGATCGTCGGCGCGCAGATCGAGCACATCGCGCGCGGCCTGCGCGATGACGCGGTTCAACGCCGGCACCGCGGCGGCTTTGAAGTCGGGGCCGGATGTGGAGCTGTCGACGTTCAGATACGCCACCGCATGCGCGCCAAGATCCTGGGCGTGCTGTTCACCCCACTCGGTCGACGAGGTCAGCGTGAACTCCTCCGCGTCCCAGTTCGCGAACACGATCGTGCGCTTTGGCTGCACGCCCTGTCTGGCAAGCGTGCCGAGCGATCGCGCGAGCTCCATCAGCGACGCCGTGCCGCTCGAGGGATCGACGCCGCCGTAGACCCACGCGTCGCGATGGTTGCCGACGATCACCAGCTCGTCGGGATGGGCGCTGCCGGTCAGCCGGCCGGTCACCGTCCAGATCGGCCGCACCGTGTCGTCCATCCGCACGCGCATGCGCACGCGCGTCGATCCGTCGCCGACGCGATAGGTGATTGGCAGGCCGCCCTGCCACGGCGCCGGCGCGTCAGCGCCGCGCATCGCCTCGAGAATGACGCGCGCATCGCGCCACGACAGCGGCGCGCTCATGATTTTCGGCAGCGAGATCGCCTCGCTGGCGGCGATCCGTTTCGCGCCCGGCACCGAGGCCCACCCCGGCGTCAGCGGATCGCCGGGCACCCGGAAGTCGTAGACGATGCCGCCGCGCTGGATGTGGCTCTCGGGCCCCCAGGGTCCGTCCGGGTAGGTTTTGCCTTTCTTGAATCCATCCTCGGCGGGATCGGAGTAGATCAAGATTCCGGCGGCGCCGCGCTGCTCGGCAGTGAGCGCCTTGAAGCCGCGGTAGCTGTAGGGCATCGAGTAGCGCACCAGCGCGATCTTGCCTTTGATGTCGACGCCGTGCGCCGCCAGCCAGTCGTAGTCGGCCGGGTTGCCGCTGTTGGCGTAGACGACTGGCGCCTCCACCTCTCCCGACGCCGAATAGGCGTGATAGGCGACGCCGACATCGCGGGCGGAAAACGGATCGCCGTCGATCGCGTCTTCCTTCAGTGACGCCCGCCAGTTCCGCGCCGGCATCTCGACGGCGACGTCGGTCGCGTAGGGCAGCAGCACCTCGTGCTCGACGATCGTCACCTCCTCGAGGCCGTACTCCCGCCAGCGATCGCGCACCCATTCCGCGAGCACGCGGTCGCGCGGCGAGCCGGCGACGTGGGGCTCCGCCGTGAGCAGTTGATGCGCGTCGCGCGCTCTCTCGGCCGACGGCAACGCGAGAAACCGGCGCTCGATCGAACGTTCGGCGGCGGCAGATGAGGCCGCGAATCCATAGATGTTGGATGCGGCGCCGGGTCGCTGCGCGGCCGCAAGGCCAAGGCCGGAAAGAACAACGGCTACGGCGCCGATCATCCTCATCGCTTCAACACCCGGGTGATTTCCGCCGCCGCCAGCATGCCCGATCGTCCGTCCAGGCCGGTGCCTGGATGCGTGCCCGATCCGCACAGGAAGAGGTTGCGAATCGGCGTCACGTTGCGCGACCAGCCAAGCAGCGGCCGCGTCACGAACAACTGATCGAGCGCCAGTTCGCCGTGGAAGATGTGTCCACCGGTCAGCCCGTAGGTGCGCTCGAGGTCGAGCGGCGTGATCACATCACGCGCCACCACCGACGAACTGAAGCCGGGCGCGTACTGCTCGATCGTCCGTGTTGCCACCGCCGCCAGTCGCTCGCGCTCTAGCTCCCACGTCGTCGCGCGCAGATGATACGGCGCGTACTGCACGTACGTCGACACGACGTGCCGGCCGGCTGGCGCCAGGCTCGCATCGCTGATCGACGGGATCGTCAGCTCTACCCACGGTTCCTCGGCGAAGCCGCCGTACTTGGCGGCGTCGAATGCGCGCTCGATCGCGTCGATGTTCGCGGCGAGGCGGACACGTCCTGACAGTGCGGCGGTCTGCTGGTCGGGCGCGAGCCGCGCCAGGCCGGCGAAACGCGGCAGCGTCGACACCGCGTAGTTGATCTTCGCGAGCGTGCCGTGCGTGCGGATGTTCTGGACGTGGTGAATGAAATCGGGCTCGAGATCGATCGGATCGACGAAGCCAAGCAGCGTCCGCTTCGGATCGACCGCGGAGACGACCGCGCGCGCTGCGATCTCGTCGCCGCTGGCCAGCGCCACGCCGGCCGCGGCGCCGCTGGCAGTGTCGATGCGCCGGACATCGGCACCGGTCCTGATCTCCACGCCGGCCTGACGCGCGGCGGACTCGAGCGCCTCGGCGATCGCGCCGACGCCGCCACGCGCGAACCAGCCGCTCGCGATCGGATGTCCTTCGCCCGCGCCGAGCAGCAACAGCAGTGCGGTGCTGCCGGCAGACCATGGACCGAGAAACGATCCAAGAATGCCGCCCGCCGCGACCAGTGCCCGCAGCGGCTCGCTCTCGAACCACTCGCTCGCGAAATCTGCGACGGCCATCGGCAGCCATCGGAGCAGCCGGTATGCGTCCGGCTTGCCAAGCTGGCGGAACCGCCGGCCGGTCTTCAAGAGCTCGATGACATCGCCGGCCGATGGATCGTCGATCGAGGGCGGCGCCGATGCGAGCAGCGCGCGGATGACTGTGCTGACGTTGGCGAAGCTGGCGAGGAACGCCGGATACTGCGAGGCATCCTTCTCCGACCAGGCGCGGATCTCGCCGGCCGCGCGCGCCGGGTCGCGCCACACGACCAGCGCGCGTCCATCTGTCGTCGGCGCGCAGGCTGCCACCTCGGGCCGCACGATCGCGAGCCCGTGCCGCTCGAGGGCGAGCGACCGCACGATGCCGGGATCGATGGCCGCCGCGTGCGCCAGCGTCGGGCAGCGGAAACCCGGCGCGATCTCGCTCGTGCGGGCGCACCCACCGACGCGGTCGGTACGCTCGAGCAGCAGCGTCTTGACCCCCGACTTCGCCAGTAGCGTCGCGCAAATCAGCCCGTTGACGCCGCCACCGATCACGATCGCGTCGTGCTGGGTCATCGCGTCGCCGATCTGTCGCAACGCGACGCGAGTGAGTGTCGGGGCTCGGGGCTCGGGGCTAGCTGTCCGGACGACGACTTCCTAGCCCCCAGCCCCCAGCCCCGGCGGCGCGCGCGTCGTTCTCTCACGCGCGCTGGCCGAGGATACGCAGCGCGGCGTTGCGGCCGGGCGCGCCCATGATGCCGCCGCCGGGATGCGTCGCCGATCCGCACATCCAGAGGTTCTTCACCGGCGTCGTGTACTGCGCCCAGCCGGGCACCGGGCGGGCAAAGAACAGCTGTTCGAGCGTCAGCTCACCCTGGAAGATGTTCCCCTCGGTCAGGCCGAAGTCGCGCTCGAGATCGAGCGGCGTCAGCACCTGGCGATGCCGGATGATGTCGCGCAGGTTCGGCGCGTGCTCCGCGATCGTGTCGATCACCGCGTCGCCGAAGGCGTCGCGCTGCTCGTCCCACGTGCCGGAGGCGAGCTTGTACGGCGCGTACTGCACGAAGCACGAGAGGATGTGTTTACCCGGCGGCGCCACCGACGGATCGGTGAGCGTCGGAATCACCATGTCGATGTACGGGCGGCGCGAGAACTCGCCGTACTTGGCCTGGTCGTAGGCGCGCTCCATGTAGTCGACGCTCGGCGAGATCGACAGCGCGCCGCGCAGGTGCGGGCCGTCGCCGGGAAGCGACGTGAAGTTCGGCAACCCGTCGAGCGCGAGGTTGACCTTGCCGGACGAGCCGCGAAACTTGTAGCGCCGCACTTCGTCGAGGAAGTCGCCGGGCAGCTCCTTCGGCTCGACGAACTTCAAAAACGTCAGGTTCGGATCCACCGAGGACAGCACCATGTCGGCCTGCAGCTGGTCGCCGTTGGCGAGCACGACGCCGGACGCCTGGCCGTTCTTCACCTCAATCTTCGCGACCGGCGCCTCGGTGCGAATCTCGACGCCGGCTTCGCGCGCCGCTGCCGCGATCGCGTTCGAGATCGCGCCCGTACCGCCGCGCGCGAATCCCCACGAGCGAAAGGCGCCGTCGATTTCGCCCATGTAGTGGTGCAGCAGCACGTACGCCGTTCCCGGCGACCGGACGCCGAGAAACGTTCCGATGATCCCCGACGCCGACATCGTCGCCTTGAGCACGTCGGTCTCGAACCACTGGTCGAGAAAATCGACGGCGCTCATCGTCATCAGCTGCACCTGATTGTAGCGATCAGCGCCGCCGAGGGCGCGGAAGCGCTTGCCGAGGAACAGCAGCTTCATCAGCTCGCGCGGATCGAGCGACAGCGGATCCGGCGGCGTCATGTTCAGGATCGGCTTGACGAAGCGCGCCATCTCGACCATCGCCTTGCCGTACTCGTCGTAGGCTTCGGCGTCGAGCTTCGAGTGCCGGGCAATCTCGCGCCGCGTCCGCGCGTGATCGTTGACACGCCACAGGTAGTCGCCGTTCGGCATCGGCGTGAACGTGCCGTCGAGCGGCAGGATCTCGAGGCCGTGCCGCGGCAGATCGAGGTCGCGGATGATCTCCGGCCGCAGCAGCGAGACGACGTAGGAGCAGACCGAGAACTTGAAGCCGGGGAACACCTCCTCGGTCACGGCGGCGCCGCCGAGGATGTGCCGGCGTTCGAGGACCAGCACCTTCCGGCCGGCGCGCGCGAGGTAAGCAGCGGCCGTCAACCCGTTATGGCCGCCACCGATGACGATGGCGTTGTAGCGCATCAAGACAATTGCTGATTGCTGGTTGCTGATTGCTGATTTATTGATCGATTGAACGTTGATTGCGGGCGGAACTACAGACCGGCGGCGCGGTTGCCGTGGGCGACGATTGCGGAGAACCAGGTCGGTCTGCGCGCGGTCACGGCCGTGGACTATGGCACAGTGAGCGGGGCGAGTCCAGACGCATGCTCATCATCTTCAGCGGCCGATCCGGCGCCGGCAAGACAGCGCTCGCGCGCGAGGCGGCACGGCAGCTTGGCGCCGTATACCTGCGCATCGATTCGATCGAGCACGCGATCGGCGAGTCGGCGAGCGGCGCAGCGTCGCTCGCGGACGCCGGGTATCGCGCCGGCTACGCGCTGGCGGCGGACAACCTCAAACTCGGCCACACCGTCGTCGCCGACTCAGTCAATCCGCTGGCGCTGACGCGCAGCGCATGGCGCGGGGTCGCCGCGACTGTCGGCGTCGACGCCCTTGATGTCGAAGTTGTCTGTTCCGATCCGGTAGAACATCGGCGCCGCGTCGCCGCGCGCTCAACGGATATCCCCGGACATCTTCTGCCGACGTGGGACGAGGTCGTCGCTCGCGAGTACGACGTCTGGCACGGCGATCGCGTCGTGCTCGATACGGCGACGGCGAGCGTGCAGGACAACGTCGTCGAGCTGCGGCGAGTTGTCAGGGGCCGCATTGGCCGGGCGATGCGGGCCGGCGCGGCGCGTCTGCTCGTGATCACCGGATCGATGGGTGCAGGCAAGTCGACGGTGATGGCCGAGGCATCGGACATCCTGACCGCGCATGGCGTCGTCCACGCCGCCGTCGACCTCGATGGTCTCGGGATCGTTCACGATGGCGGCCGCCGCGGTGGCGACATCGCGTTTGTGAACCTGCAATCGCTCTGGCGCAACTTCGCTGCTGATGGCGTCGACGCCCTGGTGGTCGCGGCGGCGCTCGAGACCGCCGCGGATCTCGATCGCCTTCGCGCGGCGAGCGCCGCCGAACGTGTCGTGGTGTGCCGGCTGCGCGCGCCGGTCGGCATCATGCAGGCGCGCGTCCGCGTCCGCGAGCCCGGCATGCTGCAGGCGCAGTTGGTCGATCGCGTCGCGGCGCTCGAACGGATCCTCGACGCCGCGGCGCTCGAGGATTTCTCGATCGTCAACGACGGCGTGCCAGTGACGGTGGTCGCGCGCGAGATGCTCGTGCGCGCGGGATGGCTCGCCGCGTAGGCGTCCGCCCTGAACCGCCTCCGCCAAGGCTACGGCGGTCCGCCGAAGCTTTACGCGAAGGCGGAAGGGCGGACCTACCTCGTCATCTATCGCGAACGTAGGGGCACCCTTTCAGGGTGCCGGCTTTTCGTTCTTGTAGATCACGCCGCCCTTCATCACGAATGCGACCCGTTCCAGCTCGCTGACGTCGTGCAGCGGATCGCCGCCGACGGCAATGATGTCGGCGAACTTGCCTGCCGCGATCGTGCCGACGCGATCGCTCCAGCCCATGATTTCCGCGGCCGTGCGTGTCGCCGACACGATGGCGGCGATCGGCTGCTGGCCGAGGCGGACGCGATAGGCGAACTCGCGCGCGTTCTGTCCGTGCGGCACGACCGCGGCGTCGGTCGCGAAGCCGATCGGCAGGCCGGCCTTGAGCACGAGCTGAAACGACTTGTCCTTCAGCTGCGCGACCTCCTTCGAGCGGATCTTCTCGGCGTCGGGCACCGTTGGATCGATCGCGATCGATTCGCTGGTGTAGAGCGTCGGTACGAAGTAGGCGTGGTGGGTTCGCAGCAGTTCGACCGCCTCGTCGTCCATCATGCTGCCGTGGTCGACGGTGTGGACGCCGGCGCGGATGCCGGCCTTGATGCCGTCGGTGCCGTGCAGGTGGGCCGCGACGTGCCGGCCCCAGCGCGACGCTTCCTCCACCGCGACGTGCATTTCCGCCTCGGTGTACTGCTGCGAACCCGGCGGCGCGCCTTTCGACAGCACGGCGCCGGTGCCGAGGATCTTGATGAAGTCGGCGCCCTGTTTGAGGTTCGTTCGTACTGCCTTGCGAATCTCGTCGGGACCATCGGCCAGATTGCGCACGATCGGGACGTCGACGAAGATCGAGAACTGGCGCGCGTCGCCGGCGCCGCCGGTCGGCGAGACGTAGTTGCCCGCAGCCATCAACCGCGGCCCCGGCACGATCCCTTCGTCGATCGCCTTGCGCAGGTCGATGTCGGTGTACGGCCACGTCGGCCCCATGTCGCGGCACGACGTGAACCCAGCCATCAACGTGACGAGCGCGTTGTGCGCGCCGTGCAGCGCCGCCTGCCCGGGCGTCGTCTTCAGCAGCTCGTCTTCCCAGTGCACGCCGGTGCTGGTGAGATGCGTGTGCAGATCGATCAGTCCCGGGAGGAGCGTCGCCGAACCAAGATCGACAACGCGGGCACCGTCCGGAACCCCGCCGCCGATCGAGACGATCCGATCGCCGCGGACGACGACGACCGCTGGCGAGACAACGCGGTCGTCCACCGCGGTGATCATCCGCGCCGCGCGGATCACCACGACCGGCGGCGCCTGTGACTGTCCGCTGAGGGCGAACGCCGCCACGACGATGAACAGACGCTGCATATGGGTTCTCCGCTGCAACCGCAATTAGGAATTTGGAATTTGGAATTTGGAATTCGTACACATGTTCGCGGGTTCAGGAGAACCAGCAGAATGCTTCCTCTCACGAGTCGTGCGAACGGAGGTACGCATTCCAAATTCCAAATTCCTAATTCATTGAGCGCTAACTATAATCGCGCGCATGCCGATTGGCACTGCGGTTCACGACCGAACCTTTGCGCTGGCGGAGAGCCTGAACTACCGCGAGTGGTCAGGCTATTACGCGGTCAGCGCCTACGAGGCGCACCACGAGCACGAGTACAACGCGATCCGCAACGCGGCCGCGTTGATCGATGTCTCGCCGCTGTTCAAGTACGTCCTCCGCGGCCGCGACGCGCAGAAGCTCGTCGATCGGGTCATCACCCGGGATGCGATGAAGCTGGCGATCGGGCAGGTGTACTACACGCCCTGGTGCGACGAGCACGGCAAGGTGATCGACGACGGCACGGTGACCCGCCTCGGCGAGACGGAATTCCGCTGGACTGCGGCCGACCCGAGCCTGCGCTGGTTCACGCAGAACGCGATCGGCCTCGACGTGAAAATCGAGGACGTGTCGGAGCAGATTGCCGCGCTGGCCCTGCAGGGCCCGACCTCCGGCGGTCTGCTCGACGCGGTTGCCGACGCCGACGTCCGCGGCTTGAAGTACTTCCGGATGACCCGCGGCACAATCGCCGGCGTCCCGGTAGACATCTCGCGAACCGGTTACACCGGAGATCTCGGCTACGAGATCTGGATGCCGTGGAACCGTGCGACCGAGGTGTGGGACGCATTGATGACCGGCGGCCGCGCCTTCGACATTCATCCGGCCGGCATGCTCGCGCTCGACGTCGCACGCGTCGAGGCGGGGCTGCTGCTGATCGACGTCGACTTCCACGGCAGCAAGAAGGCGCTGATCGAGGCGCAGAAGTACACACCGTACGAAATGGGCCTCGGCCGTCTCGTCCAGCTCGAGAAACGTCCGTTCGTCGGTCGCGGGCCGCTGGCCGACGAGCACAAGCGCGGACCGGCGCAGCAGATCGTCGGGCTCGACATCAGCTGGCCGGCGGTGGAGAAGCTGTACGACCGCATCGGCCTGCCGCCGCAGATGTCAGCCGCCGCGTCGCGCACCGCGGTGCCGGTGTATCGCAATGGCCGTCAAGTCGGCCGCGCGACGACGACGACGTGGTCGCCGGTGCTGAAGAAGCTGATTGCGCTGGCGACGGTGGCCGCGCCGCATTTTGCCGAAGGCACGGCGCTGGACTTCGAAATCACGGTGGAAGCGGTTCGTCACCGAGTGCCGGCAACGGTCGTGAAGACCCCGTTCTTCAACCCGGCGCGGAAGACCGCGCCTCCGCTGTCGCTGTCGGGGCTGGGAACTGGGGGCTAGCTGTCTCGAGCCTCGAGACTTGAGGCTTCCCCGCCCCGAGCCCCGACAGGCGTTCTACTCCGCAGCCATGAACGCGTACCTATAGTCGCGAGGCGGCGCGAAGTTTTCCTTGATCGTCCGCGCGCTCACCCAGCGCACCAGGTTCAGCTTCGAGCCGGCCTTGTCGTTCGTGCCCGACGCGCGCGCGCCGCCGAACGGCTGCTGGCCAACCACCGCGCCGGTCGGCTTGTCATTGATGTAGAAGTTGCCGGCCGCGTGGCGCAGCGCCGACGCCGCTTCGACGATCGCGCGGCGATCCTGCGCGAACACCGCGCCGGTCAACGCGTACGGCGACGTCTGGTCCACCACCTGCAACGTCTCGCTCCATTTCGCATCGTCGTACACGTACGCGGTGACGACCGGTCCGAAGATCTCCTCGCACAGGAGCCGATACGCCGGCTCGCTGGTTTCGACGAGCGTCGGGCTGACGAAGTAGCCGCTCGATCCGTCGGTCTTGCCGCCGGCGACGATCTTCGCCTTGCCGCGGGCGTGCTCGACATACTCGCTGATCTTGTCGAAGGCGCGCTTGTCGATCACCGCGCCCATGAAGTTGCGGAAATCCTGGGGATCGCCCATCTTGATGTCGTCGATCATCGCGACCATGCGATCGCGGACGCCGTTCCAGAGCGACTTCGGAATGTAGACGCGGCTCACCGCCGAACACTTCTGCCCCTGGAACTCGAAGCCGCCGCGGACGATCGCCACCGCCAGCGCTTCAGGATCCGCCGACGGGTGCGCGACCACGAAGTCCTTGCCGCCGGTCTCGCCGACGATGCGCGGATAGGAGCGATAGCTGGCCATCGACGCGCCGATCGTCTTCCACATGTCGTTGAAGACTTCGGTACTGCCGGTGAAGTGCACGCCGCCGAGATCGCGATGCGAGAGCAGCACCTTGGAGATCATTCCCGCATCCCCGGCGACGAAGTTGATGACGCCGGGCGGCATCCCGGCGGCTTCGTAGAGCTTCATCAGCTGGTAGGCCGAGTACATCGCGCTCGACGCTGGCTTCCACACGACGGTGTTGCCCATCAGCGCCGGCGCGGTCGGCAGGTTCGCGGCGATCGATGTGAAGTTGAACGGCGTGACCGCATAGACGAACCCCTCCAGCCCGCGATACTCGAGCTGATTCCACATCGTGTGATCGCTGAACGGCTGCTCGTCGAGGAGTTCCTGCCCGTAGTGGACGTTGAAGCGCCAGAAGTCGATGATCTCGCAGGCCGCATCGATCTCCGCCTGGAAGGCGGTCTTCGACTGGCCGAGCATCGTCGAGGCGTTGAGCGTGTCGCGCCACGTCGTGGTCAGCAGCTCCGCGGCCTTGAGGACGACCGACGCGCGATCGTCGAACGACCACGACGCCCATTCTTTCTGCGCCGTTCGCGCGGCGTCGATCGCCTGCAGCACGTGCTTCTCGGTCGCCTTGTGATACTCGCCGAGCACATGGCTGTGGTCGTGCGGCATCACGGCGCGGCCGCAGTCGCCGGTTTTCACTTCCTTGCCGCCGATGATGAGCGGCATGTCGATCTTCTCGCTCGCCATCTGCTTCAGCTTCGCTTTGAGCGACGCACGCTCAGGCGAACCAGGCGCGTAGGAGCGAATCGGTTCGTTGACGGGAGGCGGGACGCGACGATGACCGTTGAACACCGAAATCGGGGAAGACATAGCCTTCGAGTTTAACGCACCCGTGCCGGAACCACGA
>Ga0075425_100004433_pt1 | contig 14489 bp, 12 predicted proteins | sample SoiMethybrSBSTD4_FD_75300 | JGI IMG/M metagenome (GOLD analysis project Ga0075425, IMG submission 75300) | Bulk soil microbial communities from a Populus tree surrounding site in Tennessee, USA - Soil MetaG P. TD hybrid SBSTD4 | ecosystem: Environmental > Terrestrial > Soil > Tree plantation...
TCCTGCTGGGCGAGGTCTACGGCGATCCGGTGAGCGAGACCAAGCCGAGCGGGACCGTTCCCACCTGACCCCCTCGGGGGGAGCGCCGACGGGAGGAATGACTATGAGGCACCTCGTCCTGACACGCTGCGCCGCTGCGGTCATGGCGCTCGCTCTGGTCGGATGCGGCAGCGACCGTACTCCTACTCAGGTCTTCACTCGGCAGGTACCGGCGACGCCGGCCGCGATCGTCAGATCGGCGGTCACGACATTCTCCAATCACGGCATACCCGTCGCGGTGGCGGACGAGCCGGGCGGCAACGTCCGGACGGCTCCGGTCAACCTGCGGGGGAGTCTCCCGTCGAGCTCGCCAGACGATCGCGTAACCTGCCTGGCGCCCGCTGGGGACACGACCGGTGCCGCGGATACCGCGCCAGTTACGGTCACCTTCCAGATCAAGGTAAAGCCGGTCCCGGACGGGAGTATTGTCTCGCTCGACGCAAAGCGAGAGAACACCAGCAGCCGTTGCGTCCTAAAGTCGGCCTTCGTCGCACAGCTGCTGGAAGAGATAACTCAGGGTGCCCGGCGCTCGTGAGGGGCTAGCGCATTGGATGCCCGTGAAATCGGTCTCATGACACGTCCTGGAGAGGCGAGTTGGGACTTCGCGCTGCTGACGCTCGGTGCGCTGATACTGGCGTCCGGGGCCTGTCGGCGCGAGAAGCTGGCGCCCTCGGCCCCTCGGGCGACCGGCCCCTGGATGGACACCCTGCCTCCCGTGCCGACGTCCTACGTCGATGTACCGGTCCGGTACAACCTCGCACCCGCGCTCCAGTGGTTCGAGGCCACTGTTCCTCGCGCCGTGGGCGATCTCAACGAGCGTCGGCCAGTACCGGGCAAGAAACGCATGCACTACGCCTTTCATCTGGAGCGGCAACGATTCCGGGTCCGGATCGAGGGACGGACCGCCACGGTCGTCGCCGCAATTCGGTACCAGGGCCGCGTATGGTACGATCCGCCGGTGCTCCCCGAGATCAGCGCGTCGTGTGGCGCTGGGGACACCCTGCCCCGGGCGCGGGTCGCCATCGTGAGCAACGTGGAGCTCACCGAGCATTGGACGCTCAAGCCCCGAACCCGCGCGCTTGCCGAGCCGCTGACCGGGGGCAAGCGGGACCGGTGCAAGGTGACGGTGCTCAGGATCGACGTTACCGACAAGGTGCTTGCCGCCGCTCGGGCGGTGCTACAGAAGGAACTCACCGACTTCGACCAGCGGGTCGCGTGCTTCGACCTTCAAGCTGAGGCGCAGAAGGTCTGGGATGTCTTGCAGTCGCCGCTCCGCCTGACCGATAGCCTGTGGCTTGCGATCGACCCCAAGGCGGTTCGGATTGGCGTGCTCAAGGTCGAAGGTGACACCCTGGTCACGACCGTGGGACTCTCGGCGAACCCGCGGATCGTCGGCGGCCCTCGGCCGCCCCGGTCGGAGCTACCGATGCCCGCGGCGGAGGGCTCCACGACCCAACCCCCGGAGCTCCACCTGCTTACCGAGGCCCGCGTGCCCTACGACGTCGCGAGTGTGATCCTGACCCGGGAGCTCAACGGGACCAAGATCCGAGCGGGGAACCGGACCCTCGTGGTCCGGCGCCTCCGGCTCAGCGGCGTGGGCGACGGGCGAGTCGCCGTCGGCCTCGCGGTCATCGGCGCGGTCGACGGCACTCTGTACGCCGTGGGTCACCCGGCCTTCGACACGGCGACCGCCGAGCTGTTCATGCCGGACCTCGCCTACGACATCGGTACTCGCAATGCGTTGGTGGGTGCGCTATCGTGGCTGGCCCAGGGCACCATCGAGGATTTCCTGCGCACGCACGTGCGGATCAAGATGGGTCACATCATCGAGCAGGGGAGGGAGCTGCTCGAGCGGAATCTGAATCGGGAGCTCGCGTCAGGGGTGCGGCTTCGCGCCACGGTCGGAGCCGGTCGGGTCCTCGGCGTCCGTGCCGCGCCCGACGCGCTGCTGGCCCGGGCGGTAGCCTCTGGGCAGGGAGAGCTGGTCTTGGACCTCGAGCCGGAGGGGCCTCGGCCTCAACTCGGGAAACGACCACGCGGGGCCCGGTGTCCGTAGGGCGCAGTGCGCGTGCCTCCACCGAGAATGTCTAGAAGAACGCGTAAACGGTGAACGGTGAACCGTAAACAGGACTGCTCCGTCCAACGGGGGCGCTCCGGTGCACCGGAACCCCCGTTTACCGTTCACCGTTTACCGGTCACGCTCTTCTTGGCTTTGTAGATGGAGTCCAACACCTGCTTCCATACCTCTATCGGCTGCGCCCCTACCAGCAGCCCGCCATCGATATAGAACGTCGGCGTGCTCTGGGCGCCGGACCGCTGCGCCCCCTCCGCATCGGCTTTGAGCTCGTCCCGGGTCGCCGCGCTGGTCAGGCACGTTTCCATCGGCTGGTGGGGCACCCCGGCGGAGTCGGCCAGGGACAGCAGAAACGGGCCCGGCTCTCTGAGTGGCGCCCAGGTCTCCTGGTACTTGAAGATCAGGTCGTGCAGCGGCCAGAATTTCCCCTGGTGGGCTGCGCAGAGCGCGACCTCCGCGGCGGCGGCGGCATTAGCGTGCACTGACGTGAGCGGGAAGTTGATGAAGACCCACCGAACCTTACCGGTGCCGATGTAGCTGCGCTCGAGCACGGGAAAGACGTCCACGCTGTGCTGGCGGCAATAGGGGCACTGGAAGTCGGACATCTCGTACACCACGATCGGTGCGCGGAGCGACCCCTTGGACCGCTCCGCCAACAGGTCCTTTCCCGTCACCGCCTGGCCCTGAGGCTTCGCCCCCCCCTGCGCCTGCGCGATCAGAGGAGCCCCGAGCCAGAGGAGCGCCGCCGCGCAGGCGCTGCGAATTCGGGCAGCGATGGCGATGGGGGCCATGGATCTTAGTACTTGGGCCGGCGGGTGCCGGTGTGCTCGGACAGCAACACGGTGTCGCCGGTCACTCGGACGTTCCAGTACCATTCTGCGTTGGGATCGGTCGCGTCCCACGACCGGGCATAGATCCACCACGGGCCGCCCGCCAGCTTGAAGTGCGCCCAACCGTCGCGGCCGGTGGTGTCGGTGACCGCCGTAAGAGCACGGGCCCGAGTGATGCCGCGCACGATGCTGTCGTACCCCTGGTAGGTGCTATCTTCCCACAGCCTGACCCGGGCGCGAAGGGTATCGCTCCGGGAAATGAACTTTGCGCGCGCCGTGTCGAGCGCCTTCCGGGCCACCTGCTCGCGCTGCTCCGCGTGCGCCAGCTCGGAGTTCTGTTGGCCGAAGCGGGCGTACAGGGTGCGGTACTCGGGCGCGTTTCGGGGCAGCGAGTCGAGCCGCGCCTTCACGGAAGCCATTGCCCCGCGCAGCTTCTCGGTCTCGAAGCTCGCGCTCGCATACTGGGAAAAGGGGATCCGAAACTTTTGGAACAAAGTATCGAGCTCGGCGGTCGAGGGCCGTGGCGTCGGGGCCGCCGCGGCCAGGGCGCGGAGAACGCTGTCACGATCGTACGGCAGCGCGATCAGCCCGACCCCCGCCACGGGAGTGGCGACGGAGTCGGGACCTGGGATCGAGACGTGGATCGCGACGTCTTTTGGTCCATCGCAGGCTGCGATGGCCAGGGCGAGGAGCAACCAGGGGCGTGACACCGCTCAAAGCTACCGCCGCCCTGATGGCGCTTCAACTGATCACGCCAGGGCTGCTCCCCGCTCAGCAGGATGCGGTGACCCGGCTGTTCCCGGCCCGACCCACCGGCTACGTCACCGATGCCGCCGGCATCGTGGACCAATCCGCCCAAAGCCAGATGGAATCGTTGATTGCCCGGCTCCGTCAGGCCACCGGTGCGGAGATCGCGGTGGTCACGCTTCCGACCCTGGATGACCGCAGCGAAGCCGAAGTGGCGCTCGCCATTCTCCGGACCTGGGGCGTCGGGCGCAAGGCGGAGATCGGGGATTCCACCCGCAACGCGGGCTTGGTCCTGCTGCTGGTGCCGCGGCAAGGTGGGCGCGCCGGCTCCGGCGCGATCCGGGTCGAGGTCGGCTACGGCCTGGAGGGCATCGTGACCGATGCCGGCGCCGGTCGAGTCCGCGACCTCATGCTGCCGGCCGCGCGCGATGGCAATTACACCGAAGCGCTGACTGTCGGCGTGCGCGCACTGGTCAGCATCATCGCGCGCGGGTACGGGGTCAACGACTCGGCGCTCTCGGCCGCTTCTCCTCCTCCGGTGGCCGAGCGCGGGATCCCATTTCCCTGGTGGCTGCCGCTCATCCTGATCTGGTTCGTCTTCACGCTCGCGAGCCGGTTGGGTGGTCGCGGGCGCCGCATATATTGGGGAGGCGGACCCTGGATCGGCGGCGGGTGGGGCGGTGGTGGCGGTTGGGGCGGGGGTGGCGGCGGAGGATTCGGTGGATTTGGGGGTGGCGGTGGCGGCGGCGGTGGCGGAGCCGGAGGGCGGTTCTGATGGACCAGGCAATCGCACGTGTGGTCGAACCGTTCCTCGCCGAGGTCGATGCCGCACTGGGCGCGACCTACACGGCGATCCTCTTCGGCTCGGCCGCCCGAGGCGACTATGTGACCGGGCGGTCGGATCTGAACCTGATGCTCATCCTCGAGCGGGCAGACACGACCGAGCTAGCCCGGCTCCGGCCGGCGTTCGCCCGGTGGCGCAGGGCGGCTCCTGGACTGCCGCTGGTCATTTCCCGGCAGGAGTGGCTCCACGGCGTTGACGTCTTCCCGATCGAGATCTGTGATCTGCGCGCGTCGCATCAGGTGCTCCGCGGTCCGGATCTGGTCGACCATCTGCGGCCGGACCCGGCGGACCTCAGGCGCGCGTTGGAGAAGGAGTTCCGCGGCAAGCTGCTGCGGCTGCGGCAGCGCTACGTGGGGGAGAGCGACGCCCGCCTCGGCGAATGGGCCGGCGGGACCGTGAGCGCCATCGTGCTGTTCTTCCGTTGCCTGCTCCTTCTCACGGGACGCCCGGCTCCGGCCGAGCCGTCGGACGTGATCGAGGCCGCGGCCGGGCTGTTGGGGTTCGACCCGGCGCCGCTCCTGAAGGTGCTGGTCTGCCGCACCAAGCCCAAGACGCCGCTCACCGCGAGCGACTTCGAGGCATACCTCGCCGCCGTGGAACGGGCGGCGCAGTTCACCGACCAACTCGAGCTCGGAGGCCAGCACTCATGATGCGCAGCCGTCTGTCGTCCCGCACGGCGCTCCTTGGCGCCGCCCTGTTGCTGACCGGCGGCTGCGGCTACAACCGGATGCAGACCATGGATGAGCGGGTCAACCAGGCCCAGGGCCAAATCCAGACCCAGCTCCAGCGCCGCGCCGATCTGGTTCCCAATCTGGTGAACACGGTAAAGGGTGTGACCAAGCAGGAAGACACGGTGTTCATCTCCATCGCGAACGCGCGGTCACGGCTGTCGGGCGCGGTGCAGGCGGGCAACGTGCAGGACATGGCGACGGCCAACGACCAGCTGAGCGCCGGGCTGGGCCGGCTCTTGGCGATCTCCGAGAACTATCCCCAGCTCCGCTCGAGCGAGAACTTCCGGCAGCTCCAGGATCAACTCGAAGGCACGGAGAATCGCATCGCAGTGGCGCGAACGGATTACAACACGGCGGTCGGCGAGTACAACGCCTTCATCCGTCGCTTTCCCTATAACCTGACGGCCAAGATTTTCGGACTGGACAAGACGCGCCCGTACTTCGCGGCGCAGGCTGGGGCGCAGGAAGCGCCGAAAGTGCAGTTCTAGTCGGTCACCACCGATTCTGGCATCACGTAGCGCAGCGGATCCACCGGCCGGCCGTTCACATGCACCTCGTAGTGCAGGTGGGGACCAGTCGCCAGGCCCGAGTTGCCCACCAGCGCGATCCGGTCACCCCGCTGCACCCGCTGTCCCTGGTGCACCAGAATCCGCGATGCGTGAGCGAACTTGGTCGAGATGCCGAACCCATGGTCGATTTCGACCACGTTCCCGTAGCCCGCTTCCCATCCGGTCGAACGTACCACGCCGGCGGCCGGGGCCTCGATCGGCGCGCCCATTGGCGCCGAGACGTCGATGCCTTCGTGCGGCCGGGCGATGTGAAGAATGGGGTGCTCCCGCATCGCGGAGAACGCGCTGGAGAGCCAGCCCTGGGTCGGCATGATCGACGGGGTGGCCGCGAGTCGTTGAGTGTGCGACGCTAGGCTGTCGGCGGCGGCGGTAAAGGACGAGGCCAGCAGATTCGCCCGGCGGATGAGCGCGTTGGCGTCCACTCGCACGTCGGCCGCCTTGCGGAGCAGGGGGGTCGCGTTGTGTCCCGGCGAGGTCCCCGAGACCACGGGCCCGCCGATGCCGGCCGCCTGGACCTGCGGGTCGATCGGCTCCAGGCTGGCGAGGAGGCGAATCTTGCCGTCTCGTTGGGAAATGCGCGCGATAGTATCGGAGAGTGTGGTCAGGCGGCCGTGGAGCTCGCCCAGCTCGACGGCAAGTCGCTGATTCTCCGCTTCGAGGCGGGCGGTTCGGTTCAGGTCCACCCGGCGGGATACCGTCGCGGTCCCCACCAGCAGCGCGGCGACCACCAGCCCGACGGCCAGGGCCGCCGTCAGCTTCACGGCGCCCCACGACAGCTCGACCACCTGGGACGGCTCCGCCGAATGAGGCACGAGCACCAGGGTCCAGCGACGCTTGGCCATCAGTCCAGGTCTACCACGTGGATTCTCCTGATGACATACACCGCGTTATTGCCACACTAGCAGATCGGACATCTGATCGCTGTGGGCCCGGACATAGCGGCCTGGGAAACCAACTGGAACGGTCCTGCGGTGGGCTCTCAACCCGTTCCGAAAGGCAGGCTAAAGTCATGCCTGCCCAAAGTCTTGTCAAGTCGAGTCGCGAGCGGCTAACCCTTTGACGGCCACGTCGTTCACACCGCAACCGCTAAATCTCAGGCAGGCGCCGGCTTGGGGAACAGGACCTCAGGCTTCATGGTAGCCGTGCCAACGACCGGGGGCTGCCCCGCTGAAGCCCACTGCGCGGCGGCGGCCTCGCCCGGCTGACCAAGGGCCTGCCAGAGTGCTTGCGCCTTGCCCGGGGTGAACGGACTTGCCATCAGGGCGAGCCGGTACAGACACCGGGCCAGGCCTCCCAGGACCTGGTTCAATTCGGGATCCTTCCCCTCCTTGGCCAGGGTCCAGGGGGCCGACTGCTGGATGTACAGGTTCGCGCGCGACACCAGCTCCCAGGCCGCCTCAGCGCCGGCCCGCAGGTCGAGCCGGTCCATGGCCTCGGCGTATCGGGCAAGCGCAGTCTCCCCGGCCTGCTCCAGCCATCCGCCCGATCCATCCGGCACCGTACCGCCACGGTAGCGGGTCAGCATCGCGAGCGAGCGAGACGCCAGGTTGCCGAGCCCGTCCGCCAGGTCCGCCGTGTACCGCTCGTCGAATCGCTCCCAGGTGAAATTGCCGTCCGCCTCGAACCCGACCTCGCGAAGCAGGAAGTAACGCAACGCGTCCGGCCCATGGCGCTCGATCGCCTCGTCCAGGCTCACGGCCGTGCCTGCTGACTTGGACACTTTGGCGCCACCCCACTGCACATAGCCGTGGGCCCATATCTCGCGCGGAAGCGCCAGTCCAGCGCTCAGCAGCATGGCCGGCCAGATGATGCAATGGAAGCGGGTGATTCCCTTGCCGATCACGTGGAGATCGGCCGGCCACAGTCGCTGGTACCCGGCGTCGGGATATCCCGTGCCGGAGAGATAGTTGATGAGCGCGTCGAACCACACGTAGACCGTCTGCTCGGAGTCGCCCGGAAAGGGGATGCCCCAGGAGAGCCGCTGGCGGGAGATCGAGAGGTCCTGGAGGCCGTCTTCCAGCACCCGAACGACTTCGTTGCGGCGGATCGCCGGCTCCACGGCGAGCTCACCCGAGCGGATCCGCCGCAGGATCTCGTCCCGGTAGCGGCTCAGGCGGAAGAAGTAGTTCCGTTCCTTGGTGTGCAGCAGCTCGAGATTGGGGTGCTCCTCGCAGTGCCCGTTGATGATCTGAGCTTCCTGCTTGAACTCCTCGCAACCCAGGCAATAGAGCCCCTCGTACACGCCGGTGTAGACGTCGTCGGGGCTGCGGGCCCGGATCTGCTCGATCAACGCGATCGTGGCGCGGTGATGGCGAGGCTCGGTGGTGCGGATCCAGTCATCGTGGGAGCACAGCAGCTGGCGCCAGATCCCGTCGAACCGGTCGGCCAGGGAGCGCACCCACTCCGCGGTCGGCACACCGGCGCGCTCTGCCGCCTGCGCCACTTTCTGGGCGTTTTCGTCCATGCCCATCAGGAAGTGCACCTGATCGCCCCGCAGCCGGCGATACCGGGCGATGCAGTCGGCCCCGATCTTCTCCAGGGCGTGGCCAAGGTGCGGCTCGCCGTTCGAGTAGTCGATGGCGGTCGTGAGGTAGAACTTGCCCACTCAGGACTCGGGAGCTGGGGGCTCGCCGGTGGGTCCCCGTCCGCCCCGCCGCCGGCGCCGGCGGTGGGGTGGATGGGCGTCGATGGATCGGGCCGCACCGTTGCCGGCCCCGTTGGGCGGACTGGCGGCCGGGCCGAGCGCGGACGCCGGACCGATGGCCGGCGCCGCCACGACGACAGCGGCCGGCGTGGGGACGTTTGCCTGCTGGATGGCCCGGGTCTCGGCTGTCGGCACCGCTGTGTTCAGTCGCTCCATCTCCTCGCGCAGCTGCTCGAGTGGAATGATCCGGGTACCGTGCTCTTCGCTCCGGAGGAAGACCCGCTCGCGGAAGATGTCCACCGCGATCACCTTCTCCCCGCCGACCGCGGTCTCGAGCATCTTCCCTTCCTTCGGGAACCGCTTCCGCGCCGTGACGTAGAACTCGTGCTCGTACTTAAGGCAGCAGAGCAGCCGGCCGCAGCCGCCCGAGATCTGCGACGGATTGAGCGAGAGGTGCTGGTCCTTGGCAAGGCCCAGGTTGACCGGAGAGAGCTCGGTGAGCCAGGTCGAGCAGCAGTACTCCCGCCCGCAGCGCCCCACGCCGGAGAGCCGGGCCGCCTCATCGCGCACGCCGATTTGCCGCAGCTCGATCCGGGTGCGGAAGAGCGAGGCGAGATCGCGTACCAGGGCCCGGAAATCCACCCGCTTTTCCGCCGTGAAGTAGATCGTGAGCTTGTTCCGGTCCCACTGCCACTCCGTGTCGCTCACCTTCATGACGAGGCTATGGGTACGGACCCGCTCGATCACCTTGCGCCGGACGTCTTCTTCCGAGCGGCGGGCCTCGTTGTGCTGGCGGATGTCGTCCGGGGTGGCCCGACGGAGGACCGGCTTGAGCGGCTCGTCGCCCGAGGGTGCGGCGGTATCGCCCGGCGCCGGGCCCACCGCGCAGCTGGTGCAGGAGGAGCCGCACTTCTTGGTCGCGACGTCGCCGATGGCGGTGACCTTGGCAAAGTCCTTGCCCCGCTCGACCTCGACGATGACCGGCTCCTGGACGTGGAGCGGCGCCGAGTCGTCCGGCCAGGTGAAGTACCCCTTGCGGGTGCCCTTGAAGCGGACCTCGATGGTCTGCGGCATCAGGCTTCGCTGAACACGCCCATCGCGGCGTACTTCTCCGCGCGGCGCTTGACCAGCTTCTCTGGCCGGATTTTCCGCAGCTCGGTGACCTGACGGATCAGCGCTTCGCGGAGCGCTTCGCCGGTCCCGTCGGGATCAACATGGGCACCGCCCACCGGCTCCGGCACCACCTCGTCGATGAGCTTGAGGCGGAGCAGGTCCTCCGCTGTGAGCTTGAGGGCCTCCGCCGCCCGCTCCCGCTGGCTCGAGTCCTTCCAGAGGATCGCCGCGCATCCCTCTGGCGAGATGACCGAGTAGACCGAATTCTCAAGCATGAGAACCCGGTCGGCGACGCCCAGCGCGAGCGCGCCGCCGGAACCCCCTTCGCCGATCACGCAGCTGACGATGGGCGTCTCCAGGCCCGCCATCTCGAGGATGTTGCGAGCGAGCGCCTCCGACTGCCCCCGCTCTTCGGCACCCAGGCCCGGGTACGCGCCCGGGGTGTCGATGAGGGTGAGCACCGGTGCCCCGAACTTTTCCGCCATCTCCATCAGGCGAAGCGCCTTCCGGTAGCCCTCGGGGTGCGGCATGCCGAAGTTGCGCTTCAGGTTCTCCTTGGTATCCCGCCCCTTCTGGTGTCCGATCACCATCACCGAGATCCCGGCGAGCCGGGCCCAGCCTCCCACGATGGCCGGGTCGTCGCGGAAAAGCCGGTCGCCGTGCAGCTCGATGAAATCGGTGAAGATGGTGCTCAGGTAGTCGAGGGTGTAGGGCCGGCGGGGATGTCGGGCGACCATCACGCGTTGCATCGGGGTGAGCCCCTGGTAGATCTCGGCCCTCAGTCCCTCGAGCTTGCTCTGAAGGCCCTGGAGCTCCCCCTCTACGTCGAGCTGCCGCTCCTCACCCAGCCGCTTGAGCTCTTCGATCTGCTTCTCCAGCTCGAGCAGCGGCTTTTCGAAGTCGAGGGTGTACGTCGGCGGCATGCCTCAGCCCGCTTTCACGTAGTGGACGGCGTCGGTGCCCAGCAGGTCGCGGAGGGCCCGCACGAGCTCGTCCCCCGCGGCGACGCGCATGCGCTTCGCTCGGAGCCGGACGGCCTCGCCGTTTCCATCGGACCATTCAATATAGACAGGGACCGGCCCGGGATGGGCGCTGCAGAGCGCCGCCGCCGCCTTGAGCGCGTCGGGTTTGGGCGCGGCGGGGGCGCCCCATCGGAGGCTCAACCCGACCGCGCCGGAGGCCTTCAAGTCGTCGAGCGGCCGGGCGGATTCGACGACGAACGGCGCCCGGTCTTCGCCCCGGTCCCGCGTGCTGTAGCCGCCGCTGAGCAGGAGCGCCCGGTCTGGGAGCACCACCTGGTTCAGGCGGGCCCAGGCCTCGGGAAACACGATTGCTTCGGACGTGCCGTGGAAGTCCTCCAGCACGATCCGCGCGTACTCCTTGCCCGTCTTCTTCGAGATCTGCCGCTTCACCGCGGTGACGACGGCCGCGACGTTGACGGAATGCTCGCTCCACTCGCCCAGGGTCGCGGTGGTGCGGGACCCGAACAGCTCCACCTCGTTGCGAAACCGCTCGAGGGGGTGCCCCGAGATGAAGAACCCGAGCACCTCCTTCTCCCGCACCAGCCGCTCGGCCTCGGTCCACGGAGGCACCTCGGGCAGCACCAGCGGACCCGACCGATGGTGCGGCGCGGCCTCGCCGAACAAGGAGGCCTGACCCGCCTCCCGCTCCTGCTGCTGGAGCTGCGCCTCCGCGAGCACGTGATCGAGACCCTCGATGAGCTGCTTGCGGTGACCGCCCAGCGAATCGCAGGCGCCGGCGGCCACCAGCGACTCGAGCACCCGCTTGTTGCACAACCGGAGATCGACCCGCTCGACCAGCTCGGGCAGCGAACGGAAGGGTCCCTGACGGCGGGCTTCGATAACCGACTCGATCGCGCCCCGGCCGACGTTGCGGACCGCGCCGAGTCCGAAGCGAATCCGATGATCGCCTACCACGGTGAACTTCCAGCCCGACTCGTTCACGTCCGGCGGCAGGACCTCCAGCCCGAGCTCCCGGGCCTCGTTGATGTACTGGACCACCTTGTCGGTGTTGCCGATTTCCGAGGACAGGAGCGCGGCCATGAACTCGGCCGGATGGTGCGACTTGAGCCAGGCGGTCTGGTAGGACAGAACCGAGTAGGCGACCGAGTGCGACTTGTTGAACCCGTAGCGGCCGAAGGTGACGATCTGGCGGCCCAGCTCTTCGACCACCGCTGGAGGATGGCCCTGAGCCGCGGCGCGCTCAACGAACTTCGCCACTTCCTGGTTGGCCAGCTCCTGGTCCTTCTTGCCGACCGCCTTCCGGAGCACGTCGGCTTCGGCCAGGGTGAAGCCGGCGAGCACGTTGGCGATCCGCATCACCTGCTCCTGATAGGTGATGACGCCGTAGGTCGGCTCGAGGATGTCCTTGAGGAGGGGGTGCAGATAGGTCACCCGCTCCTGGCCCAGCTTGCGCTTGATGAAGACCGTGTGCATCCCCGCGTCGAGCGGGCCGGGGCGGAGCAGGGCGTTGCAGGCGACCAGGTCGTCGAATCGATCACACCGGATGGCGCGGAGCGTTTCGGTGGCGAGCGGCGACTCGAACTGGAAGATGCCGGCCGTGCGCCCGTCCCGAAGCAGCTGATACGCCGCCGGATCGTCGAATGGGAGCGCGTCCATGTCGATGGTCTCGCCGTTCCGCTGGCGAATCATTTCGCCCGCATCCTGAATCACCGTCAGGGTCTTGAGGCCGAGCATGTCCATCTTGAGCATGCCGACCTTTTCCAGCGCGACCATGTCGTACTGGGTGATGATCGCATCCTCGCCGTCGGCCGCCTGGCCCGCGCCCTTGGTCGGTGCGGTGCACACCGGCACGTACTCGGCGAGCGGTCCCGGCGCAATGACGACGCCGGCCGCGTGCACCGACATGTGACGGGAGATGCCTTCGATGCGCGAGCTCAGGTCGATCAGTCGCTGATAGGTCGCGTCCCCCCGGATCAGGTCCTTGATCTCGGTGATCTTCTCCGCGGCTTCGGGGATGGTGAGGCTGTAGGCCGGCCCCGAGGGAATCAGCTTGGTCAGCCGGTCGGCATCGCCCGGGGCGATCCGGAGCACGCGGGCGACGTCCTTCACCGCCGCTCGCGCCTTCATGGTCCCGAAGGTGACGATCTGGCCCACGCTGTCCCGTCCATATCGCTCCCGCACGTACTCGATCACCTCGCCCCGCCGCTCGAAGCAGAAGTCCACGTCGATGTCGGGCATCGACACGCGCTCGGGATTGAGGAACCGCTCGAACAGGAGGTCGAACTTGAGGGGATCCACGTTGGTGATGCCGAGGCCGTAGGCGACCAGTGAGCCGGCGGCGGATCCGCGGCCCGGCCCCACGGGGATGCCTCGGGCTCGCGCCGCTGCGATGAAGTCCTGGACGATCAGGAAATAACCGGCGTAGCCGGCCCGGTTGATGACCTCGAGCTCGTACTCCAGCCGCTCCCGGACCGGCGGCGGCAGCGGCGTTCCGTACCGGCGCTCGGCGCCGGTGGTCGCGAGGTGCTCGAGCAGGGCCTCGTCGCTCGCGTATTCGGCCGGCCGGGGGAAGGTGGGCAGGTAGTAGCGCTTCTCGAAGGAGAACTCGCAGAGCTCGGCGACCCTGGCCGTGTTGTCGAGTGTCTCCGGGTGGTCCCGGAACAGCGCTCGCATCTCCTTTTCAGACTTGACGTACGATTCCTCTCCCAGAAAGCGGAACCGCTTCGGGTCGTCCAGATCGGCGCCGGTGCCGATCGCAAGGAGCACATCGTGTGCTTCCGCGTCCTCCCGGCGCAGGTAGTGCGCATCGTTGGTCGCCACCACGCCGACCCCAAGCTCCTGCCCCAGCCGCAGCATGCCCTCCATGACTACGCGCTCGTCCGGGATGCCGTGCTGCTGGACCTCGAGCCAGAAGCCGTCCGGCCCGAACTGCGCCGCGAACCATTCCGCGCTCTTCTTGGCTTCCTCGTAGCGGCCCTGCCGGAGCCAAAGCGCGATCTCGCCCGAGAGACAGGCGGCCAGGCACACGATGCCCTCGCGGTGCTGCTTGAGCACTTCCTTGTCGATGCGGGGGCGGCGGTAGAACCCCTCGGTGAAGCCGATCGACGAGAGCCGGACCAAATTGTGATACCCTGTGCGGTTGCGGGCCAGAAGCACCAGGTGGCTGTAGTGGGCCGGCGCCCAGGCCGGCTTCTGTTGGTCTCGTCGCGAGCCGAAGGCGAGATACGCCTCGAAGCCGAGGATCGGCCGGATCTTCTGCGCCTTAGCGGCCTCGTGGAACGCCCAGGCTGCGTGCAGGTTGCCATGGTCGGTGACCGCGAGACTGTCCATCCCCAGCTTCTTGACGTGCGCGACCAGCTCGAGGATCCGGTTGGCGCCGTCGAGCAGGGAGTATTCCGAATGGGTGTGAAGATGGACGAAGGCCATGTCAGACGCGCCTTCTCTCCTCTCTGGACTCAAGTTCCTGCCACACCTGCTCGACGGCCACCCCCCTGCCCTGGAGCAGCACCAACACGTGATACAGGAGATCCGCCGTCTCGGCCGCGAGGCGCGCCTCGTCTTCCGCCAGCGCGGCGACGACCACCTCGGCAGCCTCCTCGCCCACCTTTTGCGCGATCGCCGGTGGTCCGGCATCGAGCAGGCGCACTGTGTACGATCCCTCCGGGCGGGCCGCCGCGCGGGCGCGGATCCGCTCCGCCAGCCGGCCGAGGATGTGGCCACCGGGATCCGGCGTGTGGGCCGCATCGCCCGTGGTCGTCACCACCGTGGCGAAGCAGGTCCGGTTCCCGGTGTGGCACGCCGGCCCCAATTGGTCGACCCGATACAACACCGTATCGCCGTCACAGTCCAACCGGATCTGGCGCACCCGCTGCACGTGTCCGGAGGTTTCCCCCTTTTGCCAGAGGGCCTTCCGCG
>Ga0075425_100004434_pt1 | contig 14487 bp, 14 predicted proteins | sample SoiMethybrSBSTD4_FD_75300 | JGI IMG/M metagenome (GOLD analysis project Ga0075425, IMG submission 75300) | Bulk soil microbial communities from a Populus tree surrounding site in Tennessee, USA - Soil MetaG P. TD hybrid SBSTD4 | ecosystem: Environmental > Terrestrial > Soil > Tree plantation...
CCGGCCGACCCCCGCTCCGACCTGGCGGTGACCGGCTGCTACATGTACGACGGCCGCGTCTTCGACATCGTCTCGACGCTCGAGCCCTCGGCCCGCGGCGAGCTCGAGATCACCGACGTGAACAACGCCTACATCGCGTCGGGCGAGATGGCCTTCGACGTGCTGCCGGGCTGGTGGGCCGACGCCGGCACCCACGCCAGCAAGCTGAAGGCGTCGATCCTGGTCGCGCTCACGCGCGGCGTGACGTTCCACGCGTAGGGCACGCGCCCCCGGATGGGGACAGTCCCCGGTTCACTGCCAGGTGAGGGCGACGGCACCACTTGCGCGGTGGATCGTCAGCAGCAGTCGGTAGACGCGCAGCGGGTACGCGGCGGAGCTGAACCGGGGCGTGTGCGCCTCGACGACGCGCACCTCGCCGACGGCGTCGCGGAGAGCGATGGCGAGCCGGCGGCCGTCCATTCCCGCCACGAGCCCCACGATCGTGCCGGGCACGTTCGTCACATCTGCGCCCGCGAACCGGCCGTACAGGTCGTAGCGCGTGATCGCCTCGCCCGATCCGACGATTACCTGTCGCGGCCGTACCCATGCGATCGACGGCGAACCGGGCTGGCCGCGCTCGCAGTGGGTCGGGCCGCGATGCATCGTGTCGACGATCTCCACGCGCCCGGCGGCGTCGGCGATCGCGAGCAGGCCGCCGAACGGGGCGTACGCGACCGCGGCCGGGTGGTGCAGGCCGCAGGCACGTGGGAGGGTCGCCGTCGAGCCGGCGATCGCGTTGTGCACCATCACCCGGCCGCGGGCCGTGACGAATGCGAACGCCTGCGAATCCCAGCGCCAGCTCGGCGTGACCGGCGCTACCCCGCGCGCCACCGGGAAGTCGTGGGTGCCGTTGCCGTAGATGTCGAAGAGCCGGTTGCCACGCCGCGTCCGTACGACATACGCGATCCGGATGCCCGCCGGCGCCCACGAGGCGGCCACGGGCCTGCCCGCGACGTGGTGCGAGAACCCCCGGTCATGCTGCTGGACGCCGACTGCGTCGATCCTGCCCTGCCTGCCGACGATGGACCAGACCGCGCCGGGGCTCAGTCCGTACGCGGTCGCATGGGCGCCGTGAAGCCTCGTCCCGCTGCTCGCCGCCAGCCAGACGCGGCCGTCTGCAGCCGCGGCGAACGCGACGGCGCCGCGCGGCAGGACGACGCCCCCCGCGGTGCGCGGCTGGGTCGGCCTCGTATGGTGCTTCGGCGAGCCGCCGCCGACGAGTGGCAGCCCGCCGCCGGTCGCCGCCAGCGTGACGCCGCCGAACACGAACGCGACGGCGCAGGCGGCGGCGACGAGCACGAGCGGCTTGCGCGACCGGGCCCGCGGCGGCGGCAGCGCCCCGAGCGCGGACGCACGCGCCCGCTCGGTCACGTCGGCGCCGGGCTCGAGCTCGCCCAGCGTGCGCTCCAGCCGTTCCTCAAGCTCGTCCGGCATCTCGCTCCCGTTCCGATCGGCGCAGGTCCTCGAGCGCCCGGGCCAGGCGCGAGTGCACCGTGCCCACCGGCAGGTCGAGCAGGTCGGCGATCGCGGCCGGCGAGTAGCCGAGCCCGTAGCGCAGGACGATCACGACCCGGCGCTGCGGCGAGAGCCCGGTGACGGCGGCGAGCAGCTCGCGGTCCTCGCCGGCCCGGTCGCGCCATTCGCCCTCGACGCGCTCCAACGCGTCGGAGCCGATCAGGCGCCGCTCGCTGCGCAGCAGGTCGAGCGAGCGGTTGACCACGATCCGGTGCAGCCATGGCCCGAACGGCCGCCGCCGGTCGAAGCGGCCGAGCGCCGCGAACGCGCGCTCGAACGCGTCCTGGGTGACGTCGTCGGCCATGTCGCGCCGGCCGGTGACGGCGCGGGCGACCTTCCACGCGCCCGGCCAGTGGCGCGTGAAGAGCTCGGCCGCAGCCTCGCGCGAGCCCTGACGGGCACGCGCTACGAGCTCACCGTCGCCGAGGGTGCGCATCCTCACCGCCTCTCTCCATCAACGGTACTACGCGGGCGGGAGCCGATCCCGTCCCTGCGCCGGGTCAGACCCGGCGGGTGACGTACGTGTCGGTGCGGTAGGCCAGGCGCAGCGGCCGCGGCAGGTCGGCCACGAGCGCGCGGATCTCGTCGAACAGCTTCTCGCGCTCGGGTTCGGCGAGCGTGGCGATGTAGCTGGTGGAGCCGATCCGGTCGACGAGCTCCTCGGTCTCGAGCTCCTGCACGAGCCCGAAGGTGTGCTCCTCGAGCGGCTCGAACCGCCGCGTGGTCACGAACGCGTCGCGCCAGCGGGCGTGCCCGTACTGGGGCTCGCCGTGGCGGTGGCCGTCGACGAGCGCGCGCAGCGCGTCGATCCACGGGACGGACGTGTCGAACGTGTTCCAGATCAGGCCGAGGCCGCCGCCCGGCCGCAGCACGCGCGCGATCTCGGCGACGGCGCGGTCGGCGTCGAACCAGTGGAAGGCCTGCGCGACCGTGACGGCGTCGACGGCGCCGTCCTCGAGTGGGATCGCCTCGGCGGTGCCGTCCAGGACGCGTGCTCCCGGCACGGCCTTCGTCAGCACGCGGCGCATGCCCCCGACGGGCTCGACCGCCACGACGGTCGCGCCGGTGGTGGCCAGCAGGCGCGTGAGCTTGCCGGTGCCGGCCGCAAGGTCGAGCACGGTGACGCCCTCGCCCAGGCGGAAGTGGGCGGCCAGGTGGGCGATGGCCTCCGCGGGATAGCCGGGCCGTCCGCGCTCGTACGCGTCTGCGGCCCGGTCGAAGCCGGCCGCTGCGGTGGGATGGGTCGCAGGCATCGGCCCGGCACCCTATCGCCGGTCGCCGCGACTGCGCTACGCGCTGGGCGGCGTGCGCTCGTCGGGCGAGTCGCTCGACTGCGCCATCGTGGCGAGCACGGCCAGGCGGGCCCGCTCGGAGCCGGCCACCGAGGTGACCTCGCAGCCGACGCGGCGGCGGCCGTAGTGGGCCGAGGCGATGTGCAGCACCCGCACGCGCAGGCGCACGAGCCGGCGGTCGATGGTCGGCATCACCGAGAGCAGGTCGCCCGGGGCGAGCGGCTGGTCGGTGACGAACGCGAGCCCGTCGGCGGAGAGATCGGTCAGATGAGCGTCGAACTCGGCGTCCGACTTCACCTTGCGCGAGTACAGCACGCCCACGAGGGCGAGGTCGCTCATCCGCGCCCGCGGCGACGTGCGCCGGCCGCTGCGGCGGCGGAGCCGCTCGACGGTCAGGTGGAGCGTCGCGGCGTGCTCGGACTCGTAGAAGAGCTCGGAGACGCGCATGTCGATGTCGTGGCCGGCGCCCTTCTCGGTGCGCTCGCGGAGCCGCAGGCGCAGGCCGACGCGCACGCCGGCGACCGGTGCCAGGGCGTGGATCGTCTCCGCGTCGTGACCCGTGATCTCGAGCGCGATCGCGCCCCCGTCCTCGGAGAGCATCTCGAGCCGGGTCGGAAGCTGCGACAACACCGAGACGGCCGTCTCGAGCATCCTCTGGGGGGTCATCCTCGCCACGGCCCCGTTATCGGCCGGAAGGGGCGGAAATGTAAGGCGGCGGTCAGTAGTATGACCGCGCAGTCCAAGGGGAGGGAGAGCGCGTGGCGGTCGTCGAGGAGAAGCGCCAGCCGTTCATTCGGCAGGATGGGAAGGACAAGGTCACGGGGCTCGGCCGCTACACGGCCGACCTGGCCAGGACGGGCATGCTGCACGCCCGGTTCCGGTACTCCGATCACCCCCACGCGCGGGTTCTGCGCATCGACACCAGCGCCGCGAAGGCGCTCCCGGGCGTCTTCGCCGTCCTGACTCAGGACGACGTACCGGACGTGCGCTACGGCGGGTTCGTCGAGGACCGGACGCTGTTCGCGAAGGACGTTGTCCGCTTCGAGGGCGAGGTCATCGCGGCCGTCGCCGCCATCACACAGGAGATCGCCGACCGCGCGGTCGAGCTGATCCAGGTCGACTACGAGCCGCTCCCCGCCATCTCCGACCCGGAGCAGGCGCTCGCGCCGGGGGCGATCCTGATCCACGAGGGCTGGGAGGGCTACGGCGGCAACGAGGACGTCGTCCGCGACGGCAACGACGGCTCTCACTCGACCATCAAAAAGGGCGACGTCGAGGCCGCGCTGGCGTCGGCCGACGAGGTCGTGAAGGAGCGCTACGTCGCGGACATGTCCCACGCGGTGCCGATCGAGCCGCGGGCGATCGTGGCCGAGTGGCAGGGTGACAAGGTGACGGTGTGGACGTCGACGCAGGTGCCGTTCATCGCCCGATCCGGCGTCGCGACCACCCTTCAGATGCCCGAGGCCGACGTGCGCATCATCGTGCCGTACCTCGGCGGCGGCTTCGGCGGCAAGTGCGATTTCCACTACGAGGCGCACGTGGCGGCGCTGGCGCGGGCCGCGCGGCGGCCGGTGCGGCTCGTCTTCACCCGCCGCGAGGAGTTCGTCGCGCCGGACCATCGCCGCGAGGGTCAGGTGCTCGAGCTCGAGACCGGCGTCATGAGGGACGGGACGATCGTCGCTCGCAGCGCCCGGCTCGTGCTCGACAACGGCGCCTACGCCGGCGACGCGCCCTTCTTCCCCCAGCTCGCCGCGATGATGGCCGTCGGGCCGTACCGCGTCCCCAACGTCTGGGTCGACGCCCACCTGGCCTACACGAACACGACCCCGTCGGGCTCGGTGCGCGCACCCACGGCGCCCCAGGCGTGCTGGGGCCTCGAGCTGCACATGGACGCGGTGGCGGAGCGGATCGGGCTCGACCCGGTCGAATTCCGGCGCCGCAACATCGTCCGTCCCGGCGACGAGACGGCGACCAAGCAGGTGCTCGAGACCATCGCCGCCGCGGAGTCGCTCGAGCGCGCCGTCGAGATGATCGGATACGGCCGCGAGCTCCCGCCCGACGAGGCGTTCGGCGTCGCCTGCGGGTGGTGGCCGACCTTCGCCCAGCCGTCGGGCGCGCACGTGAAGCTGCACGGAGACGGATCGGGCACCATCGTCACGGGCGCGCAGGAATGCGGCACCGGGTCGGTGATGGCGCTGCCGCTGCTGGCCGCCGAGGTGCTGGGGATGCGGCCCGAGCAGTTCACCGTCGTCTACCAGGACACGGACGCCGGCCCGTGGGACGCGGGCGCGTCCGGCTCCCAGACGACCACGAACAACGGCCGCGCCGTCGTGGAGGCCGCGGTCGACGTCAGAAACCAGCTGCTCGAGCTGGCCGAAGAGGTGCTCGAGGCGGCCCGGGCCGACCTCGAGCTCGTCGACGGGCGGGTGCGGGTGAAGGGCTCGCCCTCGACCGGCGTCGACATCACCGAGCTGGCCGAGAAGGCCGCGGGCGACAAGCTCCTGCTCGGGCGCGGATCGGGCGCGCCCCCGGCCTCGCCGGACTGCGACATCTCGGGCTGCACCGGGCGCCTCGGCTCGGAGTCGTTCCTGGCGCCGACGTTCATGACCCACGCGGTCCGGTGCAAGGTCGATCGCGCCACCGGTGTCGTGCGGGTGCTCGAGGTCGCGGCCGCGCATGACTCCGGTCGGGTGCTGAACCCCGTCGGCGCGAACGGCCAGGTCGAAGGCGGCGTCGCCATGGGGATCGGCATGGCGCTCACCGAGGGCTCGCAGCTCTCGGACGACGGTCGCCAGCTCAACCCCTACCTGCTCGACTACAAGCTGCAGACCGCCGCGGACGTGCCCGCGATCGAGGTCGAGTGGGTCGGGGACCCCGACCCGACCGCCGGCCCGAACGGCGCGAAGGCGGTGGCCGAGCCGCCGTGCGTGCCGACGCCCGGCGCCGTCGGGAACGCGATCGCCAAGGTGGCGGGACGCGTGCACAGCCTGCCCATGACACCGGCGCGGGTGTGGGAGGCGATGCAGCGATGAGTGCGACCTACACCGCCGCGGCGACGCTGCCCGAAGCGCTCGCCGCCCTCGCCGGCGGCGCCCGCCCGGTCGCCGGCGGCACCGACCTCGTCGTCGGCGCCCGCCAGGGCAAGGCGCCGCTGCCGGACTCGCTCGTGGCCATCCACGGCCTGGAAGAGCTGCGCGGCATCAGCGAGACGTCCGGCGGGGGCCTGTGGATCGGCGCGCTCGTGAGCCACTCCGAGCTCGTCGCCCACCCCGCCGTGCGCGACCGCTACACCGCCCTCGCCGATGCCTCGGCGATCGTCGGCAGCCATGCCACCCGCCACGTCGGCACGCTCGGCGGCAACGTCATGAACGCGTCGCCGGCGATGGAGACGGGCGGGCCGCTGATCTGCTTCGGCGCCGAGGCCGTGCTCGCCTCGCAGTCCGGTGAGCGCCGCGTCGCCGTCGAGAGCCTGCTCACCGGGCCCGGGCGCACCGACGCCCGGCCGGACGAGCTCCTGGTCGCGATCGAGCTGCCCGCCACGGCCGGGGGGAGCTGCTACGCGCGGCTCGAATACCGCCGCCAGATGGAGATCGCGGTCGTCGGGGCGACGTGCAGCGTGACGCTCGACGGCTCCGGAGTCGGGTCGGCGCGGGTGGCGATCACCGCCCTGACCCCGCGGATCGTGCGCGTGCCCGCCGCCGAGGCTGCCCTCGCGGGCAGCGACGGCGGGGCCGATGCGGTGCAGGCCGCCGCGGATGCCGCCGCGGCCGCGTCGCAGCCCATCTCCGACGTCCGCGCCTCGGCCGACTACCGCCGGGCGATGGCCGCCGTCATCGCCCGCCGGGCCATCGCCGCTGCGGTCGCTCGCGCCCGAGGCTCGAGCGAGTCGGTGCCCATTCCCGCCAGCCCCGCCCTCCACGGCGCGGATTAGTCAAGGAGGACGACGGTATGCGCTACGACGCCATCCTGAACGTGAACGGCACCGACTTCCCGGTCGAGATCGAGCCGCACCGGAGCCTCTTGTCGGTCGTGCGCACCGAGCTGGGGATGCCCGGCAGCAAGGAGGGCTGCGACGACTCGGAATGCGGCGCCTGCATGATGCTGCTCGACGGCGAGCCGGTGAACTCCTGCTCGTTCCTCGCCCTGCAGGCGCAGGGGCGCACGATCACGACCGTCGAGGGCCTGGCCGGGAACGGGGAGCTGCATCCGCTCCAGCGCCAGTTCCTCGCCCAGGGCGGGGTGCAGTGCGGGTTCTGCACGCCGGGGATGCTCATCTCGGCGAAGGCCCTGCTCGACCGCAACCCCGATCCCGGCGAGGACGAGATCCGGATCGCGCTCTCGGGCAACCTGTGTCGCTGCACCGGCTACCAGGGCATCGTCCGCGCCGTCCAGGCGGCGGCGCAGGAGATGGCCGGGGCCTAGGCTTCTAGTAGCGCACGACCCAGTCGGCCGTCCAGACGCAGGCGCCGGTGTGGCCGAGGAAGCGCCCGCAGGCGCGGGCGATCCCGACGCGGGTGAACTGCGGCGAGAGCAGGATCGCCCGGTGCTCCGGACTTCCCATCCACGCCTTGACGGTGTTCACCGGGCCTGCCAGAGTCCCCGTGCCCCAGGCGAGCGTCTCCCCGCCCATCCACGCGTAGCCGGTGACGAACCCGCTGCGGATGATGCGGTCCTTGACCGTCTGGCCCGACGGGCTGGTGTGCGCGAAGTAGTCGCGCAGGATCATGTCGTCCGAGTGGCGCAGGGCGACGGCGCGCAGCTGCGGCGCGCCCCGCACGGCCCCGAGCCCGTACCTGACCCGGATGTTGTTGATGGCGACGCGCAGCGCCGCACGCGGTGTGAGCGTCTGCGCAGCAGCAGTTCCTGCCCCGATCGTCCCTGCCAGGACGACCGCGAGGACGACCACCACGAGACCCCTTCGTGGAACCCTCATGCCGCTCATCCTGGACTTCCGGGAGGTTCGATGCGACCCCGAATTGGCGCGACGGGCATCCCCGGTTTGGCGTAATTCCGGCGCCGCCTCGCCTACCCCGATCGGGGATCAGCTCGCGAACAGCTGCGCCGCCTCGCGCGGCCGGGCCAGGTAGTAGCCCTGGCCCAGCGTGGCGCCCAGGCCGCGCAGCGTCTGGAGCTCGGCGGCGGTCTCGATGCCCTCGGCGATGACCGTCGCCGACACCTCGCGCGCGAAGGTGAGGAGCGAGCTTGCGAGCGCCCGCCGGTCGGCGTCGGTGTCGATGTCGCGGGTGAGGGTCATGTCCAGCTTGATGTAGTCCGGCCGCAGCCGCAGGATGTGGCGGAGGCTGGCGTAGCCGGCCCCCGCGTCGTCGACCGCGATCCGGCAGCCGGCGCTGCGCAGGGCGTGCAGGCTGGCCACGAGCGCCTCGTAGTCGGCGACCTCGGAATGCTCGGTCACCTCGAGGACGAGCCGGCGGGCGGGAGCCGCCGCGAGCATCTCGCCGAGCGTGCGCTCGCCCAGCAGCTCGGGCGAGGCGTTCACCGACAGGAAGGTCTCGGCGGGGAGATCGGCGATGCTGCCCATGCCGGTGGCGACGGCGGTCAGCTCGAGCTCCGCGCGCAGGCCGACCGTGGCCGCGTCGGCGAACCAGTCCGGCACCTGCCGGCTCGAGTGGTTGGGGAACCGGGCCAGCGCCTCGTACCCGACCGGTTCGAGCCGCTCGAGGTCGAAGATCGGCTGCAGGGCGCTCGTCACCGCGCAGCGGTCGATGACCCCGCGGATCTCGCGCCGCAGCCGGCCGCGCTCGTTGGCCGTGCGCTGCGTCTCGCGGCGCTTCCCCGAAAGCTCCGCCACCATGCCGCTGATCGCCTCGCCGGAGAGGGTCGTGGTGCCGCGGGCGGCGCCCTCGAGGGCCGCGATCAGCTCGCTCGGCGGCGCGCCCTTGACGACGTAGCCGCTGGCGCCCGCCCGCAGCATCGCCAGCACGAGCGTGGTGTCGTGGTAGGCCGAATGGGCGACCACGTGCGTGTGCGGCGAGCGCGACCGGATCGCCCGTGCCGCCGAGACCCCTCCGCCGGGCATGCGCACGTCGAGCAGCGCCACGTCCGGCATGGTCTCGGCCGCCCGCTCGGCCGCCTCGTCGGCGTCGACCGCCGTCGCCGTCACCTCGAAGCCGTCGTGCGCCCGGATCAGGTCGACCACCATCCGCAGCAGCGGTGGCTCGTCGTCGGCGATCAGGACGCGAATACTCAAATGTGCCCGGTTCGAGTTGCAGGGCGAAGCCTGACACCCTGCGTCATGCCGCGGCCGCCGAGCGACGCCCTGCCGACCGCTTCATGCCCAGAAGTGGTGCGGCTTGATGCCCGAGGGTGGCCGGAGCCTAGCCCAAGTGCGGCTTCGGGGGAAGGACGCCGTCCGGGAGCGGACGGCGGTAGTGTTTCGCCGCCATGAGCAGCCCCCCGAACAGTCGCGTCGCCGTCGTCACCGGCGCCGCCGGCGGCATCGGCGCAGCGATCGCCGCGCGGCTCACGGCCGACGGATTCGCGGTCGCCGGGGCCGATGTGGCGGAAGGCGCCGATCATCGCTGCGACGTCCGTTCCGAGGCCGACGTGAAGCGCCTGCGCGACGAGGTGACGGCCCGGCTGGGCGCGCCGTCGCTGCTCGTGAACGTCGCCGGCGTGTTCTTCGAGCACCGCATCACCGAGCTGGCCGCGGACGACTGGGACCTGATCCTGGACACGAACCTGAAGGGCACGTTCCTCACCTGCAAGACGTTCCTGCCGGCGATGATCGAGGCCGGCTCGGGCTGCATCGTCAACATCGCCTCGACAGCCGGCATCCGCGGCGGCCACACCCGCGCCGCCTACTGCGCGGCCAAGGCCGGCGTCGTCAACCTGACGCGTAGCCTCGCCCTCGACCACGGCGGCGACGGCGTGCGCATCTGCTGCGTGTGCCCGGGCCTGATCGACACTCCGATGGCCGACTGGATCACGTCGCGGCCGGACGCCCTGCGCGAGTTCGAGGCCGGCGTGCCCGCCCGCCGCATCGGCACCGTGGACGACATCGCCGGAGCGGTGTCCTTCCTCGCGTCCGCCGACGCCTCGTATGCCCACGGCAGCGTGCTCGTCGTGGACGGCGGCGCCACCGCGTAACTCCGGCCCGGCCGGGGTATCGCTCTTCGGGGACCACCGGGTCAGCGCCCCTTCACCGGTTCTTCGCGGGTCCTTTACCGAACGGCTCCGCCGTCTGGACCACGCTCCGGTCGGGCCGCCGGTCCCGGTGGCCGAAGCACTGGACGAGGGGGATACATGAGACTGCATCGACCATCGCCGCGGGTCGCGGCGACGGCTGCCGCTGCGCTTGCGGCCGGGGTGCTCGGCGCGGGCAGCGCGTCGGCCCACCCGCATGCACACTCGGCGGCATCCACGGCCACGCCGATCAAGCACGTGATCGTGATCGTGGGCGAGAACCACACGTTCGACAACATCTTCGCCACCTACAAGCCGCGCCACGGCCAGCACGTGCGTGACCTTCTCTCGGAGGGGATCGTCACCGCGAACGGCGCGCCCGGCAGGCATGTGAAGCTGGCCCGGCAGTGGACGGCGAGCGACACCTCGGCGGACGGATATCGGACGGCGCCGAAGCTCGTGGCGCCGTACTCGACGCTGCCGCAGCCGAATACCACGTACATCGATCCGCGCTGCGACGGCGGGCAGAGCATGAACCAGCCCGACGCGCGGTTCCCGGCGGCGCTCCCGAACGCGCCGTACCAGATCACGAAATACGTGCCGTACGACCAGATCCACGCCGCGTTCAAGGCGTGCGACAACGGCGCGTACGTCGGCGACCCGCTGCACCGCTTCTACCAGATGAACCAGCAGGCGGACCACAACCAGAACAAGCTCTGGGTGTGGACGGCCGAGACCGCCGGCGACGCGAACGGCGGCCCTCCGGCGAACACCGACCAGGGCGCCGTTTCGATGGGCTTCTACAACGTCCAGCACGGCGACGCACCGGTGCTCGACTATCTGGCGAAGCACTTCTCGATGTCCGACAACTACCACCAGGCCGTCATGGGCGGGACCGGCACGAACCACGTCGCCCTCGGCAGCGGCCTGGCCGCCTCGTACGAGAACGCGGCGGGCGATCCGCTGACGCCGCCGGCCGACCAGATCGAAAACCCGAACGCCCAGCCCGGGTCGAACAACTTCTACACCCAGGACGGCTACTCGGGCGGGACGTACTCGGACTGCTCCGATCCGTCCCAGCCGGGCGTGGCGGCCGTGCTCGGCTACCTGCACGCGAGCTGGCCCGGTGCCTCCTCGGCATGCGCCCCGGGCAGGTACTACATGCTGAACAACTACAACCCGGGCTACCTCGCGAACGGGACGAAGGACCCCGGCCCGTTCGCCGTGCCGCCGCAGAGCCCGAAGACCCTCCCGACCATCGGGGACGAGCTGAACACGCACGGCATCAGCTGGGGCTACTTCGGCCAGGGCTGGAACGGCGGCAATCCCAACCTGGAGCAGTACTGCAACATCTGCAACCCGTTCCAGTACGCCACGTCGATCATGACGGACGCCGGGCAGCGAAAGACGCACCTGCACGGCTTCTCGCAGTTCCAGGCCGAGGCGAAGGCGGGCACGCTGCCGGCCGTCTCGATCGTGAAGCCCGAGGGCACCTTCGACGGCCACGCCGGCTACTCGACGCTGGCCGCGTTCGAGGCGTTCGCGAGCACGGTCATCGGCGATGTGGCCGCCAACCCGAAGCAATGGAAGTCGACGGCCATCTTCCTGACCATGGACGAGGGCGGCGGCTACTACGACTCGGGCTACATCGAGCCGACGAGCTTCTTCGGCGACGGGACACGCATCCCGATGCTGGCGATCTCGCCGTTCGTGAAGCCCGGACACGTCGACCACACGTACACCGACCATGTGTCCGTGCTCAAGTTCATCGAGGCCAACTGGCACCTGAGCCCGCTCTCGAGCCGGAGCCTCGACAACCTGCCGAACCCGGTCACCGGGTCGAACCCGTACGTCCCGCAGAATGGACCGGCGATCGGCAACCTGATGTCGCTGTTCGACTTCCACCGCTCGGCGACGCAGATCGCGGCCGAGCGGGCGGAGCTTTTGGCGCTCTCGCAGCGCTACACGCTGCAGCCCTTCGCGCACGCGATGGTGACCGCACCGGGATCCGGCGACCTCGACTGATCCGCGCGACGGCGGGGGCGCCGGCCCGGCCGGACCGGCGCCCCCGTCGGGTGTGGCTACGCCGACCGGAGCCACTGGAACCGATACCGGCCCCGGCATATGATCGGCCGACCGTGTTGGGGGGCCGACGGGTGACACCGCGATGAGCGTGCCGGGGATCGGACCGCGATTCCGCACATCGAGGGTCCGGGCCATCGCCGTCGGCGTCGTCGTCCTCGCGGAGCTGGCGATCGCGCTCCCGTTCCTGTTCGTCTCGCCGTCGACGGTGCGCGGCGTGCCCGGGCCGCTGCTCGTCCTGCTCGGGGTCGCCTCGGCCTTCGTGATGGGGCCCCGAATCGGCGCCGCGCTGACCGCCTTCGCCGTGCTGCTCGCGGTCGTGATCGTCGGCGAGAACGCCTACACGGAGCCGCTCGTGTGGATTCCGGTGGCGGTCGGGGTGGGGATCGTCGGCGACCGCGTCCGCCGCGGCGACGACCTGCGCCGGGCGCTCCTCGGCGAGCTGCGCCGCGGCCTCGTCACCGTCTCGCGCGAGCCCCAGGTCGGCCCGTACCGCATCGTCAGCCGCTACGTGCCCGCCGAGGAGGCACAGGTGCTCGCGGGCGACTTCTACGGCGTGATCCTCGAGCCCAGCGGCTCCGTGGCGGTGATGGTGGGAGACGTTGCCGGGCACGGCCCGGGCGCCGCGGCGGTCGCCACCCGGCTGCGTGCGTCGTGGCGCGGCCTGGCCAGCGCCGGCGTGCCCGCCAGCGAGGCCGCCCGCGTCCTCAACGACACCATGCTCGCCGAGCGGCGGCGCGCGTCGCTGCCGATGCTCTTCGCCACCCTCTGCCTGGCGTCGATCGAGCCGGACGGGTCGAAGGCCTGCTTCGTGCTCGCCGGCCACCCATCGCCCATCCTGGTCGCCGGCGGGGGCGTCGACGAGTACGTCCTCGAGACCGATCCGGCCATCGGCATCACCGACCATCCCGAGTGGACCGTGCACGACGTCGAGCTCCCCGCGGCCCCCTGGTCGCTCGTCTTCTACACCGACGGGCTGGTGGAGGGGCGGTCGGCCCCGGACGGGCCGCGCCCGTTCGGGACGGCCCGCCTGCACGAGCTGCTCGCGGCGGCCGGGCCGCCGCTCGGCGAGGGGGACGTCGACGCCGTCCTCGCGGCGGTCTCCGCCGCCAATGGTGGCCCGATGAGCGACGACATCGTGGTCGTCGCCGTGTCGCCCGCCTGATCGGGCCACGGCGACCCGGCCCCGGATAGAGTCCCCCTGTACCCGGCCGGACGGGGAGGTGTTGTGTGGCGCAGGGTGATCCCGGCAGCATCCGGGTCGAGGGCGACGGCTCGGCGCCGTGGGTGCTCGAGCTCCACGGCGAGCACGATCTGTCGACCGTCGGGGCGATCCACGCCCGGCTGGCGCCGATCGCCGACCGGGGCGAGGCGGCGGTCATCGACCTCTCGCAGGTGACGTTCATCGACTCGGCCGTCCTCACGGAGCTGATCGCGTCGCGCCGTGGCCGCGAGGACGGCGGCGGCGCGCGTCTCGCGATCGTCGCGCCGCCCGGGGGTTTTCCGGCCCGGATGCTCGGCCTGCTCCAGCTCGAGCGGGTCGTGGCCGTCTACGAGAGCCGCGACGAGGCCCTGGCCTCGTTCGAGCCCGCCGCCTGAGCGGCGCTGCTCAGCCTCCGCGCGGCCCCTTCACCGCATAGCCGGAGAGACCGCGCTCGAGGAGCGCGAGCGTGCGGTCTGCTCCCTCCCCGAGCCGGCGGGCGATCACCGAGTGGGGTGTGCCGGCGAGCAGGCCGGCCCGGGCCTGCGCGACCAGCGCCTGGTGGACGCCCATGAGCGCCGTTGCGGCCACCGTCGGGGCGATGTCGGCCGGGCCCGCGCCCTGTTCCTCGGCGATCAGCGTCGCCAGGGAGGCGGTGTAGCGGGCGAGCGTCTCGCGCTCGCGCGCGAGCAGGGCGGGGCTCTCGGCGATCGTGCGGGTGATGCCCGCCAGGCGCTCGCGGGCGGCGGCGTCCTGCTCGGCCAGGAGCCCACGCGGCCGGCGCACGAAGCGCCCGAACGCGGCAATGACCGGCTCGCCCTCCGGCCGGTCGCGGATGGCCGCGAGCAGCTCGGCCTCGAATGCCTCGAGGCGCCAGAAGACGAGGTCCTCCTTGGTGGGGAAGTAGTTGAAGACCGTCTGCTGCGAGACGTCTGCCGCCCGCGCGATCTCTCCCACCGTGACGGCCTCGAAGCCGCGCTCGGCAAAGAGCGTGCGCGCCGTCTCGGCGATCAGCTCGCGCGTGCGCACCTTCTTCCGCTCGCGGAGGCCCGGCTCGATCACGCCTCTAGTGTATCTGCTCCAAACATGGGTTGCATCTAAAAATAGAGTAACTATACTTTCACTCATGACGGAGACCACCAACACCCGGGTCGGCGTCGCGTTCGCCGCGATCGTTCTGGCCATGCTCCCCGCCGTCCTCGACCAGACCGTCCT
>Ga0075425_100004435_pt1 | contig 14480 bp, 10 predicted proteins | sample SoiMethybrSBSTD4_FD_75300 | JGI IMG/M metagenome (GOLD analysis project Ga0075425, IMG submission 75300) | Bulk soil microbial communities from a Populus tree surrounding site in Tennessee, USA - Soil MetaG P. TD hybrid SBSTD4 | ecosystem: Environmental > Terrestrial > Soil > Tree plantation...
GGCGCGAACGGGGTCACCCTCGCCACGCTGACCACGGACGTGGCCGGTGGGTCGTGGACGGCGCTCGCCCGCAAGGCGATGACGCTGACCGCCACGACCGCGAACCTCGACCGGGTCGCCCAGTCGGTGGTCACACTGACCATCACGAAGGCGAACTCGGGCGTACAACTCCCCGCGATGCAGCTCCGCTTGACGCTCAACCGCCTGACGGACCTGTCGACCTCGGAGAAGCTGTACGTCGACTTCACCGTGCAACCGATGAGCGTCTGACCTCCTCCTAGACGACGCTCGACGACGGCCCACACCCTCACGGGTGGCGGGCCGTCACCTTTCCCGGAGCCTGGATGAGCAACCCCACCGTCGCGCAGCTGAAGACCCGGGCACTCCGGATGGCGGACCACGAGAACTCGGGGTTCATCAGCGCCGCGGAGGCGACGGACCTCGTCCGGGAGGCCATCCGCGAGTACATCGACATGGTCGAGGACCCGGTCGGCCTGGAGTTCCTCGCCCAGTCGTACGAGTTCACGACCACGCCCGGGTCGGCGTCGTACACGGTCGGCAACGGCACGACCAGCCCGTACATGTACAAGCTGTTGGCCGTGCAGGTCACGTTCGACGGCCGACGGCACCCCGTCCGCAAGTCCACCCTCATGGGCATGCTCGACCCCGACATGGGGAACGGGTGGACGTCCCCCGGCGCGGTCCGGTACACGATGGGCCCCATCAGCAGCGGGGCCCGCACGCTGCTGTTCTTCCCCGCGCCACAAGCCGCCCACGCGGTGACCGTGCTGTACGTGCCGGTCGTCGACACCCTCGACGACTCGACCATCATCCCCGGCCTCATGGGTTGGGACGAGTTCGTCGTCCTGTCGATGGCCATCAAAATCCTCGACAAGGAGGAGTCGGACACCAAGCGACTCGAGGCCCGACTCGAGAAGTGCCGGGCACGCATCATGCAAGCGATCGCGGACTCTGACGCGGGGCAGACGGACCAAATCTCCGACGTGTCGGGGATGGGCCTGCCCAGCATCCGCGACCTCCCGTGGGAAGGTTGGTTCTGGTGAGCGACGACTTCCTCAAGCGCCGCGGCGCGTCCGTGGGCCAGCTGCAGTCGGACCTCGAAGGCACGCTCCGGCGTGCCAAGGCGTCCACCCTCAGCGAGGCCCAGGCGTACGCGCCGTCCACGGTCGGTGACTGGGCGAGCCCACCGCCGAAGACCGTGCAGGAGGCCCTCGACCGTTTGGCCGCCGTCGCCGCGAGCCCGCCGTAATGGCGCTCGGCAAGTCCTCGGTCCCGGTCCCCGTCGGGGGCGGCATCGACCGCCAGGCGGAGGAGACCCTCCTCGCGCCCCCGAAGTCGCGCGACGTGCAGGCGTTCCGCGTCCGCACGGACGGCGCCTACCAACGCGTCGCCGGGTGGGACGAACTCGGCGGCGTGAGCGCCGTGCAGATTGGCTCCGGGCCGGTCATCGCGCCCGTCGGGGCGGAGAGCGTCGTCGCCCTCGGGTCGAAGGGGCAGGCCCTGTGGCGCGGCAACGACATCGCCGCCAACCTGTCCACCGGAGCGGTGCCCACCCCGTCGAAGCTGGTCCACCACCACGTGGCGCGATTGAACGGGCGGCTCGGGTTCCCGAACGTCGCCCAGTCCCCGGACGGCTACACGTGTGTCGTCGTCAACGAGGTGCTCGACACGGACCCCACGCAGGGGGCCGGCGTCCAGGGCTACGTGACGCGGACCGTCACCCACGCCTTCGTCCTCGACGACGCGTGGCGCGTCGTCGCCCACAACACGTGGGGGGCGTCGACCTACTTCCGGGAGCCCCGCGTCGAGGCGTACTACGACTCGGTCGGCGTCCACACGGGGTTCGTCGTGTTCGGCCGCACGTCGGACACGACCCTCAAGGCCGACTCCATGTGGCTCGAGTCGTCGTGGGTGGCGAAGGGCCAGCAGACGATCGCCACGAGCCTGTACACGTTCTTGGCCGAGGCCGTGTACGACACGCACGCCGACGGCGACGCCAACATTTTCGTCAGCTACGTGCTCAACGTGGCCGGCACTGGTGGCCTCCGGCTCCTCCGCACGACGTGGAACGCGTCCACCGGCGTGCCGACCATCACGACCTTCAACAACGGGGCGCTCAGCGTCACCGCGGAGGTGAAGGTCAACGCCGTGTTCTACGACAAAACGGCGAACTGGGTCCTCCAGTACTGCAGCGACGCCAACGTCAACACGACGCTGTTCTACCAGCACAAGGACGGGACGGGCAACGGCACGGCCGTGCTCCCCAACGTGCCCGGCAGCGACGCGTGGGACTCGACGTGGCCCCGCATCGCCGTGTGCTTCTGGCGCGACGTGAACGGGGACATCCACCTCCCCAAGAACCGCATCATCCTGTCGTCCCCTCCGACGACGGCGAGCCACACGACGTACTTCGCGACCATGCACCGCCGGCCCCAGCCATCCACGGTGACGGGTGGGTGGGCGACGTTCTCCACCCGCGACGAGTCCCGCTACGGGCTGCGGGCGACGCAGCTGTACCTCGCCAGCCTCGGCAACGCCGCGGTGCGGCGGCCGCTCAACAGCACGACGGAGACCCACCTCGTGGGGCTGGCGACGTCCCTCCGCGCCCGCACGTACGACGGGGGCGGCGGCGACATCTACCGGTGCGGGCAGACCGTCCGCATGTCGGCGGACCGGTTCCTCGTCCCCCTCACGCTCCCGGAGCCGAACATCCACCCGGAGGCCATCATCTCCGTGGACGCGACGCGCCCGGTGGCGGCGGGCTCGTTCGACACGCCGCCCGCGACCATCTTCGGCCAGGACAACGGGGCCGAGACGTTGGTGATCGCCGACTGCCAGCTCGCGCTCGGGTCCCGGTCGTACGCCCGCGTAGGGGACACGACCCTGATCGCGTCCGGCGTGCTGTGCGCCTGCGACGGGGACACCACGACCCCCGCGTGGCTCGACATGCCGGCGGTGACGATCCCGCTGCAGCCGTCCGACCTCAACAACAACGCGAGCGGGACGCCGTCCCTCCGCGGCGTCGAGCGGTGGGGCCGCATCTTCCTGTCCGCCGCCCCGACCGGGGCCGAGGAGCGGTTCCTCGGGTTCGTCCTCGTGTACACGGACCGCAACGGGACCCAGGCGCGGTCCAAGCCGTTCTACGTGCAGACGGGCGCGATCGACACGCTCGCCGTGTGGACCCGCAACGGCGCCACCGACGGGTCGACGTACTACCCCGCCGTGTGGGGCCGCGTCCGGCTCCCCGAGCACCTGCAGCCCATGGTCGCGGCCGGCACCCTCCGGATGGAGGTGTACATGTCGGACACGTACCAGGATGGGGTGGACCCCATCCCGGACCCGGAGACATTCGCGCTCGCGTGCACGTCGCTCGTCAACACGGGGGGATACTTCGTCATCCGCGACGACTGCAGCCCGTTCGTGTCCACGCAGGACGGGCCGGCTGAAGACACCCGTCCGGCGACGACCCCTCTGTACGCGGGCACCGACCTACCGGCGGAGCGACCCCCGGCGACGAACGTCATCGCGCTCGCGGGCGTGTACGCCTTCCTCGTCCCCAGCGAGGCCCCACAGACGTACTGGGTGAGCAAGCCGCTGCAGAAGGGCCGGCTCCCCGAGTGGTCGGCCGAGCTGTCGTTCCCGGCCCCCGGCGGGGCGGGCGACGTCGTGTCCGTCGCGGGAACCGGCGACCGAGCGTTCCTCCTGTGCTCGCAGGGCACGTGGGAGCTGTTCATCGGGTCTGGGCCCGACGCCACGGGGGCGGGCAGCTTCGGCGCGCCCCGCAACCTGTACGCCCTCGACGGGTGCGTGGGCCACAACACGACCGTGGCCGGCACCTGGGGCGTGTTCTACGTCAGCGTGTCGGGGCCCAAGTTCATCACCCCGGACGGCAACCTCAACGACATCGGCCGGCGTGTGGTCGACCAGATGGACGTCACCACCCTCACGGCCGCCGTGTACGACGAGACGTACCGCGAGATTTGGTTGTTCGACGCCACCCAGGCGTGGGTGTACTCGCTGCAGAACGACGCGTGGACCCGCCAGCCGTTCGGTGCGACGCAGGCGGCGGACTACGTGCACCGCACCGTGCGGTGGCTCGGCACCGACAACGTGCTCCGCGTCCCCGACGACTCGTCGACCGACGACGGCATCGATGGCCCGTACACGGGCACCATCGTGAGCCCGTGGCTGTCGTTCGGCGACGTGGAAGGTTTCAAGCGCGTGTGGCGGGTCAACCTGCTGCTGCGACGCACGGCGGGCACGTTGGGGTCGCTGCGCGTCAAGCTCGCGTACGACTACGTCGACACGACCGTCGACACGTCGACCTGGCTGTGGTCCGACATCCTCGCGCTCACGAACCCCCACATGCTGAGCGTGCGGCCATCCAGGCAGAAGTGCGCCGCCGTCCGGGTGACGATCGAGGAGGTCACCCAGGACGTGGGGTCCCTCGGCAACCCGGACCTCCGGTACGACGTGCTGTGGACGCTGGCCGGGCTCGAACTCGAGGTCGGCGCGAAGCCGGGCATCGTCAAGCTCGCGGCGGGCGCGAAGAAGTAACACAGGTGTGACCATGGCTGGACCGTTCGACTTCTTGTTCCCCAACGCCGAGGCCGGCGTCCGGCAGGCCCAGCGGGCGTCGCTCGGCGAGCAGCTGCGCCAGGCCGGCGCCGTCGCCGCGCAGGGCGCCACCCGCGGTGCGACTAACCCCGTGGCGCTGAGCGCCGGCATCGCCCGCGCTCAGCAGGGCACCCGTGCGGCCAACGCCGCGCAGTTCGCGGGTCAGTTGCAGCAGGCCCGCGAGGCGGACCGCAACATGGGCCAGCGCCTGCTCGGCATGGTCGGCAACATCGCCGGCTCCGCCCTCGGGATGGCCATCCCCGGCGCCGGACCCGCCGTGTCTCCCATCGCCGGCATGGCGGGGCAGGCCCTCGGCGGCGCGATCGGCTCGATGGGCGCCCCGAAGTCCCCGCAAGCACCTCCGGCAGGGTTGCCTACCCCGTTGATGTCCCCGCAGCCGCAGGGCATGGCCGGACAGCTCGGCGACCCGATGACGGGCGCGCCGCCGCTGTCGTCCCCGATGCAACCCCCGCCGAACCCGTACGCCCAGGCGGCGATGGGTGCGGCAGCAACCGCCCTCGACCGCGGCCCGGGACCCATTCCCAACGCACCCTCGCAGATGCCCGCCCCCGGGCCGGTGGTCGACCCCAACCGGCTCGCCGGTGAGGAACTCCGCCGCCGCAACGCCCAGTGGCTGCTCGGCCACCCCGCCGCCCAGCTCGGGCCCCCGAGGTACCAGTGAGCGACCCCGTCAAGCCCCGCAAGATCGCGCGCGGCCCCGGCCAGTACGGCGGCCAGCCGACGGCCCCCGCACCGGCGCGGGCCAATCCTCGCGCCCGCACGGTGATCGACGCGTCCGGCATCCGCCCGCCGCCGCGCACGGCTCCACTCGCCGCGCCGAACACGGCCCCCGGACGTCTGCCGGGCACGCCCCTGTTCAACACGCAGGGCACCCAGGTCGTGGACGCCCGCGACTTCCCCGCCCTCAACGCGCCGGTGCCGCCCACGCAGGTGCACGGCCCGCCCGTCGCGCCCCCCAACGTCGTCGACATGCACGGCGACCGGCACCCGCTCGTCGCCGCGGTCATCCAACGCCTCGCACCCATCGTGCAACGCGCGCAGGCCGCTCTGGCCCCCGCGCCGGCGCCGCCGCACATGGGCCAGAGCCCGTCCGAGGCGATCGCCGGGCTGTCGGACCCGCGCCGCCGCATCCAGGTCGGCGACGCCCCCGACTACCAGCTGCCGCCCACGTCGGTGGCGGTCCCCGCCGCGGCGCAGGCCGTGCCGTTCGCGGCCCAGCCGACGACCGACCGGGGGCAACCGATCCAAGACCCGCGGGCGGCCTGGGAGCAGGCCGTCATGACCGCCGTCGGCAACGGCACCATCAGCATCGAGGACGCCCAGCGTCTGATGACCCAGGCGTCCGGCGCCCGGCCGTGAGGTGACATGACCCCCGAAGAGCTTGAAGCCCTGCGACAGCAGGCGGAAGCCGTTTTGCGGGGCCTCGGCCCGGCGGTGAACCAGTTCGTCCAGCAGCCCCCGACGGCCCACCAAATCATGCAGGCCGAGCAGCCCGCGCCGCCGCCACCGAGCGGCCCGCTGTTCACGCCCGGCCCGCCGAACCCCATCGACGTCGGCCAGGACGTCGCGACGACCGAGTACAACGACCAGGCCGCGCAGGCCGAGGCCATCCGCCAGGCCAACGCCCAGGGCATGTCCGTCGACCCGTCGATGGCGCCGCCCACGCCCATCCCTCCCGGCGACCACGCCCCGGCGGACCCGCTCGCCCAGTTCCGGCCCGGCGCCGTGGACCAGGGCCCGCAGACGTCCCAGTGGCGCCCCGACCCGGCGCACGGCGGCATCGTCAACACGCAAACCGGCGAGGTCATCCGGGCCGAACCCGGCGCGTTCGACTTCGTCGCCCAGAGCACGTCGCGGCTCGGCGCCCAGAGCGCCAGCGACGCCATCTTCGCGCTCCAACAGTACGCCCAGGGCCAAGGCGCCGCGGGCGGCGGCGGGGGTGCCGGCGGCGCCGACGTCACGGTCCAGCGGGACCTCATGTCGTCGGTGGACCCCCGAGCCGCGGCGCAGGCCGCGCTGCTGCAGCGGGCCCGCCTCATGGGTGAGGAGGAGGTCCGCCGCGCCAACATGCAACGGTTCGCCGCGTCCGCCATCGGCCAGCAGACCGTCGCCGACGAGCAGGAGCGCGCCGCCCGAGAGCGGCAGCTCGAGCACCAGGCGTCCGCCAAGGACGCGGCCCAGCGCCTCAGCAACGTGGACCGCGTGCTCGAGGGACTGTCCAATGCGTCGATCGACCCGGAGCGGTTCCTCAACACCGGCGGCAACCGCATCGGGGCCGTCCTCGCCACGGCGCTGGGTTCGCTCGGCAGCCTCACCGGCCAGCCCAACCAGGCGCTGGGCATCATCGACGCCGCCATCCGGCGTGACATCGCCGCCCAGCAGGTCGCCCTCCAGTCGGGCCACCAGACCGCGGGCCTCATGCAGCGCGGGCTCGAGCAGTTCCGCGAGCTGACGAACGACGACCAAGCCGCCCGGGACTCGTACCGGGCCGCGTACCTCACCGCCCTGCAAAACCGGGTGGGCGCCCTCCAGACGTCGGCGTCGGGCGTGTACGCCGACCGCCTGTCGCGCCTCGCCACGCTGCTCGAGCAGGAGCGGGCCGCGGCCCTGGCCGCCATCCCCCACCGGCTCGGCCAGGTCAGTGTGCGGATGCGTCACACTTCGTCCGAGGCGGCCAACCAGCTCATCAACCCGGCCAGGGCCCAGAACTCGGCGTTCGCCGGGCAGGCCCCGCAGGGCGCCCAGGCGGCCCCAGGAGCGGCTCCGGCGGCCACCCAATCCGTTTCGACCCCCGCCGCCTCCGGCAGCCTCCTGGAGGCTCCTGCGCAGCCCGGAGCCATCCCCCAGCTCAACGTCCGGGCCGCCACCGACCAGGTGATGGCCAACCTGCCCGGACTCGGCCGGGTGCCCGCGGACAGGGACGTGGCAGACATGTCGCGGACCAACCCCACGCGGGCGGCGGCCGAGCACACGCGCCGGATGCGGCAGCCCCAACAGCCCGCCGGACGGCTCGCGCCGCTCGAGGGGCCGGACCTGGCGCGGTACCAGGACGCCATCGCCCAGCAGGACACGACGACGCTGCCGCAGTTCGACGCGTTGCAGCTCATCCCGGGGCGCGAGGCGACGGCCCGCCACGCGTTGGCGGACACGGACCTACGCCGACGGCTGTTCGACGCCGAGCCGACGCTCAACATCATCGGCGACCTGTACGACACGGTGCAGCACTTCCGCGAGGCGTACAACCGCAACCCGGGCAACGTCGCCGGACTCCTGCAGACGCCGGAGGGTGGACGCGTCCTCGGGGCGCTGCTCCAGCTCCGCCAAATCCGTCAGATTTCGTCGGGCCGCGGCGTCCTCAACGAGGGCGACCGCGAGGTCCTCGACGAGGAAATCTCCGCCGACCGGCCCATCACGCCGACCATCTTGGGGCGTGATTGGGACCGCGACCTCAACAACATGACCGGCCTCCTCGGCGCCTGGATGCGGACCATCACCCGCCAGGTGCGGAGCCTCGGCTATGACGTCAACAGCGCCCTCGGCGCGCGCATCGCCGGTGAGGCCCAAGGCAACCGAGGCAACCGCGGCGCCGACGTCGCCGTCGACCGGGCCGCCCAAGACATTGCCGGGACACCTCCGACGAGGGGGCCGGGTTGAGTGATCCCAGCGACGAGGTTGCGAACGACGTCGTAGTCGTCCCGGTGTTCCTGCCGGGCGGCGACATGGTCCTGCGCGCGGTCCCCCGCGGCAGCGCGGAGGCCAACGAGGCGCCGGCCCAGGCCCCGCTGCGGGCCGACACGGCCACCCAGATGGAGCAGGCCGCCCGGTGGCGGCAGATGCGGGCCGAGGCCGACCCGCTGGCCGGCATGCTCAACGAGGGCCTCCTCGCCACGCAGCCGCTCATCCCGCGGCTGCTCGGCATGGACTGGCTCGGGTCCCCCGGCCACGAGGGGCGGCCGAATCCGTTGGCGTTCTACCACGCCGACCCGTCCGACCCCGACCAGCGCTGGCTGGAGATGCAGGCGTTCCGCGAGGAGCACCCGTTCCTCCGGCTGCTCCCACAGCTCGGCATGGACGTCGCCGCCGCCGCGGTGTCCGGCGGGGCGACCGGCATCGGGGAGATGCTCGGCATGCAGATGGCCTCCCGCCTCGGCGGCGGCATCGGGGCCCGCATCCTCACGTCGGCCGGCGGCATGGCCGTCGACGGCGGCATCGCCGCGATGCTGCAGGCCGCGCAGGACGCCCAGCTCGACGAGCAGCCGCTCACCGTGGAGCAGATCGCGGCCGCGGGCGGCATGGGCGCCGCGCTGGGTGGTGGCATGGGCGCCCTGTTCGGCCCGTTCGTCGAGGTCCCGCCGTCCGGCGTGGCCCGCCTGGCGGAGCGCGAGTTGGCGGCCGGCGCCGGTTCGATCGCGGAGGGTGGCGACCTCGTCACCCGCGCCCGCAACGCGGCCCAGGCCGGCATGCAGGACTTCAGCCCGGAGCTGGGCGACCCCACGGCGTTCACCCGCATGGCGTCGGGCGTGAGCCGCATCGACGAGCCGGCGCTGCGCCGGGTCGCGGCGTGGGGGCCGCTGCCGGACGAGCAGGTCGCCGCCGCGTCGGCCGCGTCACGCGCCGCCCGCGGCCTCGAGGAGTGGATCCCGAACGCCGACCGGCAGCTGTCGGAGGTGCTCGAGAACGCGCCCGCCCGGCAACAGGGCTTGCGCAACATCTTCCGGTACGGTCAGGACTTCGCGGGCGTCAACGACGCCGCCGTGGGCCGCCACGTGTTCGACGCCCTGCAGACGCTCGACTCGCGGTGGACCGCGGAGGGCGTGCAGAACGGCCTAGGTGACGTGGAGCGGACCGCGTTGCACCGCCTCCAGCTCGGTCTCCAGAACGCCCGCGAGGCCCTCGGCCTCACCCGCGGGGCGGGCCCGCAGCCCGTGTCCGCCGCCGAGGCCGCCGCCCGCCTCGACCAGTACCTCGAGGAGGTGCGCCGCATCCCGAACGCCGGCAACCTCGGACACGAGGTCGAGATGGCGCGCGAGACGGTGACCCGCGCGCTCGGCGACGAGGCCTTCTTCGGCCCCGCCGGCCGCACGTACCGCCAACTCCAGGAGGTCCTGTACGAGCCCCGGCCGGGCATGCAGCGGCGCCCCGACGCCCCGATGTCGTGGGTCGAGGCCCGCCAGCGCCTCCGCGCCCGCCTGTCGGAGGGCGGCACCCGACGCGGCCCCCTCGCCGTCGGCGCCGGCAAGCTGCGCCAACTCCTCGCGCCCGCCCAGCTGGGCGACGCGGGCGTGTGGGACGACCTCGCGCTGGCCCGCCGCAGCTACCAGGACGCCCAGGAAGTCGCCCGCCGGTTCACCGGCCGCGAGTTCACGGACCTCGACACCGCGTGGCACGAGGTCGCCGGTGACCTCGGCGAGGCCCGCGCCCGCGCGTTGGCCACGCGGGACAAGGCCATCGCCAGCGACTTCGAGCGCCGCAACGCCGGGGCGTTCGCCGCCGCCGGCCTGTCGGGCGCGTTCCTCGGGGCCGTGGGTGGTGGCGCGATTGGTGGTCCCCTGGGTGCCCTCGCCGGCACCGCCGTCGGGTTGGCGTTCACCGCCCTGTCCCACCCGGTGCAGGCCCTGTCCGTGATGTCCCACCTCGGCAAGCTGGCCCGCGGCACCGCCGCCCGCACCGAGTCCGCCGTGTCGCGCCTCCGCACGACCGTCAAGTCCGGCACGTGGGCCCGCCGCATCCGCCGCGCCGCCCCCGCCGTGCCCGTCACGCTGGCCCGCCTCACCTCGCGCGCCTCCCGCGTCAGGGAGTACGAGCGGGTCACGGGCGAGCTGCGCCACCTCGTCGGCAACCCGGAGGCGATGCGGCAGCACCTCGAGAACACGTTCGGGCCGGTCGCCGCCGCCACGAGCCCCGCCGTCGCCGACCAGCTCATGGTGCAGGCCGTGCGGGCGTCGGAGTTCCTCGTCGCCGCCCTACCCGTCGTCGACCAGCCGGCGTTCACCCTGTTCCCCGCCGACGCGGCGCTGCAGCCGTCGGACGGCGAAATCAACGACTTCCTCGTCAAGTACCAGGTCGCCGTCGACCCCCTGTCCGCCGTCGAGGACGCGGCGAGCGGCAACCTCACCATCCCCGCCGCCGAGACGCTGCGCGTCATCTACCCGGCGCTGTTCGCCGAGGTGCAGGCGTCCGTGCTCGACTCCCTGCGCGGTCTGCGGAACCCCCCGTACGCGGTGGCCAACCAGGTGAGCCTGCTGCTCAACGCCCCCGCCGACGTGTCGCACACCGAGCAGTTCGTGTACCGCATGCAGCAAACGTACGCCCAGACCACACAGCAGCATCAGGCGCAACACAGCCCGCGGGGCTCCGTCCGCGTCGCCCAGTGGTCGGCCACCCAGTCCCAGTCCGTAGAGGCCCGAATCCGATGAGCGACTCCTTCACCAAAGCCGCGATGAGCGTGACGCCCCCCGTCCAGGGGAAGAACATCGTCGTGCTCGACCTGACCACGTCCAGCCAGAACATCCGCGTCCCCGACGCGTGGATCGGTAAGTACCTGAGCATCAGCCCCCGCGGCGGCACCGCGTACTTCGCGTTCATTTACGGCTCGAGCGGGCCCACGGTCGACGAGGCGGCGAAGGCCACCATCGCGTCGGACTCGGTCACCCCCAACTCCAACGCGTCCGACCACGTCGGCTCCGGCGGGCGGGCCAACGTCGACATGCGGAACGTGGACCCGTTCACCGCGACGGCGGCGACCGCCAACTCGGCCCGGGTGGCCGCGTCCCAGCTCCGCTTCGGGTGGAAGGGTTCCGCCGCGGGCCAGCTCGTCATCGTCGTCAGCGACGGCCCGGTCAGCCCGTGAGGCGCCAAGACGTCGCCGCGACCGCGGTGGGGGCCGTGGCCCCCGTCAACACCGTCGCCCCGGTGGCGTCGGGCGCCGTGTCGATCGGGGGCACGCTGTCGTGCACGACGGGCACGTGGACCGGCATCCCGACCCCGACGTTCACCTACCAGTGGCGCCGCGACGGCGTCAACATCGCGAGCGCGACGAACAGCACGTACACGCCCGTGGCGGCGGACCTCACCCCCACGGCGGACGGCCAGGCCGTCGGCCCGGCCATCACGTGCCGCGTCACCGCGACGTCGGTGGCCGGCGTCGTCACGGCGGACAGCAACACGCTCAACTACGCGCCCACGACCTCGCTCACGACCCGCCTCAAGGGCTGGTGGCGTGGCGACCTCGGCTACTCGGCGGGCACCCTGCTCGACAAGTCGGGTGGCACGTTCGACCTCACCCAGGCGACGGCGGGCCGCCGTCCCGGCACCCGCACCGTCAACGGCAAGACCGCCCTCGACTTCGACGGCACCGACGACCGCCTCGCGTCCAGCGTGGACGTGAACACGGTGATGGGCGCGGTGGGCCACTTCGAGGCGTGGGTCGTGTTCAACGCCGACGCCCTCGCCGCCGTCACCGGGTTCAACACGCCGAACCTGATGGGCCAGGACACGAACAACAACTGGAACCTCGGGGCCGGCAGCGCCGCGCTGTACGCCGACGTCGTCGACAACGGGAGCATCACCCGCGCCGCCAACACGGCGAACGCCCCGGCGACGGGGACGACGTACCGGGCCCGCATGTTCTGGGACGGGACCAACCTCAACGTCAAGCTCGGCAGCGGGGCGACGGCGCAGACCGCGGCGGCGAGCCTTCTCGCCGCCCTGTTCACCGGCAACAAGCTCCTGCTCGGCTGGAACGCCTCACAGAACGCGTTCTTCGACGGCGCCTGGTGCGAGGGCTTCCTCATCGCCGGGGACATGACGGCGTCCGAGCGCGCCGACCTCGACGCGTGGTGCCTCCGCTGGGGGGCCCAGGTATGAGCGCGAACCCGTTCCAGGTCGGGCTCGACCTCGACGACGAGCTGTTCGTCAACCGCGACGGCCAGCGGACCACGGTCAAGCTGGGCGACCTGTTCGCGCTCCTCCGCCGGTCGGCGGGGGAGTTCGCCGTCGAGGACTTCGGGGCCGTGGGCGACGGGGTCACCGACTGCACGGTCGCGTTCCGCGGGGCCCTCGCCGCCGCCGTCGCAGCGGGCGGGCGGGTCACGTTCGGCGCCGGCACGTACGTGTTGTCCGACGACCTCGTCATCGACGGAGCCGTGTGCCTCCAAGGCGCGGGCGCCCGGACGTCGTTCCTGTCGTTCCCGGCCGGCAAGCGCATCTGGGTCAAGTACACGGGCGCCGGGGGGAGGGCCATCAAGCTCGAGCACTTCCGCTACCTAGGCGTCAACGCCGGCCTGTCGCAGTGGCAGGCGACCCACACGTACGCCGTAGGCGACCGGGTGCGGTCCGTCCTCGGCACCCTCGACGCCGCCAGCCTCACGGGCCAGCACGACGCGGGGCTCCACTTCGTGTGCACATCGGCGACCGGCAACCGCAAGTCCGGCTCGTCGGAGCCCGCGTGGTCGAGCCTCCCCGGCGACACGTTCACAGACGGCGACCTCGTGTGGACGGTCGAAGATTGGAGCGCGATCTCGGTCGAGTCGTCGTTCGTCACCATTTCCCACGTCGACATCGGCCCCGTCACCGACTGCGGCGTGTTCTCCCACGGCACGGTCACCTTCTCGGACCCCGCCATCAGCGACGGCACGACCGTCGACCACTGCAGCATCTCCGGCGGCCAGGGGCACGGCCTGTACTTCGTGGGGAGCGACGCCCAGCTCAACCTCACGATGCTCAACGACATCGAGAACTTCACCCGCGGCGCCGGCATCTGGGACGCCGGGTCGTTCACGTCGTCCCACATTGGCAACCAGGTCGTCGGGTGCCGGGCGTCGTTCCTGTCGACGGGCACGTTCGCGACCGTCGCGTGGATGGGCAACTACCACGAAAACTGCGACGTCGGCTTCCGCGTCAGCTCGGCGGGCGTGTGGCTCAACGGCACGGGCAACGCGTCGGCCCACAACGCCTCGCGCGGCTACGACGTCAACGGCGTCCTCGGCGACATGTCGTTCTCGGACGACAACGACCCGCCGTGGACGCGGTCCATCTCCGGCGAGGACGTCGTGTTCCGCTCCGGGGACATCCTCCTCACCACCACCGCGTGGGACGCCGTCACGGACCCGGGCGGGCGGTGGGGTCCCCGGTTCAGCAACGCCAACTTCGACGCGTACCACCTGTCGGGCGCGAGGAGCACGCTGGGCCCGAACCGGTTCATCCTCCCGACCGGCTTCTTCCTCGGCACCCAAGCGGTGGCCACGTCCGACCACCCGCCCTCGTCGTCGGACCTGTCCCCGGCCGTCAACCGGCTGTGGAACAAGGGTGACATCGTCACCAACACGGACACGGGCGCGAGTGAGCCGCTGTTCTGGCGTGCCGCGGCGGCCGGCGGGTGGGGCGGCGGCAGGTTCCGCAGCGCCCGCGCGTGGGCGTCGGCGGATGGCGTCGTCGGCGTCGGCGAAGGCATCGAGCCCTCGAGCGCCAACACGTACGTGTACCGCGCCACCCGGTTCGAGGTCAAGGTCGACGGCGTGTGGGTGACCGACAACCGGCTGTACCAGTCGCTGTCGTCGTCCGAGCCCACGTGGCCCGTCGTCGTTGGCAACACGGTGACGGAGCTGGTAGATTCAACGCACCGCATCGTGTGGACGTGCCACGGCAACGTTGGCATGTCGTGGGAAGAGTGCGGCGTGCGTTCAGGGACGGTGACGACATGAGTGACGAGCAGTTGGCGCGCATCGAGGTCCGCCTCGACAACATCCACGAGGACCTGCAGGACATGGACGAGACCGTGTGCGGCATCGACCAACGCGTGAGGTCCCTCGAAACGGCGGCGG